>Ga0316204_10005036_pt1 | contig 22593 bp, 19 predicted proteins | sample 6monrhotite_MG_2_FD_205661 | JGI IMG/M metagenome (GOLD analysis project Ga0316204, IMG submission 205661) | Microbial mat bacterial communities from mineral coupon in-situ incubated in ocean water Damariscotta River, Maine, United States -... | ecosystem: Environmental > Aquatic > Marine >... | reverse complement strand
TGATGGGATCTGGCCTGGCCTCAGGTGAGAACCGTGCGAGTCTTGCGGCGGAAGCTGCGGTTGCAAGTCCATTACTGGAAGATGTGAATATTGCTGGTGCCAGAGGTATTCTGGTAAATGTTACCGGCACTAACCTGACCTTAGGTGAGTTTGAGGATATTGGTGCAATTATAAGCTCATTTGCTTCTGATGAGGCAGTGGTTGTAATGGGCACGGCTATTGATCCAGAGTTAGAAGATGAGCTGAGAGTGACTGTTGTTGCAACAGGGCTTGGGCAGCAGGTGCTTAATAAGACTAAAGATCCAATGAAGATTGTTAAGCGCACATCAAGTGGTGATGTTGATTATGCCGATTATGACAAACCAACGGTACAACGCAAAAAAGTTGTAGGCAATGGAGCAAATGCGGCACTTGATGATGATATGCTGGATATTCCTGCGTTTCTGCGCCGTCAGGCAGACTAACCAGGGGGCGACTATACTAGTAATAGCAAAAAAGTGTGATGCATATGGGAAAAATTCACTAAGATAATGTGCTGTCTATTTTATGTGCGCAAGATACAGTTTTAATTGTGAATCTTGCCTATACTAGAGCCTAGTCGGTAAATGTGTTCAATATATGACAAAGTGTGTATAATTCTTGCAAATTTGTCGCTATGTGGACAGTTTCGCCAGTATTATGGCCATAATTTAGGAATTTAGACTTGATTCGTCAACGCACCATTAAAAATGTTATCCGCGCTACAGGCGTTGGTTTACATACAGGTAATAAAGTATATCTAACACTACGTCCAGCGGCGCCTGATACGGGCATCATATTCAGGCGCGTCGATTTAGATACACCTGTTGATATATTTGCTAAAGCTGAAAATGTTGTGGATACAAAGCTGTCAACAACACTTGGTGAGAATGGTGTGAGAGTTTCGACCGTTGAGCATCTATTATCTGCTATGGCTGGTATGGGTATAGATAATGCCTATGTTGATTTGAGTGCTGATGAAGTGCCCATTATGGATGGAAGCTCCGGGCCATTTGTGTTCCTGCTACAATCTGCGGGTATTGTTGAACAGAATGCACCAAAACGTTTCATAAGAATTAAAAAGCCTATTCTTGTTGAGCAGGAAGACAAGTGGGCAAAGTTTGAGCCTTTTGAAGGTTTTAAAGTTAGCTTTACGATTGATTTTAATCACCCGGTGTTTAAAGGTGTGCCACAGCAGGCTGAAATTGACTTTTCATCGACTTCATTTGTTAAAGAAGTTAGCCGTGCACGCACCTTTGGTTTTATGAGTGATTTCGAAAAATTACGCGAGAATAATCTTGCACTAGGTGCTAGCCTGGATAATGCTATAGGTGTAGATGAGTTCCGTGTTCTAAATGAAGATGGTCTGCGATATCAGGATGAGTTTGTGAAGCACAAAATTCTCGATGCTATTGGTGACTTATACCTGCTAGGGCATAGTCTGATCGGCGCATACTCTGGTTACCGCTCTGGGCATGATCTTAATAATGTATTGCTTAAGACGTTAATAGCTAACCCGGAAGCCTGGGAAGAAGTGACATTTGAAGACGAGGAAGCGACTTCACCAATTTCATATGCTCAGCCAGTACAAGCATAAATTATAATAGAACGCAGTTTTAGATGTCAGTAAGCCGTGTTTAATAGAGAGCCCTGAAATTAATCAGGGCTTTTTTGCTTTTTGCGAAAGCTTATGTAATGCCAGTTGAAGCCCGGGGTCAGATATGCAATTGGCCATTTGCTCTATCACCTCTGCACTTTGAGGGCTTAGTATTCTTTGCTCTGGTGGCTCTTCAGGGATTATGCGTGTTGGAGGCTTGAGGCGAAATTTTACCTGATTAAGTTTTATGCCGGCATGTTGATGTAATGCCTCTAGCATAGCTTGACTATATAAGCGTAAACGGGTCTGCCAGACAGGTGAATCAGTTAAAATGATAAGCTGTTTATCTCTGACTCCGGCAACCTCCATGTGCTCTCGGCAATCGGTAGGTATTGAGGCTTTAACCGACTGATTCAGGTGCTTAAGCTGGTTAGCTTTTTTAAGAATTTGCTGACCTAATTTATTCGAAATATTATCCATGAGACATATTTTATATGAAATTTGAGTTTTGATTTGAGGTTTAAGTGGAGCGCTGACGATCAGAAACTTGTGATATGGTGATATATTGTCAAAAATTGTGGGTTATTATAGGTTTTTGTTGTATCCTGACCTATATTTTAGTTTATGATCTATTCTTAGGTTACTAATTACATTAAAGTTTTTCTGTATGGATATTATTTTATTAAGTAAATTTAGAGGTCGGCCTGTTCGAGTCCAGATTGGTAGTCCTGGGCAGATCATGTTGCTGCTTATATTTGCCTTACTTTTTGCTGCCGCGCTGGGTTCCTTAGGTTATTGGGTTGGTCAGTCTCAGGCTTCATCCTCAAGTATTAGCTCTATACAGACAGAAATAAAGCTACAACGTAAATTAATAAACCAGACTCGCTTTAATGCCAGGGCCGATCTCGATGCACTTGCTGCAAGATTAGGTGAGGTGCAGGCGCATGCAATGCGTTTAAATGCTCTGGGACAGAAGCTGGTTACCATCGCAAAACTGGATCGTGGCGAGTTTAATTTTGAAGAAGATCCCGGTCTTGGTGGACCAGATGAACCAGGCATGCAGGAAATGGATTTTGGTAGTGAAATCGATGCGGTAATTGCAGAATTAGAAGATCGAGAACAACAGCTTGGTGTACTGGAAAATATTCTGGTAAGTAGCAATATGGAAGAAGAGGTTTTTCCAGAAGGTCGTCCCATAAAGCGTGGCTGGATTTCATCGTATTACGGTACAAGAACAAATCCATTTACCGGAAAGTTACAGTTCCATAAGGGTATGGACTTTGCCGCAAAGTCAGGCTCAGATGTGCTGGCTGTTGCCGGCGGTGTTGTAACCTGGTCTGGTAAGCGTTACGGCTATGGCAATCTGGTTGAAATCAATCATGGTAATGGCTATATCACACGCTATGGTCATAATAAATCTAACCTGGTTGAAGTGGGTAGTACCGTTAAGAAGGGGCAGGTTATTTCTTTGATGGGCTCTACTGGTCGTTCTACCGGGCCTCATGTTCATTTTGAAGTGATTAAAAACGGACGCCAGATCAACCCGCAAAAATTCGTCCAACGCCGTTGATCTCACTTGGCTTACGTCTGTTAGGCCGCAACTCTTCGTTGGAAAATGGACATTTACATTTGTAAACTCACATTTTCCGCCTTGATCTGCGGCCTAACAGACGCAACCCAAGCGAGATCTGACAAAATTCTGAGCTACGCATGTTCCATGCTGCTCTAATTAGTTTGAATCGGATATGTTAATACTCAACCCCCTTCTCAAAATAAATCAGAGAACCATCCCCCTTAGCAAAAGGGGGACCGAGGGGGGATTAAGTTCAGAACCTCAGAAAAAATAAGCACCCTAATCAAAAAACACGCAATAAAGTCGTGATATATGTGTGTTTTTTGTGCTCTATCCCTTAAGCCCTGGCTCTTTCTAAGGCATAATAGCTGCTCATTTTAAAAAGCAAATAGTTTGTTATAAGGACTCACGATGGTATCCAGTTTTGTGCGAAAAGTTTTTGGCAGCCGTAATGACCGCCAGGTAAAAAAGTATCGCAAAATCGTTAATCGCATCAATGCTCTTGAGCCTGAGTTTGAAGGTTTAAGTGATGAGCAGTTGGGTGCTAAAACCGTTGAGTTTCGTGGGCGGATTGAACAGGGAGAAACATTAGACAATCTGTTACCCGAAGCATTTGCTGCAGTGCGTGAGGCCGGGCGTCGAGCGCTGGGTATGCGACATTTTGATGTACAGATGATCGGTGGCATCGTCTTACATAATGGCAATATTTCAGAGATGCGTACCGGTGAAGGTAAAACACTGGTAGCAACCCTGGCGGCATATTTAAATGCACTATCAGGTAAAGGGGTGCATGTTATTACCGTTAATGACTATCTGGCAAAACGTGATGCTGGCTGGATGGGTAAGCTTTATGCCTTTTTAGGTATGAGCACAGGCGTAGCCGTGTCAGGCATGGACCCTTTGGAAAAGAAGCAGGCCTATGCCTGTGATATTACCTATGGCACTAATAACGAATATGGCTTTGATTATTTGCGCGATAATATGGCTTTCAGCATGGAAGAAAAAGTACAGCGTGAACTCAATTTCGCGATTGTTGATGAGGTTGACTCAATACTCATCGATGAAGCGCGAACACCATTAATTATTTCTGGCCCAACTAGTGATAACTCTGACTTGTACAGAAAATTTAACGGTCTGGTCAAAGAACTGGATCAGGGCATAGCGGCAGAATCTAAAGAAGAAGAACCAACCGGTGATTATACGGTTGATGAAAAGAATAAACAGATTCATATTACAGAGCAGGGCCATGAAAAAGTTGAGAGCATGCTAATCAGGGAAGGAATTCTTGATGAAAATGATAGCCTGTATAGTGCAACTAATATTAACTTAATTCATTATTTGAATGCCTCTATACGTGCCAATGTTCTGTATCAGAAAGATGTGCATTACATTGTCCAGAATGGAAAAATTGTTATTGTAGATGAATTTACCGGGCGGACCATGGAGGGTAGACGCTGGTCAGATGGCCTGCATCAGGCAATAGAGGCAAAAGAGGGTGTTTCTATAGAAAATGAAAACCAGACCCTGGCGTCTATCACCTTCCAGAATTATTTCCGTCTTTATAACAAATTATCGGGCATGACCGGTACAGCAGATACGGAAGCATTTGAGTTCCAGTCAATATATGGCCTGGAAGTTATGGTAATACCCACTAATCTGGAGATTGCCAGAAAAGACTACGGCGATCTCATTTTTCTTACGGTGGAAGAGAAATTCAATGCAATTGTTAATGATGTAAAAGACTGTGTTGAAAGAAAACAACCCGTTCTGGTTGGTACCGCATCGATAGAAGCTTCTGAGTACCTGTCCGGTTTACTTGATAAGGCGAGTGTTAAACACAATGTGCTGAATGCAAAACAGCATGAGCGTGAGGCAACAATTATTGCCGAAGCTGGGGTTCCTGGTGCGGTCACCATTGCGACTAATATGGCGGGTCGTGGTACAGATATTGTTCTTGGCGGTAATCTTGATGTTGAGCTAGACAATAAGGGTGAAATCAGCGAAGTAGAAAAAGAAGCGCTTAGAAAAGACTGGCAACAACGCCACGAGGGTGTACTGGCTGCAGGTGGTTTACATGTGATTGGCAGTGAGCGTCATGAATCACGTCGTATTGATAATCAGTTACGTGGCCGTTCAGGTCGTCAGGGTGATGCAGGTTCAACAAGATTTTATCTGTCATTAAAAGATGACCTGATGCGGATTTTTGCTTCTGACAAAGTTGCTGGCTTAATGAAGCGACTGGGAATGGATGAAGGTGAGGCGATTGAGCACCCCTGGGTTTCCAGAGCCATAGAAAATGCTCAGCGTAAGGTTGAGGGTCATAACTTTGATATTCGAAAACAGTTACTTGAATATGATGACGTGGCCAATGACCAGCGTAAAGTAGTTTATCAACAACGCAATGAAATGATGGAAGATGATGATCTTGGTGAAATCATTGAATCAGTTCGTGAAGATGTTGTGCATGCCCTGGTGGCAACTTATATTCCTATGGGTACAGTTGAAGAGCAGTGGGATGTTAAAGGTCTTGAAAGTGCACTGGAAGAAGAAATTGGTGCGAGATTTAATATTCAAAAATGGTTAGATGACGATGATCAGTTAAATGAGCACAGCTTACCTGAAAAAGTGCTTGAAGAATTAACCCTGGACTATAAGAATAAAGAAGCTCAGGTGGGTGCTGAAGAACTACGCCGTTTTGAAAAGTATGTTTTATTGCAGGTGCTGGACTCTCATTGGAAGGAGCATTTATCAGCAATGGATTATTTGCGTCAAAGTATTAATCTTCGCGCAATGGCGCAGAAAAATCCTAAGCAGGAATTTAAGCGTGAGTCATTTGAAATGTTTAGCGAAATGCTTGAGCAAATAAAACAGGAAGTTATATCAACACTGTCTCGAGTAGAAATTCGTTCGCCACAGGAAATTGAAGAACTAGAAAATCAACAACATATGCCTGCTGAAATGAATTATGAACATGCTGCCGCGAGTGCTTCTGCTATGTCATCTGGTGAATCAGAAATAAATGAAACTGAAGAACATCAGCCTTATGTCAGACAGGATAAAAAAGTTGGGCGAAATGATCCGTGTTATTGTGGTTCAGGTAAAAAATTCAAGCAATGTCACGGGAAGTTAAGCTGATATGGCGGTAGGTTTACAGGAGCCAGAATCACTTCTGCCCATTAATGGTGTGCGTCTGGCTAGTGTTATAGCAGGTATAAAAAAGAATCAGTCTGAAGATCTTGTATTAATTGAGATGCAGCAAGGTAGTGAATGTGTTGCAGTGTTTACGCAAAATAAATTCTGTGCAGCGCCGGTAACTCTGGCAAAAAAACATTTAAGCAAAGCTGAGCCACGTTATCTGCTAATTAATTCAGGTAATGCCAATGCGGGCACGGGCGAACAAGGCATGCTCGATGCACTGCAAAGTTGTGTATTAGTCTCGCAACAGTTTGCGTGCAAACCTGAAGAGGTGTTGCCATTTTCCACAGGTGTTATTGGAGAAAACCTTCCGGTAGATAAAATTGCTTCAGCGATGAAAAAACTCGAGCAGGCATTATCTGTTGATAACTGGATAGCTGCGGGTCAGGGAATCATGACAACCGACACAAGGTTAAAAGGTGTGTCCCGACAAATTGAACTACAGGGTAAAAAAATCACTGTGACCGGTGTTTCTAAAGGCGCGGGTATGATACAACCCAATATGGCGACTATGCTCGGTTACATCGCTACAGATGCGGCAATTAGTAAACCACTTCTACAGGAGTGCCTTATTGATGCTGTGAACCTTTCGTTTAATTCAATCACTGTTGATAGTGATACATCCACAAACGATGCCTGTGTATTGATTGCCACTGGCCAGGCAGGTAATGAAATAATTTCGAAAAAAGATGAAAGTTATAAACAGCTTCTGCAGTTAATACGCGAAGTTTTCACTACTCTTGCCCAGGCTATTATTCGTGATGCAGAAGGCGCAACAAAGTTTGTAAGTATACAGGTAAACAGCTCACACTCAGTAGAAGATGCTCGCCAGGTGGCTTATACCATCGCGCACTCGCCGTTAGTAAAGACTGCTTTGTTTGCCAGTGATCCGAACTGGGGAAGAATTCTGGCTGCGGTTGGACGCTCAGGTGTTGAGTTTGAGATAAATAAGATTCAGATTTATCTGGGTGATGTTTGCATTGTTTCCAATGGTGGGCGTGACCCCTCATATACTGAGAAGCAGGGACAGCAGGTAATGAGTCAAGAAGAAATAGACATCCGTGTTGAGCTAAATACCGGAGATAAGTCTGCCTGTATATGGACTAGTGATCTGTCATATGATTATGTGAAAATTAACGCCGAGTATCGAAGTTAGCCTTTTGACCCGGTTGCTTTGTAAGTTTGATCAATCAAAAATGAACACTGTTTTAAGCGGCTGCCTAATCTCAATTCAATAAATCTGAAGCTTTAGCTGTTTCCAGCCTGAATTTTGAATACACCGCATTAATTTTATCCTGAAGAGCTATCAGTTATGTCAGTAGTGGAAATACATGTGGCTGTAGCGGTCATAATGAATTCGGCCAATGAGGTACTCATCTCTCTACGCCCAGAGTCTTCACATCAGGGTGGCTTATGGGAGTTTCCCGGTGGTAAATTAGAAAAGGGAGAGTCTGTTTTTACTGCGCTAAAAAGAGAAATATCTGAAGAGTTAGCTATTAAAGTTTTAGATGCCGCCCCGTTTAAGGTTATCAGGCATAGCTATACGGATAAAGTCGTTGTATTAGATGTCTGGAAGGTGATGTCTTTTTCAGGTGAGCCTCGTGGAGTAGAAGGTCAGAAAATTAAGTGGATAGCATTAGAGTATCTTCAGGCAAAAGATTTTCCGGCTGCAAATGCTTCAATCATCGAATCACTCCAGTTACCTGATAAATATATGATTACAGGTGCCTTCTCAAATGAAAATGATTTTGCAGCTAAGCTAAGGACGAGTCTGGATAGAGGTATATCAATTGTTCAATTAAGAAGCAAGGGCAGTACGGCATTTGAATTTTTGAAACTGGCAACTGAAGCGCAAAAAATCTGTAGTATATATAATGCCCGGCTTCTATTAAATACAGACCCGGAAACGTTTAATCAAACTAGTGCGAGTGGGCTGCACTTAAGCAGCCAGCGATTATATGAATATCAGAGTCGGCCGATAACGAAATCTCTTATCTTATCTGCGTCCTGTCACACAGTGGCGGATATAGAGCAGGCTAGAAAACTTCAGGCAAATATACTTCTGGTGTCTCCAGTGAAGCAAACCACCAGTCATCCAGGTGTAGATGGTATAGGTTGGTCAGGGCTTTCGCAGTTGATAAGAAACTGCGAAATACCTGTCTATGCACTTGGTGGTATGAAAGCAGAAGATATTGGCGAGGCTAAATTATCTGGTGCTCAGGGAATTGCGGCTATTTCAAGTTTCTGGGTTGAGTCGTAAAAATATGAAACTTTCAATTATTGTTATTCTTCTGTTTGTACTCTCGTATATTGCCGGGCAGTGGTTAAGTAGCAAAAAAGTTATTACTGGTCCTGTGCATATTTACCAGTCTGATTGTGACTTAACGAAGACAGCTTGCCAGGTTGTAGATGGTGATTATAAATATATCGTGCAATTTAACGGCGAGGTGTCACCGTTAAAACCATTTTCTATTTTACTAACAACAGAAAATCTAGAACCGATAACGGTTGATGCCGAGTTTTTGATGGAGGATATGGATATGGGTTATAACAAACAGCCGTTGCATAAAGAAGAATCCAAATGGCAGGCCAGGGTGATATTACCGGTTTGTTCTTTGGGGCGTAAAGACTGGGTGCTTAAATTAAACCTGGTGTATGCAGATACTGCACATCAAACTCAATTTAAATTTAGGCAATGAGTTGAATCCTACAAAATACAACAGGAAAGTTTGAAATTGATATCATTTTTAACTTGTTCAGGCCTGTTCGCTGGGTTCTCTGCCTTTAAAAAGCGTACAGTGAACCTGTGTTTGCCCGCACTTATTTCAGGGAATACGTCTGTATCATCTGGTAACATCACCCTGATCATTAAGCAGGTTAGGTTGGTGTCTAAACTTTTCTGATAAAACCCGGTTTCCGCCATTTCATCAATCGCATCAGTACTATCGCGGATAACCTGCAAAACAATCTGGATTGCTTTATTTAGTGTTACGAAAGGAGAGAACCAGGCTTGCAGGACTTGAAGGCGCTTTTCATATGGTTGGTTAAGCCAGTGGGCATAAACGGGTAAATCAAAGTCGCATAATCCGCCGGGCATACTCAGTCGCTGGCGTATCGCATTGAGTAATTCATTTTGTAATAATTCCTGGCCTATATTGCCATCAATCGAATGCAGGTCTTTCAGGCAATTTTTTTGCTCGTTAATAATATTGGTTAAGCGTCCGTGGTTTATTCCCGGGATTTCGACAAATGACTGTAAATTAACATTTTGTCGCTCAAGCTCTTTTATAGTTTCTCGTTTAATATCACCACGGCCTAACATGCTCATAATATCGAGCAATGCTTTTATTGCGCTATGGGCATCCCAGTCAGATTGATGTGCTAAATGCTGGTGAAACTGGTTGAATAATTGTTCAAGCCGTAAAAACGTACGAATATGCTCATTCAAAGGTTGTTCAAAAATGAGTTGATCAGACATACTTTGGCCATAAAATCGGTATTGATGGCTTATTTTGGCATAAAACGACATTAAACATAAGTGATAAGAGTGACAGAATTCAACTGATTGTTAAATTTGTATATAGATTATGTAAATTGTTTACCTGTAATTTCAATGAGTCTATGTCTTCATCGTTTTTAATGACATCATCTGCATAACTCAAGCGCTTTTCTCTGCTCACCTGTAAATCTATAATCTTACGGATTTGCTGGTTGCTGCGCTGATCACGGTTTTGAGTTCGCCTGATTTGTTGTTGTTGGTCACAGTCCACAACCAGTACACGATCATAGGCATTTTGTTGCGAGGTCTCGATTAATAGTGGAATAGCAATAATCACGTATGCTGCACTAAGTGAATCAATTTGCTGCTTTACTGACTGCCTGATTTTGGGGTGCAAGATAGACTCAAGGTGTTTACGTTTTTGCTCATTATTAAATGTAATGTTTGCGAGTGCTTGTCTATTGAGTGAGCCATCAGCAAATAATATCATTTCGCCAAAATATTTAGTGATTTCTTTTAGCGTGGGTTTGCCTGGCGTAACCAGTTCACGGGCAATAATATCAGTATCAATGATTGGTGTGCCGAATTCGGCAAACAGTTGACAGACTGTTGTCTTGCCACATCCAATGCCACCGGTCAGGGCAACAGTTAACATGATTTAAATATTAAGCCAGAGTCGGATTTGGCTACCCCAGAGAAACACAATCCAGCCTGCAATAGCCAGGTAAGGGCCAAAAGGAATAGGCACATTTCTTTCATGGCGCTTGAACACTATCATGGTTATGCCAATAACCGCACCAACAAAAGATGAAATTAATATTATCTGGCCAAGCATCTCTACACCAGTCCATGCACCTAAGGCGGCAAGTAATTTAAAATCGCCAAAGCCCATGCCTTCTTTTCCGGTAAAGAGCTTAAATGCCTGATACACAGTCCATAACACCATATAACCTGCGGCTGCGCCGAAAACGGCTGATTGTAAATCGGTAAACACGTCAAATGCATTAACTAGCAGGCCGATCCACAATAAAGGAAAGGTGATATTGTCCGGTAATAGTTGCTTTTTTGCATCAATCATAGTCAGGCTGATTAATGACCAGGTGAGCAATAATGCGAACAGGGTCTGGACTGTCACGCCAAAGTGGATGGCAACGACAGTAGAAAGAATTGCAGTTACGATTTCAATGGCTGGGTACTGCAATGAAATGTGCGTACCACAGTTTGAGCACTTGCCTTTAAGAAACAGGTAACTAAGCACAGGAATATTTTCCCATATGCGAATTTCATGTCCACACGAAGGGCATGTTGAGTTGGGTTTGGCCAGATTTATATGTGTGTTTTTATTCTCTTCGCAGGGCAATTCTAAAAACGACTGGCATTCACTGCGCCATTCATTTTCTAGCATGACAGGCACACGATAAATAACCACATTTAAAAAGCTACCAACGGTTAAACCGACAAATATGATAGTAGCAATAAACAGCCAGTATTGAGTTTCAAATGCAGCAATGAGTTCCATTAAATTAAACAACCGCACCCATTTTGAATATTGGAAGATACATGGCGATAACTAGTCCACCTACAACTACAGCCAGGAAAACCATAATGGCCGGTTCCATTAAAGCCGTTAAGTTATCAACAGATGCATCAACCTGTTCTTCATAGTAATCAGCCACTTTACCTAACATGTCATCTAAAGCACCAGACTCTTCACCAATGGCGACCATTTGCACGACCATATTTGGAAAAAGATCAGGAAACTGACCAATGCTGGCCTGAAGTTGGGTTCCAGAGGAAATGTCGTCTTTTACCTGTAAAATTGCTTTTTTGTATACTGAGTTGCCTGATGCTCCGGCAACTGAGTCCATGGCTTCTACCAGAGGTACACCTGCAGCAAACATGGTTGCCAGGGTGCGTGAGAACCTAGCAACAGATGATTTCAAAGTAAGATCAGCAATGACTGGTAGCTTCAGATACATCTTGTCCAGAAATTCTCTGAATTTTTCAGAGCGTTTGTAGGCATTGGTAAAACTGAATACTGCTGCGCCAATTCCGCCAAAAATTATGTACCATTGATCAACAAAGGCATTGGAAATATCAACTACAAAGGCGGTGAAGGCGGGTAGCTCGGCACCAAAACCTTCAAACATTTCAGCAAATATCGGAACTACATATAGTAAAAGGATGGCGGTAACGATAAAGGCAACGACCAATACGGCTATGGGGTAAGTGAGAGCGCCTTTGATCTTTTTCTTCAGTTGTTCTGTTTTTTCTTTATAGGTGGCTACTTTTTCTAACAGTGTTTCCAGTGCACCTGATTGTTCACCCGCCTCAACCAGATTGCAGAATAAGTCATCAAAGTACAGTGGATGTTTTCGGATGGCTTGTGCAAATGTTCCGCCAGCTTCAACATCGGCTTTAACAGTAAGAATCAACTCTGACATATTCGGGTTACTATGCCCCTGACCTACAATATCAAATGATTGAACTAGTGGTACACCGGCTTTCATCATGGTTGCCATCTGGCGACTAAACACTGCAATGTCAGCTGTTTCAATTGGTTTGCCGCTACTACCAAATAATGACTTGGCTTTTTTCTTAACTTTTTTTGGAACAATTCCCTGGCGACGTAACTCCGCTTTAACCAGATCTGCATTATTAGATGTGGTCTCACCTTTAACCGTTTTACCATCTCGGTTTACACCTTCCCATGTAAAAGAGTCTTTCTTTATTGTTTTTTGCTTCGCCATTGTTTAGTCCTTAGTCACTCGATTAACTTCTTCGAGGCTTGTTACACCACTCATTGCTTTTACAAGGCCTGATCGTCTCAGGTCAGGAATACCTTCTTTTTCTGCCTGATCGGCAATATCCATCGCATTACCACCTTCCATAATGATTCTTCCGATATCTTCTGAAATAGGTAATACCTGGTAAATACCAACGCGGCCTTTATAACCTTTATCACAGGCATCACAGCCTACCGCTTTATACAGAGTAATACCTTTATCTATTTCACCTTCTTTAAATCCTTCTTCGAGAAGAGCCTCTTTGGGTATTTTATCTTCTTTTTTACACTGCTCACAAAGTCGTCGCGCCAGGCGTTGTGCAATAATCAGGTTAACGGCGGATGCAATATTAAAGGGGGGGACCCCCATATTGACCAGTCTTGATAATGTTTGAGGGGCGTCATTGGTGTGAAGTGTGGACATTACCATATGGCCAGTTTGAGCCGCTTTAATCGCTATTTCAGCTGTTTCAAGGTCGCGTATCTCACCAACCATTATCACGTCAGGGTCCTGACGTAAAAATGCGCGCAGTGCAGAACCAAAATCGAGTCCAACTTTGGGGTTTACGTTTACCTGATTAATGCCTTCGAGATTGATTTCGGCGGGATCTTCAGCGGTTGAAATATTTGTATCTTCGGTGTTTAAAATATTGAGCCCGGTATACAGTGATACCGTTTTACCACTACCTGTTGGCCCAGTAACCAGTATCATTCCATAAGGGTTAGACAGTGCGTCCATATAGAGCTTTTTCTGCGCTGGTTCATAACCGAGCATATCAATGCCTAATGAGGCACTGGACGGGTCAAGAATACGCAGTACAATTTTTTCGCCGAATAATGTCGGGCAGGTATTTACACGAAAGTCGATAGCCTTGTTTTTGGATATGCGCATTTTGATGCGCCCATCCTGGGGAACTCGGCGCTCAGCGGTATCCATACGTGACATGACTTTAATACGTGCGGATAATCTGCCGGCCATAGCAACGGGTGGGGAGGCGACTTCTCTTAGAACCCCGTCAATGCGAAGACGAACTCGAAAGCGCTTTTCATAGGGCTCGAAGTGAATGTCAGAGGCCCCTTTTTTGATGGCATCCAGTAAAACCTTATTTACAAATCGAACGACTGGAGTGTCATCTGCACCTGATGCTGAATCAGCGTCATCAGGGGGACCTCCTTCAGTGTCCTCATAATCCAGATCGTCAAGATCGTCATCCATGAGATCAGACATGTTGCTATCTTCAGCGGCATTTAATAATGCTTCGATGGCACGATTAAGTTTGTCGACTTCTACTAAAATGGCTTCAGTGTTGATTCCGGTCTGAAACTTTATCTCATCGGTTGCGGTTAAATTAGTCGGTTCTGAGATTGCGATGTAAAGTCTATTACCGCGTTTGTATAAGGGCAGCGCGTGATGCTTTTTGATGAGTTTGTCATCAACAAGGTTCTTGGGGATGCTTTCCAGATCAATGGCATCAAGGTCGTATACGGGTAAGCCAAACTCTATTGAGCCAGTGGTCGCAATAATTTTTGCAGCAACCAGTTTGTTTTCTACCAGGTATTGGCTAATCGGTAGTTTTTTCTTTATGGATTCTGTCTGGGCAGTAGCTGCGCGTTCTTGAGTGATGTGCCCGTCTAGAACGAGCTTATTGAGTAAACTGCCCAGTTTCATAAAATAGCTTCTAAATTAGTTTATAGGGATAAGTCATTGTAAATTTTAATAATAACTTATTCTAGCAGAAGCTCAGGAAATCGACATAGCAATTTAAAAATCATTAATACTAATGTGAATAACATTACATTGGTATATTAGATTTTATCAATACACAGTAAAAGGATCGTTCAAATAGTGTCGTTTTATAAGCCAGGTATATTGTTACCTGTAAATTATCTTTACAGTCTATGCAGTATATTGATTTGCTGTTCCATAGAAGCAGAGGCAGGTACTGCTATTTGAGTATAGAAGATGACAATGTTGTCACAATTTGACATAAATGTCGTATTGTGGCGCATTGATGTTCGGCAGATTTGGGCTAAGTTCTTGTTTTATATAAAATATTAAAGTTGGCCTGTGAGTTGCATTAACTATAAACAACAACAGCTCGGTTTGACTTGGTTCTGAGTTGTTTGGTATATAGACTGAATTCTTAATCGAAAACATAGGTGAATTACACATGAAGCAATTACAAAAAGGTTTTACATTAATCGAATTGATGATCGTTATTGCGATTATTGGTATTCTGGCATCTGTTGCATTACCTGCTTATCAGGATTACACAGTACGTGCTCAGGTTTCTGAAGGTTCAATTGCTGCTAGCTCAGTTAAAATTGGTGTAACAGAATTATTTGCTGACCGTGGTATGGTTGGTGTAGCATCTTTTGCAGCTGAAATTGCAGCAGATCAGGCTAACCTGACTACTACAAGAATCTCAGCAATTTCTGTGACTCCATCTACTGGTGCGGTTATTGTTACTATGGCTGGTATCGCTCAGTTATCTACTGGTGCACAAGCATTAGTTTATGTTCCTGAAATTTCAGGTGCAGCTATTTCAAATGCTAACTCTACAGGTTCTATTACCTGGGATTGCGCTACTGTACTTACAACTATTGAGAATAACTTCTTACCAGCTGTATGTCGCTAAGCTTTCATAGTTAAGCTTGTATGAAAAGGGGTTCTTAGGAACCCTTTTTTTTTGTCCATAATATAATTTTATATTTTGAAATCCTGAATCTAGTCCTATAATATTCAACTAATTAGAAAATTAAATAATCAATTTTAGAGATACCAGGACCTTGAAAACGAGAATAGTCGCAGCTGGCACACACTTATTGCTAAGTGCTATTGTAATTTTTCTTTCGCTTAATGTTATTTATTTTATTTGGTACCCAGAGCCATTTTATGAGCTGTTTTCTGTATATGATGCCGTAAAAATAGTATTTGCTGTCGATCTGGTGCTCGGGCCATTTCTTACCCTGATTGTATATAATACCTCCAAGAGTCGTAAGCTTCTGGTGCGTGATATATCAACTATACTTGTATTTCAAATATCAGCACTTATCTGGGGTCTGCATATTACCTATAAAGTTCGCCCATTATTTTTCGTGTTTCAGGGTAATACTTTTTATGCAGTGATCAAGAGTGATATTAATGTTGAAGATTTACAACCAGATGTTACTGCCCCGTTGCTCTGGCAGGGGCCTAAAACCGTTTATATTGAGCCATTAAAAGGTGAAGCAGCGATAAGTCGAATGGCAGAAATTGTTACTGGTGGTGATATAAAGGGAGAAATGTATCAGGCAGAAAAATATAAACCGTTATCCCTGGACAGTGATAACGAGTACAGGCAAGCTGTTATAAAGCAGGCAATACCGCATAATAAATTACTTAAAAGTAGAGCTTGGGGAAATAAAGTTAAATCTCTGTTGGTTTCGCATAATGGAAATATCGAGGATTATTTCTATTATCCAGTCTTAAATGATATGTATAATGGACTGATAATATTTAAAAAGAGTGATTTTTCATTTTCAGGTTTAATTAATAGTGAAAAATGGTAGTTGGTGCATTATCAAGGCAGCAAAAAGATATACTGAACATTGAAGTTTGAACAATGTTTACTCAGTACCTTCAAAATTCCGCGAAAAATATTTTACAACTTTAGTGCTGCATGTGTGAAGAAGTTGTAGGGCTGATAGAATTTCCGGTTTGATATGGTATTAAAGATGATTACGACTATGGTGCGCCATATGTTATGTCTAAGCCTGTATGAACATAATGTTAAGAGAACGTTATCTGTAACATCAGTCTTTTGTTTTAATAAACAGGATTACCAGTATGAATGAGGCATTAATACCCTATTTGGTTAGCCCGGAAAGTCATGAAAGCCTCTCACTCTCAAATGATAAACTAATATCAAATTCTGCTGCTCAGCAATACTCGATTGAGCAGGATATTCCGATGTTTGCAGAAAATTTTGTCTCGGCAGAGGGTAAAATTCAACAGCAGCATTATGATAAAATTGCAAAGATTTATGTAGAAAATCTAGCATATCCACATACACAGGAATATACATCTTATCTCGATGATATCTTTCTTGAAGCAATTGATTATGAAAAGCTAGGTGTTGTAGCTGAAGTTTGCTGTGGCGCTGGCGAAGCATTTCCGTTATTAAAAGATAAAATAAAATTTGGTATTGGTCTGGATATATCATTGGAAATGCTCAAACAGGCGAAATTAAAAATTCCAGGAGAAAATTTTCACTATGTGCAGGGCGATGCGACGCAGATGCCTCTTAAAGATGAATCAATTGATACAGTGATTATGCTTGGAGGTATACATCATGTGCCTGACCGAAATGCTCTGTTTTCTGAAATATCCAGAATATTAAAACCTGGAGGTCAATTTATCTGGAGAGAACCGGTAAGTGATTTCTGGTTGTGGAAATTTTTAAGATCGATTATATATCGCCTGTCTCCTGTGTTAGATCATGAGACAGAAAGGCCGCTATTGTATTCTGAAACAGTACCGATCCTGGAAAAATACAATTTCAAAGTTGAGAAGTGGGAAACATGTGGTTTTATAGGCTTCTGTCTTTTTATGAATAGTGATGTATTGTTTTTTAACCGCTTTTTCCGTTACATACCTGGTATAAGGTTTATAACGCGTTTAAGTGTAAAGTTGGATGACTGGATAACACATAGAAAATTATTTAAAAAATCTGGGTTGCAGGTTATAGGCAAAGCGGTCAAATGTTAATCTATTTACTTATCATAGCAACAATCAGTTGCACAGTACTCGGTAATCTTCTGTTAAAAACAGGGGCAGACAAACCGGGTATGTATGCAGTATGGCCCTTTAATATAATTAATATCTATGTGGTGTTGGGTGCGGTTAGTTTCGGACTTGGATTATTGTTCTATACAATGATTTTAAAGCGTATGCCATTAAATATTGCTCAATCTATTTTTTCAATTCAATTTATCGTTGTAATAATTGCCTCTAGCGTTTTTCTTAATGAGTTAATTCCGCTTATGCGTTGGGTAGGTTTTGCTTTTGTTGCAGTTGGTTTATTTATTATTGGTTGGTCGGTGAAAAGCTAATGAAAGAGAGTAATGAAACGGGAATAGAAAAAGGTTCGCCAGACAGGTTCGGACACTCATGGAATATATTTAGTGAAATATTGCCGATTCATGAAGAGCAGTTTAAGCGATGGACCCAGGGTATATCCACTGATATGTGGAAAAATAAACGCTTTCTTGATGTTGGTTGTGGGATAGGAAGAAACAGTTATTGGGCAATGACGTATGGTGCGAGTTCTGCGCGGTGCATTGATGTAGATAATCGTACTTTATCAGCGGCTAAAAAAAATTTGCAACCATACCCTGAGGCGAAAGTAGAGTTTAAGAGTATTTACGAATTAGAAAGTAAAGATGAATTTGATATTTGCTTTAGTATAGGTGTTATACATCATCTGGAAAAGCCTGAAGTGGCTTTGAAAAAAATGTATGAAGCAACAAAGCCAGGAGGAATGGCATTAATTTGGTTGTATGGTTACGAAAACAATGAATGGATTGTTAAGTATTTCAATCCATTCAGGAAATTATTATTCAGCAGGTTGCCATTACCCATTGTGTATGCGATGTCGCTTCCTTTAACGGCAATACTGTGGGTGTTGATAAGACTGGTTCCAGTGAAAATTGAATATTTAAAATTATTACGCAAGTTTTCGTTTAAACATATACGTGCAATTGTTTATGATCAGATGATACCTAAAATCGCTCATTATTATAAAAAAGAAGAAGCATCAGGATTGCTTGCAGATGCAGGCTTTAAAAATATAGAAGTTCACTGGATTAACGAAATGTCATGGTCTGTAGTTGGTTATAAGACAGAATGATCATAAATAACGAGCTAATAGGTGGTAATTGTGTGCGGTATAGCCGGTTTTACAAATTTCCAGAGCAGTAAAGAGCAGTCTCACACGATTATCGATAAAATGTTAGCCGTCATTAGTCATCGAGGTCCAGATGATAAAGGTGTTGCTGATAACTCATTGTTAACGTTTGGACATCGTCGATTATCAATTATTGACCTACATGGTGGCAAGCAGCCCTGCATTGATGAACAGGGAAATATGCTGGTTTTTAATGGCGAGATTTATGGTTATAAAAAATTGGCAGAAAGTTTGAGAAAAGATAATGTCCATCTGCATGACCACTCGGATACACATGTTCTGTTTGCGTTGCTCAATACGAAAGGCATAGAAAAAACCCTGGACCTTATTGATGGTATGTTTGCATTTGCCTACTACTCAGTAAAGACACGTAAGATCTATCTTGCTAGGGACAGGTTTGGTGAGAAACCGTTGTTTTACAGTAATATGAATCATGAGCTAGTTTTTGCTTCAGAGATAAAAGCGCTTAGACAACACCCAGTTTTACAGCATAGCTCACTAGATGCACTTCAGATATCTAGTTATCTAACTTTAGAATACTTGCCTGGAACCAATAGTGGTTATAAAGGCATTGAAAAACTGCTTCCAGGTCATTGGCTTTGTTACGATCCTGAAGAGAAAAATATACGTATCAACAAATACAATAGAATTGAGTTAGCTACGCTAAATGAAAAGCACACTGAACAGGATAAAATAGAGCGTTTAAAAAGTTATTTGTCAGAATCTGTAAAACAACGATTAATAGCAGATGTACCGGTAGGAGTTTTCTTGTCAGGTGGACTGGATTCTTCAGTTATCGCTGCAATGGCCAGGGAATGTTCTACAAATGTGAACAGTTATACGATTAAAATGCCTGGTTTATCATTTGATGAAAGTCAGTATGCAGAGGCCACTGCAAAGTCACTGGATTTAAATCACACAACAATCGAGTTAAATGATCATGATGTGACTGAAACTGTGGATCGTATTGTTGATCAGCTGGATGAGCCATTGGCAGACTCTTCATTAATTCCATCGTCTCTTTTATGTCGTTATACCAGGCAATATGTCAAAGTAGCGGTTGGAGGGGATGGCGCAGACGAATTATTTGCAGGATACCCCAATTTTCAGGCGCAGCAACTTGCTCCAATTATGTCTTTTATTCCAGAAAAATTTGGAAGTCTGTTTCGACACATTTTGGGTTATTTACCAGTCTCCGAACAATATATGAATAAAACATTTAAGTTAAAGCAGTTGTCTTACGGCTTTGGTTTACCTGTTGAGCAACAGAGCGCAGCCTGGATGTCTGCATGGTTTAAAGATGAGCAAAAAAAACTTTGGGTAGAGCCCTACAGTAATGACATAAATCTGAGCCTAAATGCCTGTTTTGATGAATTAAAAAAACAGTCTAACAATAAACAAAGAATAAATGAGCTTATTTATATTTTAACTCATACTTATCTACCAGATAATATACTGGTTAAAATGGACAGAGCATCAATGTATTCAAGTTTAGAAGTTAGAAGCCCATTTCTAGATAGAAAGTTCTCAGAGTATGTGTTCTCCTTGCCTGAAAGAGATAAAATACGGATGTTTAATGGAAAATATCTGCTAAAGAAGCTGGCTACTGAGCATGTTCCAAAAAATGTTTTACAGAGAAAAAAACACGGCTTTGGATTTCCAATATCAGCTTTTATGAGGACTCATCTAAAAGAACGTGTTATGGATACTGTGCTTGATCAAAGCAATCCAGTAATGGACTGGTTTAAACGATCTGAAATTGAACGGTATTTGAATGAACATCAGACATTAAAGGCTGACCATGGGAAGAAATTATGGTCATTGTTTGTCTTAATGAGTGTAGCCAAAAATTAAAACATAGCTGAGCCGTTATTAATCATATCAAAGCAACCACTGCCATTGCAGGAGCGAAGAATTCGGAAGCCAATTAGTTCAATTGTATCGCCTGATAATGTTTGCTTATCTATTATAGTAGCTAAATCACGTGTTCTGAATGTGTTATAGCCCAATAACGCTCTAAGTCTATGGTGCTTGTTGTTAAGTAGCATTAATGGTTTTTCATCATTAGATCCAGTTGTGATTACAAAGTTGTCTCCAGCTTTAGATAAAGTCAGTTTTTCTGCTATACCAATAATCTGTGTGAAGTTTTTGTGAAACGATACTCTATTTAACGGGTCCCATGGCGGCTCGCGAATAACCTGCTCATTAGAAAAAAGAATTAAATCTCCGGCGGAAAACGCCTCGTGGCTAATAGCATCATTGGCACCGTATGAAAAAAACACGTCATTATCAAATCCATATAAAAGTGGCAGGACGCTTTTGCTTAAATGAAATGTTCGATGGAAACGATCAAATTTTAATGGGCTGTATATATTAGGTGTGAATCCAAGCTCATTGATCATAATAATTTTGTTCTTATTCTGAGTATTCCTGTTTTCAAAGAAAGTGTTAATTGGCTGTAAATACTCGCTTGTCATAGTTTGATAGAAGTTATGCTTAACTCTTAGTGATTCGGATACTCCTTTAGAAATATCGAATATCAAAAGAATGGTAATTAGCGAAAGAAATAACACTCGAAATTTCGAATGCTCAGAAAAGCGTAAAAAAGGTACGAGTATAAATGCGGATAAAGGTGCTAAAGGAATCAGGTAACGCACTTCTTTATAAGTAATAAACTGAAGGAAAAGAAAAATCAGGATCCAGTTAATAGATATTATTTTAAGTGTTTTATTGTTACTTTTATCGAAGAAGAGGACGTAAGCAATAGATGGTAAAATGAGTATGCTTGTAAGAAGGCCGTAATTATATAGATTCTGAATATATAATGATGGTAAAAAAATCTTATTTAATGCTTCAGAAGAGTAGCTGGAGAACTGATTGGCAACGATAATGATTTGATATGCGGGTTTAATCCACCATTGAATATCAGGAGAAATTGCGTCCTGTAAAAACCAGGCATATGTTAACCAACTTAGGAGGGCGCTGAATGATGCTGCGGTGAAAAGAAAAAAATTAGTTTTTCTTGAATAGAAAAACAAGCAAGATACAAGAATTGTAATCCAGAATATTGCATAGGTTTGTTTAAATAAAGTTGCAATAAAGCCAAGTATAACAAGCGAAGACCAAATATATATAGAAGACTGCTTATCTGCTTTTGCAGCGAGTAATATCATTGCGATTAGTATCAGGCCAGGAAATATATCCGGGCTGATGAAAATAGCGTATGAGAAAAATATAAAGGATGGTATTGTAGCTAAAAAGGCAATGGCAACAAATTTATCGAACTTGTCATAAAATCTAGTTAAAATTAGCCAGATAAAACATATATAAATGCTATGTAGAAAAGCAGTCATAATATGATGAGGTCTTAGATCTAAAGGATGTAAACCAATGGAGTTAGCAATCCACTCAGCTGGTATAAGATAAAAAGCAAGAAAAGGACCTCGTTGGAATCCGTATGTTTCGTTAAGGCCAAGAAAGTGCTGTGATGTCGCTAGTGTTAAATAGCCATCACCCGTTTCAATTCCAAGTATTGATGCACTCCAGAATAGCCAGATTATGATGAGCCCAATGAATAGCCAGGTTGTTTTTTCAAGCTGCGAGAATAAAGTGTATTTGAAATCAATGGTCATGTAATTTTTTACTATTTAATATGCGCATTATCGGATAAAAACGTGCAGCGCTGTAAAATGGTGCAGATATTATAATCTACAAAGGTTATAAATGCTTTATTTGGGCATATTTCTAAATTCTGTTTAATTTAACTGTACTCTTTAGCGTACGAAAATTCATTATTAATAATAAACCTGTAATACATTGTGTCCTGATCATAAGGCGTTAATCAGGAATTTCGTAACACGATTGTTCTGTCCGTTAGAATAATCGTGTTACGTTGTTTTCTACATTGTAACAACCTGTGTTATTACATAAGCGTCTAATTTTGAATGCCAGAATTTCAAACTCATCATGCTCGATAGT
>Ga0316204_10005035_pt1 | contig 22595 bp, 20 predicted proteins | sample 6monrhotite_MG_2_FD_205661 | JGI IMG/M metagenome (GOLD analysis project Ga0316204, IMG submission 205661) | Microbial mat bacterial communities from mineral coupon in-situ incubated in ocean water Damariscotta River, Maine, United States -... | ecosystem: Environmental > Aquatic > Marine >... | reverse complement strand
ACTCCAGGGGGGCCGGTCAGGAGGCCGGGATGATCAGCCTCCATGCTCATGGACGCTGTGTCCGATCCGCTCTCGATTCCTTCAAGAAGCCCCGCCGCGCGATGACGCGCCCCCCGGAGACAACGAAGGTCTCAGGCAGGCCCGAGACCCGCCAGCGAACGACAGCCTCTCCGCTGGGATCCCGGACCACGGCGGGCGGCACATCGCCACCGAACCAGTCCTCCACCTCACCCCAGGGCTCATCGGTGACCGCGACCAGGGGCACCCCCGCGGCCTCGGCGGCCGCCATCAGACCGGGCAGCTCCTCCAGACAGGGCGCGCACCAGGTGGCCCAGAAGTGCACCAGATGGGGCTCATCGGGGGCGGGCACCTCCAGCCCATCACGCCGCACCGCCAGCGCCGGGCTCGGCTCATCCAGGGGCTCCCAGGCAAAGCGCGCCTCCTCCTCCCCCCGGGTGGACTCCACCGCCAGATAGGCCCCCGCCAGCGCGACCTGCAGCGCCACCAGCGCCGCCAGCGTACGCCAGGAGCGCCTCATCGCCCCCGCCGCGTCACGGTGTAGAGCACCGGCAGCACCAGCAGCGTCAGCGCCGTGGACGAGAGCAGCCCGCCGATGACCACCGTGGCCAGGGGGCGCTGCACCTCGGCGCCGACGCCGGTGTTCAGCGCCATGGGCACAAAGCCCAGGGCGGCCACCAGCCCGGTCATCAGCACGGGCCGCAGGCGCTCCACGGCCGCGCGCTCCACGGCCTCTCGCAGCGGCACCCCCGCCTCGATGTGCCGCCGAATGGTGGAGACCAGCACCATGTCAGCCAGCACCGCTACCCCGGACAGGGCGACGAAGCCGATGGCCGCCGACACGCTGAAGGGCAGCCCCCGCAGCCAGAGCGCGGCCACGCCGCCGACGGCGGCGAAGGGCACCCCGGTGAAGACCCGCAGCGCGTCCACCACCCGGCCGTAGGTGGCGTAGAGCAGCAGCGCGATCAGCGCCAGCGCCAGCGGCACCACCACCGCCAGCCGGTCGCGGGCCCGCTGGTAGTGCTCAAACTGGCCGCCGTAGCGGATGAACCAGCCGCTGGGCAGCGTCACCTCGGCGTCGACCCTCCGCCGCACCTCGGCGACGAAGCTCCCCAGATCCCGGCCGCGCACGTTGGCCTGCACCACCAGCCGGCGCTGACCCCACTCCCGCTGGATGGTGCTCGGGCCCTCGGTGCGCTCAATGCGGGCCAGCGTGCCCAGCGGCAGCCGGGTGCCATCAGGGCCGGTCACCAGCAGCCGCTCCAGCTGCTCGGGGTGACGGCGGCTCTCCTCGGACAGGCGCACCGCGATGGGGAAGCGCCGCTCCCCCTCGAACAGCTCCCCCACCTCGATCCCGCCCACGGCCTCCACCGCCTGGAGCACGGCCCCGGCGGACAGACCGTGTCGCGCCAGCACCTCGCGGTCCAGCGACGCCCGCAGCACGGGCAGGCCCGTGACCTGCTCCACGCTCACGTCGGCCGCGCCCTCTACCTCGCCGAGGATGTCCTCGATCTGAAGCGCCACCTCGCGCATGCGCGTGAGATCGTCGCCGAAGACCTTGACCCCCAGATCGGAGCGCACCCCGGCCACCATCTCATTGACCCGCATCTCAATGGGCTGAGTGAAGACCATGTTCATGCCGGGCAGCGCTGACAGCGACTCCTCCATGGCGGCCACCAGCGCGGCCTGGTTGTCGGCCTTCGACCACTGGTCCCGGGAGGTCAGGGTCAGGAAGACATCCGAGAGCTCGATCCCCATGGGGTCCGTGGCCACCTCGGCGCTGCCGGTGCGGGTCCAGATGTGCGCGATCTCGTCGGGGAACGTCTCCAGCAGCACGCGCTCAATCTGCGTGCCGTAGCGCACGGACTCGTCCAGGGAGACGCTGGCGAGGCGCACGGTGTTGATGACCACTGCCCCCTCGGACAGCCGAGGCACGAACTCACTGCCCAGGCGGCTGGCCAGGAACGCGGCGTTGAGCACCAACAGCACCGCCCCGGCCAGCACCAGCGCCGGAGCGTTCAGGGCCCGCAACAGGACAGGGCGGTAGAGCCGCTGGGCCAGGCGCACCAGGGCGACCTCTTTGTGGCCGCCGCGGACGCGGACAGCCAGGCTGGTGAGCACCGGCACCAGGGTGAGCGAGGCGAGCATGGAGCCCAGCAGCGCGGCGATGACGGTCAGCGCCATGGGGCGGAAGAGCTGCCCCTCGGTGCCCTCCAGCGCCAGCACGGGCAGGTAGACCACCAGGATGATCAGCTCGCCGTACATGGTCGGCTTGCGCACCTCCAGCGCGGCGTCGCCGACGACCTGCACCGGATCCTCCCCCGGCCGCTCTCCCAGTCGCCGCACGGCGTTCTCCACCTGGACGATGGAGCTGTCCACCACCAGCCCGAAGTCGATGGCGCCCAGGCTCATCAGGCTGCCGGCGATCCCCAGCTGGAGCATCACGTTGGCGGCGAACAGCAGGGACAGCGGGATGATCAACGCCACGACCAGCCCCGCCCGCCAGTTGCCCAGGAAGGCGAAGAGCACCGCGATGACCAGGAGCGCGCCCTCCAGGAGGTTCTCGCGCACGGTGTCGAGCACCTGGTCCACCAGCCAGGTGCGCTCGTAGACCGCCTCGGCTTTCATCCCCGGGGGGAGCGAGCGAGCCGCCTCGGACAGGCGCAGCTCCAGGCGCTCGGTGACCTCCGCGCTGTTCTCCCCCAGCAGCATGAAGCCCAGGCCCAGGACCACCTCGCCCTCTCCGTGGGCGGTGACTGCTCCGCGGCGGAGCTCACGGCCTTCGCGGACCTCGGCCACGTCGCGCACCCGCAGGGGGACGCCCCCGCGGGAGGCCAGCACCACATCGCGCACATCATCCAGGTCCACGAAGCGCCCCGCGCCCTGAATCAGCGTGGTCTCGCCGCCGCGATCGATGTTGCCCCCGCCGACGTTGCGGTTGTCGTCTGCCAGCGCCCCGGCCAGGTCGTCGAGGGTGAGCCCGCTGGCCGCCAGGGCGCCAGGGGCGATCAGCACCTCGATCCGTCGCTCGTCGCCGCCCCAGGTGTTCACCTCGGCCACGCCGGGCACCGATCGGAGCTGCGGGGCGAGGATCCAGTCCTGGGCGGCCCGCAGCTCGGCCAGCGAGTGTGCTTCGCCGCTCAGCAGATAGTGGAAGACCTCGCCGAGGCCGGTGGCCACCGGGCCCAGCTGCGGGCGCTCCACCCCCTCAGGCAGAGCGACCGTGCCCACCCGCTCGGCCGCCACCTGGCGCGCCCGCCAGATGTCGGCGCCCTCATCAAAGACAAGGGTGACCTGAGACAGCCCGAAGCGAGACAGAGAGCGCACCTCGATCAGCTCGGGCAGGCCGGCCAGGGCCTGCTCCACCGGCCAGGTGATCTGCCGCTCGATCTCCTCGGGGGACAGGGCCGGCGCGATGGTGTTGACCTGCACCTGGACGGGGGTGGTGTCGGGGAAGGCGTCCAGCGGCAGCCGCAGGAAGGACAGCGCTCCAGCGGCGGCGATCAGCACCCAGACCGCCAGCACGACCCCCCGGTGCCGCAGCGACCAGCGGATGATGGCATCGAAGATCATGCCTACTCCACGTCGCAGCAGCCGGCGCCGATGCTGTCCTTGAGGGTCTCGGTCTTCAGCAGGAAGCTGCCGGTGGTGACCACGGGGTCACCTGGAGCGACCCCGCCGGCGACGCGCACCCGATCGCCTTGGCGGGCCAGCACCCGCACCCGGCGGGCGACGTAGGTGTCGACCTGCTCTCGGACAAAGACCAGGTGCGACTCGCCCGCGCGCTGCACAGCGACGGCGGGCACGGTGACCGCGACCTGATCCCGGTCCCCGAGCACGGTGGCGGCGCCATAGAGGTTGGCTCGCAGGTGCCCATCGGCGTTGTCCAGCTCCACCCGCGCTCTGGCCGTCCGCGTAGCGGGGTCGATGGCGGGGGAGACGGTGGCGATGGTCCCAGCGAAGACCTCGTCGGGCAGCGCGTCCAGCCGGAGCAGCACCGGCCGACCGGGGACCGCGGCGGCCAGATCGCGCTCGGGGACGTCCAGCTCGGCCCACATGCGCGAGGGATCGACCACCTCAAAGATCGGCTGATGGCCGTCCACGAACTGCCCCACCCGCGCGCGGCGGTCGGTGACGACGCCAGTGAGCGGCGTGACCAGTACAGTGGCGTCGCCCTCGCCGCCGCCCACCAGGGCCAGCTCGGCCCGGACCAACGCCAGCGCCGCCGCGGCGGCAGCCAGCGCGACCTCGGCTTCGCTCACGTCCCGCTGGGAGGTCACGCCGCCCTCCAGCAGCTCGGTCTTGCGCGCCACCTCGGCGGCGGCGACCTCCCAGGCTCGCTCGGACGCGATCAGCTGGGAGCGCTCACCGGCGGCGTGGGCGCTGCGGATCTCGGCCAGGGCCTGACCTCTGACGACCGGATCGCCCACTTCGGCTCGGATGGCGGTGACCAGGCCAGGGGCTCGGGGGCTGACGGCGGCGACGCGGGTGGCGTCCCAGGTGATGCGGGCCACCACCTCCGTGCCCTCGACCCAGTCGGTCTCCTCGGCGAGGGCGACCTCCAGCCCGGCCTGAGCGGCGGCGGCGCGGGTGCGGAAGCGGACCACCGTGCCGTCCGCCGGGGCGCCGTCGGCGGCGGACGGCTGCACGGCGGGGCGGCCGCCGCGCTCCGGAGCACAGATCGGGCAGAAGGACTCAGGGAAGCCGTGCTCGGCGCACCAGTCGCCCTTGGCCTGGAAGACCGGGGACAGGCTCGGGTTGCACTTTGTGCAGACGGACTCCAGCACGCCGTGCTCGGCGCACAGTTCGGGATCAGCTGTGGTTGCGTACGCGGGCGCCGCCTCCTCTCGCGAGAGAGGGGCCTCGTCCGCGCACCCGACCAGCAGCCCGATCCCCAGGAGGCAGAGCCCCTGGAGACGCGGGGGCATGTCAGCCCCCCTTTGACGGGCGCTCGATCTTCAGATCGGGGTTGCACTGGAGGCACTGAGACTCGGGCAGTCCGTGCTCGGGGCACCAGTCCCCGGTCGCCTGGAAGGCGGGGACGAGCGAGGCGTTGCAGCGGGTGCACTGGGACTCGGGGACGGCGTGCTCACCGCACCAGTCCTCGTGGGAGCCGGGCGCGGCGTCGCCGGAGGCGTGGGCCGCCTCCGCGTGAGGGGCCTCGGCGGGGGCAGCCGGGGCGACAGGGGCCTCAGGGGCCTCAGGGGCACCGCCGCAGGCCAGCAGAGTGAGGAAGAGAGGAATGAGGACGTTCATCAGGATCTCCTTGCGGATGAGGGGGAGCGCGCCGTCGCGGCGCGCTGGGGCGTGGAGATCAGCCGATGGGGGGTGGGGTGGGGGGCGGCCCGATGGCCCGGCTGTGGAGCCGCTTGGAGGGGGGGAGCACCCGCAGATCTGACGGCGCGGCCTCAGGTCGCGCCGCGCCGCCCGAGGGGGGCGGAGCGGCCAGGGCGACGGCTCCAGAGCCGCAGCACAGCCCGAAGTCATAGTCGCAGCAGTCGCCTTCCTCGTCGGACTGTCCAGGGCGAGGTGGGCAGCAGTCGTCCGCGGCGGGCGCGCTCACGAGGGCAGCGCCCGCTGGGATCAGCGTGTACGAGCCGCCCTCGACTGCGAGCAGCAGGACACCGAAGAGCAGCAGAAAGAGAGCGCGGACCACAGCCGGAGCATACCTCGCCGCGAGGGACCTCACCACGCCCCTGCTGGGTGGCTGAGGTGCTGACGGCGTCGAAGGACAGCGCGGCGAGTCGGGGCAGCGAGCCGCCGCCAGGCACGCCAGCGCCTCGGCGCGTTCGACGGACATGTCACCCCAGGTGGCCAGCCCGCCGACAGACAGGACGCTCCAGCCGATCCAGCAGCAGCCCCTGGACCTCCCAGGAGGCCTTGTCGGTGTCATCGAACAGCAGCGTGCCGTCGCCCGCCTGGGTCACCAGGCCTGTCCGTGGCGACTGCGCCGGTGAAGGCGCCCCGCTCGTGGCCGAACAGATCGCGCTGGGCCAGCGTGGGGTCGGCGATCCCGAGCCTGGCGGTCACGAAGGGAGCCGCTGCCCGAGTACCCCTCGCGTACCCGCAGCGCCTGCTCCGCGCCAGAGTCTGGCGCTGGATCAGTGTCGTCATCCCGGCTGCGTACTTTGGTCCATGGCTACCCGGCCTTTCGTTGTAGCAGGCGGACGAGGTCAGCTATCTCGGTCTGCATCGCCGAGACCATCAGCGGATCAACGCCCTGTTCGCTGATCTCGATGCGGATCTGCCCGTCCTTGATGCTGCGCGAGCCGTCGCCCTTGAGGAACACCGTGATCTCATCCCGGAGCTCGGGGTTCTCCAGCAGCGCCATGCAGCGGGCGTCGCCCACCCAGTAGCGCAGCGGCTCGACCTCGCGGGGGCTTTGGTACACCTGGGGAGTCAGCTCGTCCGGGAGTGACCGGTCACCGAACACGCAGTACAGATCCGTCCAGGGGATCTCCAGGTTGTAGGCGGCCACAGAGTAGCGCCGGGTGTTCCCCCCGGTGCCGACCCGCTTCGAGCGGGTGCCGGTCTGGACCTGAGCCGCCAGATCATCGCCTATGATCTCAAGATACCGCTGGGTCTTCTGTTGCTTGTGCCGACGCCACGCGAAGTTCGCCCCCAGAATGACGACCGCGATCAAGAAGATGACGCTGTATCCGATGAGGTCGTTCACTGATCAACTCCACGGGGGGACACAAGAAACTGTACCGCACCCGTTGGCCTCGCTGGCTGCAGGCACGGCCCCGGCGAGGCGGGGCGTGCATGACGGTGCGTGAGTGCCCAATCCATGCCTGACTTGCCATCGCGCTACTTGCGGCGATCCGGCTCATCCTCGATGAAGCCGCACTCACCCGCTGCAATGGAGGCCTCGAAGACTCCCTCGGCGTCTCTACAGTCCGCCTGGCCCCATACATCCGTCAGGCAGCTGTAGATGCGGTCGGTCTTCGCGTCGAGCTCGCTCTCTGAGGGGCACTCGACCTCGGGGGGCGCGATCTCGGCGCCGCTTGTCTCCCCGCCAGTGTCCACGCCGGTGTCAGCGCTGGAGAACGATTGCTCATAGCAGGCCTCCAGGGCGCGCTCGTAGTTCACGCAGTTGTTGTCGTTCAGTCCACAGCTGCTCAGCGTGAGCGCGGCGACCACCAGCGGGACGCGGGGGCTCATCCCGCCTCCTGGGGGCTGGCGAGGTTGCACGCTCCCACCTGCGCCGCCGCCGCCAACAGGCCCTCGAGGGTATCGCACTCCGCGCGCGACCACACCTCGTCCAGGCACTCGTAGATGGCCTCCTCCCGGGCGTCGACCCCCGTGTCCTCGGGGCATGTCACGTACCCGTCGAGCTCCTGGAAGGAGGAAAACTGCTCCACGAGACCGGCGTCTTCGGCGTCGTCGTAGCAGTCCTCGATGGCGTCCTCGTAGCGCTGGCAGCTGTTGCGGGTGTCCACCCAATCGCCGCCGCTGTTGTCGGAGCAGGCCAGAAGACTGAGGAGCAGGAGGGGAGTGTTCATCGATGCGGTCACACCGTATCCTGACGCGCATCGGCCCGCTTCTGCCATTCGGAGATGGTGACCGCAAGCGCGCACATTGCGTAACCTATCACGATGCTCCACACGTGGTCGCCGTGGTTGGAGGTGAGCTGCGGGAGGATCGAAAGAAAGGCGGCCATCCCGGCGAACAGGAGCGCGGTCCACACCGCGAGCATCCCCTTCCACGCGCGCCGCCGCAGGCGCTGGATGCCCATGGACGCGAGCTCCCACAGCACGCCGCCGTATCCGAGGACGGACAGCAGGAGCAGCTCCTCGCCCCAGGGTCTGAAGGCTCCCCACCCGTTGAACCCCGGCGCGAGCGGGAGCAGCAGGTGTAGCGTCAGCAGCGCCAATCCAATCCGCGCGAGCATCACTTGTCTCCAGGTGTGGCTGGGGTGTGTTCGTTAACTAATCCGTGAGGTGTAGAATTCCTGATGTCTGAACGGACGGAGCTGAAGCATTGAGGTGCCGAGAGACCGGAGACACAGCCACCCCGGGAGCGGGTCACCTCCTTCGCCCGCGGAGGGTGACCGCGCAACGAGCCCTCCGCGGCAGCGCCGCGGTCCCTGAAGTGCCCCCCCTCGCGTTCTCTGGCTCTCCGCTGCGTCTCTGGTGGGCCTGCAGCGTGGTGTCGCGGTGAACGAGCCGAAGCTGGACATGCGGGAGACCGCGGAGAACGCGGCGAAGACGGAGGGACCGGCAGACTGGGCGTTCGAGTCGGTCGTCGAGGCCTGGGCCGACGAGTGGCCGGTGGACGCCTCCGCGCAGCCCCTGCTGGCCCGGGCGGCCCTTCGGATGATCTACAGCGCGGGCCAGCGCCTCACCCTGGCCCGCTTCGCCTTCCCACACGACGGCGGGCTCTACAGCAAGCTCTTGAAGGACGCGGCCTTCAAGGATGACCAGGCGATTGATATCAACCTGGACTGGATCTTCCGACACGAGGACACCGCACCCTTTGAGCCCGCGCTGCTGGCGCTGCTCGACGCGTGCTCAGCGCGGCAGGTCGCCGATCTCTTCCAGCGCATGAACCAGGAGCGCAGACAGCGGATCACCGGCGGACTCTCGGAGGCGTTCTGGGGGAAGGCGAGGGGGATCCCGCTCAAGCACCATCGTCTGCTGGGGCTCATCGCCGACGACTCGCGGCGCGGCGAGCTGGCAGGGCTCTACGAGCAGGTCGAGCCGGTGGTTCTTCGCGGTCTGCTTCGTCAGATCGGTCCGGGGGCGGACGCGGGGTATCTGCCTGTGTGGCGGGCGCGGCTGCGCGAGGCGCCGCCGTCGACGCGCAAGGAGGTGGTGCTCGCGCTTGCGCGGCTGGAGGTGGAGGCGGTGGAGCCCACGCTTCGGGAGGTGCTGCGCGAGGACACCGACGCCGCGGTGCAGCGAGCGGCCGCGGCGGGGCTGGGCCAGCTGGGCAGCCGCGCCAGCTTGGAGGTTCTGGAGGCTGCGGCTGGGGACCGTTCGCTGCGAGAAGCGGCGCAGACAGCCACGGCAGCCATCCGCGAGCGCCACCCCGCCGAGCGCTACCCGCGGCCCGGCGGCTTCAGCCTCACCGCTGGAGACCATGGCGCCATCGCGCTCGCAGCCGAAGCGGGCGCGGGCGCGCTCTCACCCGCTGAGTCGGAGCAGACCCACGCCCGGGAGTCCGGGAGCGAAGCGCGGTCTCAGGCCGCTGAGGCGCCGGCGGCGCCGGGGGTGCTGTACATCGAGGCCCCGCCCAGGTGGGTGCCGCCGGGGCTGTGGTGGGTGCGGTTTACCTACAGTCAGATGGGGTGCGGTGTGCTGCTGTTCTGGCCGTGCCTCGGGGCGGGCCCGACCTTGCTGGTTGCTCCCCTTGTCGACCTGATGAGGCCGGGCACGGTTGAGCCCGGCCAGATCCTTCTCGTCGCGGCTCTTTGGGTGGTGGTCGGGATAGTTCTATATATCGGCGTCATAGAGCATCGCAGGGTGCGCCGGATTCTGCGGGAGGGCGTGCCCACCACCGTGCGGCTGAAGCAGCGAGACGTGGAGCGGCGCGGCAAGAACCGCCCCAAGACCTATCACCTCTACCAGTTTGTGGTCGCGGGGGAGGACGGGCGGCACTATCGCCACACCCACAAGAGCAGAACCCGCCTCTCGCTGCTGGAGGATGACCGGGATGAGCCAGCGCTCTACATCCCCGATAGCAAGGGCGCGGTGGAGGCCCTCCTGTTGCTGGACAGCATCCCAGAGCTGCGCCTGGATAGTCGGGGGCGCCTTCACATCAAGCCCCAGGCGCTGGTGCTCTCCTCGTTGGCGGCCCTCTGGATCCTGGGGTTTCTGCTCTTCTTTGGCAAGACCTTCCTCGGCAGCGGCCACTTGTAGTGACAGGCGAGCCTCCCTCTTCCCGATTGTTAACGCCACACCAGAGACACACCGTTGACTGCGCTCACCCTGCTCCTCTCCGCCTGCGCCCCCGCCACCTCCCCCGCTGTGGTTGAAGCCCCACAGTCGCCCAGCCAGGAGCGGCTGGACGAGCTGTCCAGCGAGCTCGGGGGGGAGCGGACCCTGGTCCTGGGTTGGCTTGAACACTCACCGGGCGAGGCGGTGCTGGAGGTGGTGGTCACGCCCGACAGCGGCGAGGCGCTGCGATGGCGCCAGGACGTGGACGCCGGGGGACGGGTGGTGGGGCGGGTCAGCTTTGACCAGAGCGTGAGCGTCGCGCTGCGCGCCGCGCCCTGGGATGCGCCCACGCCGCTCGGCGAGCCCCTGGCGCTGGGAGAGGCGGGCGCTGGAGTGGCCGAGCTGGGCCCGGCGCTGCTGTTCTGGGAGGTGGGCCGGAGCCTGCCCGCGCCGCTGGCGTCGGTGGACGCGCGCCCCGGACCGCCCGAAGGGTGGCTGACCCCGAAGCAGGAGGGGGCGCCGCCGCTGGTGCTTGGTATGGTTGAGGCCGACGCCGAGCAGTGGTGGACGATCAGCGGTCGCGCGCTCTCCAGCTCGCGCAAGGTCACGCGCGGGCTCGGGGGCCTGGTCGCGGAGGGGGGCGGGGTTCGCAGCCGCGGGCTGGTGACCATGGAGGGGCATGCGGTGATCAGCATCAGCTTCCTGCTCGCCGGCCAGGCATGTGACGACGCCCGGGTCGACCTGGAGGCGCAGTATGGAGCGCCCAACGCAGGCTCCGAGCTGCGCGGACCCAGCTGGGTGGGTGGGCGTCACCGGGTGGGAATGACGATCAACAGCGGCCAGTGCAGCGTGGGCTTTCAGCCGCGCCAGTATGGCGAGGAGGCGGCCACGGACGAGGCGGATGAGACAGAGGTTCCGATGGCCAGCGGCCCGATCGCTGCGGTGGACGCACACCCCGGCCCGCCCGACGAGTGGTTGCCGACCGCGGTGGAGGGGGCCCCATCGCTGGTGGTCGGGATGACCGGGGCCGCCGCGGTGGAGGGCGGGCAGATCCAGAAACGCAGCGGAAAGCAGGCTCTCATCACAGGCCTCAAGCTCGAGGAGATCGAGGGCCGAATCAACGGATCGGTGAGCCTCACTGATGGGGTGATTCAGGCGATAAACATCCTCTACGCCGATCCCGGCTGCGCCTGGACCCGCGAGCTCCTTGAGGAAGCCTACGGGCCGATGTCCTCAGAGCACCACCTGATGGGTACGCGCTGGAGTGGAGAGCGCGCCTGGGCTGGGGCGCTGCCCAGCGGCTCGAAGAGCTGCGTCGCCCAGTGGCATCTGTAGCAGGTCCATGAACGACGGGGCCTCACGGGGAACTGTATTCGGAGAGCACCGCTGCCAACACTGTCCCCTTTTCGCCGACAGGCCCGTCACGCACATGGCGAGGTCACCCGGAGGAACACCGGGCGCGCTACCTGAACCGCTCCTCGAACGCGCGCAGGTTCGCTCCGCCGAAGGCGCGACCTGGGATGGCGAAGACGACGCGGTCAAAAGAGCCCAGGAAGCGTGGATCAGCGAGCCAGCGCCCGAAGGCGTCCGCTACAGTCGGAGCGTGATTGCGAAACACCCCGCAGCCCCACGCCCCCAGCAGTACAGCGCGATGACCGTGGTGCGCGGCGACGGCCAGCACCTTGCCCGCGCGGAGCCTGAGCGCCGCCTCGATGGCAGGCACGGCCTCGGCGTCTCGCCGCAACACCTCGCCAGCGTTGGGCGCGGGGGAGGTGATGACCGCGCAACGAAACGGCCGCTCCAGCAGGTGATCGCTGTGCTCACGAAAGAAGGGAACCCCCGGGCTGTAGATGATGTGATCGGAGTACAGCAGAGTCTTTCGGCGTCGGTTGTAGGTGTAGTAGTCGGGCTGGGTGAGCAGGCAGGGGTAGAGCCCTGAGCAGCGGGAGAGCTCCTCCTCCTGGGCTCTCGCTCCGCCGAGGAAGCCGCCGCCAGCGTTCCGCGCCGAGGCGAAGTTCAACAGGACCAGATCCATCTCCTGCTCCTGTCCGACCAGCCTTCGGGCGGCCTGCTGGGTCGTCTCCGCCGTCACCTCCAGCCGCGGCGGGCTGCCACCAGGTCCGACGCCTTGGAGCAGCGCGTCCAGCTCGGCAGGTCTGTGGAGGCAGGTGTCGGCGACCGCAGCGGCCTGCCAGGCGCCGAGCTCGCGCGGGGCGCCGGAGGGCGCGTGGTAGGTGCCCTCGGCGAGGACCGCGAGCGTCTGCGCAGCGACCTCCTTGAGGGCGTCGCGGTTATTCATAGGTGCACCATCGAGGTGTGTAATTCGAGGAGGTATCCAGCGGGGCCTGCTTGCGCTCAACCAGGTACTGCCTCGGGCAGGGATGCTGCCACTGTCCTGTTTTAGACGTGAGCGATTTCAGTGTGTTGGTGGCGGCCGCGCTCGCCATGCTCACGACCCCCCGAGAGGCATGGCGACCATCGAACGTCTGTCGCGGATGGCTGCGGGCCTTGGTCGGGGGGCAGGCGTTGAACCAGGCTGGTGGCGGTGGTGTGAATCCTCACTCTTCAGGCAGGGGCTCGCCCGGCTGGTCAGGGAGAGAGATGGAGCCGGTGCCCTCGGTGTTCTCCGCGATGGATAGGGAGCCCTCCTGGGCATGGGCCAGAGAGAGTCCGCCGCTGGTATCAGGGAGTTCGGAGAGCATGAGTGCGCCCTTGTGAGTCTCGGAGATGGAGGCCCTGAGTGTCTTCAGCGCCTTTCGGGCATCCTCGGAGTCCACGCGTTCTAAGACAGCGATAGCTTTGAATTTTTTGCTCATTCCCAGCTGCTGGAAGTCACGGTCTGAGCCCTGAACCCATTCGCTCCACTCCGGGTAGCCAAGCTGCTTCAGAGCCCACGCAGCGCACTGGCGGACATTCCCATCTTCATCCCCCAGCGCCTGAATCAGTGGCTCCACAGCCCTGGTATCTCTGAGTTTCCCCAGAGCCTCCGCAGCGGCCTTGCGGACACGTGAGTCTTCATCCGTCAACACCTGAATCAGTGGCTCCACAGCTCTGGCATCTCCGAGGTTCCCCAGCGCCTCCGCAGCGGCCTTGCGGACGTCCCAGTCTTCATCCGTCAACATTCGAATCAGCGGCTCCACGGCCCTGGCATCTCCGAGGTTCCCCAGAGCACTCGCAGCGGACCAGCGGACCAGGTTGTCTATGTCACCCAGGTTGCCGATCTGAAACTCAAATGGCCTGGCATCTCCGAGTTTCTCCAGGGAACCCTCAGCGGCCTCGCGGACAAACCTGTATTCATCCCCCAACACCTGAATCAGTGGCTCCACAGCTCTGGCATCTCCGAGGTTCCCCAGAGCCTCAGCAGCGGTCTCTCGGGCATGCGAGTCTTCATCCCCCAACACCTGAATCAGTGGTTCCACAGCCCTGGTATCTCCGAGGTTCCCCAGAGCACTAGCAATTCTGTAAGAGACAACCCAGGACATATTCAAACTGATACGAAGCAGCCCCAATAGTGGAGGGGTGAGTACCCAGCGCAGACTTAACAGAGCCAGTTGTTGTGAGGATTGGCGAGCCAACTGTTGAGGAGGGTGGTCGTCTGGCATCAGGGGTCCATTGTGTGGGCGAACCGATCCTTACCGTTTCATGAAATACCTATGGACTGTAGCCCACCCCTGCCATCAACCTGCAGCGGGGCTACACAGGGGACTCCTCCTCCTCCTCCTCCTCTGCTGGTTGAAGCGAGCACGCTGAGCTCCGCGGCCACCAGCTCCGCCGGGCGGTCCTCCTGCACCGGCGTCAGCTACTCGGCGTCGAAGGTGTTCGGGGGCAGACAGCAGCTCTACCAGGGCTTTGACCCGGTATCGGCGCTGGCGGCCACGCAGGCGATTGGAGCTGGCCCGAGCTGCGGAGGTGAGCCGTGTGGCGGTGACGATGCTGCTTTGGAAGCGCTGCGCTCAAAGGCAGGAGCCAGCAGAACAGGAAAAGTCGGCGGCGGCTCCGATAGTGTGGGCGCCTGAGGATTCTCCGTAGATATCCTCAGGGGCGTTTCCGCTGAAGTCGATATCGGTCCCCGTCGCGTCTGCAGTGGAGTGGACATAGAGTCCGCCCCCTAAGTTGGAGGCCGCGTTGTCGGATACCGAGGAATCCGTCACCTCCAAGGTGCTGGAGTAGACATAGAAGCCGCCTCCAAAGGCGGCGGAACTTGCAGAGGCTGCATTTTCAGAGATCTCCGTGCCTTCCAAGAAGACCTCGCTGCTGGTGACGATATAGAGCCCGCCTCCATAGGCGTTATTGTTGGTTGCAACAGAGTTGTCAGTAACCGAAGTCTCATTCAACTCCACGATACTGGAGTGGACATAGAGTCCGCCTCCATAGGCGTATGCATTGGAGTCGGCGTATGCAGAGATAGAATTGTTGGAAACTGAGGAGGCGGTCATGCCCACAGTGCTGTTGTAGATGTAGAGTCCGCCCCCAGAAGAGCTGGTGGTGGATTCAGCCGAGTTGTTAGAAATCGAGGAGTTGGCCATCTCCAAGGTGCTGGAGTAGACATAGAGTCCACTCCCAGTGGCGGATGCTGACGATGAGGAGGCTGAATTTTCAGAAATCTCTGTGCCATCTAAGGTCACATCGCTGTTGAGTGCATAGATGCCGCCCCCAAAGGCAACGTCAACGGTGGAATCGGCGACGTTATTGGAAACCACAGAGTCGATCATTTCAACGGTGCTGTTGTAGATGAAGAGTCCGCCCCCCTGTACATTGATATTGGAGGAGGAGGTCGCAGTGTTGGCGGAGATCGTGGTGTCCCGCGTGGTCAGTACACACCCGTTGTAGAGGGCGACTCCGCCGCCAATCTCGGCGGCGTTGGACTCGATCGAAATCGCCTCCATCCTGACCGCAGAGGCCCCATTGCACAACATCCCTCCGCCAGCGAGTCTTGTCTCTCCAGGAACGGTTTCGTCGGCGTCTCCCTCTTCGAGGGTCATCGCGCTCAACGTGACAATCACCCCGTCGGTTTGCACCTTCACCACGCTAGAGACGCCGCCCCCAGAGAGCACTGTCAGCGCCTCGCCCCTCCCTTCAATTGCGACATCCGCCTCAATACTCAGGCTGACATACCATGTCCCTTCACAGACGGACAACGTCCCTGCGTCGCTCAGGGTGTGCGCCACCGGAACACCCAAAGCGCCTCCGCCCAGTTCCGTGCTCAGGTCGCTCCAGCTCCCATCGGTCTCCGCCTCGAACGACGCAAGCCCCGCATCAGTGCTCCAGCTCTCATCGTGGCAGTCGTTCTGCATCCCGTCGCACAGCTCCAACGCTCCTGGGTAGATCTGCGAAGCCGTGTCGTCACAGTCGCTGCTATCGGCGACGTAGCCAATGGGCTGGTCACAGTCGATGTCGGTGCTGGTGGCGTCGCCGAAAGTGTCACCATCCGCGTCTTCGTACCAGGTCCATGCGTCGACAGCCCGGGTGTCCACGCCAAGCCGACAGTCGTTGTCGACGCCATCACAGACCTCTATGGACCCTGGATTGACAGCGTCATCGGTGTCATCGCAGTCACCGTCCGCGACGGTGTATCCATCCTCGTCATCATCTGGGGAGACGCAGCCCCTATTCAACGCGAATGCACAGGTGGAATAGGTGGTGTAGGTATTCTCCGCGCCCATCAGGGTGCATGTCCATGCGCCCCTGCTGGTGTTCTCCAGAATGCTCGCTACTTGGCCACACCGCCGCCCCCCGGTATTGAGCAGGGTCAGAATCAAGCCGCTGTACTCGTCCGTCACTGTCGCGTGGGCGGCAGGGGCGCACAGCAGGGCGAGAAAGCCACAAAGCACCCTGACAACCAGCGCGCGTCCGATTTGCCAGGAGGGGGAGATGTGGGACTCAGATCGGGAATTCGTAGGTGTCATAATGGTCACAGGCTGCTCTTCACGCTCAGCGCGAAGAGAGAGTGTTGGGTTCCGGTGGTTCTCGAACAGCTCCACCCCGACGAGAGCTACTCTGTCCTGGAGACAGACCAGATCCCGTCTTGGCTCGCTGGGGACTGCAGGGAAGGAGCGACGATGTAGTCTCCAGCGACGCCCTCCTGGTCTACGGCGCCGCTCCAGGTGATGACGAAGTCACTGGAGTACGACGTCAACACGACCTCATCGCCATCGGTGTACCCCTCGAGGAAGCCCGAGCCGAACAGGCCATCGGTGATAGTGATGGCGCCCGTGATCTTCCCGGACGACTCCTGGTTGAGGATGAGCATCAGCTCGGCGTCGCCGGGGGCGGTCTTGTTCTCGCACCGGCCGGAGTAGACACCCGACAATGGACCAGGCTCGAGTGTCGCTTGGAGCGCCTCCAAGTGCGCATCCATAGACGCGACATCGTGCTGAAGGCCCGACAGCGCCTGCTGCGGGTCTGGAGAGGGGGAGGTGCAGCCGAGGATACTGATCAAGGTGAGCATCGGGTTCTCCTTCAAGAGACACGGAGTCGCTACACCCTGACCATGTGTTGGCTTCGTTTATTGTGCGAAGAAAGCCACGCCCTGAGCCCGACCGCCTTCAAGCCTCCATCAGCTGGAATGTTGTCGATGCATGCGGCTCGCGAAGCGCCGCGAGGACCGCCCCCGCATCGAGGACGTCCATCGGGACAGCGACCCCCACGCGCGGGAGCACCCCCGCGGCCCAGCGCTTCGCCGCATAGACCGGCAGCCTCGGCCGCGGCCAACACCTCGAGCTGCGGCCAGGTCAGCACCGCCCTCGCGCCAAAGGGCGCCGGGAACTCGAGCCGCCGCCTTCGGCCCGGTCGCAGCCGGTGAAGCCGCCCGCCTCGCAGGTCCGACAGCTCGAAGGCCAGCTCCACCACGCCCGAGACGGACTGGGCCCCCCCAGCGGATGGAGCCGCGTGTGGGCCTGTGATTATCGCCATCTCAGCCGACTCCGAGTCCGGGAATCGGCTCAGCAGGGACTTCAGCAGGATGCCCGAGAGCCCAGGGTAGGCGCCGACGCCGGTCAGGATCAGCCCGCGGTCCTGCCCCGGCCCCGCGTCCAGCGCGCGCAGTCGGCGGTAGTGCTCCTGCTCCGAGGCGATGTCGAAGCAGGCGGCGCCGGCCTCCCGCGCCGCCTGCGCCACCTGTGCACCGGCGCTGATGAAGGGGCCCACACAGTTGATGACCAGCTCGGCGTCACCGACGGCCCGGACCAGCGCGTGCTGATCCGTGATGTCGAGCTGGAGCGTCCGCAGCGCCTCGCCGCCGCGCGCCAGGGCGCTCAGCTTCTCGCGGCTCCGCCCAGCGCCGATGACATCGAAGGCGTTGGTGGCGCACAGCTCCCGGACGATCGCCGCCCCCGCCTCGCCGTAGGCGCCCAGGACCAGGACCGTCCGAGTCGTCATCTCACACCTCCGCTGCCGAACCTGGTGTAGAGGGTGGGTAACGCTACTCCGGCAGCGCCGAAGCCGAAGCCGAAGCCGCCTCGCTGCGCTTGAGCGGCGCGCAGAGCACCCGGGACGCGGCCACCAGCGCGATGGACGTGAGCAGGCAGGCGACGAGCCCCGACTTTCCCTCTCCCCCCCACTGAAAGACCGCCCCCGACAGCACGGTGCCCATCAGCCGTCCCGCGGCGTTGGCCATGTAGTAGAAGCCCACCGCCAGGGAGACCCGCCCCTCCTCGGCGTAGTGCACCACCAGATAGGAGTGGACCGCGCTGTTGGCGGCGAACACGACCCCGAAGAGCGCCAGCCCGATGATGAGCGAGGGCCCCGGCGGCGCGTCCAGCAGCAGCGCCGCGACCAGCGCCCCCAGCGGCAGCAGCAGCAGGCCCGTCCAGCCCGCGAGCCGCCCGGCGTCGGGGGCCGCGCGCGCACCCTGCGCGTCGCGCGCCCCCGTGAAGCGCGGCGCGGCGGTCTGGACGAAGCCGTAGCCGATCACCCACGCCGCCAGGAAGGCGCCCACCTGGTAGGTGCTCCACCCCAGCGAGGCGCCGAGGAAGATGGGCAGGGCCAGCACGAACCACACATCCCTGGAGCCGAACAGGAAGAAGCGCGCGGCGGACAGCCAGTTGATGCGCGGATCCTGGGACAGCATCGAGGAGAACTTCGGCTTCGCTTTGCTCCTGCCAGCGCCCCAGGGCAGCAGGATGACAGACAGCACCAGCGCCAGCGCCAGCACAGCGACCATGCCGCCGCAGGCCGCCCGGAAGCCCACCAGCGCCAGCAGCGCCGCCCCCACGAAGAAGCCCACGCCCTTGAGCGTGTTCTTGGAGCCCGTCAGCACGCTGACCCACTTCATCAGCGTCGCCGTGTCGCCCTGCTTGACGACCAGCTTCACGTAGCTCTTGGAGCTCATCTTCGTGAGATCCTTGGCGATCCCGGACAGCCCCTGAGCCGCCATCACAAAGGGGACCGTCAGCCACGCCTCCGGCGCCGTCATGGCGCCCACCGCGACGATCTGCAGCGCCAGCCCGGCGAAGAGGGTGGAGGTCAGCCCGATCCGCGCGCCCAGCCAGCCGCCCACCAGGTTGGTGACCACGCCGAAGAACTCGTAGAAGAGGAACATCGAGGCGATCTGGATGGGCGTGTAGCCGACGCCGTGCAGGTACAGCAGCACCAGCATTCGCAGCGCGCCGTCGGTCACCGTGAACACCCAGTAGGCGCCGGTGACGATGGCGTATTCGCGCAGACTACGCATCGCGCTCAGCGCGGTGCATCAGGCGTGCGAGATCCGCCATGCGGTTGGCGTAGCCCCACTCGTTGTCGTACCAGGCCAGCACCTTCACCAGCCGCTTGTCGGTCACCCGCGTCGAGAGCCCGTCCACGATGCTGCTGCGGGGGTCGCCCGCGTAGTCCGAGCTGACCAGCGGGCGCTCCTCGTAGCCGAGGATGCCCGACAGGCGCTCGGAGCGAGAGGCCGCCTGGAGCGCCGCGTTGACCTCCGCGATGTCCGTGTCCCGAGACATCTCGAAGACGCAGTCGGTGAGCGAGGCGTTCATCACCGGCACCCGCACCGCGAGGCTGTCGAGCTTGCCCGCCAGCTCCGGGATGATCAGCGTCACCGCGTAGGCGGAGTTGCTGCTGGTGGGGATCAGGTTGAGCTGAGAGGCCCGGGCCCGCCGGGCGTCCTTGTGGGGGCCGTCGATGACGACCTGGGTGTTGGTGGGGTTGTGGATCGTCGTGGCGATGCCGCGATCGATGCCGATGGCGTCGTGCAGCACGCGCACCACCGGGGCCAGGCAGTTGGTGGTGCAGGAGGCCGCGGTCACGATGGGCTCGGCGGCCAGATCAAAGGCGTCGTGGTTGACGCCGACCACGATGTTGGGCGCGACGTCCTTGACGGCCGCGGAGACCAGCACCCGCCGGGCGCCGCTGGCGAAGTGCGGCTCGATCGACGCGCGCTTCTTGAACAGACCGCTGGACTCGATGACCAGCTCCACCCCCGCGGCCGCCCAGTCGATCGCCGACGGGCTCGACTCGCGGGTGTAGCGCAGGCGCTTGTCCCCCACGAACAGGGCGTCGCCGTCGCCGACGCAGCGCTCGCTGAAGCGGCGCTGCACGCTGTCGAACTCGAGGAGCACCGCCATGGTCTCGGCGTCCGCGTGGGGCTCGTTGATGGCGACGATCTCCAGCTCCGGGTGGCCCCACGCCGCCCGCAAGAACAGGCGACCCATGCGCCCGAATCCGTTCACTCCGATCTTCATGATGTGCTCTCCACGGTCCAATCTCCACAGTCAGGTCAGAGTGCGCCGATGAGCGCGCGCAGGCGTCGCATCCCTCGCGGGTCGATGCAGTAGCTCCGGCGCGGCCCCTCGACGTCGCCGCGCACCAGGCCCACCTCGCGCAGGATCTTCAGGTGCTGCGAGACGGTCGACTGCGCCAGCGGCAGCTCGGCCACGAGATCGCCGCAGCCCGCGGCGGTGACCCCCGAGAGAATACGCAGGATGCGTACCCGCGCGGGGTGAGCGATGGCCTTGGCGAGCGCGGCCAGCTCGGCCTCGGCGTCGAGGCCCTCGACGGGGCGCAGATCCGGAGCGTGCTTCAGCGGGGGACAGCAGGTATCCGTGGGGTGTTCGCTCATCGTTGAATGACGATAACACCATCGGGGTCACTGTCAGGAAGACTGTCGAGATTGTCGTCCGGGGAGGCGGGGGGCGTGCGCCGGCACCGTAGAATGGGCGGCGCTCCCGCTGCTCTCGAGGTGTCTCTCGTGCTGAACCTGCTCTCACTGCTGCTCCCGGTCGCCGGCGCGGCGCCCGTGACCCTCTCAGCCGCGGAGGTCGCCCGCCACGACTCGGCGGAGGACTGCTGGCTCATCCTGGAGGATGTCGTCTATGACATCACCCCCTTCGTCGCCGCCCACCCCGGCGGCGACGTCATGCTGCGGGGCTGCGGCAAGGACGCCACCTGGTTCTTTCAGGAGCGCGGCGACGGCGGCGGACACTCCCAGGCGGCCTCGGAGATGACCGCGCGGTTCGCGCTGGGGGGGCTCGGAGAGAGCGTCGAGGTCGAGGGCATCGCCCGGGAGGCGGTGCACCCCCACGACGTCCGGTTGGAGGGCAGCCGGGTGGGCCTCTTCCCCAGCGCCGGCGTCGGCCCGGCGCGAAGCGTGGCGCTCCGGGTGGGGCATCAGATCTCCACCGACGCGGACCTCCCCTCGGGCATCGGCGTGCAGCTCGGCTACTCCCTGGGCTGGCTGGACCTGCTGGTCTCCGACTACCGGGCGCCGGGGCTGGGCGCGGTCGAGGTGAAGGTGAGCCCGCTCCATCAGCAGCGCGGCGCCCCGCTGTCGGTCGGCCTGTCTGGCGGCGGCGGCTTCGCGGCGGCGGCGGACGCCCCGGCGGTGTTCGGGCAGCTCGTCGTCGAGCGCGCCTGGCTCGATCGGCGGCTCACCGCCAGGGCGAACGGGACCGCCGCGACATCGCCGGGGGTCGATGACAGCGCGGCGGCCTCCGCCGGGGTGGGGGTGGAGCTTCGCCCTCTCCCCATCCACAGCGTCTTCGCCGAGGTCCAGACCCCCTTCGCTGATCCCAGCGCGCTGGTCTGGGCGGCCGGGGCGCGGCTCCACACCCGGGGCCACGCCTTCAGCCTCTATGTGTCCTCCACGCCGGTGCTCTCGCCCTGGGAGCTCGCGGGGCCCACACCGGCGGCCCTCGCCGTGGGCGGCGCCTTCGAGCGCGCCTTCCGGCTGTAGATCAGGGGCTGTCGATCAGGGGAGGGACAGGACCAGCGTGGCGAAGTGGGACACCGCGCCGCCGACGAGCTCGCTGCCGTCGTCGGAGACCGTCACCACGCCGGCGTCCAGCCACGCGAGATCGCCGTAGCTGGCCTCGTGCAGCGTCGCTGTGTCCCCGGGCTCCAGCCCCCAGCGGTTCTCGATGCGCACCGGCATGGGCACCTCCGAGTGTGCCTCGTAGGGCTCCAGATACCAGACCGCCAGCGGCGCCTCGACGGGCAGCAGGGGAGGGAAGGTGATCGCTTCGGCGGCGGCGACGTCCAGGGTCTCGGTCAGGAAGGGCAGGATGATGACGGAGGGATCGATGGTCATCCACAGACCGTCGAGCAGCTCCAGCTCGGCCGCGGGGGCGTCGGTCATCTCCGTGACGGCGCCCAGCTCGGCCATGATGAAGGCCTGCTCCAGCGACAGGTTCTCGTCCGCCGCGATGGGGGTGACCACCATCAGGTCCGCCCAGCCGGACTCGCCGGCGTCGATGTGCAGGGCGAAGTCGCGGCCGGCCTGGAAGTCCTCGAAGAGCAGACGGCCGTCGGCGTCCGTGGTCGCCTGGAGGCAGGCGCCCGAGCAGAGGATGATGTTGAGGCCGTCGGCGGGCTCGCCATCCGGTCCGTGGATGACCGCAGATAGCGTCGCGCCGCCTGCGGCGAGGCCGGTGTCGTCCGCAGCCGCGTCGCTGTCGAGCACCTCGCTGTGGGTGTCGTCATCCGCACCCTTGTACTCGGAGCGATCGCAGCCCAGCAGAGTGAGCGCCAGGAGCGCGCCCGCTGTTGAGAGCACCTTGCTCATGAAGACTCCTGAGTCCGCGGGTGTGTGAGCTGACCCAGCGTAGCTCGGAACCCGTTCTGTCGCGGGGCTTTCGACTGTATGGACTCGTCGGCTCGCTGGGAAACAGAGTCGGCGAGAGGGGACACGGCGGCCGGGGCAGCCCAGCCCCGCTGTAGTATTAATATTAATATTAGTGAGTTGGGTGATTGGTTCGGGCTGGCACGGTCACCGTCGCCCGTAACGGGGGGCTCGCACCCCGTTGTTGAGCTGCCCTACCGCGAGTCCGTACCTCTGCGAGTCCCATCGTCGCGCCCCTGACCGTCACCTTTCGCCAGCACGCGCCGCACGGCGCGCGCCAACTGCGAAGAGGCCCCTCTGAGGAGCATGATGTGGTCTCACTGAGTCCCCACCTTTCACCCAAACGCGCCGCACGGCGCGCGCCAACATCGAATGCGTACCTGTGAGGAACGTGACGTCCCAGCGCCACACGGGAGAGGGTGTTGCGACGTCAGATGCCTCGCCGCAAGGCGACATCAGGAGGCAAGACCTTGCGAACACGTGGACGGTTTTCGACGGAGACAAGCTGTTGCTGTCCTGCAAACCCAAGTGGGCACGCCAGACGACTCGAGAGGGGTGTAACTCTCGCACTGACAGCTCCCCCCTGGCGCGAACGCAGTGAGCTCTGGGCGCGCAGCGCCTCAGCTCCGAGCGCCAGAGTGGGT
>Ga0316204_10005034_pt1 | contig 22603 bp, 22 predicted proteins | sample 6monrhotite_MG_2_FD_205661 | JGI IMG/M metagenome (GOLD analysis project Ga0316204, IMG submission 205661) | Microbial mat bacterial communities from mineral coupon in-situ incubated in ocean water Damariscotta River, Maine, United States -... | ecosystem: Environmental > Aquatic > Marine >... | reverse complement strand
TCATCAAAATGAGAAAGTTTCATCACTTCGGTAAAAGAATTATATTGATTAGCTGTTTCAAAACGCTGTTGTTGTTGATGCCCTTTCCAATAATTGATTCCAATGACACCACCTAAGCCTAAACCTATGCCTAAGGCGATTGTTAACCAATTTGCTTTAATCCAATCTTTAACTAACTGTTCTTGTTCAAAATCATCATATTCTTCGAATGCCATGAATGTTTCCTATGTGTTATTAATAATATTTGAGAAAATTTGTATGATAATATTTAATGAATAAAAAACTTGAAGAATCGATAATCTTAGTTGGAAAAGCATTTTTTGTTAGAATCCAACACAGGGTAACTATTTTACAACTTTTAGCACATCATATTAGTCATGCAAATCACTCTATTTTGTATAAATTATTTTATACAATTTAAATGGAACGTTATATTAACGCATAACTGATTATTTTTCATCAGACAAATAAAAAAGGCTGCAAAAAATGCAGCCTTTTTTGAAAAGATTACCAATAAATGGTGATCTTTGAATTTGGCTCCCCAAGACGGACTTGAACCGCCGACCCAATGATTAACAGTCATTTGCTCTACCAACTGAGCTATTGGGGAATTTATCTAAAATTTTTATATCTCTACAATCAATTTAGAGCGAGCATTTTAACGCATAAGTTTCATCTGTCAACTACTTTAGAAATTTATTTTATCTTTTTTTCTAGCTTTGAAAGAAAACCCCGTAAAATATCAATTTCATATTTTTTAGGACGGATCCGATTGTACATTATTCTAATTTTTGTTTTTATTGAATCATGCCCTTCTTTACGCAAATATAAAGCTTTTTCCATCACATCAAAATAATGTTGATAAAAACTTTCCATTTTTCCAGCATCCACATAATCCTCTTCGACAGCTTCATTTGATTGAATATTTTGATCACTATTTTGATAATCTAATTCTGCCATACGACACTCATAGGCCAATACTTGAACAGCTGAGGCTAAATTTAATGAACTAAAAGATTCTATTGTTGGCAAACGAACCAAATAATGACAGCGTTCAACCTCTTCATTTGTCATACCATAGCGTTCTTTTCCAAAGACCAAGGCTACTTTATTAACTTTTGATTCATTGATTAATATTTTTGCGGCTTGTCTGGCATCAATCACAGGGATATCTAAATGGCGTTTTCTGGCCGTTGTACCAATAACTAACTTACATTCTTGTATGGCAGAATCAATACTTTCACAAACATCCGCATGAAAAAGCAAATCATCTGCACCTGAGGCCCTAGAGGTTGCTTCAGCACTTGGAAAACCTTCAGGATTAACCAGAGCTAAATCATTAACTCCCATGGTTTTCATTGCACGGGCTGCAGCTCCTATATTACCTGAATGGGTCGTTCCCATTAAAACAAAACGGATATTTTCTGACATCATCAATTATAAGGTTATAAAACAAAGCATTTTACTAGAAAGTAAACACTTTAAATATATTATTTAAGAAATAAAAGTTATCATACGCGATTATTCATAAACCAAGTATTCTATGCGTCAACCTGAAATTAATATTGCTGAAAAAGCCGCTTTCAAAGCTGGCGGAGTTTTGTTACGTCTACAAAAACAAGTTCATTCTTTGCATGTTGTTAAGAAAAAAGAAAATGATTTTGTAAGCATAGCAGATAAAGCCGCTGAAGAAGCAATTATTGAAGTCATCAGTACTGCTCATCCAGATCATGCTATTTTAGGTGAAGAAAGTGGATTAATTGGCAATAAAGATGCTGACCATATTTGGATTGTTGATCCATTAGATGGCACCAGTAATTTTTTACATGGTATACCCCATTATTGTGTTTCTATTGCTCTTGAAATTAAAGGTGTCATTCAACACGCTTTAATTCATGACCCTGTTCGTGATGAAACATTCTATTCCAGTAAAGGTCATGGCTCATATTTAAATGATGCACGCTTACGTATAGATCAAAAAAATAATTTAAAAGAATCACTGATTGCTACTGGATTTCCATTTAGAAAGAGAGAAGTTTTTAATCGTTATATGTTGCAATTTAAATCAATATTCAAATCTGTTGGTGATGTTCGTCGCGCAGGTTCCGCTGCACTTGATTTGGCTTATGTGGCTGCTGGTAGAGTTGATGGTTTTTGGGAAATGGGCCTTGAGAAATGGGATCTAGCAGCCGGCGCTCTGATTGTGGAAGAGGCGGGTGGCAGCTGTGTTGATTTCAATTTAAAAAAAGATTATTTAAGAACGGGTAATGTGATAGCAGGAAATTTAAATATGATTGCAGCTTTACAAAGCAAAATTAAACCTTCTATGGAAAAATAAAAATTAGGATTCAGGTTTTTCCAAGTTTTTATAGGTTTCACTGGCTAACTTACCCACTCTAATCGCATTAATTAACCAAATAACGCTGAATATAAAACCTGATATTGCCAAAACAAGTTTAATATTTATGGCATTGTATTCTGTTGTATCAATTAGAAAGCTGGTTAACCATACAGCAAAATTAATAAACACTAATTGGGTAAAAACATCACCAGCTCTATAAATCACAGTATCTAGAAAGTTTTTAAACTTGTATTTAATGCTTTTATTTAAACCTGTAAATAGCCAATCTGTAGGCGGCTTCATAATTCCGTATGCACCACTTCTTTGTAAAATAATACTACCAAGTACCACATTTAACACTGGAAAAAAACCAAATAACAAAAATGCAAATATCATCAAGACAGGATAAATGCCTAATATTTTATAAATTTTCATTTTTTGTAAGAAGAAAGGTGTCAATATCATTTGAAAAAATAAAGTAAACATATTGGTAATAGTATTAATGTTAGCGAATACTTCTGTTCTTGTTTCTCTATCTGGGTAATATTCTTTAACAAAATAACCTTGTAAAGTATAAAATATTCCGCCGATTAATACCGACATCACTGTCATTAATGCAATTTGTTGTAATAATTTAGAACTAAAGATGAGCTTCATGCCTTCAATTGGGCTCCCACCAATTGGAGCTTCTTTGTTTTCAGTAGACTCATTAGCGAATTTTCTAACTTTATATACAGCAAAAATACACAATAATAGAAAAGCAAAGGAAACCAATAATAAATTGATGGTACCAATTTTATGCACTAAGGCAGCTGTAATTATGCCGCCAGTAATTCCACCCGTACTACCACCAGCCGCAATCACACCAAATAATCGAGCCCCCTGTTTTTTGTTATAAACATCAGACATAAAACTCCAAAAAACAGAAACAACAAAGACATTATAAACACTAACAAATACAAAAAATATTCGTGCGAGAATAACACTTTGTGTACCAAATATTTGAAACATCCCCCATAGAGTTAATATCAATAAACCAAAAAAACCATAGATTAGTGGTATAAATTGCTTACGTGAATAAGTGGATACAATTTTTCCATATACAGGCTGTATAAGTAACATGACGATAAATGTTGCTGAGAACAACATATCATAATTTTCTGGACCTGCCGTCACTCCCATTTCTTCACGGATAGGTCTTAATATAAAATAACCTGTCAATAGAAAATAAAAATATAAAAAGGACCAAATCAATGAGGGCCATTCATCTTTTCTAACTTGCGATTTAAAATAACTAATAACTTTATTCGACATAGTGATAATGCACTCTTGAGGTTATTTGACATAATAAGACATAGGGTATGCTATTGGCATTGTTAGCGACATATTCTAAAGGCAATTTACCTTTATCATTTTCACCCCATATCAAGACTGAATCGCCAATCTTTGTTTCTTTAACATTACTAATATCAATAGCCATCATATCCATAGAGACTCGCCCCACAATTTCGGCTTGTTGTTGGTGAATGCTCACACAGGCCGAATCACTCAAAGACCAAGGATAACCATCACCATAACCTATTCCAATTATCGCAATTTGCTTGTCATTTTCTGCTGTATAGGTTTGTCCATAACCAATGGACTCACCCTTACTAACTTGTTTAATTTCAATCACATTGGTTATTATTGACATGACTGGTTTCAAATTATAATGTTCAGCGAAATGTTCTTCAATTGGTGAAACTCCAAATAAAGCCAATCCCACCCTGCACCATTCATTTTCTAAATATGTTTTATTTAATAATGCGGACGAGTTAGAAAAAGATAATTGATAACCTTTAGAATACTTAAGAAATCTTTGGGCTTGTTGTGAATTAAATTTATTCTGCTTTTCGTTTGCCGAGGCCAAATGACTCATCAATATTAATTTATTAACATTATTACAATTTTCTATAGAGCTTATTGCCTGTGAATATTCATCATCAGAAAAGCCCAATCTATTCATACCTGAATCATATTTTAACCATACATTCATGACAAGAGGTGTTTTAAACTCATTAAACATGTCTAATTGTTCTTGTTGGTGTATAACACAATCAAAATTAAACTTATAGGCCGTTTCTAGTTCATACTCATTAAGGAACCCTTCAAGCAATAGAACTCTGACCTCTGGCCTATATTTTCTCACTGTTAACGCTTCATCAATAGTTGCCACTGCAAAACAGTCAACGTGATCCAATGCCTGAACTACCTTCTTAAGACCATGACCATAGGCATCAGCTTTTACTACTAATACTAATTTCCCAGGGGCTAACTCTTTGAGCACTTTGAAATTATGTCTTAGATTTTTAAAACTAATAACGGCTTTAGTCCCACGACTCATATTAATTTATTCTCAGTCAATGTGTTTGGGAATGTGCTGGATTTTCAATACCAATATCATTGAGGTAATTTTCAAATCGAGTAAATTCACCAACAAAGGTCAATGGCACCATTCCAGTAGAACCATGCCTGTGCTTACCTAAAATAATTTCTGCTTTGCCTTTATGCATGGTATCTTCATTGTAGACTTCATCACGATAAATAAAGATAATTAAATCTGCATCTTGCTCAATCGCTCCTGACTCACGTAGATCTGACATAACAGGACGCTTATTAGGACGTTGCTCCAAGGCACGATTCAATTGAGACAGAGCAATGACAGGAATATCTAATTCTTTAGCTAATGCCTTCAACGATCGTGAGATTTCAGAAATTTCATTTACCCTGTTTTCAGATCCTTTGATTTGCATTAATTGCAAATAATCGATAACAATCAAATCAAGTCCATGTTGACGTTGTAACCGACGACAACGGGCACGAATTTCCATAGGAGATAATGCAGGTGTATCATCTATAAAAATTCTAGAGCCTGCCATTAGTGACTGTTGTTGAGCAATTCTGGGCCATTCATGATCATGTAAATTGCCTGATTTTAACTTACCTGAGTTAATACGAGATAACGAGGATAACATGCGCATTACCAATTGCACTGATGACATTTCCATACTAAATATTGCCACACTTGCATCATGCTGAATTGCTGCTCTTTCAACAATATTCATCGCAAATGATGTCTTACCCATTGCTGGTCGACCTGCAATAATAATTAAATCTGATTTTTGTAAGCCATTGGTTTTTTTATCAAAGTCAGCGAATCCTGTTGGAATACCTGTCATGCTGCCATCTGACTCAGCCATTTCTTCAATTGACTCAATCGCTTGGCGCAATAAGCTTTTTACATCTTGAAATCCACTTTTGCTTTTTAAAGTTTGTTCACGTATTCCAAAAACCTCTTTCTCAGCATCCTCTAATAAGTCATCACTATTCTTACCTTCGGGGCTGAATGCTGTTTCAGTTAGATTATTTCCTATTTCAATTAATTGACGTAATACAGATTTTTCTCTAACAATTTCTGCATAAGCTTTAATATTGGCAGCACCTGGAACATTACTAGCAATCTCAATTAGATAATCTTCACCGCCAGCATCCTCAATCAATTGATGAGTACTCAACCATTCACCTACAGTAATCACATCACAGGGTTTGTTTTCTTCACTTAATGCCTTAATCGCTTTAAATATTAATCCGTGATCGTTACGATAAAAATCAACTTCAGTAATTAAATCAGCTACCTTGTCCCAAGAGTCTTTAACTAATAGTAAGCCACCTAATACTGAACGTTCTGCATCATCAGATTGTGGTGGTATTTTTAAATTATTAACTCGGGTATTTTTCTTTTTGGAAAATTCTTTCATCGATGTATTGTAACTTAAAAAAGCAATTTTTCATCCACAGATTACTCAGATTATACAGATTTATTACAGACATAAAAAAACCCAGCTGAAAACTGGGTTTTTAATTTTAAAAATTTCTTGGAATTTAAGTTTCTTCACCTTCAACTGTTAATGTAAATTTAGCATTTACATCAGCATGGAATGAAAGGTTGACTTCAAAATCACCCGCTTCGCGGATAGGTCCATCAGACATAACCACTTCACTTTTATCTACAGGGAAACCATTTTGCGTTAATTTCTCAGCAATTTCACGTGGTCCAATCGAACCATATAATTTACCTTCTGGAGAAGCATTAGATGTTAATGTAATTTCTAGTCCTTCAATTGATTCTGCACGTGCATTAGCAGCAGATAAAGAATCTTTTTCCTTTGCTATCAATTCAGCTTTACGCTCTTCAAACATTTTAATGTTTGCTTCAGTCGCCATTGAGCCTTTTCCTTGAGGAATTAAATAGTTACGCGCAAAACCAGGTTTTACGTTAACTATCTCACCTAAATCACCAAGGTTTTGTACTTTTTGTAATAATATTAGTTGCATAATATTTCTCCTTAGTAATGTTGGTCACAGTAAGGTAACAATGCAATATATCTTGCACGTTTTACTGCTGTAGTAAGTTGTCTTTGGTATTTAGCTTTTGTGCCAGTAATACGACTTGGAATAATTTTGCCTGTTTCACCCACATTTTGCTTTAAAGTATCTAAATCTTTATAATCAATATGTGTGACGCCTTCAGCTGTGAATTTACAAAAACGTTTACGGTTATTTTGTCTTCTTCTTTGTTGCATTATTCTTCTTCTCCTGCTTTATCTTCTGATTTAGCTTCTTCAGATTTAGCATCTTCAGTAGTTTCTACTGGTTTCTTAGCATGAGGTTTTTTGTTATCCTTATCATCTTTCTTGATAAGTTGCGACTCTTCAGTCACAGCATGCTTAAGTTTGATAACCATGTGTCTTAGAACCGCATCATTGAATCTAAATGCTTCAAGAATTTCCTCTAAAGGACCTGTCCCACACTCAATATTCATTAAATAATAGTGTGCCTTGTGTAATCTTTGAATCGGGTATGCCAATTGACGACGACCCCAATCTTCAGAACGGTGAACCGTACCTTTTTCATTTTCTACCATTCCACGGTATCTTTCAACCATGGCTGGAACTTGCTCGCTCTGATCAGGATGGATCAGAAAAACGATTTCGTAATGTCTCATTTTTGTCTCCTTATGGATAATATAAGCCACCTAATTAATTGAAAATCAACAATTAAAAATTGTCAACAAACCTTATAGTGCAGCAAGGATTCGATTCAAGTAAAAAGAATCGAGGGCGGATTATAACGGTTTTAGCTATATAATCAACCAAACATTGGGTTTTATGATAAGAATAATAACAATCTAACTAAAGAATATAGCTAATGGAGGAATACAGTCAATAGGATCATTATATCTATAACTGTAAGTTTTTAAGTTTTGACTTAAAAACAACAATAAATAAATTATCAGGTCATGGCGTAGAAATTAATACGGTAAAATCTCATACATTAATATTTATTTTTCAATTCTATCAACATGTTCGCCGAGTAATTCCCATAATGGAATTTGCTTATCTTCTGGGATTTTGATGAACCTTAAGGCCACTCCAAATTCACTTATCCTAGTGACTTCAGCTTCTACATGCAGATTAAATTCTTCATTTAGGATGATTTCTAAAACACAAAAATCATTTAATTTTAACTTCAGTTGATGACTTTCATCGTACTCTAACATTATACCTGATGCCGAAATATTTTTAACTTCCATAACCACAGACTGTCCTTTCATAACCAACAAACACGATGATGTTAAAGGCTTTCTTGCATATCTAATTTTACTATCTAAACTCATATTCATTCTCTTACTAAATTGTGGCTAACAATTAAACTTCTGGACGCATATATGGAAACAATAATACATCTCTGATGGAAGATGAATTAGTAAACAACATAACCAATCTATCAATCCCGATACCCTCACCAGCTGTAGGTGGCATACCGTATTCCAATGCTCTGATATAATCCGCATCAAAATGCATGGCTTCATCATCACCAGCTTCCATATTGGCAACTTGGTCTTTAAACCTTTGCTCTTGATCTTCTGGGTCATTTAATTCAGAAAAACCATTTGCAATCTCATTGCCTGCAATAAATAATTCAAATCTATCAGTATAGTTTGGATTTGAATCACTTCTTCTAGATAAAGGTGATATCTCTGTAGGATACTCTACCACAAATGTGGGTTGAATCAATTTAGGTTCAGCTGTTTCCTCGAATAATTCTGTCAAAAGCCTACCTTGTCCCCAATTTTTCTCGGTATGGATACCCAACCTGTCACAATGTGTCGCTAATGCGTCACGGCTTTCACAATCTTCTTCTGATATGTCTGAATTGTATTTTTTAACTAAATTTTTCATGCTGATGCGTTCAAAACTTGATCCGAAATCTAACTGATATTCTTGATATTCAACCATTGAATTTCCAGTTGAAATCTCAGCTAATTGCTTTAATAATTCTTCTGTTATATCCATTAACTCGTTGTAATCTGCATAGGCCCAATAAAACTCCATCATAGTAAATTCTGGGTTGTGTTTTGTTGAAACACCTTCATTTCTAAAATTGCGATTTATTTCGTAAACACGTTCAAACCCGCCAACCACCAAACGTTTTAAAAACAATTCGGGTGCAATCCTTAAATACAGTGGTAAATTCAATGCATTATGATGTGTTTCAAAGGGCTTGGCTGCTGCTCCACCTGGAATTAAATGCATCATCGGTGTTTCAACTTCCATAAAAGCTTTTTGATCCATAAAGGTTCTAATATGTGTGATAATTTTAGAACGAACACTAAAGGTATCACGACTTTCTTGATTCATAATCAAATCAACATAACGCTGCCTATAGCGTGTTTCTTGATCTGATAAACCATGAAACTTATCTGGTAACGGCCGCAATGATTTGGTCATCAATCGTAATTCTTTAACTTTAACGGATAACTCATTTGTTTTGGTTTTGAACATGGTGCCTTTTGCTGCAACAATATCGCCTAAGTCCCATGATTTAAATTCTTTAAATTTTTCATCACCTACACCATTTAACTGAACGAATAATTGAATGCTACCTGAAACGTCTTTAATGACTGCAAATCCACCCTTACCAAATTCTCGCTTACTCATCATGCGACCAACAACAGAAACTTCTATTCCTTGTGGATCTAGTTCTTCTTTGCAAATATCATCATATTTTTCATGCAATTCTGATGCCACATGAGTGCGCCTAAAGTCATTTGGAAAGGCGATAGTTTGTTCATCACGAATGGTTTGTAATTTTTGTCTTCTCTCAAAGATTAAATGGTTTTCATCTGACATTTATGCAGTCCTTAAGGTTTTCAGTCAATAAAAGCTGATTCTAACCCAATCACAGTTAAGAGTTACAATAATTATTACTTATCACTGTAGTTTTTATTAAATTTATGAGTCGGTGACTAATCTTTCTCATTTTTTTCAATAACTTCCTTTATTTTAGGCTTTTTTAAACGCCCTGATTTCCATAAAGCTTCACGAATTATGAACTCTAATTGAGCATTAACACTTCTTAAATCATCAACAGCCCATCCTTGGACTGCTTTGATTAAATCCTCATTAATTCGCAATGGAAAAGATTTTTTCTTAGCCATGTTTACCTTCCATTAATATATACTGCCTGAATTAATAATCGGCTGTGCATTTTCTTCACCGCACAAGACAACTAAAAGATTACTCACCATGGCTGCTTTCCTTTCATCGTCCAATTCTATTATTTCTCTTTGACTTAATTCTGACAAGGCTATTTCTACCATGCTTACGGCTCCTTCCACAATTTGCGTTCTAGCAGCTACAATGGCTTGTGCTTGTTGACGTTTCAACATGGATGCTGCAATTTCTTGCGCATAGGCCAAATGACTTATACGCGCCTCAATCACTCTTACTCCTGCTTTCTCTAATCGATCTTGCACTTCTTCTTGTAATAAAGAAGAAATCTCTTTTGGACTTGATCTTAAAGTAATTTTCTCACCTTTGTGTGATTCATACGGGTGCGCTGAAGCCATATTTCTCAAGGCTGCTTCAGTCTGTATCTGAACAAAAGATTCATAATCATCTACTTCAAATATGGCTTCAGCACTATCAATAACTTTCCATACGACCACAGTTGCTATCTGAATGGGATTACCGACACTGTCGTTAACCTTTAATTGTCCACTTTCAAAGTTCCTTACTTTTACGGATACTTTTTTCTTTCCATAAAATGGATTAGACCAACGTAATCCTGTTTTTTTAACAGTCCCAACATACTTACCAAACAACTGAATTACCTTTGATTCATTAGGATTCACCATAAAAAAACCAAAGAATAGAACGATTAACACTGGTATTGCTAAAACACAACAAGTGACAAGTGGTATGATCTGATTTTTTCCTGCATAGATCAATAATAAAATATTAATAACAAATACCACGGGCAACACTGCCAACATCAAATACCCTGATTTTACTGTTATCTCTTTTTCTGTAATCATATGAATTTCCTCATTTGTTATGTTAATTTTATATTTAGTTAAGCACCCTTAAGTTTAAGTTACTTTTACTCTAAAAATTTAAGTTAATTAAGAATAGTGATATCACTATGATATCATTTTATATGCTATAAAACAAAAACTAAAGTGTCGAAAGTCATGAAGTGTAAAATTTCAAATAAGAATAAGGAATATATATTTAAATGAAATGGAAATTAGAGAAGAAAATTAAAGCAATCAAATCAAATGCTTGATTACTCTAATTCTGTGTATCAGATATCAAAGCCCTTGTTTAAGACTAGCAATAATAAACTTATCTAAATCGCCATCAAGTACAGATTGTGTACTGGTATTTTCAACACCTGTACGCAAATCCTTGATACGGGACTGGTCAAGAACATAAGAACGAATTTGTGAACCCCAACCCACATCAGATTTAGAATCTTCAGTTGATTGTGATTCAGCTTGTCGCTTTTGCATTTCAAGTTCATATAATTTAGCCTTGAGCATTTTCATGGCTGCAGCTTTATTTTTATGTTGAGAACGGTCGTTTTGACATTGAACCACAGTATTTGTTGGTTCATGTGTAATTCTAATAGCTGATTCAGTTTTATTTACATGCTGACCACCAGCACCTGATGCTCGGTAGGTATCAATACGTAAATCAGACGGATCGATATCAATATCAATGTCATCATCAATTTCTGGTGAAACAAAAACCGCAGCAAAACTTGTATGGCGTTTGTTGCTAGAATCAAATGGAGATTTTCTTACTAAACGATGGACACCAATTTCAGTGCGCAACCAACCAAAAGCATAATCACCTTGAACTTCAATTGTGGCCGATTTAATACCAGCGACATCACCTGCAGAACATTCTAGTAATTTGGCAGAGAATCCTTTTTTTTCACAATAACGCAAAAACATGCGTAAAATCATCTCAGCCCAATCTTGCGCCTCTGTTCCGCCAGAACCCGATTGAATATCAACAAAACAATTATTGGGATCCATTGGATTTGAGAACATTTTTTTAAATTCGAGCTTTTCAAGTATTTTTTGTAGTTTATCAAGATCTTTGATAACAATTTGAAAAGTTTCTTGGTCTTCATCTAATTCAGCCATTTCCAAGAATTCGTGTGTATCAGCAATACCAGATTCCAATTCATTAATAGTATTGACGACTTCTTCTAAGACAGATCTTTCTTTGCCTAAGCTTTGTGCATGTTCCGGATTGTTCCAGACTTCAGGACTTTCTAACTCTAAGTTAACCTCTTCGAGTTTTTCTTTTTTGACATCATAGTCAAAGAAACCTCCGCAATTCGGAAGTTCTTAAACTAAAATCTTTGAGTTGGGCGTGTTGAGCTGCGGTTTCCATATTTATTTTAATTTATAATACATTTATACATAAAATACTGAGTCATCCTCTCTAATACTGAGATCTTGTATGATGACCCCAGTATTATGACTTAGCATTCTCTTTTTTGATTCGGAATAGCTAAGAATCACATATTTAAGGGAATGAAAAAATTATTGTTCTATCTGCCTTCTTTGATAAGTTTTTGACGTAACTCCCATCTTTCTTGAGCATCAATAGTCATTGTTGCTATAGGTCTTGCCATCAATCTGTTTAAACCAATTTCTTCACCAGTATCTTCACAATAACCATATTCGCCATCTTGAACGCGAATTAACGCTTTACGAATTTTTGATAGTAGCTTTCTATAACGGTCTCTTGTTCTTAGTTCCAAGGTGTTTTCTGTTTCGCGCGAAGCACGTTCAGCTTCATCGCCAATATCCCGCACTTCACCTTGTAAATTGTTAATGGTTTCTTGTGATTCGAGAATCAGTTCTTCTTGCCATTGAACTAAAAGGCGACGGAAGTATTCTATGTGATTATCACACATGTACTCTTCCTTAAGCAAAGGCTTATAATTTTCTTTCAATTCCACTTCTGGCTCATAACCTTCTGGCAAATCATTAATGCTTCTTTCTGACATTAAATACTCCTATATATTTATACAATTTTATTACCATGTTAAACTCAAAAACTAAGTTTAATCTAGATAATATAGTAGCCCAAAATTTTGGGCGACTATTTATAACTTATAGACAGCTCAAGAGCAACATAATTCTACAATAATTGAAAAATAACCATGAAATTCGTCCTTATTCAAATACTAAAAGGATACAAATACTTAATAAGTCCACTTTTGGGCAACCGTTGTCGTTTCTATCCAAGTTGTTCTGAGTACATGATGACGGCCATTGACCGCTTTGGAATCTTTAAAGGAATCGGTTTAGGGATCAAAAGATTAAGTCGCTGCCATCCTGGTTGTGAAGGTGGAGTTGATCATGTACCAGAGTTGACTTCTACAGACAATTGTGCAAAAAACAATCAACCCAAAAAAGACTAAACATATATCACTAGTCTAGTGTAATTCCGCTCCTTATTTTTTCGACATTTTTGTTATTTGATTGCCTGACAAACTTCTTAAAAATGAATTGTTTCAATTTAGATTTTGTTTGTTGGTGCTTTTGATAGAAACTATCTGGATCATCAAATAACCCGAAGTCTTGGTTGATACCACATTTCTGAATATAAGTATTATTCTCATCCCAATCTACTATCGGGTTCAATAAATCATCGGTATAAACACCATAGCCACAAAAATTAAGATTGTGATTTTTGTATTTAATTTGTAATTTAGATAAATATTCTTTATCCAAAATCACACCTTCCATGTTAAACCATTGATCGATGTATTTCACCTCTACCCATGTGTGCAATATATTTTGCGGTGCTAACTTATACCACATTCCTGTAAAAGCGCCTTTTTGCAATAATTTATCAATGGTAAATCCATGTAACCGGCATTCAATACCCACAGCTCTTAGTAATGCCATCAACAATGTTGATTTTGTGTTACATTGTCCTATACCGTCTTTAAGTATGATTGATGCCTTTAATTCATCAGCCTTGTTATAACCAAATTTTATTTCATCTCGAACAAATAAATATATGTTTTTAATTTTCTGTTTGTCATTTAATTGACGCCAATCATTCTGATTAACTAATTTTTGTATGCTTGTGTGATTAAAATCTAATAAAAATGTTTCTTTTATGTAGTTCATTATCTATCTCCAATTGTTTGAAAACACATGATAATTATTTATATTGTTTTATAATTGAATAAACTGGCTATATTTAATAAGTATTTTAGGGTTCAACCCGAATGTTTGTTTAAAAGTCCGACTAAAATGAGCACTGTCAGCGAAGCCATGGACATGAGCAAGGTTTGTTATGTTTTTATGGTTATTTATATCATCAATAGATGCCATTAATTTATTCCACAATTGCATTCGTCTATAAGTGATACCTGTTTCTTTTTTAAACAAATGAATAAATCGGCTCGGGGACAAAAACACCTGACGGGCAATATCTTCGATTGGAATGATTATTCCAGCGTTATTTCTCAAATAACCTAATGCACTTATAATTCTTCGATCCAAATAATGAAAACACTGTTTGTTTAATTTAATGAACTCTCGAGATGATATTTCAGTATTCTTTTTGAAATCTAAATATGTCAGATTGTTTTGATGCCATTTTAAAGCAAGCTTTTGCAATTGCAGGAACCACTTTTTTTTACTTACTTGTATCTCTTGGCCATCACTGTGGCTATTTAATAAATGACCCAACTTTGAAGCAGGATTTATTAACAAAACAAGAACTGATTGATCAACACAATCAAGCCGATGAGAATGCATTGATTTTATTAGTAGAAATTCATTTTTAACACTAATTGTATCGTACTGAACATGAACAGCTTCATTTAATGAAACAACAACCTGCACTGCATAATGTTGGTGAAAAGCATTATCTGAAAAATGACCTAACAAATACCCTACATTCTGGGTTTTTATAAATTTCTCAATCATTTTTTAAAATATCAATATGTTTTAATAAACCAATACTAGCATCTTCAAGTAAATCTAAAACCAGCTCAAACCCTTGATTGCCTCCATAATAAGGATCGGGAACCTGTGAATATTGAGATGAAGTGGCAAAATCCATCATTTTATGTATTTTGTGTTGATGTTTTTTGGGACATATCATTCTTACATTCATGTGATTATCATTATCCATTACCATTATATAATCAAATTTCTCACAATCGGCAGAGGAAATTTTTCTGGCTTTTTGTGACAGTATGTCAATACCACGGTCTAATGCCGCTTTTGAAGATCTTGAATCAGGGCTGCCACCCACATGGTAACTATGGGTTCCTGCTGAATCAATTGTAAAATTATTTTGTAAACCCTTATCCTTCACATGTTTTTCAAAGACACCTTGTGCCGTGGGTGAACGGCAAATATTGCCCATGCACACAAATAAAATAGAAGTTATTGATGACATAATTATTACTATTTGATATTAATTCTAGTATAAGTGAACTTAACTAAGAAAAATAGATTTTATTAGTTACACCAAATTAATGAAACCTTTAATTAGAACTTTTGCTCTGTTAAACTTAATTAAATATATCAACAAATACCAATAGGGGATACTCATGAACATTAATCAATATATCAAAAATAGCTTGGCCTTAACTTTATTACTGAATTTCAATGCCATGGCAGAGCAACCTACGGTAAATATTACAGATAATGAACGTCTTTTTATTACGACTGAATTGAATAAAACAGCTTCATATCAAGTAACGCTATCTGGTCCTAATAATTTTTATCTCAGAAAAACATTTAAACCTGGATCGTTAATTAGCTTTGACTTAAATGCGCTACCTAGTGATGGATTGATCAAAACTGAAATTATTGAACAACCTTTTGTAGAGCAAAAAACTCAAGAATTAGCCAGAGTCAAAGGAGATACATTTTTTGAATCGACTCCTATAGAAAATATCTTAAATATGAACTTTAGATTAAATAGCAATGATTTAATAGAGAATATTGATAAAGAAAATGATTACCAAGATAAAAGTGAAATAACTCTAAAGGCTCAAACCATTGCGACTGATTTAATTGTCCAAGGGAGTACTTGTGTAGGTTTTGATTGTTCTTCTTCAGAATCATTTGGATCTGACACTATTAGATTAAAAGAAAACAATTTACGGATACATTTTGATGACACTAGTAATTCAGCATCTTTTGCTAGTAATGATTGGCGTTTAGAAGCTAATGCTACTACCAATGGTGGTGCTGAATATTTTTCAATTGTGGATGCAACTGCTAATAGAACTCCTTTTACTATAGAAGCGGGAGCTTCTAATAATTCCTTATATGTTGACGATGCTGGTAATATTGGTATTGGCACAAATTCACCTGTTGTAGAAACACATATAGTAGATGGGGATACCCCGACTCTTCGCCTCGAGCAAAATGGCAGCTCGGGCTTTGGATCTCAAACTTGGGATGTGGCAGGTAATGAAACTAATTTCTTTGTTAGAGATGTGAATGCAGGTTCTAAAATTCCATTTAAGATTCGTCCGGGCTCAAATGACAACCAAATTGTCATTCATTCTAATAAAATTGGATTCAATGAATTATCTCCTCAACAGGATTTACATATCAAAAAGAGCGGAAATGCCACCATAGGATTGGAAAGTACTGCAACCAATGACCCTGATTGGACAATAGGTAATAATGGTGCAACTGATAGATTTGAAATATCAGATACAACAGATGGCAATGTATCAGAAGATTTAGATGGAGCAGAATTTTCATTAGATGCCACAGGTAATTTAACCATAGCTGGCTTACTTGTACAGAATTCCAACGTGCATGCCAAACACCATATCACTGAATTAAGCCCTGCCAAAATATTGGAAAAAGTTAAAACTATGCCAATACACCAATGGCAATATAAAGCCATGCAAGGTAACCATATTGGACCAATGGCTCAAGATTTTCATTCTACATTTCAATTAGGGCAAGATGAATCGAAAATTGCTACTTTAGATGTAGCTGGCGTTGCATTAGTGGCTATTCAAGGATTAAGTCAAGAATTAAACGAGCGTGATGATCAAATTAAAAGTTTAGAGCAGAAAATCTCACAATTAGAAGCGGCTAATTTAAAGCAGCAACAACAATTATCTAATCTTGAATCTTATGAATCACGCTTAGCAAATATTGAATTATTGTATAGAAATTATGAGATTCAGTCGGCTTCAAACACCATTTATTTAAATCAAAATGATGAATCTGAAGTGAATCAAACTACTCTAGATTAATTACAATCACTTTTAATACATATCTTAAAGTGGGTTAATCAAAAAGACGATAGTTAAGGGGAAATAGATGAATCATTACAAACATTTTATTTGGACAGTTATTTTTAGCTGTTGCATAACACAAGTAGTCGCTCAAGAAATTAGCTTTACTCAATTACCCGGAGCCACCACTCCTGGATTGGGCGAGTTAGTTTATGATGATAATTCAGATCGTTTATATATAGCCTCTGGTGCTAACACTGTCAAAGTCACAGATATTAATGGTGTAATTGATACTAATTTTGCATCAGGTGATGGGATTTTTGGTAACGATGTAGGTGAAGAAGTTTTATTAGATGCTGAATACTTGGCAATTTCTGGTAATCGAATTTTTATCTCAGATCAAGAAAGACAGGTTATTCTCATTCTTAATGCCACAAGTGGAGCTTTAGATACTTCTCTGGCAACAGACGGAATAATTGGCAATGATGCAGCTGAACCTGATTTTACAGGGTTAAACCTTCATGATATTGAAATATTAGACAATCAATTATACATTGCCACAAATACCAATGTTATGCGATACGCACTTGATGGCAGTAATGCCCACAGCGTTTTTAGCGCATTTCCTGCTCATTCATTAACCATAGGCCCTATGACTTCTACAGGTAACTGTTCAGCCAATGCCCTTTTCAATAATCAGTTAATTTATGCTATTGCACCTAATGAACATAATACATTTCAAGGCACAATAGCTTGTTTAGACAATACAGGCTCTGCACAAAACCTCGCCCAAACTGGTGACATTAGTTTATCTGATTTAGTTTTTGCTCCACCTTCAGGAGATAGTTGTAGCACAAGAACACTATTTGAAAACAATACTATTATTTATATTGCTAGTCGTCGATTTGATACTGAAATTCGTTGTATGGGAGCGGATGGAAGTTCTGTTACTTTTAACGACCCTACTGTAGGTGCCAGCACAGGAATTGCAACGAATGATAATGAGTTTTTATTTATTAGAGAAGTTGGGACTATTGGAAAAATCTACCAATCTGATGTTTTAAATATTAGACCCACTGTAAATGGACAAGAGATGAGCATTGATGAGAACACATCAATGCCATTACTGGTCACAACAGCCACAGGAAGTGATTTAGATTTAGGCTCTATGCTTAGTGATTGGATGATTGTCTCAGGCAATACCAGTGTCGATGGAGATAATGACTTGCCCTTTACAATAGATTCTAACTCAGGCGAAATTAGCATAAATGATGTCGGAGATTTAGACCGAGAATTAATAGACAAATATGACTTAATGGTAACTGTCAGCGACGGAATCAGCATAAGCTCACCAGAATTAATTCGTATTAATATTAACGATATCAATGAATTTATTCCACAAATTGATCCGCTTGCACCCATGCAATTTAATGAAAATTTAGGTGTTTCCCAACCTATTGTAACTGCTGTAGCTTCAGATGATGATGCCACTTCAGTCATACAAAACTGGAATATCATCTCAGGAAATATTAGTGTTGATGGCGATGCTAACTTAGCCTTTTCCATTAATCCAACGACAGGGTTAATTAGTGTCAATGATGCAGATGATATCGATAGAGAGTTAATTTCAAGTTATAATTTAGAAATACAAGTCTCTGATGGAGAAGTAAATAGTGCCATTAGACTACTGACAATAACACTATTAGATGTGAATGAATTCATTCCATCTATTAATAACCAAACATTTAGTATCGATGAAAATACAGTCAATGCAACCCCTGTGACTATTGCTTCAGCAATCGATGGAGATGCAACGGCCATCCTACAAAACTGGATGATTACAGCTGGAAATATTAGTGTAGATGGTGATGCAAATAATCCTTTTAACATCAACCCAATTAATGGGCAAATTACTATAAACGATAGCGATGACATTGATCGTGAACTTACTGCAGGCTATTCACTAATGGTAACCGTATTTGATGGTGAGATAACAAGTGCACCTGCAACTATTCAAATAAATATAAATGATGTTAATGAATTTACTCCAATCATTGATGCAACCACTCCCATTATCATGGATGAAAACCCTGCTGCAAATTCTCCATTGCTAACACTGACAGCTGTGGATGATGATGAAACTTCAGTCTTGCAAGATTGGACAATTACAAGCGGAAACTCCAGCCCTGATGGTGATGCAAACCCTGCATTTTTCATTAATCCAACAAGCGGTATATTATCTGTCAATGATGCTGACGATTTTGATAGAGAGCTAATTGAAACATTTAATATTACCATCAGTGTTAGTGATGGGCTCAATATTAGTACTCAAGAAAGCTTCACCTTAACATTGAGTGATGTGAATGAATTTACACCAGTCATTGAAAATGAGACTTTATTCATTGATGAAAACACTATTGGCAGCACATTAATCACAACTCTTGTCGCTAATGATGAAGATGAAACTGATGTATTACAAGATTATTCCATTCAAGCAGGAAATATAAGCTTAGATGGAGATAATGATTTACCATTTGCTATTGATGCAACAGATGGTCGAATCACTATTAATGATGCTGGTGATATTGATCGCGAACTTGCATCTGATTATACCTTAACAGTTACGGTAAGTGATGGAAGCTTGACAAGTGAAAGTGCCACAATCCAAATTAATATCAATGATATAAATGAATTCGAGCCCATGATTAATGCTATATCTACAATTAATATAGATGAAAATCCAACGCAAAACTCATTGCTATTATCAGCCACAGCAACCGATGATGATGCAACGGCCATCCTTCAAGACTGGACAATCATTTCTGGCAATGTAAGTCTTGACGGCGATAATGATTTAGCCTTTTTTATTGACCCAGATTCGGGCGTCATTAGCATTAACGATGCCCAAGATATAGACCGTGAATTAACCTCTATTTTTGTATTATCACTTTCTGTCAGTGATGGATTATTTACAAGTATGACCGAAGTTGTCACAATTACTATAAATGATATCAACGAATTTGACCCTCAGATTGATTCAGTGACACCTTTGTTATTAAGTGAAGATGAAGTAAATGGCACTCAAATTATCGCATTAACTGCAGTCGATGATGATGAGACTTCTGTACTACAAGATTGGATGATTGTTAGTGGAAACACAGACCTTGATCAAGATGGTTTAATGCCTTTTGCTATTAATCCACTCAACGGACTAATTACGCTTGTTGACAATGGAGATCTAGACGCTCAACAAATTTCTACCTACATACTGAATGTTACCGTCAGTGATGGTTTAAGAACCAGCAGTGAAGAACCTATTACTATACAACTTGCCCCTGTTCCTTCATTTGTCAATGCAGAAAATGATAGCTATCAAATTACTGAAGGGCAATCCATATTAATTCCAGCTAATGGCGTACTTATTAATGACGAAGATGAAAATGGTGAACCTCTTCTAGTCGACCAAGTAAACGGAGCTACGGGAGTGGGTATAACTACCGCTCTTAATATTAACTTAGCTATTGAGCTGTCTGCAGATGGGACTTTATTTATAGATGCAACACAAGTGAATGCTATTGTTGGAGGCCAAAGTCAAATAGTCTCCTTTAGTTATCGTGCAACAAATGGCAGCGATAATGATATAGCAACAGTTAACATTACCGTTAATGGTATTAATCATGCTCCAGTTGCCCAGGATGATTTATTTAATGTCGATGAAGATGCCTCTGTCAATGGCAATGTTATGAGTGATAACGGCCTTGGTATAGATTCAGATCCTGATCAAGGTCAAACAATTTACGTTGAAAACCCTGGATCAATTACGGTTACCGGCATTGGTGGAGAGATTCAAATGGATACTAATGGTGATTTTACTTACACACCACCAGCAGATACCTTTGGAACAGCCATGTTTGACTATACATTGTCAGATGGAACTCTTACTTCACTGGCCACAACTGTAATAGATGTTCAATCAATTAATGATGCACCAAGTTTCACCCCTGGCCTTAATCAATTTTTATCATCAGGTACAATAGGCTTACAAACTATTTCAATGTGGGCATCAGATATACTTGCAGGGCCTAATGAAGAAACTCAATCTTTATCATTTTCTGTAGTCACCGTCTCTGATCCTGATGCAATTGTTAGCGCAATATCACTAACAGCAGATGGTACATTGGAATACACATTGACCGCCAATCAAGGCCTGGCTAGATTTGAAATACAATTGATCGATGATGGCGGTATTGTTAATGGTGGTATTGATAGATCTAGTATTCATGAATTAATTATTTCAAATCAAGATGGAGTAAATATTGTCACGCAAATTACTGATAATAGATTAACAGTTGAAGACACAGAACAATTAAATTATGAAATCATAATCAGCAATGAAGGCCCTCAGAATGCAGTCGGTGTTAATATTAACAACTCTTACTCACCTGAGTTAATAAACGTGAGTTGGACTTGTACAGCAAACACAGGTTCAACCTGCTCGCCTAGCGGTAGTAATAACATCATTGAATCAATAGACTTGGCAGTTGGCACACATGTAACCTATGTATTATCTGCAACAGTGAGTGGGACTAATGGTGACATTATTGAAAACACTGTTGAAGCTATACCAGCATTAATCAGTGATGAATTATTCTATGAAGACAATATACAATCAGATTACACCATCATTGGTGAATTGTTGTTTATGGATGGATTTGAATAAATATTTGAGATAATAAAGTAAAAAACCATTCAATACTAAAATTTATTGAATGGTTTTATTTATATTTTAAATCAAATAGATGTAAACAAGTTCTAATTTTATTAAGTTAAAGACTCAATATATTCCTTCATTGTATAAAACCCTTTTTCTTTACAAGACAACCACTTAGCCACATTGATTGCACCTTGTGCAAAAATTGTTGGACTTTTAGCTGAGTGAGAAATACTGATAGTTTCAGACTTGTTTTCTAAATCAATTTGATGAATCCCAGCAAAATCAGCATCCCTTATTGATTTAATCTTAACATCATCAAGTAGAAATTCATCTTCATGAATCGTTTTTAAAATACCATGTGGCTTAATGCTACGAGCCAAGGTAATAGCTGTACCCGATGGCTTATCGATTTTATGTACATGATGCGTTTCTGTTATAGTCGCTTCTGAAGGTCTTAGCTGTGTGTAAGTAGATAACAAATGTTGTATCAAATTAACAGATATTGCAAAATTTGATGCCCATAAAACAGGGATATGTTGAGCTGCATTTTCTAATTCTTTATAGTGCTTTTTACTTAGACCAGTGGTACCTGTGACCAAAGGTGTTTTCGTTTCTACACAATGCTTAAGCACTATTTCAAAAGCATCTGGAGTAGAAAAATCTATCCAAACATCTGATTTTTTACATGTTTTAACAATGGCTATGTTCTTATTTTTATAGTGACTATGTGCAGAAACCAAGCCACAACTAACCGACAAATCATCATCGGCATCAATTATTTGAATAACCCTTTGCCCTATTCTGCCACTTACCCCAGCTATACCTATTTTTAATTTCATATTACATTTGCCTAACTTTTAAGCTTATCCATAAAACTTCTGACTGAATCAAACCATCCATGT
>Ga0316204_10005033_pt1 | contig 22603 bp, 21 predicted proteins | sample 6monrhotite_MG_2_FD_205661 | JGI IMG/M metagenome (GOLD analysis project Ga0316204, IMG submission 205661) | Microbial mat bacterial communities from mineral coupon in-situ incubated in ocean water Damariscotta River, Maine, United States -... | ecosystem: Environmental > Aquatic > Marine >... | reverse complement strand
GCTCATGATTTAGCCGGTAATTGGGAAACCACACAATCCTTTGACTACACCATCACCTTGCCAGTCGAGGATGTTGTACCGCCGAGTACCACCGCCTCAACAAGTAGTGGCACTTTTGCTTTGCCGCAAGACATTAGCTTATTGTGTAATGACGATCTCAGTGGCTGCGCATCGACCTATTATACGCTCGATGGCAGCACGCCAAACACTACCTCACTGCTCTATGATGGCCCCATCACGATTACTGAAAATACTCTCTTGTCTTATTTTTCTATCGATAATGCGGGCAATGCTCAAGTAATCCAGATACAAAATTACACGGTGGATAGCATTGCCCCTATCAGCACTATTTCTCACACCCCTGGTACTTATGATGCACCACTGGTAATTGTAATTAACTGTCTCGATGAGAATAGTGGCTGTTCCAAAATCTTTTATACTTTGGACGGAACGCTGCCGTCTAATAAAAGTTTGACTTATATTAATGAATTAACAATAAAAGAGGATACGATTATTCGGTATTTTGTTTCAGATAGCGCTGGAAACTTAGGAGATGTCGAAACAATCGAATATTTTATTACAGCAGAACGAACAAAAAACACTAAAAATAATCAAGATCCAGAAATTAATAAGAACTCCAACAACTTTTCATTAGGAGCAGTTTCAACACATAGTCTTATTTTCTTGATATTTATATGTGTTATTCGACTTATTCATCTTCGTGTAGCCACAGTATTAATCAGCGAAAAGAGAACCCCTAATATTCAATCACTACTAGGCAACTTGTTTGCGTCAAGTTAGTTCACTCAAATTCCCTGCCGACGGCACAAATCCACTGCACCTCACCAATAATCCCCTCTTTTATACAAACAAAAAAAACGCCGTAATAAACGACGCTTTTTTTGTTTAACTCAGCTTATTTTTACAGCCTGGATATATTTATCGCTTTCAATGTATTTAAAGCTTCATAAAGTTGATAATCCTTATCCGGAAGGTCTGAACTATCGACTTTCTCATCGTCTTTTTCCCCTTCGCCATTACCGCTTTCCAAATGGCCGGTTAAGTCAGCTTCTTTAATACGTTTAAAATTAGATTCAACTTTGGAAACACGCAACGGCTCTAATTCTATATGAGGAACAATTCCCTCTGCCTGAATAGATCGACCAAGTGGCGTGTAATAACGCGCAGTGGTTAATTTAAGAGCTGCGTTGCTGTTCATTGGTAGGATAGTTTGAACAGAACCTTTTCCGAAGGTTTTTTGACCCATAATAATTGCACGTTTATGATCCTGCAATGCGCCGGCTACGATTTCGGATGCGGAAGCTGATCCGCCATTAACGAGGACGACAATTGGTGCATTTTCCAACACATCATTGGGTGTTGCACTAAATTTCAAACGAGAATCTTGATCTCTACCTTCCGTATAAACAATTAATCCTTTGCTTAGGAATGCATCAGATACATCTACAGCAGCACTCAAAACACCACCGGGATTATTTCGCAGGTCGAGGACCAATCCTTTTATGCCGTTATCACTTTTATCTTTAAGATCTTCCAGCTCATCTAACAAACTATCACCGGTTTTCGATTGAAAGCTGGTAATGCGTATGTATCCATATCCTTCATCCAAAATGCGACTCTTCACAGATTGAACACGGATAACATCACGTTTGATGGTGATTTTTAACGGCTTTTCTTCACTTTCTCGAACAACTGTTAAAACAATTTCTGAACCTGGTTCGCCACGCATGATTTTTACTGCTTCACTCAGAGTCAGACCTTTAACTGGGGTATCATCTAATCGAACAATTAAATCTCCTGACTGCATTCCAGCTCTTTTAGCCGGTGTATCATCAATCGGTGAAATGACTTTTACAAAGCCATCTTCCATTCCGACTTCAATACCTAATCCACCAAATCGACCTGTTGTGCCAACTTGTAACTCTTTATAACCATCAGGATCTAGATAGCTAGAGTGAGGATCGAGACCAGACAACATTCCTCGAATTGCGTTTTCTAATAGTGTTTTGTCGTCTACTTGCTCGACATAGTCATTTTTAATTTTTGCAAAAACTTCAGTGAACGCACGCAGTTCATCAACGGGAAGCACTAAATTCGATTCAGTTTTTTTATCTGCAAACACACCCTGTGTTATGGCCAAACTTACACCAAGCAGTAAGCCAATTAACAGAATACTAAAACTTCGTAGTGTTGGTTTCATTCTTTGCTCCCCGACTCACGTCGGTGTTGTCTACTTTGCAATATTGCTAATCGATCAACTCTATCAAAATTGATATAAGAGTTAAATCTATATAATAGTATAAAATTCAAACTTTTAAGTTTTTTATTTACGGCGAGACTTTTTTGCCAATATCCATTTAGCTGGGTTAACGGGCTTTCCTTGGTGCCTAATTTCAAAGTAGAGTGCGGGTTCACCGCCGCGTCCACTATTTCCTGCTTCTGCCACTAGCTCATCTTTGCCTACAGAATCACCAACATCTTTGAGCAGTTGCCGATTATGACCATACAAACTCATATAATCATCATTGTGATCAACAATTAGTACGAACCCGTAACCACTTAACCAGTCAGCAAAAACAACTTGGCCTTTTTCCACCGCTCGCACTTCAGCACCAGACTCTGTCGCTATCAATACGCCTCGCCATTTTAACTGACTACCAACGCGTGACCGACCAAACTTATTTTTTACTTTTCCGTCCACAGGCCACTTTAGTGTACGTTTTTTCGCTGCGAAAGCCATGCCGGTGCTTTTGCTTTGTCTACTTTGCTGCTTACGCTTGGCAATAGCTTTTGCTAGTTTTTCCAGCGTTTCTCGATCTTTCTTAAGAAGAGAAATTCGCTTTTTTTTACTTTTGATCTGGTTGTCTAAGCTTTTGACGTAATCTTTTTTTTGCTTTTGTTTTTGCTGAAGCGACGTTTTTTCTCGGTTTAAATTCGCGAGGAGTAGCTGCTGATTACCCTGCTTCTCTTCCAAAATTTTAGAGAGATCACTTAGCTGCAGCAACTTGTTATCCAGTTGTGTGTATTTCTCTTGATAGGCGCTGCTTAAATATTCAAAATAGACTTGTGCCCTTACGTGCTTGCCAGGGTCTTCACTATTGAACATCGCCTTAAAGTTATTCTGATCCCCCAACATGTGAAAAGTGCGGATTAGTTGGGCAAGTGAAGTTTTATTTTTCGCAATGCTCTTATTCAAGCGTTTTTTGTTTTGCTGTAGTTCTTTTAAGGACTTTTCATTTTCTGTAATTGCAGCGATGGCCGTTCTCAATTGGCTACTAAGTACCGAAATCTCCTTATCATATTGAATAAGTTCTTTATTTGTTTTCGATTTTGAGCGTTGTTGCTTAACAAGCTCAGCTTTTATGCTTTTGACCTCTTGTTTGAGAAGGTTGATTTTTTCTTGGTGAGAAGCCTCGTTCGAGGCGAATAACGGAGTTGATAGGAGAGCAGCGATGAGAACATAAAAAACAACTCTTCTATGAATCATTTAGCTTCCTTTTGGAGGCAATTTCAAAAAAAGAAAATGCGAAGAGATTTCTCTATTCGCATTTGAAACAGCGTAGTTATTTTAACTCCACTAAAGACTGTCCACCCATTTCTTGTGGTGCATCGATATCCATCAAGTAAAGCATAGTTGGTGTTACATCAGACAACGCACCCACATCGGCCATTTTTGCATCACGACCTATGTAGAGGAACGGAACGGGATTTAGTGTATGAGCGGTGTGCTTTTGTCCAGACACTTTGTCTAACATTTGTTCAGCGTTGCCATGGTCTGCGGTTATTAAAACTTCACCACCGACGGCTTGAATCGCTTTCACTACTTTTCCAATACACTCATCCAAGGCTTCTATTGCCTTAACTGTTGCATCGAAATTACCCGTGTGTCCGACCATATCCGGGTTTGCGTAATTACATATAATCGTGTCGAACTTTTCTGTATTTACGGCTTCGATTAACTTTTCAGTTAATAATGGGGCATTCATTTCTGGCTGCAAATCGTAAGTCGCGACATCGGGTGATGGCACAAGAATGCGCTCTTCGCCCGGATGAGGCGTTTCAATCCCACCATTTAAAAAGAAAGTTACATGCGCATACTTTTCAGTTTCCGCAATTCTTAACTGACGTAGGCCTAAATCAGAAATATAGGAACCAAATACATTGCGAAGACGCTCAGGAGGAAACGCAACACGAACATCAAATTCAGAGTTGTATTCCGTAAGGCTTACAATGGAACCAAGTTTTGGTGCCACGCCAGTATCAAATTGATCAAAATCTGATTCGATAAATGGACGAGTAATTTGCCGCGCACGATCAGAGCGGAAATTCATAAAGATTAAAGAATCACCATCTTTGATTTTGATCGGTGATTCACCCTCGGCACAAATAGTTGTTGCAAGAATAAATTCGTCAGATTCACCGCGCTCGTAAGCGGCATTCAAACCATCCATAGCACTCGGCGCTGTATACTCAGCAACCCCATGCGCAATAAGATCATAAGCTTGTTTGATTCGTGGCCATCTATGGTCTCTATCCATTGCGTAATAACGACCAATCATCGATACGAGTTTTCCACAGCCAAGTTCTTTAAGTTTCTCATCTAAACGCTTAATGTATTTTTCGGCGCTTTTCGGTGCAGTATCACGACCGTCAAGAAAAATATGAACGTAAACTTTTTTGGCACCCCGCTGAACAGCCAACTCGACCATTGCATGGATATGCGAATCGTGGCTATGCACACCACCATCAGACAATAAGCCCAAAATATGAACAGCTTTGTCATTTTCGATAGCATGATCTACGCTGTCAGTTAGCACACCGTTGTTAAAAAAGGAGCGGGATTTCATTGCGCGTGAAATTCGCGAAATTTCTTGATAAACAACTCGGCCAGCGCCAAGGTTAAGATGACCGACTTCCGAATTACCCATTTGATCTGCTGGCAAACCGACTGCTGCTTCAGATGCGCGAATCAAAGTGTGGGGGTATTTATCCCAAAGCTGATCCCAGTTTGGAGTTTTTGCAGAAAAAATTGCATTGTTTTCAGGCTCTTCACTGTAACCCCAGCCATCCATAATAATCAGTGCAATCGGTCGATGTTTTATACTCATATACTCTCTACGTTAAAAAGTTCGAAATTCATACAGGCAACTAAAAAGCTTAAAAAAAATCCCGTTTATCACAGAAATTTCCGTAAAACGCTCTTTTCCAAAAGCGTAATATCGTATAATCTTTTTAAAATTAAGGTTGTAGATCATTCATCGGCTAATCTGAGCTTGTAAAAACACGCTCCACAAACAATACTTCTTAAAGTGGTAAGAACATTAGCCGCAATTAATATAAAGCAACGGGAACCCAAACATGGAAACTGCCACACCAACGCTAATCAACCGTGATGAAGATATCGAACGCGCAGCCTTATCGATGAAAGCTATGGCTCATCCACTTCGATTAAAAATTCTTTGTACTTTGAATTCAAACGAAGTAAGTGTTCAAGATATCGTCGAACTTGTTGGTACATCACAAAGTAATATTTCTCAGCATCTCGCTATTTTACGAGATAAAGGCATTCTCTCTTCCCGTAAAGACGCTAATCGAGTCTATTACAGAATCGATGATGCACGCACTTTACGTTTGATTGATATGATGCGCGACGTATTTTGTAGCGACCACCCATAAAACTATAAATCTACAAACGCGCGGATTTTAACATCTCAACTTCTGATTCACCAGCGCGGATTCGTCCGCACCACCTTCTCTATTTCTTCTCACAATTGAAAGTTTTCTGCCATCGCATTTGCAACATACAAAAGGTAGAATAGCCACCCTAATTTGGTTGGCTTAGCAATTGATCAACCAATTTTTCCTTAACACCTTAATTATTTTTGATGGACTAGCATGGAACAATTATTAGATTTTCTCTTTGAAGAGTGGATTTTATCGATAGCTCTTCTCTTCATCGTGGTAATGATCGGTCGTTCATTCCTAGAACCGATTATGACTGGCGTAAAAACAATCAAACCTCAAGACGCTGTTCGTTTAATGAATGATGAAAATACCGTCGTTTTAGATGTCCGCCTAGAAAAGGAATTTAAAGAAGGGCATATAATAGATGCTATACATATCCCACTTGGTGCGATTGACACTCGCATTAAAGAGATAACAGACTATAAAGATCACAATGTGCTGCTCTACTGTCAAACAGGTATGCGCTCAAAACAAGCCGGGGCTGTCTTAAAAAAACACGGTTTTTCGACCATGCATAGCATTGATGGCGGTATTAACGGTTGGATTAACGCAAACTTGCCCATAGATAAAGAGACTAAGCGAAAGAAAAAATCCGACAAGTAGATCAAGCGTGAAATTATGACCCATTCCGTTATTGTAGCCTGCCCACATTGCAACAAATTAAATCGTTTGCCGGTTTCTAAACTGACAGACAATGGTAAATGCGGCAGTTGTAAAGATCTGTTGTTTGATGGAAAACCGATCAATCTCACACAACCATCTTTCAATACTCACATCTCTAAGGGTGAGCTTCCTATTCTTGTAGATTTTTGGGCACCTTGGTGTGGTCCTTGTAAAATGATGGCTCCTGTTTTAGAAGAGGCTGCCAAAACATTATCACCAGGAATACGTGTAGCAAAAGTGAACACAGAAGTAGAACAGGCTTTGGGCGCACAATTTAATATTCGGAGTATTCCCACTATTGTACTTTTCCACCACGGAAAAGAGATCGATCGTATCGCTGGAGCAATGCAATTACCGCAACTCCTGCAATGGACAAATCAAAATATCAACAAACTATAATTAAATAAGGTATCAAAATGACAGAAGAAAATGCTGCAAACCCTGCGACTCAACAAGGCGACAAAGAGTTTGCTATTCAAAAGATCTATTTGAAAGATGTTTCTTTCGAAGCGCCTACAACCCCCGCGATTTTTCAAAAAAAATGGGAACCAGAAATTGGCCTACAACTAGGTAACAACGCGCTCACTTTAGGCCAAGGAGTTCACGAGATCACTTTAACAATTACAGTAACTGCCAAAGTAGGGGAAGACACCGCCTATCTTTGTGAAGTAAAACAAGCAGGCATTTTTAATATCAAGGGTTATTCTGATCAGGAAATGGCCATGATGGCTGGCGCATACTGCCCAAATATTCTTTTTCCTTATGCGCGCGAAGCAATTTCTGATTTAGTCGTTAAAGGCGGCTTCCCACAAATGTTATTAGCCCCTGTTAATTTCGATGCACTTTATCAGCAGCATATGCAGCAAGCACAACAACAAAGTACAACTGAAACTGCACATTAATTTTTTTAATATATGCAAACTAACTCGGATTCAGTCGCCGTAATCGGTGCCGGCTCTTGGGGTACAGCACTAGCTGTGCTCTTAGCAGACAACGGCCACTCTACTTTTTTGTGGGGAAGAAACGCCGCCCAGATTTCACAAATGGCGGAAAATCGTTGCAACGAAATCTATCTGCCCGAGGTTGAATTCCCGACGAACTTACAGCCTGAAGCTGATTTAGGCAAAGCTTTAGCTAGCGTAAATTCAATTTTGTTGGTTGTTCCTTCAAAGGGATTTCGAGCAGCGGTGGAAAGTATCAAGCCTTACTTCAAACCCCATATGGGAATCGCAATAGCGACCAAAGGCCTAGAGCCTGACAGTTTGAAACTGTTGCACGAAGTTGCATATGAGGTATTAGGTAGCGAACAAAAACTATGCATTGTTTCCGGACCAACCTTTGCCAAAGAAGTCGCCATAGGGCTTCCGACAGCATTAACGGTCGCCTCTAATGATAAAGAATTTGCATTTGATTATGCAAAGCTACTTAGCAACGATCATTTTCGCGCCTATACAAGTGAAGATGTGATTGGTGTTGAAATTGGTGGCGCAGTCAAAAATGTTATTGCTATTGCTGCTGGCATTGCCGACGGTTTAGGTTTTGGTGCAAACACTCGTACAGCCGTAATTACCCGAGGGCTTGCTGAAATTACTCGTCTAGGCATCGCACTTGGTGGCCACCAAGAAACATTTATGGGACTAGCAGGCCTAGGTGATTTGGTACTCACTTGTACCGACGATCAATCTCGCAACCGCCGAGTTGGCTTGAGCCTAGCGAAAGGAAAATCACTTCCACAAATTTTGGAAGAGTTAGGACAAGTTGCCGAAGGTGTGGAAACTGCTGAAAAAGTCTACCATCTTTCAAAAAAGCTCAATATCCAAATGCCAATTGTTGAACAAGTTTATGACGTAATCTATCAACAAAAGCCGGCTAAACAAGCAGTACACGATCTGCTACATCGTGCGATACGAGCAGAAAACTAACCGGGAAGAATCGCAAAACTGACTGAAACTTTTGTTTAAATGGGTAGTCTTTGTTCTAATAGTGACAACCGCTCCATAGGCTGAAAAAATGTTCATTATCTCTCTAAAAACGCGTGTTCACTTTATCGTTTGTTCCTTTTTAGTCTTGTTACTCGCTGCATGTGGTGGCGGTAATTTAGATGATCCACCAGAAAAAACAGAACAAGATTTAGATAACCAAGGTGATTACAAAGGAAAAGTTTTAATACAATCCGTAGGCGAGCCAGTAATCGATTACGATGCAATCGGCGGGTTTACTAACGTCGGTTTAGATTTTGTTGTCAGAACGGAAAGCGAACTTCCCCTTTCAGAAAAACAAGTTGATATCAAAATTAAAATCAATGATCAGGATATTGATGTTGAAGCAACTCTCAATAGTTCCTCCAAAGAATTAAAATATAGCCTTCACTATAGTCTCGTCCTGGATACCAGCTACTCCATGCAAGTGAGCAACTCTTTCGATCAAATGCTAAATGAAGCAAGCAAAAGTGTGCAAACAGGTATCGATATTTGGAATCAAAAACCGGGAACTTTCACCTTTCAAACCACTTGGTTTCACGACTACATTTACCACGCTGACAATAGTACGCCAGGTACTTGGTCTTCATCGGATATTAAATCAATTCCTCGCCCTTACGAAGGCTCGCAAACAAGGCTCTTTGGGGCAATAGATTACTCACTAGATAAACTAATAGAAGCTCAAAAAAATAGACCCGTAGGGGATGATAAACTCTACGATATTTTGGTCATTTTTTCTGATGGAAAAGATAATTACAGCAATTTCGATAACCGCAACCATCCTGAACTACTGTCTGATACGACTTTGGTTACATCAACAGGTGCACCCTATGAAATGCTTGGAAGCAGTGTTACAACAGCTGACAACATTATCGAAAAAATAAAAAGTATTGACGGTCTAACGGTACACGTAATTGGGCTCGGAGATAAAGTCGATGATGTGAGCCTGCAAAACATTGCTCAATCTTCTCAGAATGGAAGATACTTCCCTTATAAATCCAAGGGAAAAGAGATCGCCAAACTATTTGACCAAGTCACACAAGAATTTACAACGATACAAACTAAAGGGGTGAAGTTTTCGCTAGACTCCGGCAAACATAAATTTTCATTGCTTGTTAATAGTAAAGCAAGTACCGAAGTCACTGAACATACATTTTATTTCCAGGTTGACGTTGAAGATGAAACAGCGAGAATTATTACCGAAGCGGAAAGTGACTAAACAGTTATTCCGCCCCAACAAAACCCAATTGCCGCCACGCTTCATAAAGGATAATAGAAGTTGCATTTGAGAGATTGAGGCTTCTATTATTCGGCACCATTGGAAGCTTAATCACCTGCTCGGCGGGGAAACTCAATCGTAACTCTTTTGGCAAACCTCTTGTTTCTGGACCAAAGAGAAACACATCACCATCTTGATAGCTAACTTCCGTATAACGTTTAGAACCATGAGTCGAACAAGCAAAAATTCTTGCGCCAGCAATTGTCGCGAGAAATTCTTCATAGTCTTCATGTATTTTAACATCAACCCATTCACTATAATCTAAGCCAGCACGACGTAGTTTTTTGTCTTCAAGATCAAAACCCAATGGTTTGATTAAGTGCAACTCTGCACCAATATTTGAGCAGAGCCGGATAATATTACCCGTATTCGGTGGGATTTCTGGTTGATAGAGTGCGACGATAAACATAGCCGCCTATCTTAACGCATTCTGTTATATTGTTGTATCAGCTTTCATCGTCGCTCATTATTTTCAATTCTTTCAATTTACGTGTTAGCGTATTTCTTCCTATCCCCAACAACTTGGCAGCTTCCTGTTTGCGACCGGCAGTATGAGTTAAGGCGACTTCAATCAGTATTTTTTCAAATTGCGGTGTCGCGTTTTCCATAATACCCGTCTCGTCGGCCATCAACATACTTTTAGCCCATCGCTTTAATGCACCTTCCCAATCAGCATTGCTTGAGGCTTTTACCACATCTTCTTTCAGCTCTGGTGGCAAATCTTCTACATGCACTTCAGGGCCAGGTGCCATCACCGTTAACCAGCGACAAACATTTTCTATCTGCCTAACGTTACCCGGCCATTGTAAATGACTTAAGAATTTTTCGGTCTCTGGCTTGAGCTTTTTCACATCTACACTCAATTCAATTGCGGCTTGATTCAGAAAGTAATTCAGTAATAGCGGAATATCTTCTTGCCGTTCACGAAGCGCAGGGAGTTGAATACGAATAACATTCAAGCGATGGAATAAATCTTCTCGAAATTTCCCTTCTCTTACCCGTTCTTCCAAATCTTGATGTGTTGCTGCAATTATTCGCACATTAACTTTGACGGGATCATGACCGCCTACGCGATAAAATTCACCGGAAGCTAAAACACGCAGAAGACGTGTTTGTAGATCCGCCGGCATATCACCAATTTCATCTAAAAACAGTGTTCCGCCATCTGCCTGCTCGAAACGACCACGCCTGGTCGATTGAGCACCAGTAAAGGCGCCTCTTTCATGACCAAACAGCTCTGATTCAAGTAGGTCTTTTGGAATTGCAGCAGTGTTTAATGCAATAAATGGGTTTGCAGATCTTGGGCTATGACGATGCAATGCACTTGCAACTAACTCTTTACCTGTACCGGACTCTCCATTAATCATCACTGTGATATTTGATCGAGATAACCGGCCAATCGCTCGAAAAACTTCCTGCATTGCAGGCGCTTCACCAATAATTTCGGTTTGTGTTGTTACACTCTGTTCACTCGCAGCGACAGAAACATTTTTATTATGTTCTACAGCACGTCTCACCAGATCAACAGCATCATCCACATCAAACGGTTTTGGCAGATACTCAAAAGCACCACCTTCATAGGATGAAACAGCACTATCTAGATCCGAGTGCGCTGTCATAATAATTACCGGTAGATCAGGATAGACTTTTGTAACATCAGCAAGTAACGCCAAGCCATCTTGTCCTGGCATACGAATATCAGAAATAATCGCGTCCGGCAGGCCTTTGGCGAGTTTATCAATAATACCCGAAGCACTCTCAAAGCAATCAACATCCATATCCGCTTTGCTCAAAGCACGCTCTAACACCCAGCGAATTGATTTGTCATCATCAATGACCCAAATATGTTCTTTATTTGTCATAAAATAAACCTAAGAGTTGATCGGAAGTAACAAGGTAAAATTAGTTTTACCTGGCTTACTGCTGCACTCGATAATTCCGCCGTGTTGACCAATTAGTGTCTGAGCGATAGAGAGACCTAAGCCTGTACCTTCCGCCCTTCCGGTAATCATTGGATAAAATATTTTGTCTAATAAATCGGGTTCTATCCCTGGCCCGTTATCGATGATTTCCACACCGGCTACTAAACGATGATGTTTTTGCCCGATTGTTACGTGGTGTCGGGACCGAGTACGAATCGTAATCTCACCATCATCATCCATTGCCTGTTTCGCATTACGGACAATATTTAATATGGATTGAATCAACTGATCTGCATCAGCAGAAATTTCTGGCAAACTAGGATCGTAATCTCGAATAATTTTTAGTTTGCCTTTTGATTCGGCCAAAACTAATTGGCGAACACGTTCTATCACTTTATGGATATTCACTAATTCTTTTGACGTTGGCCGATTAGGACCAAGCATTTCATCAACCAGTTTTTGTAAACGATCTGTCTCACCAATGATGACATCGGTATATTCTTTCAGATCATCATACGGTAATTCTTTTTCAAGTAATTGAGCTGCGCCGCGAATACCACCTAATGGATTTTTAACTTCGTGTGCAAAACCTCTCACCAAGACTTTTAAAATATCCTGTTGTGCAATTAAGTGTTCTTCTTTGGCAACTCGTAATTTCTCATCTATTTGAGTCATTTCAACCAATAGCTGACCGTTCTCTAAAACAGGTGAAAAAATACAATCCACTTTAATGACTTTCAACAGTTGTGGAACAAGCAGATCCAATTCACTTTTTGTTATATTGAACTCATTATTCTTGCTTTGCTTTAATGCATTCAAAAATGCTTCTGAGCCACTAAAAAGCTGAAACGCGTTAATACCCTTTATTCGACGCGCACTGGTATTAAGCAAGTTCTCTGCAGCTTGATTAGCTTCAACAACCTGCATATCCGCATCCAACAGCAACAATGCAGTGGACATATTTGCGAATAACTGATCTTTTGATATTTCGTTATTGCTGTACTCTTTAGGTGCCATAACATCTTACTCTGCAATAGTTAATCCAATTAATTTTCTCGCAATATGGGATAAAGAATATCTAATAAAAACAATATGATATTGAAAAATCAATTAGTTTATAACAAATTGATTGAATAAAGAGACACGAGAATAGTTTCCAGACGCACCTTTATAGTGCAGAAACAAGTATAGAGACAAATCAATGCACAACGTTAGCGTTGGAAATACTCACTCCGAAAGCGATAAAAGAGGACTATTGGAAAAACTTGGAGAAACGTTGCAGATGAAACGTTTTGGTTTTAGTCGATCTGATCCTTTTCCCTTTAGCATCGACAATGAATGCACGAACCGTGTGCGTTCCTCGGCTAATGTTTGAAAGAGTAATTGTCGACGTCGACCACTGCTCTTTGAGCATTGTTCCATCAAATTCAACTTTGATTTTGTGGCCATGTTTGTTTTGAAGCAATGGAGAGATATCCAATTGAAGATGCACATTACCTAAATTATCCCGATAACTTTCATCATCAAGTGGTTTTTTAATCCTAAATTTTTTGTATGGTTTCGCTTTACCTTTATCCTCTTTAACTTTGAGATCGGTAAAACTATTATCTGTCGATTCCGGTTTTTTTGTGACTTGCTCTTCTTTCTTGTGAAATTTAAAAATAGCAGGTGTTTGCACTTTGCGCTCTACACTACCGGGCACTTTTTCGTCCGTAAAAACAATTTTTCCATTTTCATCCTGGTACTGATAGACCGCAGCAGAAACATGCGCAGAAAAAAGGCAGGAAATGAGCAAAAATAATCGCAAGCTAAAAACCTCAATAATGGAAAGAACAATAAGTCTGAGTGCTATCTGAAAATATAATTCTACCGCAAACTAAAAAAATAGATTAGCAAAAAAAACGCCCCAATAATGGGGCGCTTTTTGTACAACTCAGAACGAAGAATTAGACACTATAGTACATATCGAACTCAACTGGGTGAGTTGTCATGCGTAAGCGAGTGACTTCTTCTGATTTCAGATCAATATAAGCATCAATCATGTCGTTAGTGAAAACGCCACCAGCTGTTAAAAACTCACGATCGCTATCCAATGCATCTAATGCTTGATCAAAAGAAAAACAAACTTGTGGAATCTCTTTCTCTTCTTCTGGAGGAAGATCATAAAGATCTTTATCCATTGCATCACCAGGATGGATTTTATTTTTAATTCCATCAACACCCGCCATCAACATAGCAGCAAACGCTAAGTATGGGTTAGCAGTTGAATCAGGGAAACGAACTTCGATACGACGTCCTTTTGGATTTGTTACGTAAGGTATACGGATAGAAGCGGAACGGTTACGTGCAGAATAAGCTAACATAACTGGTGCTTCGAAACCTGGAACCAAACGCTTGTAGCTGTTTGTTGATGCATTTGCGAAAGCGTTAATTGCACGTGCATGTTTGATGATGCCACCAATGTAGTAAAGTGCAGTTTCAGAAAGACCGCCGTACTCATCACCAGAGAAAAGGTTTTCTCCACCTTTCGCTAAAGACATATGGACGTGCATACCATTTCCGTTATCACCAACGATTGGCTTAGGCATGAAAGTCGCTGTTTTGCCATATGCATGTGCAACATTGTGAACCGCATATTTAAGGTCTTGCACTTCGTCAGCTTTAGCAACCATTGTGTTGAAACGGGTACCAATTTCACACTGACCAGCTGTTGCTACTTCATGATGGTGTACTTCAACTTCTTGACCTAATTCTTGAAGTGCAGCAGTCATTGCACAACGCATGTCGTATAGAGAATCTACCGGTGGAACGGGAAAGTAGCCACCTTTAGTACCAGGACGATGACCCATATTGCCATCTTCATAAACTTTTTCTGAGTTCCACTCTGCTTCAGATGAATCTACTTTACAGAAAGAACCAGACATATCCGCACCCCAGCGAACATCGTCAAATACGAAGAATTCATTTTCAGGGCCAAAAAAAGCAGTATCAGCAACACCTGTTGATTTCAAATACTCTTCTGCGCGTTTTGCAACAGAACGAGGATCACGCTCATAACCCGACATGGTTGCAGGCTCTACAACATCACATACGATGTTGATAGTTGCATCTTCAGTGAATGGATCTAATGTAGCTGAGTTTCCATCAGGCATTAGAATCATGTCTGACTCATTAATTCCTTTCCAGCCATTGATTGAAGAACCATCGAACATCATGCCTTCTTTTAATGTATCTTCATCGAAAGCTGTTGATGGAATTGTTAAATGCATTTGCTTGCCACGGGTGTCTGTGAAGCGAAAATCAATAAACTTCACATCATTTTCTTTTATCATTTCTACAACGTTAGACGACATTTCCTCACCTTTCTATATAAATTTGGAGACACAATTAATCGATATGTCTGTACCATTTAGCACTACTCGTGCCAATTAGATAACTCATTTTAAAACAATAAGTTAATTTAAATTCCGAGGGTTATACCTAAAACCAACCCAAGCAAACGCACCAAAATAGACCGCTCACGCTTAAAATGCACCAAAATAGATCAGCTTCTAAATTGAATTTCTACGTCGGCAATGTAATCTTTTGGATCTTCGAACTTTTTGAAAGAATCAGCGATTTTATCTGCACTTTCACGCTCATTTAGTATAGACAATGGTAAAACCAGCTCGATACAAATTTTGCCATTCAAGTAATGAAGCGTAGACTTTTCCACTTGATGATAATAAATATTTTTCTCAAATACGGTATCCAGATAAGCCTCAACATCTTTCCGTAAAGGAAGATGTTTATTTGGCGCTGACTCTTCATCATCTTCAGGATCAATATGAACTGTTACATCAGAGACTTCATCAATTTCTTTCAACAAACGGTATAAAACCGTCTCACTAATTTGATGGCCTTCCGAAACACTGATCCGTGAATTTACCACTAATATGTGAACATCCACAAGCGCATAAGCTCCCATGCTTCGGGTGCGCAAAGAGTGAACAGCCTTAACACCATCTACTGACATAATAACCGATTTAATATCTTCTACTTTTTCTGCATCCAATGCCGTATCAATAAGTTCTTTAAAAGCACGATAAGAGATATCCCAACCGACTTTGGAAATAAGCAAACTAACGCCAATTGCCGCAACCGCATCTAACAATGGAAAACCGAGCATCGCGCCAGCTATACCGATCAAAGCAATAATAGAAGAGATCGCATCAGTACGATGATGCCAGGCATTAGCAATTAACAGATTGGATTTGAATTTTTTTCCGGCAAAATTTGAATATTGAAATAGAGCTTCGTTGGCGAATATGGATACTATTGCAGCAAGCAGCGCAAACCAAGTGGGAGAAAAAAGTTGATCGGGGTTATTTATTCTTGCAACGGAGTCAATCGTAATCCCCAATGCGACACCGATAAGCATCAAGCCCAGTAGAACCTCAACAACGGTCTCAATTCTGCCATGACCATAAGGATGATCTTCGTCCGCTTGTCGTGACCCATGTTTGGCTGCAAATACAACAATAATATCGCTAACCAAATCGGCTAAGGAGTGAACACCATCCGCAATCAACGCTTGTGATTGGCCAATATTACCGAGAAGGATTTTTCCAAAAGCAAGGAAGCCATTAACAACAGCGCCAATTAAAGTAACTTTTTTTACTTGCTGATATCTGATTTCTGCTTCAGACAATGGCGACTGCTCACTCAATCTTGGCCTACCTCTATTTTGATGATGATTTGATCATCAACCATTTCATGGCCAAGACAAGTATGGCCATTTATGCGGCACCAAGCAGGAATATCCTGAATGACGCCGGGGTCAGTACAACTAACTTCTAAAATGTCGCCTGCTTGAAGCGATTTAATTTTATTTTGTGTGCGAATAACAGGCATAGGACACAATAAACGCCGCGCATCGAGCGTATGAAAACTCATACTTGCCAAGCCTCTGGTATTTCATGGGCCTTTAACGGAGCGACTTCTAATAAATTGGAGACTCCGTGTTTGTCGGTTACTTCAATAGTCACCGATGGCTCAGTTCTCCCTTTACTAAACCTAGCAGTAATTTGTGCTGCCAATTGAATATCTTCTTTATTCACTTCTCCATCGATTAAAACTAATGGCCCAACACAACTTGTCGCATGAAGGTGCGTAAACTGTTTTTTGTAACCGGACATGAATTTGTTTTCACCGTCTTCACGGCCAATAATCAATTTGAAATGGGATTTTGGACGAATATGACGACCAACTTTTAACATCATAATGTCATCCATTTCGTAGTTGCGATTATCATCTCGGGCTTTCCACAGATCGACTAGACGATCTGAATAAGATTTATCTGTGAGAAAACAACAACCACCTGCGGGTTGTGCATAATCAACAAATCCAAATTCTTTGGCTAACGCCATTTGAGGTTTTCTCGTACGGCCACTGAATTCATAAAGTTTCTCCCGATCGACCCAACCTTCTTTTTCAGGTTTTGTTTCGGGGAGGAATTTCGCACAAAGTGGGCGTAATAAAAGATCATTTGCACCAGATTCGCGTGCGATCACCGGCATAGTATCTTTTCGCTGCGACATGGGCCGCTGTCCAATCACTTCACCCGTTACGATAAAATCAAAATCGTTTTCCTCAATCCACTGCAGCGCTTTTTTCACCATAAAGCCTTTACAGTCCAAACAAGGATTCATATTTGCGCCGTAACCATGCTTTGGGTTAATCAAAACATCTTTATACTCATCAATTACGTCAACAATGTGTAATTTAATGCCTAATTGTTCAGCAGACCATAAGGCATTATTTCTTTTTACTTTGTCTTTACTTTTTTTACGTATTGCATGGGTATGCCCTTCTACACAAAACCCCGTGTAAAAATTGATGCCTTCTACATGCACGCCTTGTTCAAGCATTACTTTCGCAGCTAATAGTGAATCAAGGCCACCTGAAATTAGGGCGACGGCTTTTCGCTGTTTCGTCATATAACTTCTCACCAAAACTAAAAAACAAAGCCTCCGTATAAATCACGGAGGCTTTAAAAATTGACCAATATTGTAGCGTAAAAATTGTTTGGATCAGAGACATTTACTTTTAATCATCTAAAGTTTAGTCAAAAACTGAGAACTATACACAAATGGACGCCTTATTAGACATCGATATCCCCAGAGAATTAACACCATCAGGATTACTACTTCATCAACACATCAACCATCAATGCAAACAGACAGGGAATTTATAACAAGGCTGAATTCTCATGTATAAAAAGCGAATAGGCTGTGGATAAGTTGTTGACTAAATAACTGGTCAGAAATCAAGCATGGTTGTGAACAAGTTATCCACAGCTTTGTTGACTGGCTGCATACAGCTTGTTGATAACTAAAATAGATCTTAAGCTATTGAAAGTTAACATAAAATAGATTTTAACTCACAAATTTGTTTGAGCCAATAACAACAATAAGATTTTATATATATAACTTATATTATATTTATAGACTGTGAATAATTAGAAGAAAATGTTGGGCTGGAGAGAAAAAAGGATTGGCTACAGGTTAATTAGGGAGGGGGATATTAATCCTGTAGCCAATAATAAAGGGGTCAAACAAATGAAACTAACTTGGTACTTTGGTATAGAAAATAATACATAATTTGTGCCGGTTGCATTAAATGTCAGTAAATTAATGTTTAGATACTTGAGAGTTGTAGACAGGAAAACCATCTGAAATACTTTGAATAGCCTTAAGTGCTTGTTTACTTTGAGTATCCCCCCAAAGTTCAAGTGCTTCTAGCGGTGATAAAACTTCAGTGTTATTCCTCATTTTTCCAATTGCCTGCAATATGTCCATGAGTTGAACAAATGCGTCAGCTAATTGGCGATAGAATAACCCTAAGCTCTCTTTACAGGTATCAGCTAGATGATGGTAGGCACTTTTTCCTATTCCTACGTAATAGCTGATTTTGACTTGTCGCCTTTCTGCTATTTTTGGGAAAAGTCCGGAAAAAAGTAGACAGTGATCTCCTACATCACGCAGACTTTCCTGTTGCAGTTGCCCGGTCTGCACTAAGCTGTGTAGATAATCCATGGCCATAATGCGAGAGGTAAAATCTGATCTTCCTAAAAATCGCATGAGCAGAAATACTAGGTAACTTTCTAGTTCTTCATCTAATCTAAACTCACATATGGCTTCAGCTTCATGAACTAATTTTTGCCATTCTGCAGTGCTACTCGTCTCTATGATTATTTGAGGCATACCTTTCACCTACTACTAGCCAATGTATTTAAGTAATCGGCTGAAAGAAGAACTAACTTGATGTTCTAATTATCTGTTTTTATTAGAAGAAAAATTGAACTAAGTAGAGATGAAAAAGGTTGAACCTAGAAAAAGCAGTTGGACGCGCAATTAGAATGCAGGATATTGTTTTGAATAGCGTACTAGCCCATGGGCGTAGTTAGAACAATGCAGGAGCAATTGTCGAATGAAAAAAGTTGTCTTCACCTGGTTGGTGACGCAAGCTTTTTCATATAGCTAAGCGAAACAAGAGCCTGTGTTATATTTCGTGGATCAACTGCTTTTTTTAGGTTAAAATTCAATCATGTATGCAGATGGTTGATGCGTTGATGAAACAGTCAGGTAGAAGTATATGAGGGGAAAGATAGTTTTTGCCATATGGCATCGGTATACTTACGCTTTTTTCTCGAACCATAACGAATAAAATGCATAATTTGGAAACAAAGGTAGATATTTCAACATTTCAGGGGCTAATTCTCGCTTTGCAACACTATTGGGCAGAGCAAGGGTGCGTCATTGTGCAGCCACTCGATTTGGAAGTGGGTGCTGGGACATTTCATCCAGCAACATTTTTGCGATCGATTGGTCCCGAGCCATGGAATGCTGCCTATGTTCAACCTTCTCGCCGACCTACAGATGGTCGATATGGCGAAAATCCAAACCGATTACAGCACTACTACCAGTTTCAAGTAGTTCTAAAGCCTTCCCCCGACAATATTCAGGAATTGTATTTGAATTCTCTGAAAATGTTGGGATTTGACACCCTAGAACACGATATCCGATTTGTTGAAGATGATTGGGAATCACCCACACTTGGTGCTTGGGGCTTAGGTTGGGAAGTCTGGCTGAACGGTATGGAAGTTACTCAGTTCACCTATTTTCAACAAGTAGGCGGGCTTGATTGTAAACCGGTGACTGGAGAAATCACCTACGGTTTAGAGCGACTTGCTATGTATATTCAAGGTGTTGCAAGCGTATATGATTTGACCTGGGCGAATGGTCCACAAGGTAAAGTCAGTTATGGTGATGTTTTTCATCAAAATGAAGTTGAGATGTCTACCTATAATTTTGAGCACGCACCGGTCGAAACGCTTTTTTCTCAATTCGACTTTTATGAAAAAGAAGGCAATCGGTTAGTTGAATTGAATCTTCCACTTCCCGCCTACGAAATGGTTTTAAAAGCTTCACATACTTTCAATTTGCTCGATGCTCGTCATGCGATATCTGTTACAGAACGTGCACGTTTTATTGGCCGGGTGAGAAATTTGTCTCGCGCTGTGGCTCATTCTTATTACGAGTGCCGCGAAAAACTGGGTTTCCCTATGTTGAATGGAAAGAATGGGGAGACTAAATAATGACAAACACAGTAGATTTTTTAGTTGAATTAGGTACTGAGGAGTTACCTCCCAAGGCTTTAGAAAAATTATCAAAAGCTTTTTCAGATAACTTAGTTGAGAGCTTGGAAAAAGCGGATATTACATTTGCGGAAGTGGAGAGCTTTGCATCGCCACGTAGATTAGCAGTGAAAATTTCATCACTTTTGCTAAAACAGCGAGATAAGGACGTTGAGAGAAGAGGTCCAGCTGTTCAAGCGGCGTTTAAAGAAGATGGTTGCCCAACTCCTGCTGCTCAAGGTTTTGCGCGCTCTTGTGGAGTTACCGTTGATGATTTGGAAAAACTAGAAACTGAAAAAGGTGCCTGGCTTGTTTACAAAAGCTCAGTCAAAGGCGAACAAACTAGAAATCTTCTGCCTGCAATGGTGGAAGAAGCATTGGCTAAATTGCCAATTCCAAAGCGAATGCGTTGGGGTGCGAGGCAAGCACAATTTGTTAGGCCCGCACATTGGTTGGTAATGTTGTTGGGGAACGATATTATTGATTGCAAAGTGTTGGATATTCAATCTGGCAGAAGTACGCGTGGCCACCGATTTCATCACCCTGATGAAATCGAGATTCCAAATCCTTCCGATTATGAATCGCTTTTGGAACTTAATGGACATGTTGTCGCGAATTACAAAAAACGTCGAAAAGCGATTAAAGCGCAAGTTGAGCAAGCTGCATTAACAGTAAACGGTACTGCTGTAATCGACGAGGCGTTACTCGATGAAGTAACTGGATTGGTTGAATGGCCCTATGCGATTTTGGGAAATTTCGATGAAAAGTTTTTAGAAATTCCTTCAGAGGCTTTGGTCTCTGCGATGAAAGGCCATCAAAAATATTTTCATGTGATTAAAGATGAAACGTTGTTGCCTTGTTTTATTACTGTCTCAAATATCGAAAGCAGTAATCCTGATACGGTTAAAAAAGGTAATGAGCGAGTTATTCGACCACGATTGAGCGACGCAGATTTTTTCTGGAATACGGACAGAAAAACGCCATTGGCTGCCGAATTAGAAAAACTGAAAACTGTCGTGTTTCAAAATAAGTTGGGAACGGTTTATGAAAAAACACGACGAGTTAAAGAGCTATCAGAGGTGATTGCTGAAGATCTTGGTAGTGATAAAAAGCTAGCAAGTCGAGCAGCCGAGTTATCAAAGTGCGACTTGATGACGGAGATGGTCGGTGAGTTTCCCGAACTGCAGGGAATTATGGGGCGCTATTATGCGTTGCACGATAACGAAGCCCCATTGGTTGCTGAAGCGATTTTAGAACATTACATGCCACGCTTTGCTGGTGACGATTTACCGCCCTCTGAGGTAGGTCAGATTGTCTCTCTTGCTGATAAACTCGATACGCTAGTGGGAATATTTTCTATTGGGCAGATACCGACAGGTGATAAAGACCCGTTTGCATTGCGGCGGGCCACTTTAGGCATCCTCAGAATACTTATTGAAAAGTCTTTACCGTTGGATCTGAGTAGATTGTTATCTAATTCAGCGTCTAAATACGCTTTGGAAAAGCCTGAGGTATTGGATTCCGTATACGAGTTCATGATGGACCGGTTGAAAGGCTATTACCACGAACAAGGTTTTCGCCCACAAGTGTTTGAGGCTGTTTTGGCCACTAGGCCTTCAATTCTGAGTAATTTTAATGCACGAATGAATTCGGTTGCTCTGTTTGAAAAATCTCCAGAGGCGGAAACATTGGCAGCGGCGAATAAACGTATTGCTAATATCTTGCGCAAAAATAGCGAAGAAGTGCCTGCTTCGGTTAACGAATCATTGTTGGAAGCTGAGCAAGAGAAGGAACTTAATAACCGACTTTTGGCACTAGAAAGTGAAGTAAACACGCTAGTAGAAAAACAGAATTATGATCAAGCGCTGAAACTACTTTCGCAATTGAAAGAGCCGGTCGATGCTTTTTTTGATCATGTCATGGTGATGGTAGATGATGCAACGGTGAGAAATAATCGCTTAGCGTTATTATCTAAGCTATATCAACAATTTACACTAATCGCGGATATTTCAAAGCTTTCGTAGTTGTTTAAACCTAAAAAAAGCAGTCGATCCACGAAATATAACACAGGCTCTTGTTTCGCTTAGCTATATGAAAAAAGCTTGCTTCACCAACCAGGTGAAGACAACTTTTTTCATTCGACAATTGCTCCTGCATTGTTCTAACTACGCCCATATATGGACTCGCCCCGATTGCAAGACATTTGATCATTGATGTGAGAGAAAATCATTGCTCTCATATATCCGGCCTGTTTTTGGAAACTTTTTATTTCCTGGCCCTGATGGTTATTTGCGCTCACCCTCCTCCTCATCCGTCC
>Ga0316204_10005032_pt1 | contig 22606 bp, 24 predicted proteins | sample 6monrhotite_MG_2_FD_205661 | JGI IMG/M metagenome (GOLD analysis project Ga0316204, IMG submission 205661) | Microbial mat bacterial communities from mineral coupon in-situ incubated in ocean water Damariscotta River, Maine, United States -... | ecosystem: Environmental > Aquatic > Marine >... | reverse complement strand
CCAAGTTCATTGGTGTTGATCGCAAGAGTCGCACTATCATGTTGTCTATTAAGGCAAAAGATAATGATGAAGAAGCGGAAACTATCCAAGAGTACCGTCGTGGTGGAGCTGCTCCTTCCGCTGGCGCCACAACCCTTGGTGATTTGCTAAAAGAGCAGATGAATAATAAAGGCGAATAAGCTTTAATTGTTTGTTTAATCTCAAAGGGCCGCTTTTTAGCGGCCCTTTGCTATTGCTAATTATGTAGTTATATCAGTATTATAGGTTCAACCGGTTGTGGCATGGTTGGCACTCCGGCAGTTGCATAGGGAGTGACCGCGATGACTAAATCTGAACTTATTGAAGTTTTGGCGCAGCGTCAGAATCATTTGACGTATAAAGATGTTGAATTTGCAATTAAAGTAATGATTGAGCAGATGGCTCAAACATTGGCCACTGGGGATCGTATAGAGATTCGTGGTTTTGGCAGCTTTTCTCTCCATTATCGGCCGCCGCGTGTGGGTCGAAATCCTAAAACCGGGGATTCTGTTCCCTTATCTGGTAAGTATGTCCCTCATTTTAAGCCTGGCAAGGAATTGCGCGAGCGGGTAAATGAAAGTATCGGGAAGGTTGATATTAGTGATATTTGATTGCGTTGCTGGGGGAATTTAAGTTGGTTCGTATCTTAACAATATTATTTTTGTTACTGCTCCTAGTTATTGGGGTTAGTTTTTCAAGTTTGAATGCTTCTACCGTTGAAATAAACTACTACTTTGGTTTGATTGATATTACGCTTGCTTGGGCGTTAGTACTTGCTGTGGTGGTTGGCGTTGGTCTAGGTATCTTAAGTTGTTTGGGGATGATATTTAAACTTAAGGCTCAGGGAATGGCGTTGAAAAAAAACATAAGATCAATGGAGTCTGAAATTTCGAGCTTAAAAGCATTATCTACTAAAGAAGCTTGATGGCGGGTTTCGATTCACTGTTGTGGCTGTTATTGCCCTTGGCTGCCGTTTCTGGATGGTATTTTGCTCATATTGAATATAAGAAAAGAATTGCAGAAGTAGACTATAAATTATCAGCTAATTATATAAAGGGTGTTAATTTTTTACTCAATGAGCAGCCCGATAAAGCGATTGATTTTTTTGTAAAAATACTAGAGGTCGATAATGAAAGTGTTGATATTCATTTAGCCTTGGGGAGTCTTTTTCGGCAGCGAGGCGAGGTGGATAGAGCCATTCGTATACATCAGAACCTTATTGCACGTCCTAATTTAAATGATTCTTTTCGCGAGCAGGCGCTACTCGATTTAGCCAAAGACTATATGAGTGCAGGCCTGTTTGATCGTGTAGAAGGGATATGTTTGGAGCTTGTTGATAACAATATTGAAAACATTCCTGCGTTGGGGCTATTAAGGGATGTGTATGAACAAGAAAAAGAATGGTTTCGATGTGTAGATGTTGCGAGGAAATTGCAAAACTATTCCGGCCAATCTCAGCATATCCTGGTTTCTCAGTATTATTGTGAATTAGCCGAGCAGGCAATGCGCAATGGCGATTTTCCGCAGCGTCAAAGAATGTTAGATCGTGCCATTACAGAATCTGCTGATTGTGGTCGCGCATTAATAATTCAAGGTAATGTGGCCAAAGAGTCTGGTTCCTACGAGCAGGCCATAAGCTATTATCAGCAGCTAGAGTTGGTTCAATCCCAGTATTTACCAGAAATTTACGCATCTTTAGTTGAGTGTTATGAGGCGCTTGGCCGCCGACAAGATATGCTTGTTTATTTAAGAGCGTTATTAGAGCGCTGTCATGGTGTTGAATTATTACTTATATTAGCCAGACAAATCAAAGTGGCAATAGGTGTTAAAGCGGCGCTTGATTTTGTCGGGGTGGAGGTTTCAGTCAGGCCCTCTCTACGTGGTGTAAGTTGTTTACTTGAACTCGAATTGGAGTATTGCGGTGAGCGAAGGCAATATACTGGTCCTGTGAAGCTGGCCGTAGATCGTTTGCTTGAAAACAAGCCGGTATATAAGTGTTTGTCTTGTGGTTTTGCCGGTGTTTCTATGCATTGGCAATGCCCGAGTTGCAAGCGGTGGGTTACGGTACAACCTATTCAAGAATTTCAATGGGGAGCAAGTATTTAGTGTCCTTTTGTAAAGATAATAAACGCATTTTGGTAGCGCTGGATTATTCAGAGGAAAGGCAGGCGTTGGATATGATTGCGATGCTGGATCCCGACCTGTGTCGTGTCAAAATTGGTAAAGAATTATTTACGCGGTGCGGGCCATTATTCGTAAAGCGTGTCGTAAATGAAGGGTTTGATGTATTTCTTGATTTGAAATTTCACGACATTCCAAATACCACAGCAAACGCATGTCTCGCGGCGGCCGATTTGGGTATTTGGATGATGAACGTGCATGCGTTGGGTGGTAGGAATATGATGACCACAGCGAAAGAGGCGTTACTCAAGCATGGATATGACGATACGTTACTGATTGGGGTAACGATACTCACCAGTATGGGGCCCGAGGATTTGTGTGCTATTGGCCTCCACAACGATCCAGCAGAGAATGTTATCCGCTTGGCCAAGTTGGCCTCCGAATCAGGTCTCGATGGTGTGGTGTGCTCAGCCCAAGAGGTATCAATGATTCGTGCAGATTTAGGTGATGAATTTATTCTCGTTACACCGGGGGTAAGACCTTTAGGAGCTTCGCTTGATGATCAAAAGCGAATAATGACACCGTCGAAAGCCCTAGAAAGTGGTTCGGACTTTTTAGTCATTGGTAGGCCAATAACCAAAGCGAAAGAGCCTGCAAAATCACTTCAACAAATATATGGGGAGATTAATGCGGTCTTGAATTGACCCAGGCTTAAGGTTAAGGCATTCTACTTTCACCGCCAAGGAATAGGCGGGAGTTTTTCTAAACTTAAACAAGGAGCGTTTTCTATGAATCTAAAAGTTATGTTATTGGGTTTGATGTTATCTGTGGGGTTTGTTGTCCCAGCTTTTGCTGAGGATATGGTTGATATAAATTCGGCAGACGCAGCGACTCTTTCCCATATTGTTAGCGGAATTGGTGAGGTAAAGGCCCAAGCCATCGTTGAGTATCGAAATAAGCATGGTTTTTTTAGCAGTGTCGATGGGTTACTGGCAGTGAAAGGTATTGGCGAGTTGAGCTTGGCTAAAATTCGAAACCAGTTAGTAGCTTCTCCTGGTGACGCAGATATGGAATGAATCGAGTCGTTCTAAGACTTAAGCCGCTCGTGGATCTAAATACGAGCGGCTTTTTTCGTTATAGATGAAGTGCTTTTATTTGCTGTTGGCTAAATTTGGGTTGAAAATGCTAAATATGGGTCTAGATGATTCATGGGTGTTTTAGCTTTAAGGGGGAGTGAATGTTTGACGATAAGTCTATATTAATTACCGGAGGCACAGGCTCATTTGGTCACGAATATGTTCGAGCATTGCTTAAGTGCTGTCAGCCTCGTCGCATTATCATTTATTCAAGAGATGAGTTAAAACAATACGAAATGCAGCAAGAGTTTAACGCTTCTTGTATGCGCTATTTTATCGGTGATGTTCGTGATGCGGATCGATTAAAGCAAGCGATGCGGGATGTGGATTATGTTATTCATGCCGCAGCGTTAAAGCAAGTTCCGGCGGCCGAATATAATCCCATGGAGTGTATTAAAACCAATGTAAACGGTGCGGAAAATGTTATCCAAGCCGCGCTCGAAAATAATGTTGAAAAAGTGATTGCACTTTCTACCGATAAAGCTGCCAATCCAATTAATTTATACGGTGCATCTAAATTGGCTTCCGATAAGCTATTTGTAGCGGCTAATAATATTGCGGGTGGAAGAAAAACAATATTTAGTGTTGTGCGTTACGGAAATGTGGTTGGTTCTAGAGGCTCTGTTGTTCCTTTTTTTAGAAAATTAATTCGAAATAAAGAAGGCTCTTTGCCGATTACTCATGAAGGAATGACACGATTTTGGATCACTTTGGCGGAAGGTGTTGATTTTGTTCTTACCAATTTTAAGAGAATGCAAGGTGGAGAAATTTTCGTACCCAAAATTCCATCCATACGAATTATCGATCTAGCGCAAGCCATGGCGCCTCAATTAGAAACTAAAATTATAGGTATTCGTCCAGGTGAAAAGTTACATGAAATCATGTGTCCGATGGATGAATCTCACCTGACGCTTGAATTTTCAGACCATTATGTAATTTGCCCTACGATTAAGTTTTTTGGGCAAGATAATGATTACAGCACCAACGCGTTAGGAGTTCATGGCGAAAGGGTCGATCAAAGTTTTGAATATAATTCGGGCAATAATCAATGCTTTCTAACAGTAGAAGAAATTATTCAGTTTAATAAAAAGGCCGGAGCATGATTCCTTACGGACGTCAGGATATTAATCAAGACGATATTGACGCTGTTGAAGAGGTATTGCGGTCCGATTGGTTAACGCAGGGACCTATGGTCCCCAAGTTTGAGAGAACTGTTGCTGATTATTGTGGTGCGAAGTATGGGGTAGCTGTAAATAGCGCAACCTCGGCGTTGCATTTGGCTTGCTTAGCTTTAGGTTTAGGGAAGGGAGATGCGCTATGGACCTCTCCAAATACCTTTGTCGCCTCTGCAAATTGCGCCTTGTATTGTGGTGCAGACGTTGATTTTGTTGATATAGATCCACGAACGTACAATCTTTGTGCGTCTGCATTGGAAATCAAATTAGTAGAAGCCGAGCTTTTAGGTAACTTGCCAAAAATAGTGATTCCTGTTCATTTCGCAGGCCAGTCTTGTGATATGAAAAAAATAAATGAACTATCAAGGAAATATGGGTTTTATGTGGTTGAAGATGCTTCTCACGCTATTGGTGGTGAATATCTGGGGAATAAAATAGGAGGGGGGCAATACTCGGATATTACTGTGTTTAGTTTTCATCCAGTTAAGATTATTACGACTGCTGAAGGGGGGGTTGCTGTAACCAATACGGATGTCCTTGCCCAGAAAATGAGATTGTTAAGGGAGCATGGTATTACGAGAGATACTGACTTAATGTCGGGTGGTCTTCAGGGGAAATGGATCTATGAACAGGTTTACTTAGGTTTTAATTATAGAATGAATGATCTGCAAGCGGCCTTGGGAATTAGTCAATTTAAGTTGTTAAATGGGGTAATTGATAAAAGGGAAAAAATTGTTTCCATATATAGAAGGGAATTGGCTGGATTGCCTATACTGTTGCCTTATGAGTCGCCAGAATGTTCTTCCTCATGGCATTTGTTTGTTATTCAGTTTAGTGATCGCGCTGGACTTTATGGCTATTTGCGAAGCAGAGGGGTGCAGGTGAACGTACATTATATTCCCGTTTATTATCACTCATTTTACCGGAAGTTGGGTTTCAATAGAGGGTTATGCCCAGTTGCCGAAAGGTATTATGAGGGGACGCTTACTTTACCATTGTTTCAGGCACTAGATAAAAAAACTCAGATATTGGTGTGTAATTATGTACATGAATATTTTGAATAAATTGATTTGTAATTGTCAAGTACCGCCTAGTTGTCGACTCTCTTTTTAAATATATCAGATGCTTTATCTTTCCACTATTTTAAGTGCTTGGATAGATGGATGGTGGTTCAAGGCCCGCGAAGAATATGATTAATGTAACGTTTCATGTATTGCTGCAAGATGGCCGTCAGATCAGTAATAGAATTAGATCGTGTTTGGTTAACCAATTCAGTAACGCGACCATTAAAGCGCTCGACCATGCCGTGGGTTTGAGGGATATGAGGGTTTTTTAAGCGATGTTCAATGCTGTTTTTAAGACAGGTTTTATCAAACAGATGCTTATCTGTTGGTTCGCGTTGGCTTGTTGTGCAATATTGACCAGTAAACTCTTTGCCATTATCTGTCAGCACTTTTCCTATCCTAAAAGGATCTTTCTTTGTAGAGATCAAAGAGATAACGATAAGGCTTCTAGAGAAGATACATATAGCAATATGACGACACAGCTGCTAAGGCGGCATATGCTACGTGGGAATCGTTCTATTGAAGGTCAGTTTTTATGCATGCTAGGTCTACAAGAAGGCGCTCAAGTAGGGGGCTCTTTTTCTGTTGGTGGTGCTCGATATCTATAGTGTTATGACAGGAAACAGCGCTAATAATGGCAACTGAGTTGTAAAATTACCTTTGGTTAAGTTTATCTGTCTTGGTGGCTTTTTTGTTGGGTTTATATTGTGGCATGCCTTCTGAAGGACTGGTAGATAATGGTGGGAAAAGTAGATGAAAATTGATGCAGTTATCGCTACATACAACCGAGAGGATTGTATTATTAGTGCGATAGAAAGTTTACTTAAGAATAGAAATGATCTTGGAAAAATTTTTGTTGTGGTTAATGGCTCTGAAGATAATAGCTTGAATCTACTTAGTCGCTACTCTGATTACGAGCAAGTTGTTGTAATTAAGTTAGAAAATAATTTGGGCGCTCCAGAGGGGAAAAATGTTGGTATGTTGAAAAGTGATGCTGAAGTTATAGTTATCATTGACGACGACGCGGAGTTCTTTTCTCATAATCCAATTGCGGAAGTTAGATCCATCTTTGATAAAGAACCAAACCTAGGTATTGCTCAATTTAAAATTGTTAATTATGAGTTGAAAACCATAATGAAAAATGAGTTTCCTGGGAGGAGTATAGATAAACAGTGTGACCAAGACTTCTTTATTGGCTCTTTCACGGGGGCAGGACATGCTATTAGAAGGAGTCTGTTAGAGCAGGTAGGATATTATCCGGAAGATTTTTTTTATGGTCACGAAGAATTGGATTTAAGTTTTAGAGCCGTTCAGGGTGGTTGGAGCATTGGGTATAGACCAAGTATTGGTATTTATCATAAAAAAAGTCCTAGAGGGCGCATGCCTGAAAAGGACATGATGGTTAAAATGCTCTTAAATCGTATGATTATTAGTTGGAGATATTTACCGTTTAGATATAGGGCTGTCTCAAATGTTCTGTGGTGCTGTAAGATTATGCTCTGGGGAAAGGACTTGTCAGTCGTATTAGAAGCACTTAGACAATACTCCCACGTAAAGCCTACCATATCTAAAATTCCCTTAAGTCGTGAAGCATTGCAGTATTTTAAAATGAACTATGGACGTCTTTGGTATTAAAAGGGCTGTATAAGGGTTAATGGTTAAAGAGAAGAAAAAAATTTTATATTGGGGACCTTATGCTGGTCATGTAGGGACTATTAAAGCTCAGATTAATAGCGCTTATGCTATGAGTCATTATGGCGCTCATGATGTTTTTTTGGTGAGGGCTCACTCTGAGTTTAAAGGAATGGAGGAAGAGTTGAGTCAAAAAGGGTTACGTATAGAGAGCTTGGGCTTAGATCGTTATTTTCCTGGTCTTGAGAAAAGTACATTGTTAGCTCGACGTCCTTATATGTTTGTGGCTGCATTTATTGGGTTTATTCCATTAATTCGATTGATTCGACGTGAGAGACCAGATGTGATTGTACTGAATCTATTGGTTGTTCCTGCGATGATAGCGATTCGTTTATCGGGTGTGTCTACAAAAATTGTTGTTAGCGTACAAGGGTATCCTCATTTTTTGGGGATCGAAGGTGTGACTCCACCGTTATGGAAAAGGTTGGAAAATTCAGTAAGGAAAAGGCTGTGGAATAGCATATTTCCAAAAGCTGACTTGGTGTTAACGATGACAGAAGAAACTCGGAGTAAACTTTTTATGAATACTTCGTTGAGAGAAAATCAATTACATACGCTTAAAAATCCGGTAATTGAAGAGAACATTATTGAAAGAAGTGGGGAAACATTAGAGCATCCTTGGTATGTTGATGATAAAGTGAGGGTTATTGTCGGCATGGGGAGGCTTTCCTATCAAAAAGGGTTTGATCTATTAATTGAAGCGTTCTCTCTAGTACGAGAGATGGGGCTAGATGTTCGGTTAGTTATCGTTGGTGAGGGTGAGGATCGAGAGTATCTGGAAAAATTGGCTCTTGATTTGGCTGTCTCAAAATATATTGATTTAGTTGGGCATAAAGACAATCCATTTCCTTATATTGTAGGTGCTGATTTATTTGTGCTTAGTTCTCGTTGGGAGGATCCTGGTCATGCAATTATCGAAGCGGCCGCCTTAAAAGTGCCAATTGTTACTGCTGATTGTCCCAGTGGGCCTGGTTATTTAGTTAGTCAAGGCGCTGGTGGTTGGTTATGCCAGGCCGAAGATGCTAACGATATGGCTATTAAAATTAAAGAGGCATTGGAGAACCCTGATCCCGAAAAGGTGTCATTAGCTAAAATCAATGCTTCTACCTATTCTATTTTCGCTCACTTTGACTCTTTCGAAAAGCTTCTTAATGAGCAATGATAAATATTTCTGAGTTTGTTGATTGATTTGAATGAAAAATTACATATAGTTATTTTTATACCTTCCATCGAAACTGGGGGTGTGGAACGCAACACTATAATAGTGGCTAATTATTTAGTTTCTCGAGGTTATAAAGTTTCTTTAGTGTATGTGAGGGCTGTCGATGGCATGTTGGCTCGATTTGATGATGGTGTAGGTCTGATAAATATTGGTGGCGGTAAGCCTCTTCCTTATATACATCCGAGAATAAATGATGCGGTAGTAGTATTTAAGGGGTTTATTGCTTATTTACGATATAGCTCAAAACATAATAATCATGTCGTTGTATTATCTTTCCAATCAAATATTGTTAGTGTTTTAGCATCTAGATTTGCAGGAATTCCTGTTGCCGCTCGTGTCTCCAATCACCCGAGTCATACGCGGTATGAAACTAGCAAACTGCAAAAAATATCAGAGAGACTTAAGTTAGTCGTTTACCGGCTTGCTAGTGCTGTAATTACCAACTCAAATGTAACGTCTAGTTATTTTGAATCCAGACTTCCTGTTATGGTAAAAACTATCTATAACCCAATCGATTTTGAACTTTTAGATGTGATGTTGCGTGAGCAGGTAGATCATCCTTGGTTAGTTGCGGAAAGGGATTATAAAATTGTAGTGGCTGTAGGGAGGCTTGTGTCACAGAAAAACTTTTCTGTTTTGATTAAAGCCTTTTCAAAGCTTCCTAGTGATCTAAATAGCAAACTGATCATTATTGGAGAGGGAGAGGAGCGTAGAAAGTTAGAGAGTTTAATTAATGACCTGGGTTTGGATGATCGGGTAGACCTCATAGGGTACAGAAAAAATGTTCATCCATTTGTGAGTAAGGCTGATTTGTTTGTTTTATCCTCAAATTTTGAGGGTTTACCTAACGCACTTATTGAGGCTATTGCTGTCGGTACGCCTGCGGTTTCTACTAATTGCTTGAGTGGCCCAGCTGAAATCTTGTGTGAAGGTAATGCGGGAGATCTTGTGCCTATAAACGATTCGGATTCTCTCAGCGTTGCCATAAACGAAAATTTAATCAACTCGGAAAGAACAGATAAGCTATTTAGTCAAGCTGAGATAAAAATTAGGGAGTTTGATAAGAATATTACCCTACGTGAGTACGAAGATTTACTTCGTTTCCTCGCCGGATTTCCGGTCGTCAGGGAGTGTGCTGTTGATGAGTTATGAAAAATAGTAAAAAAATTGTATTTTTCCATCCCTACTTTTCAGATGGTGGTGTTGAGCGAACAAATATTGGATTGGCAAAGGGTTTAATAAAATCGGGGTATGATGTGGTGTTCGTTACGATCTCCCCCTCAGAGCATTTTCTTGAAGAAGTGCTCGAGTTTGGCATTCAATGGGTGGTTTTAAGTGCGCGTTCTACCCTACGTTCTCAGATTGAGTTCTCTCGCTGGATTAGGCTGGAAAAGAAAAGTTCATGTCGATTGGTCATAATTAGTTGCCAATATTATGTGAATTTAGCTTGTCTTTTATTTCGACCTTTATGGGGGAGTGGTGTTAGGCATATATTATCTGAACGAAATCATTTGGACGAATTTTTAATTCATAGAAGCATCAAAAGAAAGCTTATAGCTAAGATGGTGTCTCTATTTTATAAATATGCGGATGTTGTGATAGCTAACTCGGCTGAATTGGCTAGAGATCTTTCTAAGGTAACAAAACGTTCAGTGGGTATAGTGTATAATCCCACGGTTAATGAGCGGCTTTTTCAGTTAGGTAGGCAAGAAGTTAGGGAACCTTGGTTTGACGAAAGAGAGGGCCCTGTGATTATTGCTGTGGGCCGATTGTCAGCCCAGAAAGACTTTTCGACGCTCTTAAAAGCGTTTGCTTTATTAAGGCAAACAAATAATGCTCGTTTACTTATTTTGGGGGATGGTGCCGAGCGCAGTAGCTTAATGAAGTTGGCAGAAGAATTGGATATTGTTGGTGATTTGACTATGCCTGGTTTTGTTTCAAATCCTTATAAATTTATTAGGCACTCGTCTTTGTTTGTACTCAGCTCTGCTTATGAAGGGTTGCCGAATGTCTTGATCGAGGCCTTAGCTATTGGTGTTCCGGTTGTTTCGACAAGTTGCCGAAGTGGTCCAACGGAAATATTACTCGGAGGAAAAATTGGTGAGTTGGTGCCGGTCGCCGGAGTAAATGAATTGAGTGAGGCCATGAGGCGCAGCCTTGATGGACTTATAGTTCGACCTTCCTTGGAAGCTATTGAAGAAAGTTTGGCTAGATTTACTCCTGAAAACTCTGTGAGTCAATTAGTCTCTATCCTTAAGAAAATGTAGAAATATTTTAAGAATATCTATCGATACATGAAAAAAATTAAGCAGATAATTTCACTTGTAGACTCTAAAACAAGGAGGGCTATTCCTGGAGTATTTTTACTTGCGTTAGGGGCCAGTATTCTTGAAATGGTAGGCTTAGGGGTACTTCCAGTATTCGTTAAGTTATTAGCTGAGCCTGACTATATGATGTCGTTTGAGTATTCTCAGCCTATTCTTAGGCTCTTGGGTATAAGTTCACCTAATGAAATGATCTTATGGGCATGTGTTATTTTGGTTATGTTCTTTTTGTTTAAAACTGCGTATATGGTACTCCTGTACTATATTCAAGCTCGTTTTATTAAAAATGTGATGGTTGGTGTGGGTAATAAGATGTTTAGGGCTTACTTGTTTGCTCCTTATACGTTTCATTTACATGCTAAGACAGGAGACATTCTACGTAATGTGACGCATGGCCCACAATATTTTGGTGCTTCATTGGTGCTGGCTATTTTGAATTTATTCTTACATAGCGTTATCGTCTTGGGTGTATTTCTATTGCTATTATTTCTTCATCCTCAGATTACTCTTGCCGCTCTTATTGTTCCAGCAGTGGTGGCTTTTTTGTTCTTATTTGTGATTAAAAAAAAGAGCTTAGTACAAGGGAGAAATTTACAAGAGTCAGTTGCATATCTAACTGGTTTAACCAATCAGGGGCTTGGGTCGATAAAAGAAACACATGTTAGAGGTTGCTATGATTACTTATGCGGACAGTTTGATAGACAAATTCGTCGGATGGGAGAGGCTTATCAATTCCAACGGTTTGCACCGAACTTGGTTAAACCAATAATGGAGTTGCTTGGTGTAGCAGTTTTGGTTGGATTGATTTTTTTTATAACGAGTGCTGATGGTAGTCTAGGTGATGCATTACCTATGATGATTTTATTTGTCGCGGCGATTGCACGTTTGGTACAAAATACCATACCAATAACTCAAAGCCTGACGGCCATTCGAGTGCACTCCTATCTGGCTAGCGTAATGGATAGTGACTTAAAGGATGTTGGTAAGGAGGGTAAGATTTCTCAGCAAGATCCCGTGAAATCAAGTGACGAAAGCATAAGAGGGGGAGTGGAAGTAAGAAATATAGCATTCCAATATCCGAGAGCTAATGAATGGTCGCTAACTGATGTTTCTATTAAAATTCCATACCATTCATCTATTGCCTTGGTTGGAGTTAGTGGTTCAGGGAAATCTACTTTACTAGATATCTTGCTAGGATTAGTTTGCCCTCAGAAAGGTGAAGTCTTGGTTGATGGGTATAATATTAATAAAAATCTCCATGCGTGGCAGAGGAATATAGGTTATATCCCTCAAACTATATATTTATTGGATGAAAGCATAAAAAAAAATGTTGCTTTTGGGGTACCGGAAGAGAATATAGATGAAAAGCAGGTGTGGGAGGTTCTACGTATTGCTCAGATCGCTGATTTTGTTCTTGCTTTACCTGATGGTTTAGATACAGAGGTTGGAGAGCGAGGTGTTCGTATTTCCGGGGGACAAAAGCAACGAATAGGTATAGCAAGAGCTCTGTATCAGAATCCCGATGTACTGGTTATGGATGAAGCAACTTCGGCATTGGATTCCGCTACTGAGTCTGCTCTCATGACTGAGGTTGCTGGTCTAAAGAATAAAAGAACAGTGATTATGGTTGCGCATCGTCTAAGTACTGTAAAAGCATGCGATAGGTTGTATTTGCTTGATAAGGGAAGGGTTGTGGCGAGCGGAACTTATGAGGAGTTACTACTAGATAGTGCAGACTTTAAAAAGCTTACGAATACTTGACCCCTGTATATTAAGTCAGATGTTGGAAGGAAATTTAGTGAATATTTCTCATTTATATCGTTCAGTTAAGAAAAACAATACACTGCTTCGTACTTATCAAAATTTTTTCGCTAAAAAACTAACGGTTAAGGGGAAAGGAATTGACTTAGGGGCTAAATCTATCGCAGCAAGTTACTATGCCCATGTTGATATGAGTTCAGTTTCTGACATGACTTTCGTTGATTATTTTCATTCAGGTGAAAGTATTATTCAAATGGATCTAGAAAATGAATTTCCAATAAAAAATGATAGCTTTGATTTTGTTTTTTCGTTTAATGTTATGGAGCATATATATAATTACCATCAACTATTGAGTGAAACTTTTAGGGTTCTTCGGTGTGGTGGTAGGCTCCATGGCTTCGTTCCATTTATGGTTCGTTATCACCCAGACCCTCACGATTATTTTCGATATACAAAAGAGGGTCTGGAGAGGTCTTTGGCTGATGCCGGGTTTATAGATATCGAGATTATTCCAATGGGAGGAGGTCCATTTAAACTCGCTGTAGAACAATTGGCCCGCATTGTGCGTTTCAGATCTCTAAGGTTTATAATGTTTTCATTGGGAATTGGGCTTGATAGGCTAATAGCAATGAAGAGCTCACAAAACCCATCCTATTCTCTCGGTTTTTATTTTACAGGTGTAAAATCAGTTAAGTGCGAAGGTGTCGATTGTGAATAGGTTAGAGATTTGTGCGAGTATTGTTGCCAAAGAATCAGATGATTACTCGATATTGGATGTAGGGTGCCGCAAAAAGGGGCTGAAACCCTTGTTAAAGGGAGTGAACCGCTATCATGGTATTGATTTAGAAGATGCGGAAGAGGTTACTGGGCATGATTTAGAAAACCCTATTCCACTAAATGATAGTGAATTTGATATTGTTGTTGCACTGGATGTAGTTGAGCATGTAGAGAATGCGCACCAACTTATGTCTGAATTGATTCGTGTTGCTGATAAAATCGTAATCGTATCACTTCCAAATATGTACTATTGGCGTTTTAGAGTAAATGTTATTCTCGGAGTGCCTATCGGAGGTAAGTATATATTTTCTCCAAGGCCGATTAAAGATCGTCATCGGTGGCTTCCGTCATACATTAGTTCGAGAGAGTTTGTTCAGCAAAATTCAGGTGGTTTTCCTGTTGATGTAGTTCCAGTGATTGCCGAGCGAAGGAGGAATAAGCTTATTGAGGCAATGGATATATTGGGAAGTAAATTATTTCCTAATGTATTTGCTTATGGTGGCATGTATATAATTCGAAAAAAGTAATATTTTCTATGCAGGTAAGTGGATCTTGAAGCTGTTATTTATTTCATCGTTAGAGCGTAGTGGTTCAACAATACTAGACCTTAAATTAAGTGGCTTACCAAATGCCGTTAGTTTTGGTGAGGTTTGGCGGGTTATTATGCCTCATGGTGGGGGGCTTGATACTGTGAAGTCTAGGCGTTGCACATGTGGAGAGAAAGCCCATCGTTGCTCTTTGTGGTCCCGTGTGTTTTCTGAAATAGAAAGGCAAAATTCCCAAACCTTGGCACAGCGCTATGATGTATTTCTTAGCGTTGTTGGCAGTATATATGGCAAGAATACGGTTGTTATTGATTCGAGTAAAAGTATTCAATCTATGCAAGCGCTGAGTCAAATAAAGAATGCAAAAGTTTATGTGATTCATACTGTTAGAGATGTTCGTGGTTGGATGTTGTCTATCAGAAAAGCGGAGCGCAGAAAAAAGGAGTTGCCTTGGGGGAAGATTCTTGAGAAAGATTTTAGGTTTTTCTTCCTATCCTATGTTAGGCATAACATATTAAGGATGATTCCTCTTTGGCTTGCCAATGAGTGGTTGTTGCGAAATAAACGCCTATTGAACCACATTAAGAGTAATCAGTTCCCAGTATTAAAAACAAGTTACGAGGAGCTTGTTTTTAATACTGATAGTACTGTGCAAAAGATTACTGATTTTTTGTCGCTGTCCTCAGAGGAAGAAACAATCCCTTGTAACAAGAAAACCCATGTAATTCGAGGTAATCGTACTGCATTCAACTCTAGTCCACAAGATAGTTTGTATTACGAGCCATCTTGGATGTCTTTTTGGCGCTGCTCAGCTATTCTAGCGTGTATGCCTTGGGTTGCATATTGTAATAAACGATGGGTTTATGGATACCTTAAGATAAATAAAGCTGATTAGTTGTAGGGAGTTTCTTTATGTTTTTTAGCTTAAAGTGCCTAGGCGAAATAGTGTGTGATTGATTTAGATTGTGTGTGTCTAGATGCGAAGCTACTGAGCCAGCCTACTGTGAGTGCCGTGATGGCAGTTCATCAGGGAGTTGATTTAAGTTATTTGAAGGAATCAGTATTTAGTATCCTTGGGCAAATTGATGTTCTATTTGAATTTATTATTATTGCCGACGGACCATTGAATGACTATCAATATGATTTTCTCAATGAAATAGTAGATCAAAATACCAATGTTTCTTTTTGTCAGCTAAGTAAAAACCTTGGGCCTGGAGCAGCAAGAAACTTTGCTATAGATAGAGCTCGAGGTCGTTATGTGGCGATTATGGACTCCGACGACGTTGCCTTACCACATCGTCTCAGTAAACAAGTTAGCTACTTAGAGTCACACCCAGAAGTTTCGGTCGTAGGAAGCTCCTGTATAGTTATCGATGAATATGGTCAGGCTTCAGGTTCAAGGTGTTTACCTTTGACATCGAAACAGCTATTTGTTTATGCCCCTTTTTTTTGTCCTTTGAACAATCCTACTGTTATGGCTAGGGCAAAAATTCTAAAATGTTATCCGTATAAAGAAGGGTTTCGTAGCGGTGAGGATCACAGATTGTGGTTGGAGTTACTTAATGCAGGATTTCATTTAGCAAACATTGAGGAACCCCTTTTAAAATTTAGAATTGACTCAGACTTATATAAAAGACGAGTAGGGTTACACAAGGCGAATACAGATTTACTAAACAGAGTATATGGGCTACGTATTGTTTCTGTTTATCGCAAGCCACTAGTATTACTAGTTTCGTTAATGTTTTATGTGCTCCGCTTTCTCCCAGTGAGAGTTGTTAAATTTATGACAAGTTGGTTTGACTCCTACCGAACACGGAAGATGAAAAATAATGTGGCGAGCAAGTAGCTTACATTGATATTCTTAACTTGGAATGAAATATGAAAAATATATTGCTAACGGGTGGGGAGGGGTTTGTCGGCCGTTCTTTGCTTCAACGGCTTTTGTTGGAGAATACCTGGAATGTGTGTGCTGTAACTCGCAGGAAATCTCCATTATTTCCCCCTGAAGTGACTGTCGTTAAAATTGATGACCTGTCAGGTAACGTACGTTGGGATGAGATTATAGTGGATATTGATGTGGTTGTGCATACCGCAGGAAGAGTGCATATCATGAAGGATCAGCATACGGATCCACTCTCAGAGTATCGGAGAGTTAATGTTGCTGGAACACTAGGTTTAGCTCGCCATGCAGCTATTAGCGGTGTTAAGCGCTTTGTTTTTTTAAGTTCCATTAAAGTTTATGGTGAATGTTCGGAAAAGGGAGCTCCTTTTTCTGAAAATGATAATGTAAATCCAATAGATCCATATAGCCTTTCTAAGTATGAGGCAGAGGCGGGTTTGTTGGCCTTGGCTGATGAGTACGATATGGAGGTTGTTATAATTCGCCCTCCGCTGGTCTATGGGCCCGGCGTGAAAGCTAATTTCTTAAGCTTGATGAAACTGCTGTATTATCGCATTCCCTTACCACTTGCTAAAGTTAATAGTTTACGCAGTTTCGTCGCAATTGATAACTTAGTGGATTTCATTGTTCTATGCATGACCCATAGATCTGCAGGAAATGAAATATTTTTAGTTAGTGACGGACGCGATGTATCTGTACCTGAGTTAATGGTGATTCTAGGCGAGGCAATGAATAAGCCTGCTCGTTTATTTCATTTTCCTGTTATAGGGCTAAAAATTTTAGCTTTGGTGCTGGGCCAGAAAAAAGCAATGCAACGTGTATTGGGGACATTACAGCTGGATGTGCAAAAAGCAAAGAAATTATTAAATTGGGTCCCGCCAGTTAAATTGGAAACTTCTTTAAAGGGGGCTGCGGGAGAGTTTCTAAGAAAACATAAGAATTAGATGAATATTTTGTATATAGATCGCTGGTGGTTTTTTATTGTAGTGTTTAGCGGTGCTTATATCTTTACCGCCTGGTATCGAAAATATGCGTTGAGAAACCAAATATTGGATATACCTAATGATAGGAGTTCACATGTATCTCCGACTCCTCGGGGGGGAGGCGTTTCAATTGTTTTAATCTACCTGTGTTCTCTCCTGGGGCTGGGTGTAGAAGGCTTTTTAAGCCACGATATCCTTATAGCGTTGCTTGGTGCTGGTGCTGGTGTGGCATTAGTGGGTTTGTTAGATGATTATCGTCACATAGCAGTCGCATGGCGGTTATTTGTGCATTTCGTGTGTGTTAGCTGGGCATTGGTTTGGATGGCGAGTGGAATACCACAGTTAAGTTGGGAGGGGGGGGCATATGTTCTTGCAACTTTTTATTTGGTCTGGTTACTCAATTTATACAATTTCATGGATGGTATTGATGGAATAGCTAGTATTGAGGCTATTACGGTGTTGCTGAGCGTTGCGTTTATTTATCTAATCTCGGGATTGGGTGGTATTAACGATACAATGCCAATCCTTCTTTTAGCGGCGGCTGTAGGTGGTTTTAGTGTGTGGAACTTCCCTAAAGCACGAGTTTTTATGGGGGACGCAGGTAGTGGATTTTTGGGTGTTATGTTGGGTCTGTTATCTATCCACTCCTTAATGCTCGCAGATGAATTATTTTTTGCTTGGTTAATAATGTTAGGGGTTTTTATTGTTGACGCCTCTTTGACTTTACTTGTTCGTATCGTTCGAAAGCAGCGTTTTTATGAGCCTCACTGTATTCATGCTTATCAACACGCGGCTCGTAGATATAATAGTCATGTAGTGATTACCGTATTTGTCGGTATTATTAATTTAATTTGGTTGTTCCCCTTGGCTATTCTTGTTTCTATCGGCAAGTTGGGTGGAGTCGACGGTATTCTCATTGCGTATATTCCCTTGTTCTTTCTCGCGATGTATTATGGTGCAGGTCGAGCTGAGTTGGTGTAACTTACTTTTTTATTGAATGAAAGCTTAAGGAGCGCGATATTAAATTCCAGGCAGAAAAGGGAGCGCTAAGGGGGGCTATAGTTGTTCACGACCTAATTGCGGTTATTTTTGCATGGTCCCTTGCATATATCGTTCGTTTGGGTGTTTCTGGTTTGGGTTTTCAGTGGCCATTATTTTTCGAAACACTGGTGTTTGTCGTTGTCGTACAAGGGCTTTTGATGTGGAAAATGGGGCTTTATCGAGGTGTTTGGCGGTTTGCTAGCTTGCCAGATCTATGGAATATTGTTAGGTCAGCTATTGTTGGGGTCTTAGCAATTTCTTTAGCGCTATTCCTCTTTAACCGGCTAGAGGGTACCTCTCGTACAACGTTGGTTTTATATCCTCTTATTTTGATTGTCGCACTTGGTGGGCCAAGAGTTCTCTTTAGGCTATGGAAGGAGCATGGGTTTTATCCCAAGAGTACTGATGGAGCCAAGAGAGTCGTCGTTTTGGGGGCCGGTAGGGCTGGTGAAATGGTTGCGAGAGACATGGTTCGCGATCGCGATTATGCGCCTGTTGGTTTTTTGGATGATGATGTCAAACTAGCAGGTGCTAAGGTGCATGGGTTACCTGTTTTTGGTGCGATAAAACTTATAGATAGCTTAGTTCAGGAATATGAGCTTGATTTGATTATTATCGCTATGCCCTCATTATCTCGTGCCCGAATTCGTACAGTTATCGAAGCTTGTGAGCGGGCTGGTGTTGAATTTTTAACGTTGCCTTGTCTGGATGATGTGATTGCTGGGCGTTCTGCAATGACAGCACTGAGGGAAGTGGCCATTGATGATTTACTGGGGAGGGACCCTATTGCCCTCGATTGGCAAAAAATCAGCAATGACTTGGCAGGTAAAGTTGTACTGATAAGTGGAGGTGGTGGATCGATTGGGTCCGAGCTGTGTCGTCAGGTTTCCCGGTTTGGGCCTAGTAAATTAATTATTCTGGAGCAATCCGAATTTAACTTGTATTCGATAGAGATGGAGTTGAGGGCTGAATTTCCTTCTCTAGAACTGATGTCGGCACTTATTGATGTATGTGACGAGATTGCGGTTGATAAGCTCCTAGAAGAACATCGGCCTAACGTGATTTTTCACGCGGCAGCGTATAAGCATGTGCCTATGCTCGAAGGACAAGCAAGGCAAGCAGTGAAAAACAATGTGCTTGGAACAAGAACACTTGCGCTAGTGGCGGATAAATACAATTGTCATACTTTTGTTTTAGTCTCAACAGACAAGGCAGTGAATCCCTCTAACGTTATGGGGGCTACCAAGCGTGTGGCCGAAATTCTTTGTCAGACCCTTAATAGAAGATCAAACACTCATTTTATTACCGTTCGATTTGGCAATGTTCTGGGATCGGCGGGTAGCGTCGTGCCTTTGTTCAGCAAGCAAATTCAGTCGGGTGGGCCGGTCACGGTGACTCATCCTGATATAACGCGTTATTTTATGACGATTCCTGAAGCCAGTCAGCTTATTATGCAGGCTTCTGTATTGGGGAGTGGCGGGGAGATTTTTGTGCTAGACATGGGGGAACCCATTAAAATTAACTATTTAGCTGAACAAATGATACATCTGTCAGGCAAGACCCCTGGTATTGACGTTGAGATTAAGTACACTGGTCTACGTCCTGGTGAAAAGTTATACGAAGAGCTTTTTCATGATCAGGAAGTATTGGTGAAAACTGAGCACGAAAAGATATTTTTAGCTAATTGTCGCTGTGTTGATTGGAATATGGTAGAGAGCGTGCTAAATGATATGATGCTCGCCTGCGATACGTGCGACAATGATGCGTTGCTAATATTGCTAAAAAGATTAGTACCGGAGATGCGACGAAGTGGTAAAGATAACAATAATATAATCCCATTTGAAAGAGTGACGGCATAATTATGAAAGTGAGAAAAGCTGTATTTCCTGTGGCAGGTATGGGGACACGTTTTTTACCTGCGACCAAGGCGAATCCAAAAGAAATGTTACCGGTTGTCGATAAGCCGCTGATTCAGTACGCGGTAGAAGAGGCGATTTCTGCGGGTATAGAAGAGCTTATCTTCGTAACCAGTAGCAGCAAGCGTGCTATCGAAGACCATTTCGATAAAAATTATGAGCTAGAAGCTGAGCTAGAAAGAAAGGGCAAGGATGAGCTGTTGAATATCGTTCGCAGCGTCGTGCCTAAAGGCGTTTCATGCGTTTACGTGCGCCAGGCTGAGGCGCTTGGGTTGGGTCACGCTGTATTGTGCGCCAAACCTGTCGTTGGTAATGAGCCGTTTGCGGTTATTCTTGCCGATGACTTGATTAACGGTGGCGGCCGTAGTTGCTTAACCCAAATGAGTCAGGTTTTTGCGCAGCACCAGTGCAGTGTCCTGGGTGTGGAACGAGTGGCACCGGAAGATACCGATAAATACGGCATTGTTGATGCCACAGCGTTACACGGCCGTATAGAAAAGGTTAACAGCATTGTTGAAAAGCCAAAGCCAGAAGAGGCACCGTCTAACCTAGCGGCTGTGGGCCGTTACATTCTTATGCCTGAGATTTTTAGTTTGCTTGAAAATACTGGCAAAGGCGCTGGCGGAGAAATTCAATTGACCGATGCTATTGCATCTCTGCTAGATAAAGACCAAGTGCTAGCCTATGAATTTCAAGGCAAGCGTTATGATTGCGGTAGTAAATTAGGCTATTTGCAAGCTACGGTTGAATACGCGCTTGAGCATGAACAACTGGGTGAGGAGTTTCGTAGTTATCTGAAACAGTTTGTCTGTGCTACGGACCTGGCCAATAGCTAAGGCTGTTACAGTACCGTCGGCAGTTTTATTTGCTGTCGATGGCGTTCCTACTCTAGAATGTCCAACAATACCAAATGAGGTCAGGGGGTTGTGTGGATTTTCCTAGTTTAGAGAGTTTTGTGGGTAACACCCCATTAGTTCGGCTTCAGCGTCTGTTGCCGGAAAGTTCCAACACTATTCTTGTTAAGCTTGAGGGAAATAATCCCGCAGGTTCCGTCAAAGATCGTCCCGCCCTAAGTATGATTAAACACGCTGAATTGCGTGGAGATATTGTGCCAGGCGATACCCTGATTGAAGCCACTAGTGGTAATACGGGTATTGCACTAGCGATGGCTGCAGCTATCCAAGGTTATCGGATGGTATTGATTATGCCCGAAAACATGAGCTTAGAACGGCGTGCCTTAATGAAAGCGTATGGGGCCGAAATTATTCTCACCCCTAAAGACGGCAGTATGGAGGCCGCGATCGATTTAGCCAGCGCCATGCAACAACGTGGTGAAGGTAAAGTACTGAATCAATTTGCTAACCCCGACAACCCCTGTGCGCACTACGAAAGTACCGGCCCGGAAATTTGGCGTGATACAGGTGGAGCCATTACCCACTTTGTCAGTGCAATGGGAACTACTGGCACGATCATGGGCACCTCCCGTTATCTAAAAGAGCAAAATAGCGAAATCCAAATTGTTGGTGTGCAACCTGTCGAAGGGGCAAGCATTCCAGGTATTCGACGCTGGCCCGAGGAGTATATGCCTAAAATTTATGAGCCTTCCCGCGTTGATAGAATTATTGATGTCAATCAGGATTCTGCAGAAACAACTACCCTCGCACTTGCTCAACAAGAGGGTATTTTTGCCGGTATTTCATCGGGTGGAGCCGTAAGTGCTGCCTTGGCATTGGCCAACGAAGTAGACAATGCGGTGATCGTCGCTATTATTTGTGACCGAGGGGATCGATACCTCTCGACCGGCGTATTTCCTGATTAATAACAGCCAGAGTAATTTCAGTGAATCTTTTTGCTTTAAATCTAAATACCATTCCTGATGTGGTGGGGGGCAGGCGTTTGTACTCCCTTGACGGCCTTGGCGACAAAGAAGTCGCGGAAGTCATGATGCATCGTCAGCGACAGCAACGTCTCTCTGTTCTGCCACTCCATCAACGACGTGTCGCCTCAGTTTCGGGAATATTACGCACCAAACGTGGAGTCGAATTGTACCGCTCCGCTATGCAAGCCAGTGAAGCTGACGTAGTGAGTGGGCTCTTTAATACTTTAGAAACACAAGTCCCAGCGTTGATCAGCTGGAACGGCAGTAGAGTAGACTTGCCTATACTTCATTATCGCGCCTTATTTCACAGTGTTTCTGCACCAAAGTATTGGAACGGTGGTGATCAAGATGATGACATGTATTGGAGCAATATAGACCTAAAAGAAGTGCTTGCAGGCTATCACGGCAGCGCAACTGCACCGCTGCACGAAGTGGCAAGTTTGCTTGGTTTACCTGCTGGGACAGTGCTTAGCGATGAGCAAGTGTGGGATCTTTATCTGGCCAATGATCACGATGCCATTGCTGTTGCCACTGACGTGAGTGCTGTGTGTATTTATTTCATCTATCTTCGCTTTAGCTTGATCCGAGGTCACTTTAATCAAAAACACTATGAAGAAGAAGTGACTCTGCTCAGAAATTATCTTGAATCTCACGAATTAACACATCTGCAATCATTCGTAGCCCAGTGGAATAATTGAAAGTACCTGAATGAAACGTCGACATAGAAATAGCAGAAGAAAGAAAAAGCTCCCTGAAGAACTTGTTAAAGCCTCTATTGAGTCGCTTACCCACGAGTGTCGTGGTGTGGCCCGTGTCGATGGTAAAGCGGTATTTGTTGATGGTGCTTTGCCCTCAGAAGAGGTGATGTTTAAATACACAGCCCTAAATAAAAGCTACGATGAAGCCGAAGCCGTAGAAATCCTAAACGCCTCGCCTGATCGTGTTGAGCCAGCTTGCCCGCACTTTGGCGTGTGTGGCGGCTGTAGTCTTCAGCATATGGAAGCGTCAGCACAAATTCACGCTAAACAACAGATAATGTTGGATAATTTCCA
>Ga0316204_10005031_pt1 | contig 22611 bp, 21 predicted proteins | sample 6monrhotite_MG_2_FD_205661 | JGI IMG/M metagenome (GOLD analysis project Ga0316204, IMG submission 205661) | Microbial mat bacterial communities from mineral coupon in-situ incubated in ocean water Damariscotta River, Maine, United States -... | ecosystem: Environmental > Aquatic > Marine >... | reverse complement strand
CAACATCATTACCCTGCCAACATGACAATCTATTTACGGTACACAAGCCTCCTATCTTTCAGGCCTCAAGTGTACATTTCCTTACCATCATTCAAACACAACCACCCTTTGGCAATGCGATAAATCACCCAAACAGCATTTGCGACCCATACAAAATAACCGACGATAAAAAATGCCCCTATTAATCCTAGAATTGACCATAAACAAGCAAACCAGAATGTGCGTATTTGCCATCTGAAATGTGATTCCAACCAGGTATCTCTGACATCATCTTTTTTGACGTAATTAATGATTACCGCAACGATAAATGTAATTCCAAGAAAAAAGGATAGTGCCTGTAATGCGTAGACTATTGTCACTATCGTTTTTTGTGAATTGTCATTTTCCAGGATAGTTGTCATTTCTTCAGTCATCTTTTTTCTCCCTTAGGAGGTGTGACAAAATAACTTGAACACATGGGTATTCAAGCGCTCGTTCAGCAAGGCGTTCGAACGCAGGAATATGTCGATATTTCAAGTTCGAACAACGAAGTTGAGCGAGATGAATGGATAGCCAGATGTTCAAGTTATTTTGTCACACCTCCTTAGTCATGAACTTGAGGCATAACCCACACCACCCATCTTGCATCTCCTTCCTAGCCTATAGAGCGTGACACTATTCGCAAGTGTAAAAAGTCACACAAATGATATCGTTATCAACATCCCATTCCGTTTCAACGCTATACAACTCGCCACTGACATCGCAGCCCCTCACACTCTGCTTCACAACACAAATTCGGTGTATCATTGGCATCATTCCAATTTTTGGCATTTCCAGGCTTTCCCATGACAGATTCCCCGAAAAAAATACAACAAGGCATCCCGCTGCGCGGCGCAGAAAAAGTTGCTCGCATCCCCATCAAAGTGGTGCCCTCCGTCGAAGTGAAACGCAAACCACAGTGGATTCGCGCTAAAGCCCCCACCAGCGCCGAGGCCCAGCGGGTCAAAAGCCTGTTGCGTGAACACAAACTGCATACCGTCTGCGAAGAGGCCGCCTGTCCCAACCTGGGGGAATGCTTCAGCCACGGCACCGCGACGTTTATGATCATGGGCGACATCTGTACCCGGCGCTGTCCGTTTTGCGACGTGGCCCACGGCCGCCCGAATCCGCTGGATGCCAATGAACCCGCCAACCTCGCTAAGACCCTAAGCATCCTCAAACTGAAATACGTGGTCATCACTTCGGTAGATCGTGACGATCTACGCGACGGCGGCGCCGGACACTTCGTTGATTGCATCCGCGCCGTGCGCGAAACCAGCCCGCAGACCCAAATCGAAATCCTGGTACCGGATTTCCGCGGCCGCATGGATGTAGCATTGGCCATTATGGAACAAGCGCCACCGGACGTTTTCAATCACAACCTGGAAAATGTACCGCGCCTGTACAAAAAAATTCGCCCCGGCGCAGACTACGCCTGGTCACTGAAACTCATTCAGCGTTTCAAGGAAATGTACCCGGACGTGCCCACCAAATCCGGACTGATGCTGGGCCTGGGCGAAAGCTTCGATGAGGTGGTCGAGGTACTCAAAGACCTGCGCGCCCACGGCTGCAACATGCTCACCCTCGGCCAATACCTGCAACCCAGTCTCAATCATCTGGCAGTGGATCGTTTTGTGACCCCGGAAGAATTCGACCGGCTGGCCAAAGTGGCCCATGAACTAGGCTTCAGCAACGTCGCCAGCGGTCCCATGGTGCGTTCTTCTTATCACGCTGATCAGCAGGCTGCGGGTAAAGCGGTAAAATAAACACGTACGTCCCCTTACCTCGCCGTGTTAATGATCAAAAATCAAAGCATGCTGTGTGTAACGGTAGACAACGGTAGACAATGCCAACATCTCGATCAAACATTATCCATTAAAAGCATGGGTGTTTTCCCGGCTTGCTGAAGCCATTCATGAATGAAAAAATGTAACCTGAGGATTAAAAAGGATAAACTTGTGTATTTTGCAATTTAATAAAGGAAAAAGGACACTATGTCTAATTTAGTAAAACCCCACGGTGGCGGTGATCTCAAACCACTGTTACTTGAAGGATCGGCATTGGATGCCGAAAAAACCCGCGCAAAAACCTTGCCCAAGGTTTCCATCTCTTCACGAGAAGCGGGAGATTTGATCATGATGGGTATCGGGGGATTTACACCGTTAACCGGGTTCATGACCCACGCAGATTGGCAGGGCGTGTGCGACGGCATGAAAACCACTGCCGGTTTATTCTGGCCCATCCCCATCACCCTTTCCACGGAGACCTCGGTCGCCAATGAAATCGCCGCAGGTGATGAAATCGCCCTCTTTGATGCCGAGCGAGACACCATTCTCGCCACCATGACCATCACCGAAAAATACAACATCGACAAAGCTCATGAATGTATGCAGGTCTACAAAACCACCGATGCCGAGCATCCTGGCGTGAAGATGGTAATGGAACAGGGTGATGTGAATCTGGCTGGCCCAGTCAAAGTACTATCGCAAGGCGGTTTCCGCAAAGAATATGGCAAGCAGTTTATGACGCCCGCCGAAACTCGCGCCGAATTCGACAAACGCGGCTGGAACACCATTGCAGCCTTCCAGACCCGCAACCCCATGCACCGTTCCCATGAATACCTGGCGAAAATCGCCATCGAACTACTGGACGGCGTACTGGTGCATTCTCTACTGGGCAAACTCAAGCCTGGCGATATTCCGGCCAATGTACGCTCCAACGCCATCGGCACGCTGATCGACAAATACTTCGTGGAAAACTCGGTGATTCAGGCCGGTTATCCGCTGGACATGCGTTATGCCGGGCCACGCGAAGCCTTGTTACACGCGCTGTTTCGCCAGAATTACGGCTGCTCACACCTTATAGTCGGTCGTGACCACGCCGGTGTTGGCGATTATTATGGGCCGTTTGATGCGCATCATATTTTCGATGAAATCCCTGCCGACGCGTTGGAAACCCAACCGATGAAAATCGACTGGACTTTCTGGTGCGACAAGTGCGACGGCATGGCTTCCATGAAAACCTGCCCACATGATGCTGCAGACCGCATGCTGCTCTCGGGCACCAAATTGCGCAAAGCTTTGTCGGAAGGCGAACCGGTATCCGAAAAATTTTCACGCCCTGAAGTGTTGAAAATACTACGCGAATATTACGCCAGCCTGAAAGATGACGAAAAGGTAGAGATTAAACTGTCAGGGCACTCCGCCCAATAATCCTAGATTCCGCAGTTGACCGCTTGGAGGATGTATTAGCCTGTTGATGAATATCATATTTTATGGATATGGAAAGTTCACCTGCTGGGTGAGTCGCTACCACCTGTATAGCACGTTGCCTTTTGCGCCTGACCGCGTTGCGAATCGTCGCAATAGACAAGCTATTACTCCTCATCGCGCCTCGCCAGCCACAAAATTCAACGCACTCTACAGGCCGTTCAACTGCGAATTCTAGGATAATAATGTGCAATGTTTTGAAGGATTTAGCCTAATTTTCAAATATCCAGTAACCGCTCAGATGAGCTGAGCGGTTACGTGGGGATGACAATTTCTATCAGCGCACCGCATCCCACGCACAACGAAAGCCCACATCACCACTTTGTGTATTAGGTGGTGCATTTCCTCGCATGGCACTGCGGAAAAAGAATGACAGTGAATAGTGCCCCACACCGCCGCCACCGCCGCGAATCACTTTTTGTGTTTCACCAAAATCCTCAGAAGTATAATCACTGTTTGCATAAGGCTGATACCAATCAGCGGTCCATTCCCACACATTGCCCGCCATATCATAAACACCGTACGGTGACTGGTTATTTTCATAGGAACCTACGGGCGCAATCCCCCCTTCCCAGTCAGCGTCATCGCCTACATTAGTTTGCCCGGTATCCCATTCATTGCCCCAGGGAAATTCACGCCCATCCTCACCCCGTGCGGCCTTCTCCCATTCAGCCTCGCTGGGCAGGCGTTTTCCCGCCCACAAGCAATAAGCAATGGCGTCATACCAATGGACACTGGTCACAGGCAACCGGTCTTTCATTGCTTGGTCTTTCTGCATCAGTCCCAGCAATTGCTTTTTATTAGAGGTACGGGTGTCAATATCAAACTTGAAATATTCTGTAGCAATCCAGCGTAGTGTTTCCAGATCAGACGCCCGTAACCGGGATTCGAGCAGGTTAAAACCATTCTGTGTCCAGGGAAAGGGTTCCGCACGCCCTGTCTCCCGCACAAATCTTTTGTACTGTGCATTGCTGACCTCATAGCGGTCGATGTAATAAGCCGGCAACTCAACCCGGTGTGCCGGGTGCTCATCCAGAAACAGAGGTTTTACCAAACCATATTCTTGCTGCTTGCCAGAAGTATCCACTTTATCGCTACCCATAAGAAAAGCGCCCGCAGTGATTAACTGACCATCGCCAGTGCTAGCGGTTAGCTGTGGAGCCGTAGATGACTCACAGGCACTCAGCATTAGTAAAATAATACCGAGCAATATAAATTCATATTTTATTAAATACATTGATATATCTTTTTTCATACTACCTAGATCCTGCAAGTGTATATTATTCTTCGCTAATACTTAAGATATCGAGTTTGCCGACGCTATTATACAGAGTAACAAACATTGACTGGGCGCAAACTGCCGCCCGTATTTTTAAGTCGTGTAACGGACGTAAAACAGATTGTCACAACAATGACAAAAAATAACTGGATACGGAACGTTACGGTAATGAGGGAAGCCATGGAGCCACATGACAAACCCATCCTGCTAGCCAGTTTGCGGCAGAGAATTGAGTCCACTACGGATCTTCCAGCCATGCCAGAAGTAGCGCAAGCACTACTGCGTTTAAATTCTGATCCTAATGGCAATATCAATGACCTAGTTGAAATCATTGAAATTGACCCGAGTATTGCCGCACAAGTACTGCGCTATGCCCGGTCGGCTTTTTTTGGTTTTCGCGGCAAAGTTAACTCTATACACCAAGCGGTAACAACTGTGTTGGGGTACAACCTCACCATCGATATTGCCCTGGGTCTGTCATTAGGTAAGGCTTTCTCTATTCCCAGTTATGGTCCCATGGGTTTGTATCCATTTTGGCAACACAGCATTTACAGCGCTGCACTCATCGAGCGCATGATACAAATTATGCCCAGACAACACCGCCCTCTACCAGGATTGGGTTTTCTCTGCGGCTTGCTGCATAACTTTGGCACATTGTTGATCGCCCATCTCTTCAAAAAAGAAACTTCGATGCTACAACAAATCATACTCGCCAACAAAGATAAGCCAGTCGTCGAACTTGAACGCCAAGTGCTCGGTACTGATCACATGGAAATTGGCGTATGGTTAATGCGTAGCTGGAATTTGCAAGCAGAAATTCAGGTCGCTATCGCCGAACATCATCACGAACAATACAATGACAAACATGCTTCATATTCCAGACTTTCACTATTGGCCGACCGTTTATTACAACGGCACGATATTGGTGATGCAGAATCCACCGAACTGCCAGAGGCCGTTCTCTCCAGCCTGGGCATCAGCGTACAACAAGCCGAGGCACAACTGGAAGTTATCATCAACTCCGCACAAGACCTCAATCAATTGGCCCAACAGTTCGCTGCATGAATAAGAAACGAGTATGTAATAACATCCCGATTTGGCGCTCAGATTTAGTCTGTATTTGTTCGTTCTGATTGAAAAAAAGAGCAGGAATAGTTGTTCTATTTCGAGCTTTTGTGATTGAAGAACGGGCACTAAAAGTAGGCGCTTTAGGCGAAGACGGGCTGAAGTTGAAATGCAAAATCGGAATGTTATTACATGCACGTTCCTTAACAAGGTAATCCTCTGGCTTCGCCAGAGTAACTTGATTTCACTGTCGACTGGCTACCAGCGCGGCACCTTTTAACCCCACCTGCGGATTTAATACCAATTTCACTGGTATGGTTTTCATCATTTGCCGCATTGGGCCTTTATCCTGAAAGGCAGCAAGAAATATCTCGCGGGTAAAAAAATGCTGAATCTTAGCCGCTATTCCACCTGCGATATAAACTCCGCCTGTTGCCATGCAGGTAAGCGCAAAATTACCTGCCTGAACACCATAAACCGCCACAAACAAATTCAAGGCACGACCAGCCAGCGAATGCGTAGCAGATACCCCCGCCTCGCCCACCGCCGCTGCAGCATCACCAGTCGCCATTGCAATATTTAATGTTTCACTGATATCCATCGGGTATTTATTCGCAAGATAATCATAAATATTTACCAATCCTCGGCCCGAGAGCACATCTTCCACACTCACACGCGCTTGTCGTTTGGCCAAAAAAGCTAATAACTCCCGCTGTTCACTGCTACCAGGCGCAAAGTCACCATGTCCACCCTCTGAAGGAATCACTTCGTAGTGAGCATCGTCTGCTTTTCCGCGCCACACCAACAGTGCCTGTCCCAACCCGGTGCCAGCACCAATCACAATTTTTGGCGCAGTCATTCCACCTATAGAGACATCACCTTTCTGTAGTACCACAGTTTCATCAGCAGCAAGCATTTCAAGGCCAAAAGCAATCGCCTGAAAATCATTGATTAAGTGCAAATGACACAACTGATGTCGCGCTGCCAGCTGTTGCGCATCCAGTTGCCAGGGAAGATTAGTGACATTAGCAGAATCACTCCCGGTTAAACTGTTTGTCACCGGACCGGCCACACCGATGCAGCCTTGCTCCACGGCAGGCAAACCTTCTTGCTGTACCGCTTGCAAAAACTCCCCTAATAAAACATCAAAACTGGCGTATTGTGCGCTGACATAACGTCGCTCAAATAAAACCGTGAAGTTATCTTTTACCGGCAAATGCTTCGCGAAGGGGGCCGGAGAATAATCGGTGACTTGCAACCAGGTTTTGGTGCCACCGATGTCACCCGCCAAAATTATCATATTTAACCCTGAGCGTTTAACAGATGTGCGGCAGCGGTATCCAGATACCAGTCCAGCTGCCCTGCTGGGTTAACCTGTTGAATGGGATAACGTGCAACGACATTCTTTTCTGCGGAAAAAATATCGGCCAAAATCTTCGCCTTGGCATCACCCGCGACCAACACTGCAACATGACTTGCCGCGTTAATTGTCGAAAAAGTAAGGCTCACGCGCCATGCATTCAACTTCTGCACAAACTGTGCAGCCACTGATTTTGCCGATTCATGCAGAATTTCTGTATCAGGGAATAATGATGCTGTATGGCCGTCCTCTCCCATACCCAACAACACAAGATCAAACACTGGGCATCCCTTGGCATCCAACGGCAGTGTATCGTGAAGTAAGGTTTCATATTGAACCACGTTTTGTTCCACAGAAAGGTCCGCGGAAAACATCGCATGTACATGCTCAGGTAACAACGGCGCTACGGATAACAGCGTCTCCTTTGCCATGAGATAATTACTGTCCGGGTGATCTTGCGGCACACAACGTTCATCGCCAAAATATATGTGCGTGTTATGCCAGCACGAGTCATCAATAGCCGATTGTTGCGCCAGCTTTTTATAAAAATTCCGGGGAGTACTGCCACCAGCCAGCACTACATGAAAGGCACCATGGTCAGCAATGGCAGCATGCGCAATCAACCCCCATTGTTTTTCAAGGGCCGCATAAAGCACGTCAATATTCTCAAAAACATGCCTGCTTCCGCTCACTTGCATTACCTCGTCCATCTAAAGAAATGACCATTGAAATTAATCGGCCGATACTACCGAAACAAATTGTTGTAACGACAGCACTAAAAACTAATGCCCGGCAGGCGGTGCTCTTCGACCACGAGAGGGACTGGGCTTTGGCGCAAAGGGCTGCACATATTGCAAGTAATACCCACGCGCCTGTTCTTTGAGGGATTCAAGCATTGCCACACCTTCTTCACCCTGTTCTTTCAGAGCTGTTTCAATCACCAGACGATTTTCAAATGCTGCCCGGTAACCTTGCGCCGCCGCCGCATGAAACCATAAATAGGCATGCTCAACATTCTGTGGAATACCGATGCCATTAGCATACATCACACCCAGATTGATTTGCGCCAGCCCCTGCCCCTGCTCCGCTGCCTTGTGATACCACTCAAAAGCCTTAGACAGATTTTTCTCAACCGCCTCACCATTGTCATACATGTGCGCCAAATAATACTGTGCATCAGGTATTCCCTGCTCCGCAGCCTGCTGAAACCATCTGAAGCTGGCACTTATATCTTTTTCCACCCCTTTGCCGGTGCGGTACAACATGGCCAGATTGTATTGTGCCTCCGCATCCCCTGCCTCTGCCAAACGCGAAAACACCGTAAATGCCTCAGCATAATCCTTGTTATCTACGGCTGCGATTCCAGCATCTATCGGGGAATCACTCGCAGCATCAACCGAAGTAGCGGCATGCACTGCAAACACAGGAGAAACAATAAGCAGGCAGCCCAGTAAAAACCGGGCTGCACAATAACGTCGTAGAAAATACTGCATAAATAATATTCTTCCGTAGGTGATTAAACGCCCACGTTAACGATTCCACACAAAAATTCAAGAAAAACCTGACCTAAACCCCCACGGATTTCATCCATTTTTTCAGTAACTGATTTGGGGCGGGCGGTTTTATTCCACGAGGAAGCCGGGTACCGATGGCATCGCAGCGCACACGTATGGCTTTTCGAAACGCGCCTTCATAACCATATTTGCGCACCGAAAAAGAAACATTGCGTTGTTTGCCTTTTTCCATGAATCGCGCACTCCAGTGCACACGCAAACTACCCGCTTTATCTGCCATGGAAAGTGTTACGCCAACCAAGCCACTGGTGCTTCGACAATCCACACTATGCTCACGGGTTTTACGCATATGCACCGGCACAATTTTGTTTTTCTTCACGACTTTGTCGCGATGTGCCTGGGCCTCAAGCTTTGCTTTGGCCTTACTGCCATGTACACCATCCGAAAATAGTTTTGACTCAACTGGTTTTGAATCTTTATAAACACGCACCCACCAGCCATGAGTATTACCGTGATCCATGCGCGTTATGTAGGTCAAGCCAAGTTCTTTTGATTTTTTGTTTACGGTTTTTTTACTGGATTTTTTAATCGCCACTGCAGAGTTCCCCTATGCGCTGCCATGATTTCGCCAGCGGTTTCGTATGTAGTTATATGTAATTGAGGCTTGTTATTTTTCATCGACTGATTCACCGACTTTTTCCATTTTTTTCCAATACGCGTCGCTGGCCTTACAATCCAACAACGCCATCGCGGCTACAGCCACGATGGAAACGATCACCAAGTAGTGCGTTATGCCAAGATCACCCACATTAAAATAGATATATGCCGAGCATGCCGCCAACACCGAATAAATACCTAACCGTATTGGCACAATCCACGCTTTGGGTAAAGCACTGCTCTTTTCTTCCTTTTTTATATTCAACGTTCTGCAAGCCTCCAAATCCTAAATATCGCAGTAACGTTGTTAACAAAAGCCAGCATGACAGCCGCTGTGCTTTGAATAATAGAACATAAGTAACAAGGTGCAAGCACTTTAACGATCTTTTTGCAGTTGGCTGTAATATGTTTTTTACTAAGGTAATCAACGTTAACTGATTTTGGCAAAGTGTAACATAGGTTATATTTCCAGGGTAAAAACACCATTTTACTTGCATATCTTTTCGTTCTCTGCTCAATCACAAAATTGTGATTTTCATCACGACAGCAGTGTGCTGACAATCACACCACCCAACCGAGAACCACAATAGAATATGGATTATCAGCGATAGCACCGTAGCGGATAACCAAACCCACCGGCTAGGCAACATTTATGAACAAGCAACGCAACATCATTGATTTCACTCCCATCCGCCACGCTACCAACACTGAGCCCAGCATAAACCTGCCTCAGTTAGTGATTTCTGCCCAACGCACCATCAAACATCAGTTGCGCCAACTATTGCCAACTTTTTTTTCCCGCATTGACGACAGCTTGTTTGATATGGCCGACAAGGCTGAAAGCAACCAACAACAGACTTTGTATTTTGATGCCATGCGTGAAGTACGCCTGCAAAAAGATGCGATGCAAGACGCTTACTTTAAAGCCCTCACAGAAGCATTCCAGCACTCCTTGCACCACTCTGCATCATCGACAGAAACGGCTAGCTCACTGGATCAAATCGGGCTCGTGGAAGACGAACAACTAGAGGAGTCGCTGGCTATCACCAATATGATCACCAGTGCGGAAAACCACTCTAAAGAAGCACTGTTCGGACTGACCGCACGACTGGATTTCCTAATTGAAGATATTGAAATCACTAAAAATAATAATCCTCTACGCCCGGAAATTTTGTTTAATGCCTTCACCTCTGCCGTGAAACTCATGGATACGGACATCAAGATTCGTCTGGTGATATACAAACTATTCGATAAATTTGTCGCACAAAAAATAGGGCCAATGTACGACAGCATTAACGCCGACCTGATTGCTTCCGGTGTGTTACCACGCATTAAAAGCACCGTGCGTAAATCAGAAGATGACTACATTAATCCCCACACCGACACCCCCGTAAATACTGCGCCACCTACAAGTGAAATGTTGCCAGAAGCAAGCACACCTCAAAACATGCCAGTATTTGATCCCAATCAACCGGAAGGCATGTTCAATTCATTGCAGCAACTCCTTTCCATGACCCGTGCAGCTCCAGTTGCCGGAGGCATATCGGGCAATACTATTGGAGGTTCTGTAACAACGGGAGTAACAACCGAAGGCGTTGTGGACAGTACAGGTACAGCACCTGCCACTGGAAGTGAAATCACCAACGACAATACCGATCCGGTGACCTATCCCTCGCAACAAGTATTAACCGCACTCAACCAAATCCAGGTTTCTGGTGATTCAATATTGCAACAGTCACAACAACCCAGTGCCAATATTATTAAATCCACAGTGGTCGAAAGCATTGCCGCCACCCAAGCTGGCAAAAGTAAAGAAATCGCCCAGGCCGATACTGATGCTATCGATATAGTCAGCATGCTGTTTGATTTCATCCTCGATGACCCCAGTCTGCCGGATAATCTCAAGGCACAAATTGCCCGCCTGCAAATTCCCCTGCTCAAGGTCGCCATTATCGACAAAGATTTTTTTGCCAAAAAGACACATCCAGCCCGGCAATTATTAAACGAGCTGGCTTACGCTGGTAGTGGTCTGGAAGAAATGAACCCGGAGGAAGATGCGCTCTTTCAGATGGTCAGTTATGTTGTCGATTCCATCCTCGCAGAGTTTGAAGAAAACACCGAAATTTTTTCCACTCTGCACGCTGAGTTTGTAGATTTCGTCGAAAAAGAACGTGAATCCAACAAGCTGGCAGGTGAAATGCTGGAAAATGCCAAAGACCTTGTCGCCAGCGAGATCCAGCGCCGCGTCACTGACAACTGTGTGCCACCACTGGTCAGCATTATTTTAATCGATGCCTGGAAAGATGTACTCACCCATCTTTATTTACGTGACGGTGATGAAGGCACCGGATGGAACACTGCACTACAGGTAGCCGATGACTTGATCTGGAGTGTGCAACCCAAGCTATTAGTGACCGAACGCCAGCGTCTTATCAAAATCATTCCCCGGGTACTCAATGGCCTACGTGATGGCCTGACCCTGATTCAATTTGACCATGAAGCCACTGAGCAATTGTTTGCTGGCCTCGAAGCCCTGCACCTGGCCAGTCTACGTGGTGGACTGAACGAACAAACTCCAGAGGCCAAACAAACCACATCAGCCCCTGCTAATCTCAATAACGATGATTTTGGTATTGACATATCCACTCAGCCTGAAGCCGACAGTGCAAACACTACTCGAAACGGCGAAGACAGTTTTATCGAAGAAATCATTCTCGCCTCAACCCAACCTCTGCCCTGGGATAACGATGACCTCAATGCCAGCCAGTACGCTAAAGAAATTAAAGACATGGCACTAGGTACCTGGTTAGAATTCATCGATGCTGAAACCAAAACCCTCAGCCGTGGCAAACTGGCCTGGAAATGCGACTTCACCGGTGAATACACCTTCGTGGATCGCAAATATAAGGTGATCGCCGATCTCTCTAACCGCAAACTTATCGAAGAATTTGAATCGGGTCGTGCCAACTTTGTGGATGACGTACCGCTGTTCGACCGGGCATTGGACTCAGTTATTGGCGGTATTAAACGCGCACTGAACAGTAAGAACTCTGCCGAAGATCCCATCCCACACTAAACTTGCTTTAAACATATCAGTGCGTAGGCTGGGGTGAATGTTTTTTTGTGAACCCCAACATGCCCCTCCAAAACCATGTTCAAGCCACCACAAACACATTCATTTCAATTTTCAAAGCCAAAACAATACTCATGCTCTGTGCTATGAACATGTTGGGGTTCGTGCCTCACCCCAACCTACCAGGCTTAATTCATTCTGCATTGTCTGTTTCAGTCGAAAACCTGGAGCCAATTCAGTATCACTAATATTGCAAACCCTAATCCAGAAAAGGCAAACAGAGTATAAAATACGCGCGCCAGCACCCGGTCAAATACCGTTGTATACTGGTACAATAAATCAGGATCGGCTTCAATCCCCATAGATCTACGTCGAATTTTTTGTGCGACTGATTTTGGTAAAGCTAATGCTTGAGCCACATTAAGAATATCCCAGCCACCTACGAATTCAATACCCAATGCTTGTTTGGTTTCCGGGGTTTTTCTAAGCTTACGCACTGTAACCTGACCGAAAATGACAAATAAAACACATGCGATAAACCCCATAACCGCCGGAATCGCCAAGAGGGTAGAAAGCAAACTCACCAAGCAATTACCCATTCCATAATGCCATCATACCAACTACTCGCATTTTCTTTTACTAGGTAGTTCGTTCCCATTGATAGCGCTGCCGCAGTAACAATAAGACCAACCCAGCCAGCTGGTGTTGCAACAGTTAAAAACACCAATGCTGTGGCACCTGTCTTTACAGCAAGACCGCCCATTATTGCACTCGCCGCAAAACTACTCGATTCAATAAACAACTCCCGTTCCCCGTTCCCAGTTGCCATCGGCTTTGTACGTAGTCTGTACATTACCAATACGGCTGGCGAAATCGATGGCGACTACACCTGTGCCCAACGCCTTGCCATACTTGCTGAACCGGGCCAGTTTTCCCGCCTGGAGAGTGGAAACCAGTTCCAGTTTTTTAATGCTGCGACTGCTGCGGGCAATATTTAGGGCGCGGGTACGATTGCGCAAGGGCGTGCCTTTGCGTGAGGCTCTTTGCAATCCGGCTGTCATGCTTAATTCACGTTGAAAGTGTTTTTGCATGTGTTCGAAGGTCGCGTTGACCGCCAGCCCTGCGGAAGCTTTTGTAGCACCGGCGGCTCCCTGGCCTTGTGTGACATTTCGATAGGTCAACAGGGTATGCTGATAACGCTGTACTGCAAGCACAAACTTGTCGCCACGGGCGGCGTGAACAGTGCTGGCCGAGCCTGCCAGGACAGAGGTGGTGTCGTGCAGTTTTACCATGGCGTCACTGACACCGACGATGTTGTTTTCTCCCAGCGCGGAAGAAAGTGCATGAATCTTTTGTGGGCAGTTGTTATTACGAAGGGCACGGAGAATCAGCTCTTCATTGTATGTGGTCTGGCCGACGGTGTAGGGCTTATAGGGAAACATGACACCGTCTGATCCGCTGCATTGCATTTCGTCAAGAGGTTTGCCACACATTTGTTTGAATTGGGGCTTGTTCCAGGTTCGACTGCTGATGAGTATTTCTGCCATTTCGATTTTGCACCTTGTAGCATTATTGATGACTTGTGAAAATATTCTGACTGACTCTGCCGAGCAACAAAATAATTGCAGGGTGTTTTACCCAAAGAAACAAATACATTTATCAGTAAGAATTCCCCACGGTCTTGGCACCACCAAACCAAGCCAGTTTTTTATGTAGTGCCACCACTTCACCAACAATAATCAGTGTCGGTGGTTTGATGGTGGTATTATCAAGTAATCCGGGCATGCTACCCAGCGTACCCATTAATACCTTTTGCTCGCGTGTGGTGGCCTTTTGCACCAGCGCTATGGGCGTGTCCACCGACAGGCCGTGCGCCACCAATTCTTCGCACAGGGTTTTTACGCCCAGCAAACCCATATACACCACCAGAGTTTGATGCGGCTGAGCCAATGCGGACCAGTTAAGGTTCATGCTGCCGTCTTTCAAGTGACCGGTGACAAAGGTGACAGATTGCGCATAGTCACGATGAGTCAACGGGATACCGGCATAAGAGGCCGCACCTGCTGCTGCCGTTATACCCGGCACAATCTGAAAACGCACACCTTCCTCCATCAGGGTTTCGATCTCTTCACCCCCACGACCAAAAATAAATGGGTCACCTCCCTTCAGGCGCAACACACGTTTACCTTTTTTAGCAATGCGGGCTAACAATAAGTTGATGTCTTCCTGCGGCAGTGTGTGTTGGTCGCGTTTTTTGCCCACATAGATCAAGTCAGCATCACGACGTGCCATATCAAGAATTTCAGCAGATACCAAGCGGTCATAAACAATCACATCGGCCTGCTGCAATAAACGTAGCGCACGAAAAGTCAGTAAGTCAGGATCACCCGGCCCGGCACCCACCAGATAAACTTCACCCCGATCTTCTGCAACCTGAGCGACATCTACAGCACTGTGCATAGCCTCGCGTGCTGCCTCTTCCTTACCGGCAAAGATCAGTTCAGCAATGGACCCTTGCGCCACATCTTCCCAAAAACGCCGACGCTTTCTTTCATCGGTGAGTTTGTTTTTTACTTTGTCACGAAATTCATTCATCAGTGCCGCCAGGCGACCGTAAGCAGAAGGAATCAATGTTTCCAGACGTGCGCGTAACAGCCGTGCCAAAACAGGTGAAGCTCCGCCGGTGGATACAGCCACTTGCACAGGGGAACGATCAATAATCGACGGCACGATAAAACTACTCAGTTTGGGCTGATCCACCACGTTAACCGGGATGCAATTGACATGCGCTAAATCAGAAACGTGTTTATTCACGGTGTGGTCATCGGTACCCGCAACGATCAATACGCAAGCCTCAATGTCTGCATCTTCGAAAGTACGCGCTACATGAGAAATTTCATTGTTGGCAACACGATTTTGTAGACTCTCACACAGCTTTGGCGACACCACCGTTATTTCGGCACCAGCGCGAAACAACAACGATACTTTGCGGGCAGCCACATCCCCTCCTCCTACCACCAGACAACGTTTGCCATGAAGATCAAAAAAGACGGGGAAATATTGCATGTAAACCCTTTTACGATTTTCAGTAGGGTGGGCATTGTGCTCACCCATTATCTTTTATCCAGACAATTCAGGTAGGCTGGTTACACAACGGAAATGATTTCCACATCACCCATATATGGCCGTAATACTTCCGGTACAGTAATGCTGCCATCCGCATTTTGATAATTCTCCATGACTGCCACCAAAGCTCGGCCCACAGCCAAACCAGAACCATTCACCGTATGCACCAACACCGGCTTGCCGCCATCGGCAGGTCGATAACGTGCCAACATACGTCGTGCCTGGAAATCTTCAAAATTGGAACAGGAGGATATTTCACGGTAGGTATTCTGTGCCGGTAACCAGACTTCCAGATCGTAAGTCTTGGCACTGGAAAAACCCATATCCCCGGAGCATAGGGTCATTACCCGATAGGGCAGGTTGAGTGCTTGCAGAATTTTTTCTGCGTGGCCGGTGAGTGCTTCGAGAGCATCATAAGAATCTTCGGGGCGCACTATCTGTACCAGCTCCACTTTCTCAAACTGATGTTGGCGAATCAGACCACGAGTATCCTTTCCATAGGCTCCGGCCTCACTGCGAAAACACGGTGTGTGAGCCGTAAATTTACGTGGCATGTAACTATCATCAATGATGACATCACGCACAATATTAGTCAGTGGCACTTCAGCGGTAGGAATCAGGTAATAACCATCATCGCCCATTTGAAATAAATCTTCCGAAAATTTAGGCAGTTGTCCGGTACCTTGTAAACTTTCAGCATTCACTAAATACGGTACATAAGCTTCCGTGTAGCCATGGTCTCCGGTATGGGTATTTAACATAAATTGAATGAGAGCACGTTGCATACGTGCCAGCGAACCACTCAAAACACTGAAACGACTACCGGCAATTTTTGCCGCTGTTTCAAAATCCATACCTGCAAGTTTTTCACCAAGAGCAACATGGTCAGATGGTTCAAAAGAAAAAGCGCGAGGCTCACCCCAACGACGCATTTCCTGATTATCATTTTCATCAATACCAATGGGCACACTATCGTGCGGGAGATTAGGCACACCCATGAGAATGCTGTCTAATTCCTGTTGCACTTCACGTAACTCGGCTTCGCTATCGTTAAGCTTGTCCCCCATATCTGCCACTGCGGCCAGTAGTGGCGCAGTATTTTCACCATTGGCCTTGGCCTTGCCAATAGCTTTGGCGCTATTGTTACGCAATCGTTGCAAATCCTGTGTACGAACTTGCAGCGCTTTGCGCTGTTCTTCCAATGTCGCAAGCTTTTCCACATCCAGGGTAAAACCTCGATTGGCCAGTTTTTTTGCCACCATATCCAACTCGGTGCGTATTAATTTGGGGTCCAGCATAATATTTCCTGTTTTTGTTTTCTTAAATTTTTAAAGTAGTCAATTTATCGTTATGCTTTGTTGTTTGCGACATTCAGTGTCGCAGGCCAACTCACAATGTGCCCTGGCTCCACCACCTGATAAAGATAGTCGATTATTTCACTGGCCTTGCCTGGCTCGTCAAAAAACTCGATCACCACGGGCAGGTCCAGCGATAAGTCCATTAATGACGAAGAATGAATGGTGCCCGATTCACCGAATCCTGCGATGCCACGAAATACTGTTACGCCACGCACCTTGCCCCAGTCATTGAGTCGTTTAAGCAGAGTCTGCAAATGTGCTTCAGCTTCGGTGAGATAAACACGCACTACAGTCACTTCAATGCTCGTCATTTCAACATCAGTCATACCGATCTCCCCACCAATATACCAAACCAGGCAGCGCCGAGACACAACACCACACTGAGCAACACATTCAGTAACGCTCTGACAAGCTCACCTTCTTCTATCAAATTAAGTGTCTCGATAGAGAATGTGGAAAAAGTGGTAAAAGCACCCAATAAACCCACCAACAATGCTGCTCGCCAATGTGCTCCCAAAACCAGTTTATCTACCAGCAATACATATAACAGCCCCATCAACAGAGAGCCTAGTACGTTAACCGCCAATGTTCCGTAAGGAAAAGTACGGCCCACTAGGCTATAAATACCGTTAGACATCCAGAAGCGCAGCAATGCGCCAACCGCACCACCTGCTGCAATTGCTAGCGCCTGCATAAGTGCAAAATCCCCTGTATATCAATGTTTGGTTTCATTCGTCTGATGTAGCCCGGTTTAACTTGCGTAGATAACTCAGACGCTCACCAATTTTTATTTCCAATCCGCGTTCCACTGGATGATAGTATAGCCGCTCCCCTAAAGCCTCCGGGAAGTATTTCTCACCTGCGGCAAAACCATCGGCCTCGTCATGGGCGTAACGATATTCCTTGCCATAATCCAGCTCTTTCATCAGTTTTGTCGGCGCATTACGCAGGTGCAATGGCACTTCCTGTGAACCTTCATTGCGAGCATCACCCATGGCCGTATTGAAGGCCGAATATACAGCGTTGCTCTTGGGAGCGCAGGCGAGGTACACCACGGCCTGCGCCAGTGCCAGCTCACCTTCGGGACTGCCCAAACGCTCCTGCGTTTCCCAAGCGTTGAGCGCCAGTTGCAAACCACGCGGATCGGCATTACCGATGTCTTCCGAAGCCATGCGCACAATGCGGCGTGCAACATATAAAGGGTCACAACCGCCATCCAACATGCGAGTCATCCAGTATAAAGCAGCATCAGGATTGGAGCCGCGTACCGATTTGTGCATCGCGGAAATCTGATCGTAAAAAGCCTCACCACCTTTATCGAAACGCCGCAAGCCACCGGCCAGCACATCGGTTAACAGCGTTTCGGTGATACGTTCTTCACCTTGTTCATCGGGCTCGGCCAGATCAGCGGTAATCTCCAGCAAATTGAGTGCACGCCGCGCGTCACCATCAGCGGCCTGTGCCAGCAAGTCGCGCATCGCGTCATCCATCTGCAAACTGCGTCCACCCAGGCCGCGCTCGGCATCTGCCAGGGCACGATCAACCACATCACGAATTTCTTCAATGCTCAAGGATTTGAGCACATACACCCGCGCCCGCGACAGCAACGCATTGTTTAATTCAAACGAGGGGTTTTCAGTGGTGGCACCGATAAAAGTGACCGTGCCGTCTTCCACAAAGGGCAAAAAGGCATCCTGCTGGGATTTGTTAAAACGATGCACTTCGTCCACAAACAACACCGTGGCCCGGCCTTGCTCGTTGCGCAGACGTTGCGCCATGTCAATGGCGGCACGGATATCCTTCACACCCGAGAGCACCGCAGAAAGACTGATAAATTCCGCTGCCGCACGCCGTGCAATCATCCGTGCCAACGTGGTTTTGCCGGTACCCGGCGGCCCCCAAAACACCATGGAGTGCAGCCTGTCTTGCTCGATGGCCAGTCGTAACGGTTTACCCTCGGCCAACAGGTGTGATTGTCCGCAGTACTCCGATAACTCACGCGGGCGCATACGATCAGCCAGCGGGTGGCCCAATGGATCATCGGATTGAGAAAAAAGATCGTGCATGGGTAACTGGAAATGGGAAGTGAAAAAACGGGACGTTGTACATTCCCCTTCTTATTTTTCTCCTGCCTTCCCGCCAATAACATCAACACCTTGAGGCGGCACAAACACAAAAGTATCTACCGGCAATTTTATCCCGGTCTCAACATTGCTAAAAGCCAGTTTCGTAACCTGTTCAAAACCATCCACCAGTTCCATACTGCGCAGATATTGTTGATCAAAGCCAAGTTTCACAGTAGTAAAGCCTGTATCCGCCTGTCTGGGTAATAACTGCACCCACAGTAAACCATCACCTTTGTCCGGCAGCTCCTTGATATCAAAACGTTGCCCCACCTCGCCATCACCACTCAACAATAATGCCGGAGTATCACCCAGTGCCTTATCCAGCGGCTTGACAATGACCTGTTCCAAGTCCACGTCGTAAATCCACAGCTGCTTGCCATCGGCAATAATTTGCTGTTCATAAGGCAAATGGTAGTCCCAGCGAAATTTACCCGGACGCTGCATCAACAACGTACCACGTGATTCCTCCGGTTGAACAAAGGCTGCGCCCTGCACTGTCTGCACAAAATCGGCACGCATAGCACCCTTTTTAGCAAAAAAATCATTGAGGCGATCGGTCGCCGGACCAGCGAACAACGGCGCGACACACAGCGATAGAAAAAATAACACCGCTCTTGTTACAACGGGCTTTAAAGAAGATAAAACCCTTTTGTCTTTATTACATAAAATCATTTCAAATTTTCCAGGTTAGCAAGATCTTGATACCTGCCAACTATCTTTATTTATTCTTCTTAAAATCATCCAAACTTTGGAGGTAAGCCAAGCTGCACTACATAATCTGGCTAACGTTGACATCATCGGTACCCATTGCGTGGCTCTCTCGCCACAGCCATTACCGCACCATCAATCCTCAGGTGGTGGCGGTGCAATCACTTCGCGTGAACCATTTGTTTGCACTGGCCCCACTACACCAGTGCGTTCCATTTCTTCCACCATGCGCGCGGCACGATTGTAGCCGATGCGCAAACGACGTTGCACACCGGAGATAGAAGCCTTGCGAGTTTCGGTGACGATGCGTACCGCTTCATCGTAAAGGGCATCCAGTTCGGTATCATCATCTTCGCCTGGCATGCCACCCATGTCGGTACCAACAGCAGGGCCTTCCAATACTTCATCAATGTATTGCGGTTCACCTCGGCTTCGACAGTCAGCCACTACACGATGTACTTCGGCATCCGACACAAACGCACCATGCACACGAGTAGGAATACTGATGCCCGGCGGCAGGTAAAGCATGTCACCATGACCCAGCAATTGCTCGGCACCACCCTGGTCAAGAATAGTGCGTGAGTCCACTTTGGCCGATACCTGAAAAGCCATACGCGTGGGAATATTAGCCTTGATCAACCCGGTGAGCACATCCACTGAAGGACGCTGCGTAGCCAGAATCAGATGCATGCTGGCAGCACGGGCTTTTTGTGCAAGACGGGCAATCAATTCTTCCACTTTTTTGCCGACAGTCATCATCATGTCAGCCAGCTCATCCACCACCACCACGATTTGCGGCATGGTTTCCAGGAATTTTTCGTCACCTTCCATGATAGGTTTGAAAAAAGGATCTTTAAGCGGTTCGCCAGCTTCGATAGCATCCTTCACCTTACGATTGAAACCGGCCACGTTACGCACACCCATGTGCGCCATGAGTTTGTAACGTCGTTCCATTTCCGCCACGCACCAACGCAACGCATTGGCCGCTTCTTTCATATCAGTGACCACGGGTGCCAACAGATGCGGGATACCTTCGTACACTGATAACTCCAACATCTTCGGATCAATCATGATCATGCGCACTTCACTGGGCGTGGCGTTATACAACACACTCAGCACCATGGCATTAAGGCCCACAGACTTGCCGGAACCCGTGGTGCCTGCCACTAATAAGTGAGGCATTCTGGCCAGATCAGCCACCACAGCATTACCGGAAATATCCACACCCAGCGCTAGAGACAGCGGTGAATTCGACTTTTCGTATTTCTCGGATTTGATGATCTCAGACAAGCGCACCATTTCGCGATGTTCGTTAGGTAGCTCCAGACCGATGGTGGATTTACCAGGAATCACCTCTACCACACGCACACTGATGGCCGATAATGAGCGCGCCAGATCCTTAGCCAGATTGCTGATTTTACTCACCTTAAGGCCCGGCGCGAGATCCAGCTCATAACGTGTCACCACCGGACCGGGATGCACTTCCACCACCTGGGCTTCCACACCAAAATCCGCTAGCTTCATTTCCACTTTCCGGGAAATGGCCTCTAGCGCCGAAGTGGACACATCAACCTTACGTGCCTCAGCTGGGTCCAATAGTGATAACGCAGGCAACCCTCCCTCCACGGGCATATCAAACAACGGCACCTGGCGCTCTTTTTCTTCTCGCACCGACACCTTGGCCACCGACTGAACCACCGGCTCAATGCGTAACGGTTTACGTATAGCCACTTTGCTTTTATCAATTTTGATGGAGGCTTCACGTTTTTGGCGCGCACGACGACCGGCGATTTCATCGCGCAGATTGAGGAATCCCGCACGCAGGCGTGCGATGCTGTTCAGCGTCGCACGCCCGGTAACATCCATCAGCCACAACCATGACAAACTGGTGAGCAGAGTCACCCCCGTGAGAAACAATGCCAACAGGAACAGAGTGCCGCCCAAAGGATTAACAACACTCACCAATCCTGAGCCCACCACGTCACCCAACACTCCGCCAGGACCCACCGGCAAATGCGCAAAATCGGCAAAATGCAGCTCAGCCAACCCCGTGCCTGCGCCCAAAGTCAGGAAAAATCCGGCTATGCGCAGTGCGCCATGACGCAGGTCAAACACCATTTCCGGTTGTTTTCGCCCCGTGAACAGCAACCAGCCCAGGTAAGCCACACCGACCGGTACCAGATAAGCAAGATAACCAAACAAAAAGAGGAAGATATCAGCGAACCATGCACCCAGCACGCCACCGGCATTGGCGATAGTCGTACTCGTTTCACTGTGCGACCAGCCAGGGTCCTGCACATTATAGGTTCCGAGCGAGGCCAGTAAATACAAGGCCATGGTGCCGAAAATGATCAGCGCACCTTCGCGCAGGCCACGAATCATATGCGCAGCAAGGGGCGTGCTATTTTTCTGTTTACTCTTTGAAATCGATGTTTTTACGTGTGCCACGGTCGCCATCCAGTGGGTGAATCTGGGAAGCGTCATATTACCCTAAAAATCAATCCGTTAAACCTACTGCCTGCAAACACCTAACGCACAGACCCTAAAGCGTTTTTTAGGGCACCCCCTAATTCAAAGCCACCAGCTTCAGCGCTGGGTGCACTATTTCGCCGTTCTGTACATTGATACCACGTGCCAGTGCCAAGTCTTGCTGCCAATCCTCCCTCGCCAAACGGGAAACGTAAGGCGTTAATACCGCCGACAACGCCTGTGACGCTGTGCGCGGCACCGCACCGGGCATATTGGTGACGCCAAAATGAATGACCCCATCCACCATAAATGTGGGATTAGTGTAATCCGTGGGTCGTGTGGTCTCGATGCAACCGCCCTGGTCCACAGAAATATCGATAATCACACTCCCCTCACGCATCCCGGCCACCGTATCAGCATCCACCAGATGTGGCGCACGCTCACCCGTCACCAGCACTGCACCAATAAGCAAATCGGCATTCAACGCCGCCTCGCGCAATGCATCAGGATAAGGATGCAACCCCGTCACGTTGTTGCCCAACGCACGCATCTGCGCCAGCTTGTCACGATTGAGATCAAACACCGTCAC
>Ga0316204_10005030_pt1 | contig 22612 bp, 23 predicted proteins | sample 6monrhotite_MG_2_FD_205661 | JGI IMG/M metagenome (GOLD analysis project Ga0316204, IMG submission 205661) | Microbial mat bacterial communities from mineral coupon in-situ incubated in ocean water Damariscotta River, Maine, United States -... | ecosystem: Environmental > Aquatic > Marine >... | reverse complement strand
CAAGGGGTTTAGAGAGGCATGGATGCCGAACTAAAGCGGCACATGGATGTGCTTGAGCGACCCCTGGACAGTCCCTCTGCCGCCAACCACAGCACGGATTGCTACCATTCCCGAACGCCCATCTTGCAACAAATGCCGTTTGCGTAGACAATACGCTCATGAAAGTTTTAGGTATTGAAACATCTTGCGATGAAACTGGCATTGCCATCTATGATGATCAACAGGGGCTGCTGGCAGATGCTCTCTATAGTCAGATTGAACTGCATGCAGATTATGGTGGCGTAGTTCCTGAGCTAGCCTCCCGGGATCATGTCAGGCGCATCATTCCGCTGATCAAACAGGTTATGGAACAGGCCAACTGCGAGCCGAAAGATATTGATGGCATTGCCTATACGGCGGGGCCTGGTTTAATGGGTGCGTTGATGGTTGGCGCTGCGGTGGGTCGCTCTCTGGCCTGGACCTGGAAATGCCCCAGTGTTGCAATCCATCATATGGAAGGTCATTTGCTGGCGCCGATGCTGGAAGAAAACATTCCGGAGTTTCCGTTCCTGGCACTGCTGGTTTCAGGCGGCCATACCTTGCTGGTGGATGTCACTGCTATCGGTGCTTATAAAGTAATCGGCGAATCCCTGGATGATGCCGTTGGAGAAGCCTTTGACAAAACCGCCAAGATGCTGGGGCTGGGCTATCCCGGGGGCCCGATAATATCCGAGCTGGCAAAAAAAGGCATTGCCAACCATTATAAGTTTCCCCGTCCCATGGTAAATCGCCCTGGTTTGGATATGAGTTTTAGCGGTTTGAAAACCTTTGTCTTGAACACCTGGACGGAATCGGATCAAAGCGAGCAAACCAAAGCCAATATTGCCAATGCGTTTCAGGAAGCGGTCGTTGATACGCTGACGATAAAATGCAAACGGGCGCTAAAAGAAACCGGTTATCAACGTCTGGTGATTGCCGGTGGCGTCAGCGCCAATCAGCACTTGCGCGAACGTCTGACGCAACTGGCTCAGACAACCGCGTTGCAGGTGTTTTATCCACAACCTCAATATTGCACCGATAATGGTGCCATGATTGCTTTTGCCGGGCTACAGCGCTTACGTGCGGGTGAACATGATGGCGAAGGATTTGAGACCACACCGAGATGGCCTTTAAGCGATTTAAAAGCGCTAAAAACCAAGTAGCTAAAAACTAAGAAAAAAATTATCGAGCCGTTATGTTTCTGTGCCTTCTAAGAGTTTTTTGATATTGCTGCGATGGCGCCAGATCAGCAACACAGACATAAATGTCCCCATAATAATCAAGCTATCAGAACCGCTTAACCACCAGAAGTAAAAGGGAGCCAGGGCCGCGGCTATCAATGCCGATAAGGATGAAATTTTCATACCATAGGCGACCACCAGCCAGGTCAGCAACATGGCCAGAGCCACCGGCCAACAGACGCCCAGAATGGCGCCAAAAGCAGTCGCTACACCTTTTCCACCCTTAAAGCCAAAAAAAACCGGATATAAATGCCCCAGAAATGCAGCGCCGGCGACCAACGCCAATGTCAGTGTTTCAGAGGTAAACTGCCAGGTAATCAATACCGGGATTAGACCTTTTAACATATCACCAAGCAGGGTAATTGCCGCAGCTTTTTTGCCGCCGATGCGCAAGACATTGGTGGCTCCCGGATTATTCGAGCCCAATGTTCTGGGATCTGGCAAGCCCATAATCTTGCAGGTGATAATGGCTGCCGAGATAGAACCCAGAAGATAAGAAAAAATGACTAAAATGATGGTGATTACGGGATCAACTGGCACAGCGTTTTATTCTCTTACAAAATTTAAACAAGGCTATTATACCTGAAATTTTTAGTTTGTCTTTTTATTGATATTTAGCCATTAATCTTTATACACAATCTAGATATACAGAAGTTCAATCTACTATTTAAAGGAATAAAATATGTCTGAATCAACACTCTCTTCTCGTCGTTCTTTTTTAAAAGGCGCTCTTTCTACCGCTGTAATCGCATCAACTGCTTCTGCAGGTACCGTGTTTGCGGGGACATCCCCGTCAATGACCGGTGTGTTCTATACCAAGGAAAATCCTGGCAAATGGGCGAAAAAAGTCGGTAGCCATTTACCCATCATCAAGATTGATGGAAGTCAGGTCACGGTAACAACTGACCACGGTATGTCAAAGAAACATTTTATCGTTCGTCACACACTGGTGTCCGCAAACGGTGAGGTACTGGGTGAAAAAACCTTTACACCTGATGATGAAGACGCCGTTTCCAGTTATACCCTTCCAGCTGGTTATAAAGGTCAATTGTTTGCCACCAGCTTTTGCAATAAGCACGACTTTTGGTTAGCAGAAACCAAAGTCTAACGTTTCTCCACTCAGGCATGATTTCCGGAGTATGTGCCAACACTTTTCGAGAATCCTTGACTGCCGTTTTTTATCCTGCCTGCCCATCCACCCTGGGCCTGGTCAATATCGGTAGATAGACAATGGCGAACAGTACAAACGCCAGCACCCAGAACAGAGCAGCAATCTCCACCCATAAAACATACTGCCCCATAGCCACGAGCGGTAAGATGACGCGAATTATGGCCGTAATAAACAGCAGATAAAAACCAATCACCACCAGTATCGATGGCAGCATTTCTCTGCCGGTATGGCCCAACGCGACACGAGCCATCATGCCATAGGTTACGATACCAATCGCGCCGATGGTCCAGGCATGAATGGCCAGATTATTGGCCACCATGTCCAGACCAGCCAGCGCTTTTATAACAAAACCGACAATCAGCCATAAATAGCCCGCATAAAGAACCCAAAGAATGGGAGTCTTTAGCACTGCTTTAGAAAACCAGGGTAAAACACGCACACAGTGGGCAATGGCAAGAATACCAGCCAATAGCGCGACCAGATAGCCATCGAGCGCAAACACATCCGCCAGAGCCAGCAACACCAGGGAAACAAACAGCGTTTTTTCCAATATTGGCCGTTCGGTCACTTGAGTTTCAGGCACCACAACGCGGGTAAAAAATGGCAAGACTCTACCAGTGACGACCTGAATAATCATTAAGATACTGTATAAAGCCAGAGAATTTCCTGAAATAATCCCGACAGAGAGCAATCCAAGATGCTGACTTTGTACCAGAATATCCGCAATCAAAAAGACACTGAGTATCGCCACCATGATCATATTGTGCCACTGCTTGGCTTTAATGATGGGATGGGCAATGGCCAGGATCAGAATCAGGAAAAATGCCACATCAACTACGGCAATCAGCCACCCTGACACCGAAGTAAATGGTAATATTCGTGCCAACAGCCAGATGCCCGCCAGTAATGCCAGGGGGGTTTTAGTAATGGTATCGACATTGGTCCAGTTTCTCACTGCCGTGAGCAAAAAACCGGCAATCACTGCCGAGGTATAGCCAAATAACATTTCATGACTATGCCAGTCAATAAAGCCATAGTAGTTACTCAATTGAATGATATTACGGTATAGCAATACCCAGATAACCATTAACACAATGGCAGATAAGGCCGAAAGCAGAAAAAATGGCCTAAATCCCAGGTTAAACAGTGCAAACGATTGTTCAGGTTGCTCTTTGATTGGTAACAACACAGACACCCCCAAGAAAATTTTCAGGCTCTATTAAAACAATAATAAGCTCAGTAGAACATGATTAAGATCAAGGGCCAAAGCAAGACTTAATAACTGAACACCACCGCAGGCGTTTTATAATGCGCCACATAAACAATATAAGCAAACACCAGAACCGCAGAAATCCCGGCGGCTTTCCTGATTGTCCTGGTTTTCCCCCAGCGCAATGCCACCATACCCAAAATAATGTATATCAACAGACCAATAATTTTTTCGGCAATCCAGTAGGTGGTGAATGGGTTTACATCCAGGATATATACCATCGTCAAAGCACTGGCCAACAATACGGTATCCACCATATGCGGCAATTTTTTAAACCAGTATCGCGCCTGATAAGGCGAGTCGTTTATTTTTAAAATCACCCGGGATACAAAGCCACTAATCGACAGGATAATCGCAGTAACATGAATATATTTAACGATTTCGTATAAGGTCATTGTTTGTTTGACACCAATTCAAAAAATAGCATTGATTTTAGCTGACTAATCAACGATTATGCTAGCTCAAATAGCATATCAGGTGATTTTGATTCTATGTCAGACATTGTCTTTATCAATCAGCTCAAACTGGACACCATTATCGGCATCCATGACTGGGAAAGAAAAACGCAACAACCCATTGTATTAGATATTGAAATTGGCTGTTCCATTGGTTTAGCCGCCAATAGTGATCAGATCAAGGACTGTATTGACTATTTCAGTGTTTGTGAAAGAATGAAAACACTTGCCAATAGCCATCAGTATCAACTAGTTGAATCCCTCATTGAAGAAATCAGCCGTATCATATTGCATGAATTTGGGGCACAATGGGTCAGGGTAAAACTCAGTAAACCCAATGCTGTCAGTGAGGCCAGCGGCGTCGGAGTTATCATCGAAAGACATCGTGACGGTAACAGCCCTTAGGATTACAGGATAGAGATAAATAAATGACTAAGCATTTGGTTTATGTTGGCATCGGCAGCAATATTGACCAGGAAAAATACATTCGCCAGTCTGCCCAGAGCCTGAGAGAAACATTTGGTGAGGACTGCCAGTTAAACCTTTCCCCGGTTTATAAAACTCAGGCAGTTGGCTTTGATGGTGATGATTTTTTTAATTTGGTGGCCAGTTTTTATACCCAATTGAGCCCCTATGAAGTAGAAAAACAACTCAAGGCAATTGAAAATCAAAACGGTCGCCGACGAGATCAGGATAAGTTCTCGGCACGAACTCTGGACATTGATTTGCTACTATACGATCAGGAAATCATTCACACTGACGGCATCAGTATCCCCAGAGACGAGATAGAAAAATATGCCTTTGTCCTGTCACCGCTGGCGGATCTGGCCCCCGATCTGATTCACCCTCAGACCCAAAAAAGCATAGCTGAAATGTGGACAGCACTGAGTCAGCAAACCGACAGCCAGGCATTGCAAAAAATTGATTTTAACTGGTAAGCGATCGGGGATAAGCTTTGTTCTGCCAACACAGTGTTCTACAAGCGCAGCAGCGCTTTAGTCTGAGCAATTTTTTCACTGGCTTTTTCCAGAACCTTAATGCTCAACCGAGGGGTTAGTTGTCCCAGAGCCAATTTTTTAAATGCCGGCGTCTGGTCAATTATCGGAACATATTTTTGCATCGGCGTACCAATATAATCATGCAAATGCGCCATATTCACAATATCAACCAAATCAGGCTTGTCATTGCCGTTTCTCATCCAGTCTTCTGTTTCTTCGACAACGTCAATAAAATCATCGGAAAAATCCCAGCGCCTCAATATTGAACCACCTACCTGGGCATGCATTTTTTGAATGACTTTATCCAGATGTTCTTCACTATCAATAATCAACGGATGATCCACCGCCTTATTCAAAATCGCCACATTGCCAATATCATGAATCAGGCCCGCTAACAGGGCATGTTCGGCATTGAACCCTGGAGTAATTTTTGCCAGCACAAAACTGATAGCAGCGATTTCAATACTATGCTCCCAAAGCTTGTTCATGTGTCCCAACAAGATTTTATTTTTTGTCTGGAACAATTCCTTCATGGTAAAGGCCGTGACTAATTGCACGGTGACTCTAGTTCCCAGGCTAACTACTGCTGTTTTGCAGTCTTCGGCTTTGGTCCGTCTTTGATACAGGGCACTATTGGCTGCCTTGATAATTTTTGCGGCAATCGCCGGATCAGTCAGAATGACATTGGCAATGTCATTAGCATTGGAGTCTTCATCAGCAATGGTTTCCCGGATGCGTATGGCAATATTGGGCAAGCTGGGTAAGACAAAATTACCCTGCTGCAATTCCAGAATCAATTCATATAAAATGCGATCTTCTTCATGCTCATCATCCAGTATCGTTTCATTAATGCTATAGGATTTCGCTATTTCCGATTGTTCCATGGCGGTATTGAGAAAATCATCCTTAAGTACCAGAATTTTACTGGCAGCATTAGTAACGATCTCATAGCGACTGGGTCTAAGTTGAGCAACGGGATTTTTTGCACGTTCGGAACCGGCTTCAATAATACTGATGGAATCATCAAAAGCCTTTAATTTCAAAGAACCTTCCAGCAATAGATACTTATCGGCCGAATCAGAGTTCAATTCAAGCACAGTCTCACCAGAATCTAAATTGACAATCTGAGCGTTAACAGCGATATAAGCCAGCTGTTTGTCAGAAAGAGAATTAAACGGTGTGAAAAATTTCAGACGCTCGGGCTCAACAACTTCTGTTTCCATATCGAATGAGTTCGCAGTTTCTTTTGGTTAATCAAAATAGTTAGTATATTGACTGTAACACACAATCCCTGAATCATTTTCTGATGAATTTAAGATATCATCAAAGGACTTCGCCTAGGATAGCACAATTCAGCATAATCTACTCCTATGGGAGTAAAATATTACTGACAAATTAGCTTATCGTTTAAAAGGAAATTACCTGACGCCTGCTACCCCATGTCCCAGGCTGAGCTTCAAAGTGTCCGTGACACAAGGTACCACAGAATCGACAATGCCCCGAAGGGGTCAAGTTCCATTCACTCAGTTCATACCAGTCCCTGCCAATTAATTGCTGGCCACATTGATGACACCAGGTACTACCACTTTGTTTGTCATGGACATTACCAGCATAAACGTAATAAAAACCATTTTTTCTGGCAATATCCCGTGCCCGGAGCAGAGATTTCAATGGTGTCGTGCTGATGTGATCCATCTTATAATCCGGATGAAAGGCGGTAAAATGCCAGGGCACTTCCGGTCCCAGATGACTGATTCCCCATTGCGTCATCGCTTCAATTTCAGCTTCAGAATCATTGATCCCCGGGATCAACAAGGTGGTAATTTCAAACCACACGTCAGTATGATGGTAGAGATATTCCAGGGTGTCCAGCACAGGTTGTAAATGACTGCCGGTCTGTTTCTTGTAAAACTCTTCGGTAAAGGCTTTCAAATCCACATTGGCGGCATCCATGACCGAAAAAAATTCTTTTCTGGGTTCATCACAGATATAACCTGCGGTGACTGCGACCGATTTAATGTTTTTCTCCCGGCAGGCATGGGCAACATCCAGAGCGTATTCATGAAAAATAACCGGATCATTGTAGGTATAAGCCACACTTTTGCAGCCATGTTGTTCTGCATTGCGGGCAATTTGTTCCGGGGAGGCGAAACTCATCAATCTATCCATTTCCCTGGATTTACTGATATCCCAGTTCTGGCAAAATTTACACCCCAGATTGCATCCTGCGGTGCCAAAGGAGAGTACCGAGGTTCCGGGAAAAAAATGATTCAGCGGTTTTTTTTCAATCGGATCGATACAAAAACCACTGGAACGACCATAGGTGGTCAGGACGATGCCACCATTATAATTGGCTCGAACATAACAGAATCCTCTCTGCCCCGGTCTTAGAACACAATATCGGGGACACAAATCGCATTGTATTTTTCCTTTATCGTTATCATCAGATAGCACATGCCAGTATTTGGTTGCTACCGTCGACGCATCGTCAAAAACATCATCCTTTTGCATTTGTCACCACCAAAAATCCTTCAAAAAAAACAATAGTGTTCTATAGTTAAGTATAGTTCATTTGCTTTTACTCTACCCTTTTGCGTATGGCTAAAGATAGAAAAATTACAAAATATAATGATAATAATGGTCAAAACACTATGACGCTAAATGTTAATAGCAGATATCCGGCTGTCGCAGGCAGCTTTTATCCCGGCAACACATCGGAACTTGATTCTTCGGTACAGGACTATCTGGACCAGGTTGAACAAGGCCAATGTCAAAGCAAGCCGCTGGCGTTAATCGTCCCCCATGCCGGCTATATTTATTCCGGCCCGATTGCCGCCAGTGGTTATAAGCAATTAATACCCTACGCCCAGGACATTAACCGGGTGGTCTTATTCGGACCATCACATCGAGTGCCATTGATGGGTATTGCCAGCAGCTCTGCTGATACCTTTGTCACCCCTCTGGGTGAGATCCCTCTGGACCGGGAAACAATCAAGCGCGTGAACCAGCTACCATTTGTCGAACAGTATGATGAAGCCCATCAACTGGAACACAGCCTGGAAGTGCAACTTCCCTTCCTGCAAAAAATTCTTCCCGAATTTACTCTGGTACCTCTGGTCATAGGACAGGTAAACGATCAACAGGTCAGTGAAGTCATCGAAACCTTATGGCAAGATGAAAACACTCTGTTCCTGATCAGTTCAGATTTAAGCCACTACCTGACATACGAACAGGCCCGGAAATGTGATCAGGCCACTTGTCAGGCCATAGAAGAATTCCAGCCTCAGAACATCAATTATGAACAGGCCTGCGGCCGTTCGGGCATCGCCGGACTGCTGCTCAGCGCGCAAAAACATCATTTACATGTCCAGCGACTGGATTTACGCAACTCCGGCGATACAGCAGGTGATAAGGATCGGGTCGTTGGTTATGGTTGCTGGGCTTTTACCAAGTGAGTTAGGTGAATTATGTATTCTCAGGCAGAACGGGACACCCTTAACGAGGTTGCAAAACAATCCATTTTAGCTGGTTTGAAACAGCATCATCCATTAGTGGTGACGGTTTCTGAATACCCTGAAGCGCTTCAGGAAAAGCGGGCGAGTTTTGTCACCTTAAACATTCATCATAATCTACGGGGATGTATTGGTACTTTAAACCCCTATCGGGCCCTGGTTGATGATATTGCCCACAATGCTCATGCGGCGGCGTTTTCGGATCCTCGCTTCCCGGCGCTGAGCGAACATGAATTTAGCCTGCTGGAATATCACCTCTCTGTTTTGAGTGATACCAGCTCGATGCAGTTTGACTCTGAGCAGGATTTAATCAGCCAAATCCGCCCCGAAATTGATGGTCTGATCCTGGAAGACAGAGGACTACGAGGTACGTTTTTACCTTCAGTGTGGGAACAACTGCCGGAACCTGAAACGTTTTTAAACCATCTGAAACAGAAAGCCGGATTACCGGGCAATTACTGGAGTGATACGCTTCAGGTCAGCCGTTATACGGTAGAAAGCTGGTGAATTAACCCAGTTCCATTACCCCATCCATTTCAACACCGGCATCTTTGGGCAACGAAGCAACACCGATAGCCGCTCTGGCAGGATATGGCTGGGTGAAATAACGCGCCATGACTTCATTAACCAAAGGAAAGTGACTCAGATCCGTGAGAAAGATATTTAACTTGGCAATGTCTTTTAAATCACCGCCCGCAGCCTGTGCAACTGCGGTCAGATTTTCAAACACCCGCACAATCTGAGCTTCCATATCACCATCAACCATTTCCATGGTTTCCGGCACTAAGGGGATCTGTCCGGAAAGATAAACCGTGTTACCGAATTTTATCGCTTGAGAATAAGTACCAATTGCCTGTGGTGCCTTATCAGTTGAAATCACTTCTCTAGTCAAAATTAACTCCTTAAAATTTACAAATACAATGAACGACCACCATCCACCGCAATAACCTGTCCAGTGATATAATCCGCATTACTGGCCAGAAACAGGACCGTACGGGCAATATCCTCTGCCGAACCTTTTCGTTTCAGATAGGTTCTGGAAATAATGCGCTTTTTGGTGACATCATCCATTTCCTGAGTCGGCCACATGATAGCCCCCGGAGCAACCCCATTAACGCGAATTTCCGGCCCCAGCTCAAACGCCAGAGTTTTTACCAGCATCGCCAGGCCGGCTTTGGCCATATTATAGACACTATGTCCTTCCATAGGCCGCTCAGCATGGATATCAACAATACTGATAATACATCCTTTTTGCTGTCGCAAATGCGGTGCCGCTGCCTGTGATAAAAAAAACGGCGCCTTCATATTGCTGCCAATCAAATCATTCCAGTCATTTTCGGTAACCTTGCCAATCGGCGTTGGATAAAAACTGGAAGCATTATTGACCAGAATATCCAGCCGTCCCCATTGTTCGATACATTTTTTTATAATGGCAGGCAAATTAGCGATTTCAAGCAAATCCGCCTGAATAAGGATCACCGAATTCTTGCGGATGTCATTCAGTTCCGATTGTAATGCCAGGGCCGGCTGTCGGGAATTTCGATAATGTATCACCAAATTGGCACCTGCGGCATGCAGTAAACGAGCCGTCATGGCGCCAACTCTCTGGGCACCACCGGTGATCAAAGCGACCTTATCCGTCAGATCACTTTTAAGCATATCATCAATCGTTTGCATTACTAGAACACTCCATAATCGTGCAGTAACAAATTAATACATCGATTGTGGATGTTAGCAGATAAGTCAAGCATAATATAGCGGATTACAATTTTTAGTTTATAGCAACGATGCCCCAAAAAACATCCAATGACAAGCGGCCAGAACAGGCCTCCGATACCTTTCCTGAACCAGACGTTGAAGCCCTGGCCCACAGCAAGCGGTTAAAACAACGAATTCAGGATGCAATAATCGCCCAGGGTGGCCGTATTAGCTTTGCAGAGTATATGAATCTGGCCTTGTATGCACCCGGACTGGGTTATTATAGCGCCGGTTTAAAAAAGTTTGGTCAACTGGGCGACTTTATTACTGCACCTGAAATTTCCCCGTTATTTTCCCAATGCCTGGCTCTGCAATGTATACACATTATGGAACAAACCGGCCAGAGGACGCTTTTAGAAGTCGGTGCCGGCTCTGGAATTATGGCCATTGATATCATCCAGGAACTGGAACAACAGGCGCAATTACCCGAGCAGTATCTGATACTGGAATTAAGCGCCGAACTGCGGGATAGACAGCAACAGGCCATCAAGGCCCGTCTGCCGCACCTGTTTGAGCGTTTCAAGTGGCTGGATAATCTACCCGTCAAACCATTTTCCGGTATCGTCATTGCCAATGAATTACTGGATGCCATGCCGGTACACCTTCTCAAGCTGGACCAGGATTCGGTCTTCGAGCGTTATGTCAGCCTGGATGAAAACAATGATTTTATATGGCTGGATGCCACCCCCAGCCATCCTCGCCTGGCCGCTGCGGCCAGAGAAATCAGAACCGTACAACAGCCGTTATCACACCTGGATGAACAACCGGGAAAAGCCTATATCACCGAAGTCAATTTACAGGCAATGGACTGGGTAAAAAGCATTGCCGAAATTCTGGATAGCGGGGCTATTTTATTAATTGATTATGGCTATACCGCCAAAGAGTATTATCACCCGCAACGTTCAATGGGCACATTAATGTGCCACTACCAGCACCATCGTCATGAGGATCCCTTTTATCTGCCAGGTATGCAGGATATCACCGCACATGTGGATTTCAGTCGCGTGGCCCAGGCGGCAAACGAATCTGGCATGTTTGTCTGCGGCTTTACCACCCAGGCGCATTTTTTGATGGCAGGAGGTCTGGTGGAGTTAACCAAAGATCTGGATCCGGAAGATGTCACCCGTTTCACTGAAGTGGCAAGACAAATAAAAATGCTGACTTTGCCCGAAGAAATGGGGGAGTTGTTCAAGGTCATTTTACTTGCCCGGGACAAAACGCTATCATTACCTGCATTTCAATTTCAGGATTTCCGGCAACGGCTTTAAGCGGTCACAGGATATAAATGGATTCAATTCAAATCATTGTGTTAGCCCTGGTTCAGGGATTAACTGAATTTTTACCAATTTCCAGCTCTGCCCATTTAATTCTGGTGCCACAACTTTTACACTGGAACGATCAGGGACTGGCTTTTGATGTCGCCACTCATTTTGGCACCTTACTGGCTGTGTTATGGTATTTTCGTAAAGATATTCATCCCCTGTTTGTTGACTGGCTAAAGTCAATTCATCTGAAACGAACCACCGGTGACAGTTTATTAGCCTGGGGTGTCATTTTGGGGACCATTCCAGCAGCTTTAGCAGGCTATGTACTGGATGATTACGCGGAATACCTGCGCAATCCCCTGATTATTGCCAGTACTACTCTTATTTTTGGGGCACTGCTATGGTACGCTGATGCTTCTTCACAAAAACAACTGGCCTTGCTCAATGCTCAGGATCCGAACGCCAGTCAAAAAAATGAACACCAGATGAACCTGAAAATGATCCTGTTTATTGGCTTTGCTCAAGCTCTGGCACTTATTCCCGGCACATCCCGTTCTGGCATTACCATAACTGCGGCATTATTAATGGGTATGAGTAGAAAAGCCTCGGCTCGATTCTCATTTTTATTATCTATCCCTCTGATTCTGGCGGCCAGCTTACTGAAAACGATGGAATTAAACGGCTCTTCGGTTCATCTCGCCTGGATGGATATTTTCTGGGGGACATGTTTGTCGGCCATCAGTGCCTATCTGTGTATCCATTACTTTATCCGCCTGCTGGATAGCGTTGGCATGATGCCCTTTATCATCTATCGCTTCTTTCTTGGCATCGTTCTATTGTGGATTTTCTTTTAGCTGAACGTTTAGAAAATACTATGCACTTTCAACGTTTATGGCAGTTACTGGGTATTGTTTATATTGCTACTATTCTGATCGTTTCATTAGTTCGAATCCCTGACATCAATCAATCATTCAGTTATACGGACAAAGTGATTCATTTTGTCAGCTATTTTATTCTGGTCGGATGGTTTGTGCAGCTGTATTACAAATTTGCCAGTCGTCTGCGCATTTTATTGGCTGCCATTTTATTCGGCATGGTCATTGAGTTTCTGCAGGAAATGACGGCTTATCGAAGTTTTGATTATGTCGATCAAATCGCTAACAGCCTGGGTGCATTCTGCGCCTTTTTACTGGCAAAAACCGACTTTGACACGCTATTAGGTCGTTTTGATTTATGGCTTTATCGGTTAAAGCAGTAGCTATAGGGATTGCCAAGCATCACTCAGATTGACAGACTTTCACTGCAGCAATGCGTTTGCGTCTTAATTGCTCAGCGATTTCTATACCCTGGTATCCCTGGGCCACAATCTCTTTGGTATTAATGTCATTGGCAGCCCGGAAAAATGCCCTGAAGCGCTGGGTTTTTTCATCTGAGCCATTTTCATAACCCGGTCTGCCCCTGGCGTCGGCCTCGCAGGCCAATAAAAAAAACTCAAATCGTTCGGGCCGACGAAATGCATCCAGTCGTGACAGCAAATCCACAACGGTTGATGCTTTTAATTCTTCAATTCGATGATAGTTCAGATGAAATTCAGTCACTAATAAAGCCAGTGCACTATAAGATTTGGGCGCTTTGAGTCGATTACATAATGCCTGCACCAGAGGAACACCTCTGGCTTCATGGGCAATATGCCTGGGCCACTCTTCTTTGGGAGTGACACCTTTACCCAGATCATGCACCAGTGCAGCAAAACGCACCTCCGGTACTTTACTCAGGCGTACCGCCTGCTGCAGGACCATCATGGTATGTATCCCGGTATCGATTTCAGGATGCCATTGTTTCGCCTGTGGCACACCAAATAATTGTTCAATCTCAGGAAACAGCCGAGACAGTGCGCCACATTGTCTGAGCACCTGAAAAAAGATCCATGAATTGTCATCGATCAATGCTTTTTCCACTTCCTGCCATACTCGTTCAGCGACCAGGGCATCAACCTCATCATGGTCCACCAGACATTGCATCAAAGCCATGGTTTCCTCGGCAATGGTAAAACCATAGTCAGCATAACGGGCGGCGAAACGAGCCACTCTGAGAACCCGAAGCGGATCTTCGGCAAATGCGGGAGAAACATGACGCAGGACACGGTTATCAAGGTCGTCAACACCATGGTAGGGATCATAGAGATTGCCCTGCAGATCTTCCGCAATGGCATTAATGGTCAGATCGCGGCGGATCAGATCATCTTCAAGAGTGACATCGACATCGGCATAGAATTCAAAACCGTGATAGCCTTTGGCCACTTTGCGCTCGGTTCGGGCCAGAGCATATTCTTCATGAGTTTGCGGATGCAGAAAAACGGGAAAATCCTTACCAACCGGAGTATAACCAGCGGCCAGCATTTCTTCCACAGTAGCGCCGACCACCACATAATCGTGATCGACAACCTCTCTTCCCAACAATTTGTCTCTGATCGCACCACCGACCATATATATTTGCATCGCCACTCATTCCAGACCAAAACCGATTGACCAGAGGTGATTCTAGGTGAAAAACCTGAAGAATAAAACCGCTTTATAAGCCTTTGGTCAACTTTGCCGTCGACCAGGGCTTATTGTCACTCAATTACGATTAGCTTTGGATCGTAGCAAGGCCATCTGGCCAGTAAAATCATGGCCGGCAAGATACTGTGGAACAACACTGTCAATCCCGTGTAATTCTATACCCAATTCACTGGCTATTGGTCCTGCACAGACACTATCCACCGTCATACTGCGATAGTTATCGAGGGTAATTGGTGCTCCGGGAAACAAGCCCATGAGTGCCGCTAATGGCTTTGATAAGAAGCGATTCAAAGGCACAATCGTACAATCACTACCGGTTTGGCTGGCAGTATACTGCACTAATTCATGGAGACTAAACGACTCCGGACCACAGAGCTCATAGTTTTTGCCATAGGTTTGCGGGTTATCAATACTATTTATCATGGCATCAACGACATCACCAATATAGATAGGTGCAAAACGCGCCTGAGCACAGGTCAGCGGGAAGAATCCGGGCATAATGCTCAATAGTTGTGCAAAGCGATTAAAGAAACTGTCACCTTCTCCAAAAATAACCGAGGGTGAAAAAGTGGTCACATTAAGCCCTTCTATGGCCAGAACCATTTTTTGAGCTTTACCTTTGGTACGAAGATATTCGCTGGGCGCATTTTCATCCGCATTCAAGGCACTCATATGCAACAGCCTGGGAGTACCCACCGAGCGCGTTGCTTCTGCGACCCGGCGAGCCACTTCAACATGGACACAGTTAAAGCCGTTTTTACCTTCAGGATTCAAAATACCAGCCAGGTTGATCACCACATCATAGGTATCGATCTGGCGTTCCAGGACCTTGCTGCCAAAAAAATCGATGCTTAACAATTTTACCCCTGGCAGCGTTTTTAAATGACGATGGCGTTCGGGTCTTCGGGTAATCGCCTTAACCGAGTGGCCTTTACTAACCAGACTATTTATCAGATGGGTTCCTACAAACCCCGTTCCTCCAATGATACAAATATTCAACGCATTTTCCTTACTTTGTAATTCTTAACTATTGTGCCCATTTGATACTTACATACTAAATTGAATCAGTTATTATACATTTTCATTATTAGGGACAAACACTATTAGTAATTAATGATATTATGATACACGTAAAATGATTAATATCAATACCTTAATTCTCCTATTCCCGGGAATAATGACTTTATCCTAAAATACCAACTATTCATCATTTGACACGGAAATAACATGCATCAGACCTCTTTCAGTCTTTCTCTCTTTCCCAGAATTGAATTTGGTTCCGGAATGATCAAACTGCTGCCAGAAATTATACGACACTACGGCCAACATGTTCTACTAATAACAGGGAAACATTCTTTTCCTCAAAGCCGTCAATGGCATGAGCTGATCTTACAACTGGATCAGCAACAAATTCAATGGTCTCACATAACTATAAGCGGAGAACCATCCCCGGAATTTGTTGACACGGCAGTGCAACAATTTTCATCGGCACAAATTCAATGCGTCGTCGCCATTGGCGGCGGCAGTGCCCTGGATAGCGGCAAAGCCATTAGTGGTCTGTTAACCAGTGGTGACTCCGTTATGGAGTATCTGGAAGGCGTGGGAGCGGGTGAAACTTATCGCGGACCAGCAGTGCCTTTCATTGCTGTGCCCACCACCGCAGGTACGGGCAGTGAGGCCACCAAAAACTCCGTACTCAGTGATATCGGTAAAAACGGTTATAAAAAATCATTTCGTGACGAACAACTAATCCCTCAATATGCCATTATTGATCCCGATCTGCTGCAAAGTTGTCCCAAAAGCCTGATTGCTGCCAATGGTATGGACGCTTTAACGCAATTAATGGAATCGTATTTATCCACCAAAGCCAATCCTTTCACCGATGCTATAGCGCTCAGTGGTCTCGAAGCCGTTCGGGACAGCTTGTTATTCTGGTATCACAGTGACGATACTACCAACAGCGAGGCAGTGGCTCAGGCGCGTGCCAATATGGCCTATGCCGCTTTAATTTCTGGCATTACCCTGGCCCAGGTTGGCCTGGGCAGCGTCCATGGTCTGGCTTCACCACTGGGCGCATTCTTTCCCATTCCACACGGCATTGCCTGTGGTACAGTATTGGCCGAGGCCACCCGCATCAATATTGATGCCATGAAAGAGCGGGAACCGGAAAATCCCGGACTGAAAAAATACGCCATCATAGGCCGTCTATTGTGCAGGCAAAGCGATCTGGACAATGCCCTGGCTCAAGAACAATTATTACAATTATTGTCTGACTGGAGCCGGGAAATGGCCCTGGAACCTTTATCCGCCTATGGTGTTAGCGAGGTCGACATTCCGCGACTGGTGGATAATATCAGTCCCAGCAGCATGAAAACCAACCCGATTATTCTCACCCAATCAGAAAAAGAACGACTGGTCCGAAGTGGGCTTTAATTAAATACTCAGAGCGAAAAATTCAATTAGATCGATAAAATTAATTGAAATTTAATTGGCACTATGTTAGGGTAAACACGTAGATAGATAAGTATTTACAGATTTTTATAGTTTGAACTTTGACTATGATTGTTTTTGTTGTCCTGCCTGATTATGGGAGATTTAGTGTTATGAATAGCTTGAAAGAATTATATGATGAATATAGTTTAGTGATAAAAGTTGCTGTGGTAATTGCAATGATGGTTATTCTAGCTTTACCAGTTTGATCTGCAAGTTTTCAAAAAACGTGTTTCCATCCCTTAGAGCTCTACTCCTTTGTGAAACGGCACTTTTGATAGCAGTGTTGTTATAAGTTAATCATTGAGCTCCTTACTGCCCGGTGTTATATCGGGCTTTTTTTCTAGCAACCACTCCTCTTGTTGAGCTGTGTCTATTATTATTTGTGTTTGACTCCTGATAATTAATGACGAGTTCCTGATGAACGCTTTATCTTGTTATATACGTTGCATTTTCCAAACAGATTTTTTATCGGCATACGCTTTAATTCTTCCAGATAATCGACTTTGTATTCTATCAACTCACCGTTCATATCCCAGATACTGAGTAATGCATGTTTTCCATATCGTTCAAACTCAACCTGTGCAGCATTCTTTTCAGGTGAAGGTTTTAATATTTTAACAATCTTCAGTGTTTTTAATCCATCACATGAACCGTATCATTAGCACTAGAATCACAGAGGACATCCACATCATTTCCCTAATCAAAAAATTATTCAGAATTGAAAGCACACATTCAGACATTATGGATCAAAATCTCTTGATTTAAAATAATGAAATTGCCTTCAACCTCAACTACTCTTATGCCATACATTATTAAACAAGCAGTCTTAGAAATAATGTGATTCCTATGAATTTTCAGCAAAAACCCAGACGCGAAAAAATCCGTATGTTCACCCGTACCAGTTTTTTTCTACTCTTTATTTTTGCTCCTTTTCTGGATATTTTTCGATACGATCTCACTCTTGGACATTTCATACTATTTGCTCAGCCCTGGACTCTGGGACTGGAGTCATTTCAACAAGGGCATGGCGATGCCACTTCTGCGGCAATCACCTTGCTTACTCATGGTTTTTTTCCTGTTTTGAGTTTCATTTTAATTATTGCCATCATTATCTGGAAAATGGGCCGCGTTTATTGCGGCTGGCTTTGTCCTCATTTCTCAATTGTGGAAATTTTCAATGATATGATGCTCAAGCATCTTAATCGTGTCACGCTCTGGGAAAATGCCAGCAAAAAAACCAGGGGCGTTTTACCCTGGCTAGTGGTTTTCTTTTCCTGTGCATTGATGGCTTTTGTCTGGGCGTTTAGTTTGCTGAGTTATTTGTTACCACCCAAAGAATTAATTCCTGGTCTGCTTCATTTTGAGTTAGGGGTGGGGTCAACTCGTTTTCTTATTGTTGCCACGACTATCTTTACTATTGATTTCTTTTTTACTCGCCATCTGTTTTGCAAATTTGGTTGTGCGGTTGGTGTTTTTCAAAGCCTGATCTGGATGGCTAATAGTAAAGCAATGGTTGTCAGTTTTGATAAATCAAGAGCACACTCATGTCAATCCTGTGATCGAGAATGTGATCGAGCCTGCCCAATGCGCCTGCACACTAGAAGTATCAAACGAGCCAAATTTACCTGCACGCAATGTGGGCAATGTCTCAATGCCTGCGATGAGGTACAAATTAATAATCCGGATGGCAAAATCATTAATTGGGTCACCAATAAAAAAGCCCAGGACGTGGATAGAAATGCACCCGAGTTTGAAAAAAAGTTGCTGAGAAAGTATCGGTAATTACCTGAAAGTTATTAACTTGTCTGATAAATAACCTTGTTAATATCATGCTTGAACTCCTGTATAGAAGGTCACATTATAGAAACATGTTCAATTAAAAAAAGGAAAGTTTATTATGTTTCATCCTGTAGAAATACCATTTGGTTGTGTGATGATGTTTAATGTTGTTGATCTTAAAGAAGGTGTTACTGTTGAAGATGTCGAATTGGCCTTGGGCGAAATGTGTAATGTGGTAAAAAATACCTATGGTGATGACAAAGGTGGCTTCATTGCTGGACAGGTTTATAAATATGGCGGCTTCGTTTCAGAAGAAGGTTCTGTTGGTGATGTACCCGATGATAAGACGGTCGGTGCTAAAATCAAACAAGGTGAGCTGGCTATTGTCACGTTCTGGAAATCGTTTGAACAACACGAAAAGTCACATGCTGACAAGATTTTTAAGGACAAATTTTCGGCTCTTGCAGAGTTTTGTGATGAAACCTATGAGTTGGGATATGAGATGCTTTGGCAGGGTGTACCAGAATAGGTTTGCGATGAGTTTCTCCAACAAATTATTATCGTTTGCTGGGGAACAAATTGATTTTTACTTGTATTTATAGAATTCTTGACACTATAAATTGGTGGTAAGTGACCCAGACTAATGGAATGGTCGCCCCTACCTAATACGATCAAATTAATATTTTTTGAGATTGCTCTTATCGTCCTTTAGCTGAAATTTAAGCCATTTTTTAGGTGCTCTTCAGGTCAATAAGCAGCAAAGGTATACCATATCTAGTAGATCACTTTTAGAAAAATCATGAAGAGCAGCTCAAATGCGACAATCCGCCGACCTCACAGAACTCAGACGGCTTCAGCCTATAGTATTTCTCCTCCACGTCCTTCGACTGCTCAGCATAAGGCTGTGTCATGACTTCCTGCAGCTCTCGAATTAGAGCGTAGTTCCCCGCAACCGCTTGCTGATACGCAGGCGCAAGCAACCACTCTCGCAAACTGTATTTTGGGTTGACGAGTTTCATCTGCTTAGATATCTCCTCAAGTGAGCGGGGCGGAGCAGCATTCGCATTGCTCGTGCTGGCGATGAGCAATTTCCATTTTTTGAGCCACTCTGACCAGCGCTTGTCCATCTCTTCGGGGGCGATCTCATACGTCGGGTACATTGAATCCATGGCCTGATTCGAGTTATTGTAGAAGCTTTTTTTGAGTGGGCCAATGTCATCAGGTACCATCGAGAGCTCGCGGAAGAAGAGTGTGTAATCGACAGGAGTTTGTACCATGAGCGTTTCGAGCTCACTGAACAACGCCGCATGAAAAGTGTTAAGTCCAAGTTTGGCAGTCCACATCTTTTCCATTTGAGCTTGCATCACTTTCGCAAAACCACTTCGAATTTCGTCGAGCTGTAGCAGAGTACCCTGATGTGACGTCAGTAACGGCTGCAACGCCGTACAAAACATGTCGAAGTTGCGTTCCGCTGCCATGGGTTGGTTCAAAAACGAGAAGTGATGCCCTCCCCCCGTCCATGGCTGGTAGTGTGGGTTAAATACATCACAGAATCCGAATGGACCGTAGTCAAGTGTGAAGCCACCTGCCGCACAGTTGTCGCTGTTGAAGTTTCCCTGGCAATAGCCTACACGGATCCAGTTCGCCACAATCGAGGTAAGGCGGCTACGGAATTCCCGTGCGAGCAACACTACTTTCTCGGAGGTGCTTAGTTTCTTGTCGATAACGTCAGCGTACTCACGATCAATCAAGTGCAACACAATCTTCTCGAGTTCCTCCATCGCATTTGGGTGTTCCTTCTTTCGGGCACGGCGACCAAAGAGCTCGATTTGGCCGACCCGAATGAACGACGGTGCGACGCGCGTAGAAATCGCGACAGCCTCCAATATAAGCATGTCGGGATCCTTCGATCGCGAGCCCTCCGAGTACCACGGTCGCTGGACCTTATCCGTTTTTGAAACGTATAAGCTTAGAGACCGTGACGTTGGGACGCCGAGCGCGTGCATGTGCTCCTGTGCCAGAAACTCCCGGACACTCGAACGCAGGACGGCGCGACCGTCGGCGCCGCGGCAGTATGGCGTCCGACCGCCACCCTTCAGCTGCATTTCCCAGCGTCGACCATTGATAACGGCCTCAAGCACAGAAACTGCACGACCGTCGCCATATCCATTGCCGGTTTGGAACGGGCACTGTTGGTAGTATTCTGTACCGAAAATGGAAAGTGCGTAACCACTGGCCCAACCAACCTTGCGCATCGGCTCTGGAACGTGAGAGATGTCGCCGGTGAACATACGGACGAAATCGGCTGACTCTGCCATGCTGTCGGCAAAGCCAAGTTCGTGGAAAAAGTTTTTGCTATGCGCGACGTACTCGGGTTCGTTGATTGGCGTGGGGTTGACGGGGACATAGTGTCCTGTGAAGACTTGTCGTGGTATGTGGTCAGCCCCGTTTGCTTTCGCGTCAGGATCACATTTGAGCGTGTCCATAAGCGAGTAGCTTGCTAATTTGGCGAGATCGTCTAACGTCAAGACCATTGGGACATTTTTCTGGGACAGTCTATTTTTCATAGGTCTACTCCGGGTTCATGGCGTGGGTAGAAAAGCTGCTTTTTTTGATCTTCAGTTATCATTCTGTTGAGATCGACTGTACAACCTCTTAGCTGTAATAAACTAATGACTGCTCTCCCTATATGTTAGAAAAGTTACTGCGCTGCAAATGAGCATAAGCTGGAAGTGTTTGTAATCGATCATCGGTTAACGCCTTTCCTATAGTGAAATGATACAGGCTTTGAAACGTTTGGTCGTCGTCTGATAACCCAATTAACTCATGTACACCATCATCAAAGTAACAACCAATCCCAGTGCCGCGAAGGTGAACTGATTCTGCTTCTAGATACAAGATTTGTCCCAGCATACCAGCTTCCCAAAATAGTTGGCGGTACACCCAAGGTTTATCAGTCAAATTTGATACAAATTCTGCTATTAAGCCAAAACTAAGCACTCCGTCTCTAGCAATTTCTTGATGGCAAGAAAGTGTTTTTGCGGCTTCTCTTGCATCGCCTGAAACTAAACGAAATAATGACAGATGTTCTGGACAGCTTTTAGGTTTAAGCCATTCAAAATCTTGTTTTAAATGAGTTTGAAATGCATTTTTTACTTCATCATTACGTAAAAATAAGTACAAGCCAGATTCAAGACCTTCGATGTGGTGAACAAAAAGAAGAAGATGGATGGCTGGTTTCCATGAAATACTGTCCATAGGCGGTATGTTCTGTCGGGACAAAGTGAGATCGAGCATTCGGTATAACAATTGATCAGTAAATGGTAGCCCATTTGCCGCTTTTTCATTATCTACATTTTTAGTCGTATAATGACGGATATCAAATTCTTGTGCACTGCGTCTTTGTTTAATCAACGTACTGGCTGCTTGGGCTGTATTTTTATCAGAAGTGATATTGAGGTTGAGATCGAGACTGGGAAAAATAGGTGCTTGCCATAAGGTTTCATTTGTTTCAGGCTTAGCACTGGCCATGGTGGCATCTGCAATGATTGGCCAGTCATCTATATGCTGTGATGAAAGAATGTTAGCCTGTCCAAACCATTGTCCATTCTTCGCCGATTCAACGATATTTTTCAATGAAAAATAATCAGTAACTTTTTCTTTTGGATGTGTCGTTATCAGTAACATCACATCTGAATGCTCGCGCTCTGCCAAGTTAAAGTCAGCGTCACGATTGATGCCTAAAAGGGTTTCAATCTGTGCATCACTTACTGACGTTAAAACTTGTGCTTGCCAGCCTAATGTTGCAGCGGCATATCGAATTGATGCGATAGCATGCCCTGCATCAAGCTGGCAATACCGAAAAGCACGTTCTCCATATTTCCATGCTTCTCGCCAATGTATTGAGGATAGGCCAATGAGAAAACAATTTTCTGGTAATAATGATTCTTTATGGTTAAATTGACAACGTTGTTCAAGGTTGTGATCACGACTCACATAGTGATGTACACCCTTTGAAATTGCCTCGCAATTGTCAGCAATAATATAAGATTCTGTCGGGTGTAAATTGCCACTTGAGGGGTTACAGCGAA
>Ga0316204_10005029_pt1 | contig 22612 bp, 18 predicted proteins | sample 6monrhotite_MG_2_FD_205661 | JGI IMG/M metagenome (GOLD analysis project Ga0316204, IMG submission 205661) | Microbial mat bacterial communities from mineral coupon in-situ incubated in ocean water Damariscotta River, Maine, United States -... | ecosystem: Environmental > Aquatic > Marine >... | reverse complement strand
GCAAGCGGTAAGACAGTTGTTGTTCAAGCTGGAAGGTTTGGGCATTGAGGTTATAATTCCAACATCAGGAACGGGCTGGGAGACGCTTACCTATGATTTCAGTGCTGTGGCAGGTAATGTGGGCACAGTTACGGATATCACCTTGATCATGGACAATGGCACGGCAGGAGACGGTAGTGCCGACTGGACGATACAGTTCGACAACATAAGGTTGTGTAGCAACCAAACCTCTGGTGGAGGTGGAACTGGTGGTGAATTAGCTGCCAATGGAGATTTTGAAACAGGTGATGATACTGGTTGGTTATTATTTGTAAATGGCGGAACTGCAGAATTGGACAATACTATTAGCAATGGTGGTACATGGTCCGGTAAACTTGCAACCGGCGGAGCTAGTAATCCTGCCTTTAAACAAGAAAGAATAGGTGCTGGTTCAGTTAATGCAGGGGATACTGTTCAAGTACAGTTCGACCTTATAGGATCTGTTGTACAACCTGGGGCTGTATTCAATGTATTATTGTTCGGAGAAGGTGCCGCAGGTGCTTCGTTCACGAATGTGTTTAATCCAGCCCCAATACTAACGGGAAGTTGGACAACTTTTACTGGTACTTTTACTATCCCTGGCGGAACAGACGTTTCTGAAGGTATTTCTTTCCTTATAGAAGCAGTTTGTGGAGCTGATGCCGGTTGTAGTGTTTCAGCAAATATTGATAATGTTTCTGTAACGGTACTTTAAAAGGTAACCGCCTATGAATTATTGAAAAGGTTAGCATTAAAGTGATTTTTTTGCTAACCTTTTTTTATATAGCTTGTAGCCACTAAAATCGGCTATGACACCTAATGATTAGTAACTTATTGGAATAGGTAATTCATAAAGACCTATGCAAAATTCGACACAATATATGCAGACCTATGAAAACACTATTAAATTCAGCTTTTTGCTTAGTAGCCATTACGCTATTATTTTCATGTAAAGGAGAACAAAAAAAAGAAACAAGTATCATGAACGTAACAGCGGCAGATATTTTAGGGAATCCAGAGTATGTAGCGATGTCCTACGGAGGATATAGATATGTTGATCACGACATAGAACCTACCATGGCGGAGCTAAAGGAAGATATGAAGCTAATGAATGCCATGGGTATTAAAATCCTTCGCACCTATAAAGTACACTTCCCACAGGCTGCTAATATCCTCAAGGCAATTACTGAAATAAAAAAAGAAGATCCATCCTTTGAAATGTATTTGATGTTAGGTGCATGGATCGATTGTAAAAATGCATTCTCAGATCTGGAACCAGATCATAATCTGGAAAGTGAGAAAAACATCCCTCAAATTGAAGAGGCAGTTAGGCTGGCTAATCAATACCCCGATATCGTAAAAGTTATTGCGGTAGGAAATGAAGCCATGGTAAAATGGGCAGCCAGTTATTATGTGCAACCTAGCGTCATTTTAAAATGGGTGAATCATTTACAAGAGTTAAAAAAATCTGGGGAACTTCCTAAAGATCTTTGGATAACAAGTTCTGATGATTTTGCCTCCTGGGGTGGTGGTGGTGCTGAATATCATACGGAAGATCTTGAAAAATTATATCATGCAGTAGATTATGTATCTATGCACACCTATCCGTATCATAACACCCACTATAATCCTGAATTTTGGGGCGTTCCGGAAGAAGAAGCAGATCTTTCAGAAATAGAAAAAATTGATGCAGCAATGCTTCGTGCCAGAGATTTTGCAAAATCTCAATATAACAACGTTTCAAATTATATGAAAAGTCTGGGTATAGACAAACCTATTCATATTGGGGAAACAGGTTGGGCAAGTGTTTCAAATGGTCATTACGGTCCTAATGGCTCTAAAGCTACGGATGAGTATAAAGAAGCTTTGTATCATAAACTTATGCGCGAATGGACTAATTCTAATGGCATATCTTGCTTCTATTTTGAAGCTTTTAATGAGCAATGGAAAGATGCACATAACAAAAAAGGATCTGAAAATCATTTTGGTTTGTTTACAATAGATGGGCAGGCTAAATACGCCTTATGGGAGTTGGTAGACCAGGGAATTTTTGAAGGATTAACCAGGAACGGTAATCCCATCACAAAAACGTACGATGGTGACAAAGATGCTTTAATGAAGGATGTAATGGTACCTCCTGCTTTTAATGAAATAGAAGCGCCCAATTAAGAATGACATTTAATATTCCACACTATGAAACGGTTCAATTATATCCTCTACACACTTATTTTTTTGGGTATGCTCAGTTGTAATGAAAATAAAGAGGAATTATCTGTTGAAGTCTATGAAACTTCTGCCAATGGCAATAAGCTGCAAAAACTTACAGAATTCTCTTCTGCGGAAGAGGCTTTCAGTATACAATTAATGCCCGATGAAAAGTTTCAAACAATCACAGGATTTGGAGGATCATTTACAGAAGCTTCGGCCTATTTACTGAACCAGGTTAGCAAAGAGAATCGAGAAAAAGTTATAGAGGCATACTTTGGTGAAGACGGGGCAAGATATTCGCTGACCCGAACGCACATGAATTCCTGTGATTTTTCTTTAAGCAATTATTCCTATGCCGCTGTTGAAGGTGATATGACATTGGATAACTTCTCAATTGATGAAGATATGGATGATCTGATCCCAATGATAAAAGAGGCTATGGCTACATCAAAAGACGGATTTAAAATACTATCATCGCCCTGGACTGCACCGCCATGGATGAAAGACAATAACGATTGGCGTGGTGGCAAGTTATTACCAGAATATTATGACACCTGGGCATTGTTTTTCTCAAAGTACATAGATGCCTACAAATCTGAAGGAATAGATATCTGGGGGTTCACTGTAGAAAACGAGCCTTTAGGGAACGACAATAATTGGGAAAGCATGCATTTTAATGCCGAAGAGATGACCAATTTTGTAACAAATCATCTTGGGCCTAAAATGGAAACGGATGGCCACGATGTGAAAATTTTGGGCTATGATCAAAACCGCGATGAACAGTTGGCAAAATGGGTAGATGTAATGTTCCAGGACGAGGCTTCATCGAAATATTATGATGGGACAGCCATTCATTGGTATGCAAGTACGGTCGATTATTTTCCGGAAGCACTTCAATATGCCCATGAAAAAGCACCGGACAAACATCTGATCCAATCAGAAGCTTGTGTGGATGCAGAAGTCCCAAAATGGCAAGATGACGCATGGTATTGGTCCAAAGAAGCAACTGACTGGGGCTGGGATTGGGCCCCGGAAAAAGACAAGCATCTACATCCTAAATATGCTCCTGTAAATCGGTATGCACGAGATATTATAGGATGTATGAATAACTGGGTAGATGGTTGGATAGACTGGAATATGGTCTTAGACAAACAAGGTGGACCCAACTGGTTTAAAAATTGGTGTGTTGCGCCGGTGATTGTGGACCCGGAGAATGATGAAGTCTACTTCACCCCTATTTATTATACCCTGGCTCATTTTAGTAGATATATTAGACCGGGTGCAGAAAGAATAGGATTTACAAATTCGGATGATGCCATTATGGTCACTGCTGCCAAAAATACAGATGGCTCCATTGCCGTAGTTGTTTTTAACCAGGGTACCGAAGCCAAAAACTTTAATTTGTCATTAAATGAAAGTACCGTTGCTATTCAAATAAGTGGTCAGGCTATTCAAACAATTATCATCCCTACTACATAATTAACTAAAATCATACAACAAACTAACTAAAACCAATACTATGTCAAACATTCAAACTGCCACAAAAGACAAAGTCTCAGTTGGCCAAAAAGCCGCCTTTGGATCAGGTCATTTTATTTTAAATATTTTACCTGGTACCCTAGGTGTTTTTATTCAATTCTTCCTACTGACAGCTTGGGGAGTTGATCCCTTATGGGCTGGACTTTTAGGAGGTTTGCCAAGAATATTCGACGCTATAACCGACCCAATAATGGGCTTTATTTCTGACAATACAACATCTAGATGGGGACGAAGAAGACCCTATATTTTTCTTGGGGCCATCATAAGTGGTATACTATTCTTTTTGATGTGGCAGCTCGATGACAATGCCTCACAAACTTATATCATTTGGCATGTAATGATTGTTCAAATTTTATTCCTTGTTGGTAATACAATGTTCGCAACACCATTGGTAGGTCTTGGCTATGAAATGACATCGGATTATAATGAAAGAACGAGATTAATGAGTTTTGCAAACAGCATGGGTCAAATCGCCTGGATGATAGTGCCTTGGTTGTATGTAATTATTCCAGACTCCAATACCTTTAATACGCAAACAGAAGGTGTCCGAACCATGGCCCTTATTGTGGGTGCAATGTGTGTGGTTTTTGGAATTCTACCAGCATTATTTTGTAAGGGAATTGATTCTTCCCATATGGAGGGCAGAAAAGAAATTAATTTCAAAACACTCGCTTCCAATATGAAAGAATTGTTTGCCGGAATCGTTCAAGTTTCCAAAAACAAACCTTTTATGAAGTTATGTGGCGCCACGTTTTTAGTTTTTAATGGGTTTCAGCTGGTAGCAGCGTTTGGCGTTTTCATTATTGTATTTTACATATATAGTGGTAGTTATGAATTAGCAGGCACTTGGCCAGCTTGGTTTAATACTATTAATGCAATTATCACCGCATTTATAGTGATACCAATTATTTCAAGAATGGCGAATAAATGGGGGAAAAAGAGGGCTTTCATAATTTCTACGATTTTATCGATCGTTGGTTACCTACTAAAATGGTGGGGGTTCGATAAAGAACTAAATGGTAAGTTTAACGAAACTGGGTTAGGGAAAGGACTAAATTCAGGAATAGGGTCTATCTTCGAATCTTTAAATCCTATCTTGGATAATATAGGAATGTCTTGGTTTAGTATAGATCCGGGTAGTGAAATTCCATGGCTTATGTTTGTGCCAATTCCATTATTTGCGTTCGGGATGGGAGGATTATTTACCTTGATGATGTCTATGACAGCTGATGTATGTGATTTAGATGAATTGGAAAACGGAATGCCACGTAAAGAAGGTACTTTTGGCGCAATTTACTGGTGGATGGTTAAATTAGGTCAGGCTATCGCACTTGTTTTAGGAGGTTTAATTTTAAAGATCGTAGGATTTGATCCAAATGTTACTGAGCAAACTATGGAAACTATGAATAATCTTAGAATCGCCGATATTGTTGTTCCATCGGTTACCGCAGCACTCGCTATATGGGTGATGTGGAAGTACGATCTTTCTGAGAAAAGAGCCAAAGAAATTAAAACAGAACTGATTAAACGCAGAGGAGAATTATAAATAAATAATACTATAAAATGTCATATAGAGACGAAGAATATCACGTATATAATGGAATTAATTTCACAGAACATTCAGGAATTGATTTTAGTAACTATTCAATAGAAGAGTTAAAAAAGTTGTGGAGAGCCACATTAAATAAGGGCATGCATGGCATTTGTTTTAGTATGTATGAAGATGGTCAAAAACCAGGAGATATCATCACTGAAGAGCAGGTAGAACGCCGTATAAAAATTTTAAAGCCCTATTCAAAATGGGTACGTTCGTTTTCATGTATTGAAGGGAATGAGCATGTTGCCAGGATAGCTCATAAAAACGGCATGAAAACTCTTGTAGGTGCCTGGCTGAGCGATGATAAAGAGGACAATGAAAAAGAAATCGAAGGATTAATTCAATTAGCCAGAGAAGGCTGTGTTGATATTGCTGCGGTTGGCAATGAAGTACTCTACAGAAACGATTTATCACTGGAGGAGTTATTAGAGTATATACGGCGTGTAAAAGAGGCAATTCCTGATGTTCAAGTAGGGTATGTTGATGCTTATTATGAATTTTCGGTACATCCGGAACTTGTAGACATAAGCGATGTGATTTTAAGTAATTGCTATCCTTATTGGGAAGGTTGTCATATAGATGGATCATTAAACCATATGCAACAAATGTTCGGGCAGGTTATAGATGCCGCTAAGGGTAAAAAAGTGATCATTACAGAAACAGGCTGGCCAAGTGAGGGTGGTAGCCTTAGAGGTGCATTTTCGTCTGAAGAAAATGCCATGAAGTATTTTATAAATACCCAGGTCTGGGCAACAAAAGCCAATATTGAATCGTTTTATTTTTCCTCTTTTGATGAGTCATGGAAAACAGGAGACGAAGGAGATGTTGGGGCTTATTGGGGACTTTGGGATAAACATGAGAAACTAAAGTTTTAGAAGTAAAAAATTGCTAATCAACTAACTATATTGAATGACGCATACTAGAATGATGAATTTAGAGCCCGGGAAAGCTATTTGCTACTCAGGTTTTAGAGAAGGTCAACATCCTGGGGGAACCTACCCTAGTTATGAACAAGTAAAGGAAGATTTATTGATTTTACATAAGCACTGGAAATACCTGCGCCTATACGATTGTGATCCACACACCGACGTTGTTCTAGAAGTTATAGAGAAAGAAAACCTCGATTTCAAAGTGATGCTAGGGGCCTACATAGTAGCCGAGATGAATAATTTTGGTTGTCCTTGGGGTGGAACATATTCTGAAGAGGAATTAGTATTTAATAAAAAGAAGAACGAAAATCAGATCCATAAATTAATTCGTTTGGCGAATAGGTATCCTAATATCATTTTCTCATTATCTGCCGGCAATGAGGCTTGTGTAGACTGGACAGATCATTATGTGCCGGTTGAAAGTGTCATATACTATGTGAAAATGATAAAAGCAGAGGCCAAACAACCGGTGACCTTTTGTGAAAACTATGTACCCTGGCTTGGTAAATTAAAAGATCTGGTAGAAGAAGTAGATTTTATCTCTATCCACACGTACCCTGTGTGGGAACATCAAAATATTCATAACGCTTTAGAATACACAAAGAGTAATTTTATGTCTGTAGCGAATATGTACCCAGATAAACCAGTGATGATCACTGAAGCAGGGTGGGCAACCAATTCTAACGGAAGAGGAATATGTCCCACAAATGTGAGTGAGGAACAACAGGCAATATATTATCAAGATTTAATACAATGGAGTGAGAAGGAAGATATCCTTACGTTTGTTTTTGAAGCTTTTGATGAACCGTGGAAAGGTTCTCCCGAACCACATGAACCCGAGAAGCACTGGGGGCTTTTTAAAGTAGATAGAACACCTAAATTGGCCATGAGATTCCTTTTTGCTGATCTATTGCCTAAATAATCGGTTTGTTACTATGTAACAGGAAACTTCGTCCATAGCAATGACTCACATGTCTTGCTTTTTAATACCTGAAAAAAAATAAGACCAAATCGCTCAGGTGATTGGGTCTTTTTTTTTGGCTCTGAACAAAGACTATGAGTGTAACATAGGTTACTGATGTTGTCCTTCAAGAAGGCTATTTTTATAGAACGATAAATATGATGACTATGGAAGCAACAGAAATGAACGTAACTACAATGCCAAGAATTGGGGACCAAGCTCCCGATTTTGAGGCGATCACTACCAAAGGAAAAATAAAATTATCCGATTTTGCGAAGGATAAATGGATCGTATTATTTTCACATCCGGCAGATTTTACCCCTGTTTGTACTACGGAGATGAGCGGTTTTGCCCAACGACAATCAGAATTTGAAGCCTTAAACACCGAGTTACTGGGACTTAGTATCGATAGTGTGCATGCACATCTGGGCTGGGTGAGTAATGTGAAGGAAAAAACCGGTGTTTATTTTGACTTTCCTATCATTGCCGATATAGACATGAAGGTGTCTAAACTCTACGGTATGTTGCAGCCTAACGAAAGTGAGACTGCTGCAGTGCGTGCCGTCTTCTTTATAGATCCTAAAAAGAAAATCAGACTAATCATGTACTATCCTTTAAATGTAGGAAGAAACATGAATGAGATCCTTAGGGTATTAGAGGCCTTACAGACCTCCGACAAGTATAAAGTAGCTATGCCCCTAGATTGGAAAAAAGGAGATAAGGTGATTGTTCCCCCACCAAAAACGCTCGAAGAAATGGAAGCAAGAATGAAAGACGATACCATAGAATTGGTGGACTTCTATCTTGCTAAAAAGGAACTGAACTATAATTAATTGTTGATTGTTTTCATAAAGGAAGCAGTTTGCTTATTGCAACTGCTTCCTTTTTCTATACACTAGCTTTTAGATGTTCCAAAAAGGAGATAGAATCCCAAAATTAATCCCGGGAACTCTTTGTTGGTAAGAAATCAAAAAACAGCGTACAACAACAGCTATCAACCATTATCAAAGATTTCCTAAATCACGCCTTTGTCGTGGTAAGTAGAAATCATTAACTTTAAAAAATGGCTCAAATCTAAGCGGAAAAACTCAGATAGAATTTCCGCAACGAAATCTTAGCTCAACCATGAGACATAACTTAACCACACCAATGAACATTGAAACTAAACTAAAGGAATTACCATTAACCAAATCTAATCCAAAAACATTGGAATCTCTATTTGGAAAAACTGACATTTCTCCCATGTGGGTTGCGGATATGGAATTTCAGATTGCAAAACCCATTCAAGAATCTTTAATAGCACGCGTTTCGAATTCAGGTTTTGGATATGAATATAAGCCCGACTCTTTTTTTAACGCTCAAAAGAGTTGGTATCGCAAAAATTATGGTATTGAATTAAACAAGAATCACATAATTTATAGTCCGACCATTACAACTACTATTTCTATCTTACTTGAAAATTTTACATCAGAAAGTGACGGAGTAATAATTCAACCTCCTGTATTTATGGAATTCCGGGAGGTAATACGAAATACAAGACGCAGGATAACGAAAAACCCTTTAAAATTAATTGACAAACAATACAAAATTGATTTTCAGGATTTAGAAGAAAAAGCCAAACAAGAAAACAATAAGGCTTTGATTATTTGTAACCCTCATAATCCGGTTGGTAGAGTTTGGACCAAAGAAGAATTAATACGAGTTGTTGAAATTTGTAAAGAAAACAACTTACTGCTTATTTCAGACGAAATACATAAAGACATCATTCTTTTCGACAATAAATTTACTTCTGCTTTACAATTCATTGGTGATTATGATAAAATTGTTGTTTGTACTTCTGAGGCCAAGACTTTTAATCTTTGTGGAATCGCAGATTCAATGGCAATTATTGCAAATGAGGATATTAAAAAGTCAATTTCAAGTACTTTTAAAAAATACAATCTGGGGAGAACAAATGCCTTAACAAGAGTTGCATTGGAATCTGCTTATAACGAGGGGCAATCATGGTTGAAAGAAGTCATTCATACGGTTGAGAATAATATTAAAAGTATAGAAATTGCACTAGAGAGCTCAAATATTGAACTTATAAAACCCGAAGGTACATACCAGGTTTGGTTAGATTTTAGAAAGGTTTATAAAAACACGAAAGAAATGTTCAATCATTTAACAGAAAACTCAAGAATCGGACTTAATGCAGGCCATTGGTTCGGACATGAAGGAGCATTGTTTATGAGAATGAATATTGCAACTTCTAACGAAAAAGTAACTGAGGCAATTAAAAAGATCCTAAAAGCAGTGCCTACCAGTAACCAGGATACTATTGTTTAGAAAAATACGACAAAACTTACTGAACCTTAAGCCAGATTTAAGTTGGGGCGTAGTTGATATGGCCGACAGAGAGAAATTTATTGACGAAAATTTTGTTCAACTGGGAAACGATAAAGGCATAACCTACGAGCCTTTTGATCTAGAAAGTTTGTTAAAAATCTCAATGGAATACACTGCAGATTTTTTGTTTTGATTCATTACTGTTTTATTAGCATTCCATCTATGACTTCATCTAAATTAGACTGTCCTTTCTTTAGGCCATTTCCACGCATACCAAACAATTAATGCTGTAAGAATACTTTCTAAAAATGCTAAAAACACATAAAATATGTACCATTCATTAGTTGAAATGATTCCTATAGCCACCATCATTAGTGTAAATAATGTTCCAAATAAGATATTAAGGATTCGGTTTATTTTTGGTTTGAGGATAATTGAAGCCGCAACCATCACTGAAGAAATTGCCAAAATTACTGAGGCTATTAGTAATTTGGCTGGACTGTCCAAATTATTGTCTCCTGTAATTAAACTGTCAATTTTATCGGGTGTGTATAGCTCAAAATAATCGCCATATAAATAGCAGAAAGTTGCTGAAGCCCACAATGCGGCAAGTTTAATTTTGATGTTGACTTTTGGATTTTCTAACATATTGGTTTAGCTTTTTTAGGTGATTTTTGTATGTGCTTTTTATTAAGATGAAGTATTTGTACAAAAGGTTATCTAGTTATGTTTCAGTCTTTTTTCCTTCTCAGAATTTTTACAATACGATTGATTACGATTTCCGATAAATTCCATTCGTATCCCTCAAAATCGGTGGTATTTATAAATTGAACGACCACGGTATCGATATCTTCATGGTATTCTGCGAGACTCTGATAACCTACTACTAGTCCGCCATGTTCGTACTCATAAATGGCGGAATAGATTTCCTGTTCGCCTTCTTTGAATACAGAACCATCGTTCAATGCCCTAAGAAAGATGCCTACATCCTCGGCTGTAGCCAACATCCCGTATTCCCTTGCTTTAAAATCTTCATCATATCCAACATAATAGCCACTCATCACATCATCCAAATCGACTTCATTAAGCGAAAAGAAGGTGTTTTTTAGCCCAAGGGGAATCAGAATTTCCTCTTTGATATACTGTTCATGGCTATACCCTGTTACTTTTTCGATTATCTGGCGAAGCAATAAATAATTCGTGTTCGAATATTCATATCCCTTGTCCGGTTCAAAACTAGCGGGCAGATCAAGAGCGAATTCCAACGCTTTTTTACCATTTTCCTGTTCGTTTTCCCAATACGTAGGATTATCGGTAAAATTGGGAATACCACTGCGATGTTGTACCATTAATCTAATGGTTATCTTTTCCGCATTTTCAATCCGCCCTACAAGTTCCGGAAAGTAATCGGCAAGCGTTTTCTCTAAGGACAGTTGTTTATTATGGGCCAACTTGGTGATGGCAACAGCAACATACAATTTGCTGATACTGGCGATCTTGAACAAAGCTTTCGGGTCGGCGGGTATTTTGTTTTCGCGGTCTTTCCAGCCCCCTGCATAAAATGCCGGTGGTTTGCCTGCTTCGTCCACATAAACCATCATGCCGTCAAATCCGTGGCCAATGGCTTCATCTACTTGTTCTTGAACCGTATCGGGTAACGGTAAAATCCAAGCCTTTACCAAAATCCATGGCACGAAGTACAAGGAGCCGATGCTTGCCATAATAAATAGGATTCTGAGTATTTGTTTTGATTGCTTTTTTATCATGGTATTATGCTGTATATAGTTAGTTTAATTTTTTTGACATACTTCATATGTTTTCGGCTTTTCATCATTAAAGTTTGGCGAATTTGAGGAAATAATTTAATCATTGATAAACGTATTTATTTCTTTGACAACGGTTTGTCCAACAGCTCCCAATTGTTTGTATTGATCGATCATCGTATCAAATTGAAAGGCTGCCAAACTAATGACGTTTCGGTAGGGAGCAAACGCCGTGTATTGCTTAAAGACCTCATCATACTCAGATTGTGGCGTTGCTCTGACGTTTAAAGAGTCTAGAGGTATAACGGCAGACGCTAAAATTAACGATACATCGAACTGGGTAGAAAGATACGTTTCTTGATTTACCATATAATCGTTATAACTTTTTTCGTTTTCGGCAATGATTTCTACTAAACTATGGTATTTGGCCAATAGGGAATCTAGCGGGGTATTATTGATCTTTCCAAAATATTCGGAATTTTTCAGGGCTTCATATCCGCCCGTATTCGGTTTAAAATAAAAATCCGCAAAGGCAAGACCACTGATCTTAAAAATATGGAGATTCTCATCTTCTGTCTTATCCAAGATACTTATACGGGCTTTTTTGCAGTACTCGGCTATTTGTGACCTGCCCTGTTTTATCTCCTCTAGTTGCCGAAAATCTTCCAAAGTGTGGGACTTGATTTTTACTAAATACTCTTTCAAGGCGTTGTCGTCTTTTTTGGCCTGGTTCCAATTGTTGATTTGCAAAGCAATCAATATCCCGACCACTACCAGCACAATTTCGCCGATGGCATACTTTACATACTTTCCGGTCTTATTTTCGCCTACTAGTTCAAAACGTATTTTTCTATAGATTTTCATCTTAATTTAGGGATTTCAAGGGTTGCTTTCATACTAGTAAAACGACAGGTTTTAACCATACCATGAACTTAAAGTTCTAAAATTCTTACTTCAGTTCGAGCGTTGAAGTTTTGTTCTTTCGAATTTCTTTGGTGTCCATTTCAGACCAAACAAAGGTTTTAAGAAACCGATTCTCCTAATGATAAATTCATAAATGAGGTAGCACGCTACACCCGTAAAAGCTATAATACTTATGAATTTCAATAAGATAGGAATTTCCAACGGCAATATGAATAGTGCAGCTGCGTATAGCACAAACATGTGAACGATATAAACAGGATACGCTGCTTGGCTCAGGTAGCTTAGGGTTTTACAGGGTTTGTTCAAGTATTTATATCCAAAACCGAAAACCCCAAAAATCCAACAATTTGATTCGATGGCCGTAAGATAACCTGGCGCTTCCGTAGCGTAACTAATGTATCGGATACCGAACAGAACAGTGGCCAAACCAATATATAACCATCGCCATTTTAAAACAGTTTGCCAGAATGTTTTACCACTGTACACGAAAAGGAAACCGCAAAAGAAAGCCAAAAATCCATTAAAAAAACCATGCCATGTCTGGGCGTACAATGCAAATTGTTGTGGCTCTACCAACACAACTTCAATAATAAAAAACAGTGAGATCAACAAAGGTCCACCAGGGTGGCTCATTAGAGCCGATAACGCTCTTTTTATTTTACCGTTCTCGTCCTTCTTCAAATAGTAAAAAATCGGTAAAAGTAAGAGTACGTACACAAAGATGTTTCCCAAGAACCATAAATGGCCTTGATGGGGATAATAGCCCAAGGGCAAATTATAGTATTTCTGAAAAATAAACATATGCAACGGTGCAATTGCCACTATCCCAAAAGTAAAGGGTAACAAAATACGTTTTGTCCGTTCCATAAGCAACTGCTTCCAGTTTCGTTTGCGCATGGCGAAATAGAGCCCCATACCCGATACGTAAAATAACAATGGAATTCGCCAGATGTTGAGCATGGTCATCGGTTTCCATAGACCCTGTAGGGATTCATCACTCTTTATAAAGCCAATAAACATGGCCCAAGGTTGAAAAATTATGGCGATATGATAGATAAGTAACAAACCAATGGCAATAACCCGTAACCAATCGATATCATATCTTCTTTCTAATGTCATTATGGTTTTATTTAAATTAATGAGCGTTTGTTAATAAAGTCCGAGTCTTAGGTACAAAATAGTATAGACCGGATCAAATTATTGTAGCATCATGGCAATTACTGGACGCGTTTTTTCCAGTTCGTTTAAATCTAGTTGCAAACCAAGTGGTCCTAATTGTTGTTGGAGCATTTCATAGAAAGGTTTCATATCTGCAAATGGTCCCATGACACTTTCTCTGGCAGTTGCACCAAAGTTATTTTTTGCGGTCTTATCCGCTTTGGCATCCATAAGTAACTGTACGATTTCGACCCGACCAAAGAATGCGGCATTGTGCAAGGCTGTGCCCCCATCATTGTTTATGAGGGTAAGGTCTGCTTTAGCATCAATTAATGCTTTGGCAATCTCAATTTTATTGAAAGTAGCTGCAGACATCAAAGGTGTTGAACCACTCATTGCGTCTTTCTGATTAATATCGCTACCTGCTTCAATGTGCTTTTTTACAATCTCGAGGTTACCGGATAACACTGCAGATTGAATATTCATTTTCGGCTTTTCTACTACTGCCTTGGCCTCAACTTTATTATTCTCTCCATCTTTGGACCTGTTACCCGACTGACCGCAGGCAGATGTTAATAGAACAAGAACAAGGGAAATGTTTACTAAGCTCTTCAAAGAATTGAATTTAATTTTTTTCATGATTTTGATTTTTAATAGTTGCTATTAATTTTTGTTTCCACAAAGATGCGATGACCTTTAAGGTGAGACTTATGAGCTATGCGGTAGATTGTATAAAGTTTCAGGAGGGCTTAAAAATTATGGCGCAAGAGTATCAACTATGACGCAAAACGTCACTTTTCCCTTACTACTCGAGTTGCAGCCTTATACGGGTTTCCGATAATTTTTTTATAATTTAGACACACCAAGAAATAGCATGTTAGAGCCATCATTTATCGGAGGGGATTTTATTGACAAGGTAGAAGTACTTATAGTGGAGAACCTATCCAACGAACAGTTTGGTGTTTCTGAACTAGCGGAAGCTATGCACATGAGCCGTTCAAATCTGCTTCGAAAAATCAAGAAACAAACCCAGCTTTCTGCGAGCCAATTCATTCGACAGGTCCGCTTAGAAAAAGGAATGGAGTTGCTTAAGCAGACGTCACTGACCGTTTCAGAGATTTCGTATCAAGTAGGTTTTGGAAGTACTTCTTACTTTATCAAATGTTTTCGGGAACATTACGGTCATCCCCCTGGGGAGGTTGGAAAGGGAACATTGGAATCGGAACCTGCTCCAATGCATTTTTCGAAGAAGTACAGATGGCAAATCATTGCATTGGCTTCTTTGGTGATTCTAGCCATATCATTTTTGCTTTTCAGTGAAAAGCATGTCGTACCAGAGGTAAAACTTGAAAAGTCCATCGCGGTTTTGCCATTCAAGAATGAGAGCAGCGATTCGACCAACCTTTATTTTGTCAATGGACTTATGGAATCGGCATTAGGCAACCTTCAGAAAATCGAAGACCTTCGGGTAATCAGTAGAACCTCGGTAGAGAAATTCAGAAATACGAAAAAGGGGATTACGGAGATAGCCGAAGAATTGAATGTGAACTATCTGGTGGAGGGCAGTGGACAAAGGGTTGGAGATCAGGTTTTACTCAATATTCAATTGATTGAAGCTTCAAGCGACCGGCCTATTTGGGTGGAGCAATATAGCCGTCAAGTCGATGATATATTTGCTTTACAGAATGAAGTGGCCCAAAAAATAGCAGTCGCCATTGAGGCCATTGTGACACCGGCCGAATTGGAGCAAATCGAGAAAAAACCTACTGGAAATCTTGTGGCATATGATAACTACCTCAAAGCTCTTGACCCTTACTACACTAGAACAGTAGAAGGTTATAAAAAAGCTATTCCGTTATTTGAGAAGGCGATCGAAAATGACCCACAATTTGCGCTGGCCTATGCTAATATTGCAATATCGTATTACTATTTGGACATCCTTCAGAAGCAGAAACAATACAGTGAGCAAATAAATAATTATGCGGATAAAGCACTACTATATGATTCCAAATCTGACATAAGCCTGATCGCAAAGGCATTATATTACATGTATAATGAGGAATATCGATTGGCGCTACCCCATTTAGATAAAGCCCTGGAGTACAATCCGAATTCATCGGCGGTAGTTCAATTGCTTTCCATTTTATATGCCAATCACATTCCGGATACTGGCAAAGCCCTGAAATATGCATTAATGGGTGTGCAGCTTGATATAGGTGCAAATGACTCCATTGCCAAAAGTTATATTTATTTGAACTTAAGCAATGCACTTATCCAAAATGGTTTTTCTGAAGAGTCTTTAACGTATATTAATAAGTCATTAGATTTTGATTCAGGGAACTATTTTGCGCCCTATTTGAAAGCAATGATCTTATTTGCCAAGGACAGTGATATTGAACGCACAACAAAGTTATTAGAGCGAGAGTGGCAAAAGGATACTACCCGCTTGGACATCTTGCAGGACGTGGCTAATTTTCATTATTACCAGGAGAACTACGATAGTGCCTTTTTTTACTTTAAGAAATTTATAGATGCTAAAGAAAAATATGGCCTGGAAATTTATCCTCATGAAGATGTCAAGATTGGGTTGGTCTATAAAAAGATGGGAATGGATGAAGAGGCCGCAAAATTTTTCAAGTCGTATGCAGGATATTGCGAAAAGGACCAATCCATTTACAAGAGTGCCAGCATGGCAGCAAAGTTTGCGTATGAAGGGAAAAACGATAAGGCGATTGAGCAACTCAACATTTTCGCATCTCAAAATAATTTTCAGTACTGGATTTTGATATTTTTAAAATTAGATCCGCTCATGAAACCTTTGAAAAACCATTCAGGATTTGAGCAGGTCATACAAAAAATCGAAGACCACTTTTGGGAAAATCATACTCAACTTAAAAAGTCATTGGAGGATAAGGGGCTGATTTAAGCATTCAAAAAATAGCGCTACCCCTTCGAACTTTTATATAACCTCTTTAGGCACACCAAAATGCTTCTCTCCTTAATGATAAGGTTTATTTGTCTAATTTTCATTTCCCACTAACAATTCTAGCAAACTGATCAATATCATTGCTGCCAGAAGAAAACCTCAATACATTTATTGGTATAATTTGAAGGGTATATGCCCCCTTCTTCTAAAATTTATCACCATGAAACCCTTCACTTATATCTTTTTGATCTCGTTGATTTCTCTGACTTTCTCCTGTAGTTCGGATGATGATGAAGGAGTAATGGTATTAACCAAAGACGGCACGTTCCAGATCAGCGAACTCATTGGAACTTGGGATGCCACCAAAGCACAATTTAGTGTAAACACCGTCTCCGTAGACGTAATCGAGGACGGAGGAACGGCAAGCATGTCCGTGCAATCTGATGGCCGCTTTATCCTAACACTGGATCCGGTAGATCGTAATGCTTATACTGTAAGTGGAGAAATGTTCTGGGAGCCATTTGAGCAAACATTCTATTTTTCCATTGTCTGGGATGATGAACCTAATGATTGGGATACCTACGGCCATACTTTTGACGGGACAACCCTATCCTTTAATGGGGGCACCGATACCGGGGAATATGACTTTGACAATGATGGAGATATGGAAGCGTGTTCGATCCATTTCATCTTAGTTCGTTCCTGAGGGCTTGAAAGTGTCTTTTAATTAAATATTCTAGTAACCGATCTCCCCGAGAATCCAAATGCCAAAGCCCCTTGTACATAGAACTTTGAATAGGATAGTATAAAAATAGGACACGTAATAGGACACGTTCGATATGAAATTTTAATCTAAGGAGTTTGCCTGCTTCATGATCCTGTTGTGGGGTCGGTGCTCAAGAAATCCCAGAAAACCTTCGGTTTCTATCTTTTTTAGTTGATTTACTCACAAAAGCAAGCTCTTATCATATAAATAAAATTCCGATCTCGATCCAATGTTAGAATTTAAGATATTATCAGCCTTTTCTTTTGTAACTTTATAAAGAGCTATTAACCATTACCTTACGAGATGGTTATCTATCCTTAAAAACAATAATTCATGAAACTAAAACTAATTATTACAACACTATTAGTACTTTTTTTAGGTTCAACAATTGAAGCCCAGCTTTTAGAAGAACTAAAGAAAAGGGCAAAAGAAAAGGGTTTAGAAACTAAAGAGGTTTCTATTGATACTACTGATAATGCTTTGCATAGAACAACATCATACGAAGAAGAAGAACTTGTTATAAATTCAGCAAAAGACTTCTATACTACAGATGTGGTTATGGCGTTGTACAATGCACAAGGACAACTAGTACAAACTTCTTACTTTGATGCCGAAACCATCGCCATGCGCACCGAGCAAGTTGATATGCCCAAGCCTATATATCATGACGATAAAGGTAAATTCTATGCCTATGATATCGATGAGGGGCAATATAAAACTATGAAATTACTGCCCTCAAGTTCCATGGGCTTTATGATGGCTGGCATGACCACACAAGCATATAAACTCCCTTCAGACCCTTATTTTGAAGCCTTTCAAGCGCTCGAAAAAATAGAATCTGGCCTTAATTTTATAATCTTGGAAATGGCGTTCATCTATAAACCCATTCACTTTGAAGATGACACTAATTATACGCCTCAAAAAGTAATCTGCAACGGTTCAAATAATTGCATCCGATTTAATTATACCGATCCCGAATACACAGGAAGTTATATACAGTTTGATGCACAAGGTAAATTAAGAGAGCTTAATATAATTACCACCAATACACAGTTTTCTGAAGATGGCAAAAACTCTTCGGGCAAATTTGTATTTAGCTATATGCCGTGTATTGTAAAACTACCAGATGCTATAGAACAATCGATGATTCCAGGACCTTTGGGCAAAATGCTCAATCTTGAGAGAGGATTAGAGCCATGGAAACACAATAAAAAAGATAAAAAAAAGAAGAATAACGACAACTAAATACAACTAGCATGAAAACAAAACTGACAATATTAATAGCTTTAAGCTTTTGCCTAAGCACAGCTATAGAAGCGCAAGACCCTACTCAAAAAATGATGCAAGGCCTAATGGGTAAAGGCAAACTAGATGAATCAAAATTACCAGACGCTTATGTATTTGACTGGGAATTTAAAACGGAGATTAAAACCGGAGAAGATGAATCGATGAAGATGAACTATCTCATCAACTCCAATAGCAAAGACTATTTTGGTATGGAATTTTCTTCAAAAGAATTAAAGGGAAAAGGCACCATGCTAATGGTTATGGATGCAAAGCAACAAATTACGACCATGTTTATGGATATGAATGAGCAAAAAATGGCTCAAATGACAAAAATAAAAGATCAAAAACTCGGTAAAAATGAACCTAAATACAGTTATAAAGAAATAGGTACTAAGACCATTTTAGGTTATACCTGTTATGGGATGCAGGTAGAAAATGCAGATTATAAAACCGATATTTATTTTACCCTAGACGCTCCTGTAAATTTTAGTGCATTTTTCGCTTTCGCAAATAATAAAAATGCACCAAATGGATTTGATCCAGCTTTGCTAAAAGTACTTAAAGAAGACGCAATACTTATGGAAATGACAGCAACACACAAAAAGAAAAAGAAACAAAATTATACGATGACAGCTGTAAGTCTTGAAGAAAAAGAAACTGTACTAACAAAAAGTGATTATCAATTTATGAGCTTTGGTATGGGATTTTAAATGGTGTTTAACATCGTACTATTTTTAGCCCTTAAATAACCAACAATTTTCATGATTAGATTATTCTTGGTCGGGGTGGCAGGATTACGCCTGCGGCATGATCCTGTTGTGGGGTCGGTGCTCAAGAAAAGCCAGAAGGCATTGCCTTCTTGGTTTTTTACCACAAAAAGGATTACCTCGTTGCACTCGGTGATCCTGTGGAGGGGGTGTTGCTCAACAAAAGCCAGAAGGCATTGCCTTCTTGGTTTTTTACCACAAAAAGGATTACCTCGTTGCACTCGGTGATCCTGTGGAGGGGGTGTTGCTCAACAAAAGCCAGAAGGCATTGCCTTCTTGGTTTTTTACCACAAAAAGGATTACCTCGTTGCACTCGGTGATCCTGTGGAGGGGGTGTTGCTCAACAAAAGCCAGAAGGCATTGCCTTCTTGGTTTTTTATTTGCTTACGCAATCGAGTGAACTCGTTGCGTGCAAATAAAAAAGCCAGACATTTCCATGTCTGGCTTTTGTTGGTCGGGGTGGCAGGATTCGAACCTGCGACCTCCGCGTCCCAAACGCGGCGCGATAACCGGGCTACGCTACACCCCGAACTAGTTATCAATATTCTGTCTTCTCACACAGACTCTGGCGGAGAGACAGGGATTCGAACCCTGGGTACCCTTGTTAGGGTACGACGATTTAGCAAACCGCTCCTTTCGGCCACTCAGGCACCTCTCCTATATTTCAATTAAACTGCTCTTTTTTTGATTTTTCGCGCTAGGGCATTCCATCATTTCATGAGAGCGGCTGCAAATGTAATTCTTCAAATTATGTAACGCAACTTTTTTAAGCCGTTTTTTAGCTAAAATGTAGTATTTAAACTTCCCCTTTGTCCTTTTACCGTAATGGCTTTTACCGCTATCTTAATTCGATCATAATCTATAGGTAAAGACATCCGTATCACAGCTTCCCCATTTTCATTTGTAGGAAGATTAGGATCCCAATATAGGGTTGTAGATGTCTCTGCCAGGTCTTTTCTCCTCTTTGAACTGATTTCCTTGTAGTCTTCAAAATTAATAGATTCATGAAAGCCCTGATACGTTACCTGAGCATCTTTCCTATCCAGGTACTCATCATCCGCCCCGGTTCTAGTATAGATAACAATCACACCTCCCGCGGCCCTGCTTCCATAGATAGCTGCTTCGCCCCCTATAAAAAGTTCTATACGCTCCACATCTGTGTGGCTTACTAAGCTAATAATATCTACCAAAGTAGTGGATTGATTTAATGGGAACCCGTCTATAACCCATAGAAGCGGACCTAATCTCGCTGCCCTTGGAATGAAAACCGAAGGATTTAAAGTACCTAATCTTATAACCTGCACTCCGGGAATATTTAATAATAATTGTGGTATGGTTTTAGGCTTCTCAATATCTTGGTTAATAACTCTGGACGCCTGCAGATTATATACTGTAGGGCTTGTTTTCTGAATCCGTCTTGTGGCCACAAGCCTTATTTCATCCAATTCAATCAATCTTTCAGTCACTGCTTTGGAATTAAATTCCACCATCGGTTTTTTGGCAAATATCTGCTTTGATTGTTTTGATTTTTCATTACTTCTCTTTAATACCTCATCATCTGAATTCAGGGGTGGTATTTCATACTCATAGGGAACAACCTTTACCAGTTTGGTTTTTGCTTCCTCCCCAACCGTCCGGAAGACCATAGTTGCCTCTCCACTAAGTTGTAACCCAGATAATTTGAACAAACCGTCTGAATTGGTCTCTGTTTCCAATGCAATTGCATCATTCGGTGTATTTATAAGAATTTGAATCTTTGTGTTGATAAGCAGCGAATTGTTCAAATTATGGGCCTGACCATAAAACTCCAGTCCATCTTGAAAATTATAAAGGACCTGCTCAGGAATAGCCTTAAAGTTGTTGCCATGGATGCTTTCAGTAGACTGCCCGGTAAGTATCATCAAATCCTTTAAAAACCTTTGATTTCTGGTTGTTCTACCACTAAAAGGACTCTCTTGCAGAAGGTTAGGATTAGTTTCCAATTTATCTGGTCTGCTGAGGCCAATAGATAATTCGGTTTTTACAGGCATTCCTTTCGTATCTGTTACTCTGAATTTTAGGACCTCCTTACCTTCTGAAGAAGTCTGCCTCTCCACCGCTATCTGAAGTTCATTTTTATCGATATATATAGGACGATTTGCCCAGATCTGTTCAAATTCATCTACAAGTTGGAGTTCTAATAATCCCGGAGGTAGATCGGTTTTAGGAATGTCTATTTTTGCTATTCCTTTAATATCAAAGTCTACTTGGATATCAAAATAAGTGATCCCTTTGGCTATACCCTTTAAGTAAATGGATTCGTCTTTTCTTTCCGGTGAAGTTTCTATCCTACTAAAGACACTATCATCATCGAGATTGTTGACCTGCAGAGAATAGCCCATTTCTTGTGACTTTGGTAGCTGAATTAGACGATCATCATCCAATTTAATAAAATAACGTTCCCCTTTCAATGGCTCTAACATGAAAGCACCCAGGTTTATTCCATAATTTTTGATGGTAGCCACTACTTTTCCGTTATCATTTACAACAGCTAACCGGGCCATATCTTTATTGCTAAGGGATACTACCACCTGTTGTTTTAATCCATGTACCAATTGACCCCCTTCCGGATAAATTAGAATGTCCGGATCATTATTTAGTTTTAGCCTGCTTTGATTCTTTTCATCGCTTATCTCGATCTTTTTTATCGCAAAAGATTCTGGCCCGTAGTTCAGCATCCATCGGGTATAGGCTCTTAAATAATAGTTGCCATCTTTGATTTTCCTGGGAACTTGGATGGAACCCTCACTTTTACCATCAATTATTTTATGATACTGGCTTTCTATCAGAACTCCTTCTTCATTAAGTATCTCCACGTTCAGTACCTCACTTGCACTTACTCTTAGTTGCTCCGGTCCGGTTAAAACGTAGGCTTTAAAAAAAAGATGATCTTCGGGTCTAAGCTCCGACTTATCAATATGTAATACTATTTCCTCTTGCCAAACCCCCAAGGAGTCAACAGAGGTGATTTGTGGTTTTAATGGCGTTATGACACTATTGCTCACCTCCTTATCAAAGAGGTCAGAACCAGTGCCTTGTCCAAATGCAGGTTCGCCAAATGTGAGGAGCAGTAAACACAGAAATAGGAAATTGATACCGTTTATTTTCATATTTAAATTTAATTAAAATAAAGGCTGTCGAATAATAGTCAAGGAGATTTAAGAGGACTTTAACTTAGTTTCCCAGGATTAGGTACGTATCCCCTAATTATTCAGGATACTCAATTCGGAGATGGTAAATATTGGTCAGTTTTTGTTTTAGCACCTTTTTAACTGCTTCAATTTCTTTAAAAGTAATATTGGCATTTAAAAACTGATTGGCCTTCATCTGCCCTGATATAATCTTTTCAACAAACGATTCAATAATCGGATATGTAGGATTCACCAAACTCTTAGAAGCGGC
>Ga0316204_10005028_pt1 | contig 22620 bp, 18 predicted proteins | sample 6monrhotite_MG_2_FD_205661 | JGI IMG/M metagenome (GOLD analysis project Ga0316204, IMG submission 205661) | Microbial mat bacterial communities from mineral coupon in-situ incubated in ocean water Damariscotta River, Maine, United States -... | ecosystem: Environmental > Aquatic > Marine >... | reverse complement strand
TCAGTTTCAGGCTAAAGGGCATATAAGTGGATCACGACAAAAGCCGCTATTAGAGGCACACATCACAGGAGAGCAGCTACGATTATTTGAGTATCAGATTGGGCGCATCAATGGTGAGATTGCACTTAACCCAATTCAATGGCAACAACCCAATATCCAGCTGAATGTCGAGGCACTACGCTTTCAGGATTATCAATTACAATCACTCTCCATCAACGCCCAAAACGATAAAATAGAACTAAAAGCCGCACAAGATAATCACAGCTCACAGATTGAACTGCAAGGCACAGTACAAGAGCACATGTGGCACGGGAAAATCATCAAGGCCAACATTAATAACCAAGCATCGCAAAACTGGCATTTACGCCAACCCTCAACCCTCACCCTCTCCCCACAGCAGATAATACTTGAGCCGCTCTGCTTGCAAAATGAACAACACATTAGCTGTATAGAACTTTCCAAAAAACAAAACCAGTGGTACAGCAAATTAGAGGCCCAACAGATACCGTTATCCCTATTGGCCCTTTGGTTGCCAAACAACTTAACGCTAGAAGGCCATGCAAACATCCAGGCACAGCTACAACACGATAATGATCAACTTAGCGGCAAAGCCAAATTAGAATTATCAGAAGGGTCCATCAACTACACCCTAATCGATGACGAGCCGAAACATTGGCCCTATCAGAGCGGTGAACTAAACCTCGATCTCACCGCACAAGGTATTCACGGGAATTCACAACTAAAATTCAGTAATGGTGATCACTTTAAAGCACGCCTTTCACTGCCAAATGCGCAATTAAAAACATTTAACCTCAGCCAACAAGCGCTCCAAGCAGAGGCACAATTAACCATCAGTAATCTGGAATTAATCGAGGCTATTAGCCCTGAAATTAAGTCATTACAAGGTAACGCCTCACTAAATCTGACAGCTAATGGTACCCTTAAGCAGCCTCAAATTAATGGTCAAGCCCAACTGCTTAATGGCTCCTTACGTATCCCACGATTGGGCATCACCATTAAAGATCTAACCCTGCAAAGCCACAGTGAAGCACTGCAAAAAATCCACTATACCCTTAAGGGCCGCTCCGCTGATGGTAACGTAAGCATTATCGGCCAAACCACCTTGGATGGCAGTGCGGGATGGCCTACCGAACTCACCATCAAAGGTGAAGAGTTTGAAGTATCACGTATACCCGAAGCGCGAATATTAGCCTCCCCCGATTTGCATATCACGCTGAAAAATCACACCGCACATATCAATGGATCACTACACATCCCCTACGCAAAATTACAGCCCAAGGATATTAGTAGCGCAGCGCAAATATCTGATGATGTGGTGATTATCGGTGAGCAGCAATCCACAAACGAACGCTGGTTACTCTACAGCCGGGTACGCTTAACACTAGGAGAACGCGTGCACCTTTACGGCTTTGGCTTTGAGGGACGATTGGGCGGTAGCCTATTGCTCGAAGATGAACCCAGCCAGCTCACCCGAGCAACGGGTGAAATTAGCATACCCGAAGGGCGCTACCGCGCCTATGGTCAACGCCTAGACGTGGAACAAGGGCGGCTACTCTACACAGGCGGGCTACTCAGTAACCCAGGCCTTGACCTTCGCTGTGTTCGCCATATCAACGAAGTCACTGCGGGACTCAAGGTCAGCGGTAGCCTAACGCGCCCCCAGCTTGAGCTGTTCACAAACCCTGCGATGGGACAAACAGATGCCCTCGCCTACTTACTACTAGGACGGCCCATTGAAAATACATCAGGCGATGATGGCGCAATGATGTCCCAGGCAGCCCTAGCACTCGGTTTAATCGGTGGTGACCGCCTTGCTCGCTCACTGAGCGAACGTTTTGGCCTAGACGAGATGCGTATCGAGAGCAACGATACAGGCGAGCAAGCATCATTGGTAATGGGCCGCTACCTTTCACCCAAGCTCTATCTCAGCTACGGCGTTGGCCTCATCGAAGCATTCAACACCGTCAACATCCGCTACCAAATCACTGATCGATGGCAGCTAAAAGGCGAAAGCGGTGAATCCCAAGGCGCTGATCTATTTTATACCTTCGAACGTTAGTCCATACGATAGTATTGCAATTTATTCAGTAAAAACGACAGAATAGGGAACTTAGAATCGATGGTTCAATGATGAAAAAATATTGGATTTTTTTTAAAATCATACCCTGCATACTCTGCTCCAGCCTGGCGGTTGCCAACGACTACAGCCGCTGCAGTGTCATTGACAATCCCGAAAAAAGGCTCAAATGCTATGACGATGAAGTACAGAAGTATCAAATAATCAATAAATACAGTGATGACATAGATAGCCAATTACCGATGAAACAGCGCATCGACAACGAAAAAAAATTATCTAACGTCGGTGGATTTATCATCGTACCCCATCGACCCACCTACATCATGCCGTTTACCTATGCCGCAGGTATGCATACTGAACCCTTTAAAGATATTTACGCTGATGAAACCGGTCAATTACAGAATTTTGAAGCCAAGTTTCAAATCAGTTTTAAAGTCCCACTTTGGATGAACATTGCGGATAAAGATATAAACTTGTGGTTTGGTTACACCCAGCTATCCCTTTGGCAGCTTTATAACTCACAAGTCTCCTCTCCTTTTAGAGAGACCAATTACCAACCTGAAATCGCCTTAGCCTTTACTAGCGATTTTAAACTTTTGGGGATGAATAACACCTTTGTTGTAGTGGGACTAGACCACCAATCAAATGGGCAATCAAAAAACCTATCTCGAAGCTGGAACCGTCTATATACCAACTTTGTACTCGAACACAAAAATATGATGATCTATTTCAAACCTTGGTATCGCTTACCTGAAAGTGCCGAGAATGATGACAACCCAGATATTGATGAATATTTAGGCTACTCAGAGCTAAGCCTATTTTACAAGAACAGGGATAGCATATCGGGGATTAGACTATGGAATAACTTAAGAGCACCTAACAATCGAACGTCAGTTCAGCTGGACTGGAGTTTCCCAGTCGCCCCAAGCTTAAAGGTTTATATCCAATATTTTAACGGCTATGGCGAAACACTGTTGGACTACAACTACCGCACCAAGCGGATTGGTCTCGGTATTATGTTAACTGACTGGTTTTAGATCCCCTCCCTCATATATACCAAGCAGAGGGGGATTTTACAGCTCAACGACGCCTAATAAAATATAGAGGTCAGCTGTTACTTAAGGAGAGGATGATCTTTAGGCAGCGCTCGTGAATGCCACAGCGCCAGTTTATGCCTCATTGATTTAATCGATACCTGATCTTCAGGTAAAGGCACCAGCAATTTATCGTGTATTAGCAAACGGTATATATAAAGAATTTTATCGTTCATAGAGTCAGTCGGCTCAAAAATAACGGCCCCCCGCTCCTCTCCATATTTCACACCCGCCTCAACCGCCAACTTCACCAATTCAGACTCATGTTTAAGCTTCTTCATCTTTTCTCCTAGTTAAAACTTGAACCCCTCTAAAATTCAAGTATAAGCATGAGGTTACCCCTTAATGTTACGAGTTTCCACAAAAAAAGATGCTTACAACAGAGTAAGTCTAGTATCGTAGTTATAATCTCCTAGTCCAATAAGGCAAAACTAACAAATGGCCAAATACTCCCAAAAAAGCACTCCTTCCATAGAAGTTCAGCAGGAAGCGCAAGCAATCGCTCGTGCTACGCAAAAGCCCGGACAGAGCAAAGAACAGACAAGGCTGATTGCACAAGGCATTCAAAAAGGGATAGAACAATACAAAAAGCAGCATAAGAGCAAATCGAGAGAGCTGAATAAAAAGCTTAAAAAACTAACAGACCAACCCTCAAACCATACCGAAAAAGAGAGCAACATCCCAGCCACTAAAATAAAACAGCACTGGTTACCCTGGCTACTGCTGCTCACTTCATGGCTAGGTATGGCAATATATCTATTCACAAGCCATTAATTCACACTCACCACTCTATCCATCCAATTAAGCCTTAACCTAAACGATCTCATTAAAAATGAGTAACACCACAACGACACTTAATCGAAACGAATAGTTTCTCCTGCATCACATTCCAAAGGTAAAGCTAGTAGAGACCGTTGTATCAAAATTACACCAATCAAATTCTGTTTCACTTTGACTTCGTACGGTAATAGTCGTCGCCCCAGTTTGTAACACCTCAAATCCCAGCCTGAGTGGCTCATAGTATCCAGGGTATAAATAATTCCCCTGATAAAAATGAATGGCCCCATTACCATTATCGAGATAAGCACTGGGTCCCGCCACGCCTTCTCCATATGCGGCGGCATAAGCATCCGCTCTGTCACTACCCGCACCTGTAACATAATAATATGGGACGCCACCACCACAGCGAGAAGGGTCACCCGCAACATCCCACCAATAGGTCCAAAAACCATAAAAACTAAATGTCTCATCCACATAGTGTGCTACTAACATTGTAGGGTCGAACTCGACTTGAACATTCCCCCAAATGGATTGATTTAAATCTGGACTATCCAGTGATAAATTCACAATATCACCTATCTGTAGTGTCTCCTCTATGGTACCCCCTCCCTCAATCGTAATGACATAGGTAGTAGCTGAAACTGAAACACTAATTGACAATATCCATAAAGAAACAACAACCAACAAATACTTCATCACGTATCTCCCTGATTCATATTTACACTAAATTGATGGGTATATAATTTAAGCGATAATTTGTTCATCCATATCGATACAAGTATTACCTTCTTCGTGAAAAAAATCGGGTAGCAATTCAACTATGCTAGTCTGACGAAGAGCATGAGCCAATTGGCTGAAAATATCACCACCATGTAAAGTCTCTTGGGGTAAATATTTTCCGGTAGCCAAACTCACCTCTTTAATCGCCGCGTTCAATTCAACCTCAGTCGCATTCATCTGTTCAAAAACAAATTGCTCATATTTTGGGAACTGGCCTTGCTCAACAATTTGATTCCTAAGCTCAAGAACCCCAGCCACATCAACACTCAACTCGGAAAAGGGCGTTTGCTGGATATAAAGTTCAATATTTTCAAGGCATGCCGTATATAACTTAATACCGCCCTCTAGTCTGCTGAGAAATGATGTGGCAGCATGTCGTTGTAACTTAGCATCAACCCTATTCCCACTCTCTAAAGCCCCCCTAAGCCTTGAAAGCGAGCAGTACAACAGCCTGCTAGCAGTTATCACCTCACCTGCTGCGACAATAGAGTTGTTAACACTAACAATGGCCGGGCCTTCGCCCACCGCCAGCGCAAAACCAACGGGAGGTGCCTGTGCCACTCGAGCGCTTTGAGAGCTAGGTGATACAGAGGCGAATGCATCCCATAACCCCATACCTATAAAGCTAACCCCCTGACCAATAAGCCCCCCCGCACCTAACGCGGTCGTGACTGGCTCAGGTGTTATTACGCCTGCAGCTGAAATAACTGACAACCCTGTTCCTACATCTCTTGCTTCTTGCTTTCCCATGTTGTTCTCCTTTCAAAATAGAAATTTAATATAGAGATCTTTGCACAAAAATAAGTTTTCGTTTTAGAAAAAAAATATGGATCGCAACAAGATCCAAACTAAATATAAATACCCAACAGTTTTGGTGGACTATAAAAAATATTAATAAAAATAATTTCATACTTTATGCTAACTAAACACGAGTAAAAAATATCCTATCATTTAAATCTAGCACATTTTAAAAAAAGCGAATCAACATAAAAAATAACCACATATAACAATCAATTAAATATAAATTTACTTTTAAATACTCATTAAATACCCTTCATAACTAATATTCCTTAAAATCTATAAAACGCTATATTAAAAAGCAAAATAACAATAAAAAATAATAGGTATATTTTATCAACAATACCAACTACTTTATAAGCGTAGGCGTGATGGGATTGAACTCATTCATGGGTTCCCCTTCCGCAATTCTATTACCATTTTAGGGAACCTAAAAAAACATGGAGCGCGTCCAAATGAAACAAAAAAAATCACACAATATACTTTACGGAATATCATTGATTACAGCGTCTTTATTAACTTCCAATGTATTTGCGCAGACCGCACAACAAGAGCTGGGAAGATTTCTCTATTTTGATGAAAACCTTTCGATAAACCAAAACCAATCATGTGCAAGTTGTCATTTACCTGATACTGGTTTTGCCGAACCAGACCAACAATTCCCTTCATCTGAAGGCTCAATCCCGGGTAAGTTCGGTGGTCGGAATGCGCCTAGCGCTGGCTATGCCGCCTTTTTCCCTGAATTTACCCTTAAAGGTGGAATTCAAGGTGGGCAATTTTGGGATGGCAGAGCGAGCAACTTGACCGAACAGGCAAAAGGCCCTTTCCTTAACCCAGTAGAGATGGCTATGCCAAGCATGGCAGCGGTATTACTGGCAGTCGAAAGCTCACCAGTAGGATATAGTCAACTTTTCTTACAAGTATGTGGTAGCAGTGCATTTGATGATGCCCGCAACAACTTTCAGCCTGGCATTGATAATGCTTATCACTGCTTAGCTGATGCGATTGCAGCCTTTGAACGAACCAGCGAATTAAGCCCATTCACCTCAAAGTTTGATGCGGTTGAGGTAGGACATGCCGTATTCACAACGATAGAAGAAGAAGGCTTTGATCTCTTCACAGGCAAAGCAAAGTGCGCCCATTGCCACGAGCTAGGCTCTGGTAAAGAGAAGAGCGTGTTTACCGATTTCAAATACCATAATATAGGTGTGCCATCAAACCCTGAGCTGCTTGTACTTGCAAACTTACCTCCTGACTTTAAAGACCCCGGTTTAGGAGGTTTTCTCAATGATCCAAAAGAGTTAGGCAGATTCAAAACCACCCACTTACGGAATGTCGAACTCACGCCTCCCTATATGCATAATGGCGTTATGACAACCCTTAAAGAAGTGGTTAATTTTTACAATACCCGAGACATCCCCGGGGAATGGCCTGAGCCAGAAATCAGCGATAACATGAACAGTAGCTTTATCGGTGATCTTGGCCTGACCGATGCTGAGGAGGACGCCATCGTTGAATTTATGAAAACATTGAATGATGGCTATACAATGAACTAGTAGCGCAATCACTTAACAATAAAGCGGGCATGAGCATGTGCCCGTTTTATTTACCTCACAGACAAATATAAACTCATCAATCACTCCCCATTGGAACGTGACCACACTTTATAAAGCCACGTTAGCACCCGAGTACTGTGATGCCGTGCTTTTGGCAGGTTGATTGATAATGGCGAACTCGAAAACACCTCGCCCTCACATTAAATGATAGTATACAAACTTAACAAATCAATTTAACACCATGATTTAAAACAACTTTTAAATCACATCAAAAGCCAATCACCATAATCTCATTCCCACTCATTTAGACACATTTATATTTGTCATTTACCTTAATCGGCTTTTTATGTGTGAAATTATGAAAAATGAGGCCTTATTACAGCTTTGTGGTATCATACGCGCCTAACGCATATCGCATGCGTTCAAGGGCCCCTATTTCGAGATGATATAGCGCCTTTTTTAGTCAGCTGACTGGAAAGGGCATCCGCCCTAGTTCGCAGGCTCTCAAGGGTTTGAGGGCTAATACAGTATCCTAGGCTTAACATTTAGAGTGCAAACATGACTGATCTGAGTAAATACAGAAATATTGGTATCTTCGCTCACGTAGATGCGGGTAAAACCACCACTACCGAGCGTATCCTGAAACTGACCGGTAAAATCCATAAGCTGGGTGAAGTGCACGACGGTGCCGCAACCACTGACTTCATGGAGCAGGAGCAAGAACGTGGTATTACCATCCAGTCTGCTGCCACTACCTGTTTTTGGAAAGATCACCGCTTCAACATCATCGATACGCCTGGACACGTTGACTTCACTATCGAAGTGTATCGTTCACTAAAAGTACTTGACGGTGGTGTAGGTGTATTCTGTGGTTCTGGTGGTGTTGAGCCTCAATCAGAAACCAACTGGCGCTATGCTAATGAATCTGGTGTTGCACGTGTAATCTATATCAACAAGCTAGATAGAATGGGCGCTGATTTCTACCGTGTGACTGAACAAGTTCAAAAAGTACTGGGTGCTCACCCACTGGTAATGACCCTGCCAATCGGTATCGAAGATGATTTCGTCGGTGTTATTGACCTAATGACCATGAAAGCATGGGTATGGGACAGCACGGGCGACCCACTGGCCTACGAAATCGTCGATATCCCAGCTGAGTACCAAGAGAAGGCTGAAGAGTATCGCGAGATGATGATCGAGACTGCTGTCGAGCAGGACGACGATCTTATGGAAAGCTACTTAGAAGGTGAAATCCCTTCAAATGAAGACCTCAAGCGCTGCATCCGTAAGGGTACCATCAACCTAGACTTCTTCCCTACTTTCTGTGGTTCTGCGTTCAAGAATAAAGGTGTACAGCTGGTACTGGATGGTGTTGTTGACTACCTACCAAGCCCAACTGAAGTTAAGCCTCAGCCAGAAGTTGATATGGAAGGTACTGAGACGGGCGAATTCGCAATTGTTGATGTTGACAAGCCTCTGCGCGCACTTGCGTTCAAGATTATGGATGACCGTTTCGGCGCCCTAACCTTTATCCGCATCTACTCTGGTACCTTGAAGAAGGGTGACACCATCCTAAATACCTTCACAGGCAAAACAGAACGTGTTGGTCGCTTAGTTGAAATGCATGCTGATGACCGCATTGAACTCGATTCAGCCCAGGCTGGTGATATCATCGCCTTGGTTGGTTTGAAAAACACCCAGACCGGTCACACTCTATGTGATCCTAAGAACCCAGCAACGCTAGAGCCAATGGTATTCCCTGATCCCGTCATCTCGATCGCTATCGCACCTAAAGATAAGGCTGCGGCTGAGAAAATGGGGATAGCCATCGGTAAGATGGTACAAGAAGATCCCTCTTTCCGCGTTGAGACTGACGAAGACTCAGGCGAGACCATCATCAAGGGTATGGGTGAGCTGCACCTGGATATCAAAGTAGATATCTTGAAGCGTACTCATGGTGTAGATGTTGTTGTAGGTAAGCCACAAGTAGCCTACCGTGAAACGATCACTCAGCGTTTAGAAGATAGCTACACCCACAAGAAACAGTCTGGTGGCTCTGGTCAGTTCGCTAAAATTGACTACATCATCGAGCCATGCGAGCCAGGTGAAGGCTTTAGCTTTGAATCCAAGGTTGTTGGTGGTAACGTTCCTCGCGAATTCTGGCCTGCTGTTGAAAAAGGCTTTAAGATGAGCATGGACAAAGGCGTACTCGCTGGCTTCCCATGCCTAGACTTCAAAGTCACATTGGTAGACGGTGGTTTCCACGCCGTTGACTCCTCGGCAATCGCCTATGAGATTGCAGCAAAAGCAGCCTACCGCCAATCAATGCCTAAGGCTAGCCCGCAGATGCTGGAGCCTATCATGAAAGTTGATGTTTTCACTCCTGATGACCACGTTGGTGACGTTATAGGCGACTTAAATCGTCGTCGCGGAATGATCTTAGGCCAAGAGTCTGGCGTTACTGGCGTTCGCATCAAAGCAACCTGCCCTCTATCAGAGATGTTTGGTTACATTGGTGACTTACGCACTATGACCTCTGGTCGTGGTCAATTCTCAATGGAGTTTGAACACTACGCAGCGTGTCCTAAGAATGTTGCTGATGCTGTCATTAAAGAAGTAGAAGAGCGCGAAAAAGCTAAGTAATTATTACTTAACGCTTTAACGCTACCGCAACACCTAAAAGGGCTGAAATCATAAGATTTCAGCCCTTTTTAATTACCGCCTTTTCAAACTTAATATAAAAAGCTAAGAATCAATAGATGCAACGCTATAACATCACTTTTACTTTATTATTGGTATCACGACTCCGACGAATTAACTCATCACTTGCGACACTCGAATCAGACTTAGCCAAGCGATCATAAAGCACAACATTCACCGTCGCCGCTAAATTCATACAACCCACCGTCGGTATATAAACAACAGAGTTAGCCCTATTTATGACCTCCTGGCTAATCGTTCCATCTTCAGGCCCAAAGAGATAAGTCGCATTATCTGGGTGCTGAAACTCGGGAAGTGGCTGTGCCCCCTCAACTAGCTCGACACACACAATTTCGCTGTTTATGGGAGCATCATCCAGAATCGCATTAACGCCTGTTAGAGGAATCTGCTTACTCACGCGCTTAGTATCAGTGCAGAACTTTGCTGCGCTATCATAGCGCTCGCCCGTATAAATCACCTTATCCACACCGTAACAACCCGCAGCACGCATCACCGAGCCAACATTGGAAGGACTTTTAGGGTTAATTAACCCAATACATACTTTATTTTTCTTCATATAATCAATTTGTTAATGAATAATCCAAAACCACTCGCCTTGTAGATGACAAAGTGATTCACACATATCTATACTTCCTAGCAGATTAAGTCGCAGTGAACCCCTATTATAGGTATGATTGTCTGTACTGTCGGTTAAATCCCGTAGCAAGGTAACAGTGTTGCTAGCCGACCTCTCCTCCTCACCCATGCCTTTGACAATATGAGTAACCTTATGGAGAAAGTTACCCGCAACAAGACAGCGTCAAATAATAAATTTTTTAGCATCGGCTCACTTTACCAATGGGCCTTTTTGAGTTTTTTAATTGTCGCCATGCCGTTATTGTTTGTCATTATCTATACGGTGATAGAGGTCGCTAATTATACTCAAAAAAGCCAAGAAACCATATTTCAAGTAGTAAGTGCAACCGAAAACAGCCGAGTTATCCTTGAACGCCTGATATCAATGGAACGTAGTATTCGACAGTATCAAGTCTTGAATGAACCCGAATTTTTTGAGTCATATCGAGAGCATAGGAATACATTTTGGGATGTACTCAAATCATTAAGAGCTGCTGAATCAGATACAAACTTAAAAAAAGCAATGGATACATTGTATGAGAAAGAAAAAACACTACATCAAACTATATTAACAAAATCAAAAAAAATTCAGCCCGAATTAGAAAAAGAGGATCTCAATGGGTTTGACGAACTAACAACACGGGCGAGATTCTTGTTATCAGCAAGTGAAAAAAGAGTGTCCTTAGAAGCCACCACATTATCAACAATAGCCCAGCGTTTACAGATAAGGTTGATTTATTCAGCTTTTTTAAGTATTCCATTAGCCTTAATATTAGGTCTAATATTCGTATATTTATTAACCCGCCCCATTAAAAAAATTGGGCAAGCCATTCGTAATTTAGGTGAAATTGGCTTAGAAACACCCATCGCGATCAAAGGACCAAAAGATTTAACAGAACTTGGACAGCATCTAGAGTGGCTACGAAAAAGACTCAACTACCTAGAACATGAAAAACAGCAATTCATCAGAAATGTCTCCCATGAATTAAAAACACCTTTAGCCACACTAAAAGAAGGTACTGATTTATTATCAGAAAATGTTGTCGGGGAGCTCAATACAGAACAAAGAGATATCATTAATTTAATGAAAATGGGCAACATAACTATTCACGATTTAGTTGAAAACCTTCTCGAATACCAAAAAACCATATCAACGAAAATTGACTTAAACTTTTCTATATTTGAGTTTGAAGCTTTAATCAAACGTGTTATTAACGAGTATAAGTTACCCATACGAAGTAAAAATATCACGCTAGAATGTGACCTAGCCGAAGTTAATATAAAAGCTGATTATGAAAAAATGAAGATTATTGTTAACAATGTTTTTTCAAATTCCCTCAAATTTTCACCCAATGATGGAACAATTGGATTGAAGCTATACTCAGATAACGATGTGATATGTTTAGAGATAGATGATCAAGGCCCAGGAGTAGCCGAAGAGATCAAACCTTTTATTTATGAAAATTTTTACCAGGGCGACTCACCTCAAGCCTGGAAAATTAAAGGCTCTGGTTTAGGATTAGCACTAGTCAAACACTACCTTGATGCACATAAGGGGACCATCACACTATTACCCGCTAACAAGGAATATAGTGGGGCACGATTTTTTTTACAATTACCAAAAAACAGGGAAATTACTGATGCCAATATTCATTAAGTTGCTTTTTTTAGCACTTATATTCAGTAATCAGGGCTGTCAGATTCATTTTTTACAGCAAGATAAGCCCCAACCATCACCCATAGAAAATAAACAGGCATATTTTGACAATACAACACCACTCTCTGAAATTGATGCTACCCCCGTTTATACAAACGAAGTCTACCGCTTATTGATGCAAGGTATGCAATATCATGAGCTTAACAAACCGCAGCAACAAGAAAAATGTGAAACCTTGAAAATAAATTATCAAGCAGATGAAGATTGGAAAATAGCCTGGCTATTAATTTATGCTTTAAATGATGACTTCGCTTGTATTAATGCGACTCAATCCCTGGATATGTTGAATAAAATTCAGGATCTACCCGATATGAATATTCAACTTAAATGGTTAAATGGAAAGCATATCAAATTATTGAGTCAAATCATTAAATCAAATAAACATCGAGATAAATTAGCAAAACAACTACGAGAATCAAAAATGAAGTTACAAAAAGAAAGTCATAAAATAGAGGAACTTAAGAAAATTGAAGCCAACATTAACAAAAAAATCGAGAATGAATAAAGCATCATCCAGTAATAACTTTCAACATCAGAAAATATTGCTGGTAGATGATGACCCAAGCTTACTCAAGTTGCTTTCAGTACGCTTGCGGGCGACTGGACTAGAGGTTGAAACGGCATCAAGCGCTGAACAAGCTGTAGCATTAATTCCAAGCAACCTTCCCCAATTAGTCATTACCGACCTGAGAATGGCGGAAATGGATGGTATAGCCCTATTTCACCACCTTCAGCAGCAGTACCCTACCCTGCCCGTTATTATCCTCACGGCACACGGCACTATCAAGGAAGCGGTATCTGCAACACATCAAGGGGTATTTGGTTTCCTAACCAAACCCTTCGATAGCAAAGAACTTCTTGAGCTGGTTAGCCAAGCCTTAGCCCTTAATAGTAGTACGCAGTCAAATCAACTAGACGGTAATACAGAGCCCTGGCGGGAAGCAATAATCACTCGAAGCTTTGTTATGGAGAATTTATTAAGAGAGACCCAACGGGTCGCGCAAAGCAATGTGAGCGTATATATCCAAGGAGAAAGCGGTACCGGAAAGGAACTAATAGCGCAATCGTTACATAAAGCCAGTACCCGCTGCAACAACGAATTTGTAGCAGTAAACTGCAGTGCAATACCTGAGGAGTTACTTGAGTCTGAGCTATTTGGGCACTGCAAAGGCGCTTTTTCTGGCGCAACCGCCTCGCGCAAAGGCCTGTTTGAAATAGCAGATGGTGGCAGCCTGTTTTTAGATGAGATAGGTGATATGTCTGCAGCATTTCAAGTGAAATTACTGCGAGCATTACAGGAGGGGGAAATTCGCCCAGTGGGTGCGAGTAAAACTATTTCTGTTGATGTTAGGGTTATCTCTGCCAGCCATCGAGATTTATTAAAGCTGGTGTCTGATAATCTATTTAGACTAGATCTCTATTATCGTCTCAATGTCGTAACATTAAAATTGCCTCGACTATCTGAAAGAGTAGAGGATATCCCTATTTTAGTTAACCACTTCATTGCGCACAGTAACTCGAAAACAACGTCAGTTGCTAAGGGGTTATCGAATGAAGCAATGGAATTATTAGTAGCGTACGAATGGCCGGGCAATGTACGTCAGCTTAAAAATGTGCTCGAGCATATCCTGACCTTCGCAACCACACCACTCATCCCAGTGAGCCTAGTTGAAAAGGCATTACAAGAAAAACAAAAATCACTGCTCAGTTTCAATACCGCTAAAAAGATTTTTGAACGTGATTATTTGGTTAAATTATTACAATTAGCCAATGGCAACGTTACCGAAGCTGCCCGTTTAGCTAAACGCAATAGAACTGAGTTTTACCGATTACTAGACCGGCATGAATTGAAAGCAGCACAGTTTAAAATTGGAAAAGTGGCAAAAATTAACCAAGACGACTAAAGCTAAGGTGTCTTGGTCAGTTTTCGTTAAACGGGGTTAGTTTAACCTAAATACGTGATTACGATAACTGAGGGAATTTATTTGAAAACTCTTCAGCATCTAATTTCCCATCCTGATTAATATCGATGCTGTCCCAGTTATCAAAAACTTTCTTAGAATAAACACCTTCTGATTTAGTGATCATACCATCCCTATCAATATCCAGTAATTTCCATAAATCATGCGCTTCATCATTATTTTCAGCATATGCAGCAGTTGAAACTAAAGCAAAAGAGATAATCATTAATAACTTTTTCATGGGACATTCCTTATTCAATTATTTAAGTGAAAAGAATCAACGCCACACATACAGCAATTAACGGGCCATTATCCAATAACAGACCTAAGTGATTATAAACATTATAATTATTTTTTTTTATTAATGGGGTCGCAGAGGAGCGTATTTATATTTCGTTCAAAATGTCTCTATTTCCCGACGATTCACACAGTCGCAATAGTCTATGCTATAAAGACACCCTCACACATAACACGTAACACATTGAAATAACTATCAATTAAAGCTTATCCTTAGCCATTAAATTTAGCTAAAACTGATTGTCGTGGTATAACGACAAACGTGCCCCATAAACAATCATTCCCCTTAAAACCAAGAACGAGGCTTGCGCAGGTAAATACTAGAAATGTCGTCAAATAACGACACCCCATTCACTTCTGATAAAGCACTAACCCAAACAGCCTAAAAACACCCATGCTCTTGGCACTACTAAGCAAAACGCTTACGCATAAAGGCGTAATACATCACCGGGATAATTAACAAGGTCAATACCGTGCTTACCAAGATACCAAAGATCAGTGAAATCGCTAAACCATTAAAGATCGGATCATCTAAGATAAATACGGCTCCCAGCATCGCGGCCAAGCCAGTTAAAATGATCGGTTTGGCACGCACAGCGCCCGAACGAATCACCGCCTCGTCAAAGGGTCGCCCCATTGCTCGCTCTTTATTGATGAAGTCCACCAGCAGAATCGAATTTCGGACGATGATACCCGCCAAGGCGATCATGCCGATCATTGAAGTGGCGGTAAACTGAGATCCAAGCAAGGCATGCCCTGGCATGACTCCGATAATAGTAAGAGGGATCGGCGCCATAATCACCAAAGGAATAATGTAAGAACGAAATTGGGCCACCACTAACAAATAGATGAGAATAATACCCACCCCATAAGCAATCCCCATATCGCGGAATGTCTCAAAGGTCACCTGCCATTCACCATCCCACTTCACACTATAACGATATGGATTATCCGGTTGTGCAAATAGTGTTTGTTCTACTCGGTGCCCTTGTTCAAAAACCTTATCCTGTAATTGAAAAAAGATATCGAACATACCGTATAACGGACTATCAGTCTCACCTGCCGCATCAGCTGTAACAAAAACCACAGGCATCAAATCTTTATGATAGATAGCGTACTCTCGATGTTCAGCCCGTATTGTCACCAAATCAGCTAAGGGAATGAGATAGCCATCTTGGCTTCGCACCTCAATGCCCATCAACATATTCAAATCAGCTTTATCAGCCTCAGGAATCTCAACTCGAATAGGTACAGAGTATTTAGCGTGGCCGTGATGCATATAGCTAATATCCGCACCGCTCAATACTGTACTAAGCGCATTGACCACATTATCCTGCGATACGCCGAGAATCGCCGCTTTAGCTTGGTCAACTTGGATTAAATAACGGGGGGCAGCAGCCTCGATAGAATCATCAACATCGACAATTTCATCGGTTGTATTGAAAATCTCTCGCAATTGTTTTGCAACCTGAATCTGGCCCTGATAATCAAGCCCATAGACTTCAGCGACTAATGGAGCCTGTACGGGCGGGCCTGGCGGTACTTCGACCACCTTAACATTCGCATTTATATTTAAACCTTGGGCAATCTCTTGTAGTGGCGCACGTACCGCTTGTGCAATTTCATGACTCTTACGATCTCGTAGCGCCTTATCGACTAAATTAACCTGAATCCCCCCCATATGAGAGGCATCACGAAGGTAATATTGACGCACTAAGCCATTAAAGTTCACTGGCGCAGCCGTCGCAGCATAGACTTGGTAATCAGTCACTTCAGGGACGGTGGCAAGATATGCACCCAGTTCGCTCAATACCCTGGCAGTCTCCTCTACAGGGGTCCCCTCAGGCATATCCAACACAATTTGAAACTCAGATTTATTATCAAATGGCAGCATTTTCAATACCACCAACTTCACTGCGACAAGTGAAATCGAGAGCATAATTAACAGAATTACGATGCCAAACAGCCCCCAACGTTTAGCTCGCCCCTTATCCCCCTGCAACAGTGGACGCATGACTTTGTTAAACAGTGGATAAAGCCCTTGCTCACTACTTGCGTGGGAAGCAATCTTAGGCTTTTCACCAAATACTTTTAAGGTTAGCCACGGGGTTACCACAAATGCGACCACTAGAGAGATCAGCATACCCATACTGGCATTGATCGGGATAGGGCTCATATAAGGCCCCATCAAACCACTCACAAAAGCCATGGGTAATAATGCGGCGATAACGGTGAAGGTTGCCAATATAGTCGGGCCACCCACCTCATCCACAGCCTCTGGGATAATCGCAGAGAGTGGCTGGCCTTTTTTAAGTAACATGTGGCGGTGGATATTTTCAACGACGACGATCGCGTCATCCACCAAAATCCCAATCGAAAATATAAGGGCAAATAACGACACTCGATTGATAGTAAAGCCCCATGCCCACGAGGCAAATAAGGTCATCATCAATGTCACAACGATGGCACTACCAACAATAAATGCTTCACGCTTTCCTAACGTCAACAACACCAACAGCACAACCGATAAAGTAGCGAAACTTAGCTTCTTAATAAGGTGCGTCGCCTTTTCATTTGCCGTAGCACCATAATTTCGGGTAACCGTCACCTCAACATTATTAGGAATAAAAATCCCTTGTAGCTGATCAATACGTTGAATAATTTGATCCGCCACATCAACAGCGTTGGTACCAGGCTGCTTGGCAATGGCAATCGTGACAGCGGGAAATTCGCCTTGACTAGTAAATCCATTTTCAGCGGCAGCCGGGCCTGTACCTAGCCAAACATATTGATCAGGATGGTCGGCCCCAATACGTACCTCAGCAACGTCACTAAGGTATATAGGCTGCCTATCGTGCACCCCAATCACTAAGTTACGAATCTCTTCAGCACTGCTGAGAAACCCTCCAGCACGCACTAATATCTCACGATTATCCCTAACCATCACTCCTGCTTCGTGGGAAACATTAGCGCTCTGCAGGGCGCCACTCAACTCCTCAATAGCGATGTTATAGGCAGCCAGTTTTTGAATATCCAATAAGACATGCACAACTTGATCAGGGCTACCCAAGGTATAAATATCCCGAGTCCCTCTCACCCGCTTCAACTCTACCTCAATGGTGTGTGCCACCTTAGAAAGCTCAAACGCACCAATGGATTCATCCTTACTCCACAGGGTAAGGGAGACAATGGGCACATCATCAATTCCCATCGGCTTAATAACCGGCATGGATGCCCCTACCGTCGAAGGTAGCCAATCACTATTGGAATGCACCGCGTTATAAAGGCGAACAATCGCATCGGTACGCGACTCCCCTACCTCAAAGCTTACGGTTAATACTGACATCCCTGGCTGGGAGACTGAGTAAACATGCTCAACGCCTTCCAGCTCAGATAAAACCTGCTCTGCTGGGGTGCTCACCAGCTCTTCCACCTCCATTGCCGAAGCACCAGGAAAAGGAATAAAAATATTGGCAAACGTGACATTGATCTGCGGCTCTTCCTCCTTAGGGGTCACCATCACAGCAAACAACCCCAAAAGAAGCCCCACCAACGCTAAAAGTGGTGTAATTTCCGTTTGCAAAAAACGTTTAGCGACGCCACCAGAGATACCCATACGTTACTCCCCTGTCTGGCTACGATGCTTTAGCAGAATACCCGCTTGCACAGGATTCAATGACACCTTCTCTCCAGCATGTAGACCAGCCAAAACCTCAGTGCGGCCATCTTGCAATTTTCTACCCAAGCGCACCTGGCGGTATTTAATATCATTCCCGTCCACTACATACACCGCACTCACTTCGCTACGGTATACAATGGCTTTGGGGTCAATCGCCAACACACTGCGGTTACCCGTAATAAAGGCAACTTTTACCATCATCCCTGGATAAACGCCCTTCAACCCACCAGGTAAACCAACGCGCACCTTAAATGTATGAGTAATGGGGTCCGCATAAGGATAAAATGTCATCACCTCACTACGTAGAGATTGCTGATTGGGCTTTTCAAGCATCACCTGCGCAGCCTGATTTTGCCGTACTAATTCAATGTAATCTTGGGGAACCGATGCAGTCACTCGCATATCATCCACGGCAAAACCCGTCATCAACGGCTGTCCAACTTTGGCCACTTCACCTAGTTCAATGTGACGCGCTACCACAATACCGCTAAATGGCGCGCTGATAACCGTATAGCTCATCTGCTCTTTAGCTTGGAGATGCTTTGCTTCTGCTGCATTCCGACGCTGTTCACTGGACTTTAGCTCCGCAACAGATTGATCCAATGCAGACTTAGCTAGCAATTTTTTCTCATACAAATCAGTAATACGCTGATGTTCAGATTTAGCCTGGGTGTAAATCGCCTCCGATTCATGAAATGCAGCCTCAGCCGCGTCAAGTTGTGAGCGCTGTTCATTATCACTCAGTCGCATAATCACGCTGCCTTGAGAGACAAAATCATCCACATCCACATTGATCTCAGTCACACGCCCAGAAGTTTGCGCAGATATCGTCGCCTGTTTGACCGCCTCAACAACACCATCAAACTTCATGTGCTCTGGATAATCTTGATAATCAACCAGTTGCAATGCCAATGACTCCTTAGCAACCGCACTGCTAGCCCATAGATGAATCAGCAATACTACTGAGGTAAGCGTTTTTTTCATATGCACCTTGACGGCCTCACGAGAAACACAATTATTATCACCCATACTATATCAGCATACTCTAATAAACAAGCATGCCGACCCAAGTAACGACTCACTTTAAGTACGTAAATCTAATCGACTCAATAACTCAACTTGCCAACGTAAATAACGCGCCTTCAATTTAACCGAATTATTCGGTTTAAAGCGTTTAGCCAATCCGGCCCCCCACTCGCCTGATGGCTGAGCCAAAAGAAAAGCAATACCCTGCGCACTCGCTTCACACTGAGCAGGACGCTGTACGACTAAACCACTAAGGTCCGCAAGGCGCTGGCAAAGCCCATCCAGCTGCGCAAGCCCACCGCTTATTTGAATTATCTCTCCAGGTAACAAATAACCATCCATTTCACGTAGGTTGTCACACAATAAAAATAAAATACTTTCCAGTACTGCCACCATCTTTTGCCAAGATAGGCCGTCTCCAATAAAGCCACTTTCAACATCACTCCGCCAATAAGGTGAGCCAATACCCGATACCCCATTAATAAAAAGTGGCACCTCATCAGCGTCAGTCAACCACTGTTCTACTCGTTGCATTTGTGAAGAACTCAAGCCCAGCTTTTCAGCCATCTCAGTAACCGCACAGCCCGCCCCATTAACAGTACCTTCCAACACATAAAGTGCCTTGTCCCGCTCTTGCCATACAACACTATTCAATAAACGCGAGGCTCGCGCTACCGGCTCTGAGATCACTCGTTGCACAAAAGCACCCGTCCCCATATTTATATAGTGTACTTTCGGATCAGGCCAACCTTGAGCAAACAAGGCCGATGATTGATCACCATTTAACACCATTAACGGAATATCAAAACCCACAAGGTCCAGGTGCCCATAGCAATAAGCACTGGGCATAACCTTTGGTAAACTTTCTAGCGACACAGAAAAACACGATGCCAAAGCATCATCCCACTGCAACTGGTGAATATTAAATAATAGACTACGTGATGCATTTGCCGGATCCACAAGCAAAGGCTGCTCGCGCACAAGAGAATACAATAAATAGCTCGCCATCGGCCCCCATGACAAACTACCCTCCTGCTGTGCCTCAATCACTTCAAGGAGGTGATCAGCACACCAGCGTAACTTGCTAACACCATAGTGGCCATTGGCAAATAGACCACTACGCTGATGGATGAAATCTCGTTTATCCACAAACTGATCTATCCATGAGGCATTACGTAGATCCTGCCAACTAATTATTGGCGACAGCGCTTCTCCTGTATGCGCATTCCAACAGGCGATATTTGAACGCTGAGTGACTAAACCCGCCGCACAGATTAGGTTAGCCCTATCCCCTAGCTGAGTGATCACATTATTAATAGCTTGGCGTGTCGCAACAATTAACGCTTCGGGGTCATATTCCACCCAGGCAGGGTTAGGTTGCCGAGCAAACAGCGGAACACGCGCTTGTCCAACCACCACGCCCTGACTATCAAACACAATAGCCCGACTAGCATGTCCGCCCTGATCAATCGCCAGATAAAACGCTCTACCTTCCACCCTACCTCCTGACAAGCTAAGCAATACCCGCTACACTTTGAACAATCATTATTGGAGCCTTACCATGCTACGTAATATCGTGTTTCTGTTTGCCGTACTGTTATTAAGCAGTTGCAGCAACACCGTAAAATTACAGTTAGATGCCATCAACACCCCAGGCTACGACTTAAAGCAATACCCCTATATACTGCTCAGCGGTGTCCCTAACATCAATAATCACGACCTCTATTTTCAAGAGTTTAAACGCTACGCTCTACACGCACTGGAAAAAGCAGGCCTGCAACCTGCCCACAACCCACAATCCGCGACCCAGAGCATCTATTTAAGTTTTGGTGTTAATGACGGCATAACGCAGCGTTATACCTATACCACACCACTCTATGACTATGTTGGTGGCGAGACCTACACCATAAAAGAGAAAACAGGCCAAGCCGATGTCACAACCACTGAGGTATATGTCCCTTTCAGTCGACAAGTTGTTGGACGTGAGCGCCACACCAGAACAATTACCCAATATCAAAGCTATGTTCGACTGGAAGGGCGTGACAATAACAAAGAAGCCACCCAACGGTGGATGATAACCGTTGAGGCCATCAGCGAAAACAATGACCTACGCAGTTTAATGCCTATCATGCTAAACAAGGCCATCCCCTACATAGGAAACAACAGCAGCAAGGTCATAGCACTTAGTGTCAACATTAATGATAATGATACACAAAAATTTATCGATGAACTCAATTCACATTAAGACTCGGCATAGGAGATATTATTAACCTTACTGAAATTAAAATATGAATTACTCAGCGGTCTAAGAATAAATTCCAAGAAATTTTCACCTCCCTTGCGAACATCTGCATAGTTAACGGGTCTACAGCCTAGGTAAACAATCAAAATCATTAAATCACATGCCAGTAACGCACACTTATTTAGCGATTGTAGAGTAAGTTTAAAGGTGGTTTTTCGCATATTGCATAGTTAAGCCGCCTAAGATTTAATCAACCTATAGCGCGCCTAAACAATAAAATAATTGTTAATTTAAATTAATGCCTAGAGTGTCATACTGATAAATGATATGTAAACTCATAACAAACAGGTTGAAGACTATGAATATAAAGTGGATTATCTTAATACTTGTAACAGCAGCTGTTTCTACTGGCTGTAATGAGAAAGAAACCGAGTCAAACCTCGAAACAAAGCCTTTAAACATGACCTCGGAAATAAACGTAGAGACAAATGATAATCAAGCAATCACGAGCGCGCCAATGGCAGCAGAAGAAGGGTTAAGCACAGCAAATAGCGAACAAAAATTAATGGACGCTCCAGGTATTGCACCAGAAAATCTTGATCAAGAGATAAGTAGATTTGTTGATCACATCGCCTCCCGTCAAGCTGCAGAGATCCCTACTGAAGAGTTCAAGCAACACATCAAGGGCGTAATCCAACAAATCGAAGCACAAAATGATATTTAGTTAATGCGTAGTTTAATTAACTTTGGTGGCGACTTTATCTAATAAATTCCTATGAAAAAAGAAATTTATAGTAAAGCCACCACTCAATATCGCTAACTTACTAAGGGAGTGCATGGGATATGCTATACTGGGTGGCAAGCTTACTGTGGTATTAGCATAGCTTATAGTAAATCCAACACACGATTTTTCAACTTGGTGTCGCCTAAGTTATAACCCCCTTAGTAGATTAGACTTTTTATTATCGCCCACCGTGCCTGCCACCGCCACCGTGGCCACCGCCGCCGCCATGACAAACGTCACACTGACGAAGCTGAAAGGTTCTCGTCTCGTGATGAACATTATTCGCCCTAGGGCTTCCAGTCACCCGCGATACGGGGTGGCAATTCAAACAGTTCCTGAATGTATCGGCTAGCGTAGGAATCATCGTCTGCTCATCCAAAACAAACTCATGGCATGAAAAACAGTCGTAAGGCTCACCAGGAACACCACCAGGCGCATCCGGTGCCTTTGAGTCATAAAGCATCGGGATCGG
>Ga0316204_10005027_pt1 | contig 22626 bp, 24 predicted proteins | sample 6monrhotite_MG_2_FD_205661 | JGI IMG/M metagenome (GOLD analysis project Ga0316204, IMG submission 205661) | Microbial mat bacterial communities from mineral coupon in-situ incubated in ocean water Damariscotta River, Maine, United States -... | ecosystem: Environmental > Aquatic > Marine >... | reverse complement strand
TAATCGCATAAAGGTCGGGGTATGATTGGTAAGCTTTCAGGTCGGATAGACTATCGCGGCGAAGACCACGTTTTGCTGGATGTACGGGGGGTTGGATACCTCGTTTACTGTTCTGACAGGACGCTGATGTCGCTTCCCGCCGCGGGCGAGGCTGTTGCGCTTTATACCGAACTACTGGTGCGCGAAGATTTGCTACAACTTTTCGGGTTCACTTCGCTGGTTGAAAAAGAATGGCACCGCTTGTTGATGAGCGTGCAAGGCGTTGGGGCCAAGGCCTCGTTGGCGATCCTTGGCACGCTGGGGCCGGATGGGGTCAGCCGCGCGATTGCGCTGGGCGATTGGAACGCAGTGAAGGTCGCGCGTGGCATTGGCCCCAAAACCGCGCAACGGGTTGTGAACGAACTGAAAGACAAAGCGCCCAAGGTCATGGCCATGTCTGGTGGCGCAGTTCCTGAGCCTGTAGACGTGCCTGAAATTGAGGTTATCGAAACCCCGTCACCGACGCGGCAATCCACAGCATCCGTCACCAACGCATCAGCGCAGGCCGAAGCAATGTCGGCGCTGGGCAATCTAGGATACGGGCCGGGTGATGCGGCTGCGGCCGTTATGCAGGCGCTTGGCGATCAACCAGACCTGGACACCGGCGGCTTGATCCGTGAGGCGCTGAAGCTATTGGCGCCGAAGGGATAACGGGGATGAAGGCGTGCGAAACACAGGTTTGCGTCCGGCCCGAGGGTGGGTGCGAGACTTCGCGCCCGCCCGTGGGGGCGGGTCGGACGCGAACCGTTCCGCTTCGCGAAACGGTGGGGTGTTGTTTCTCATGCGTTTGAATACTCTAATTGAAGAAGCAGGACTACGAACAAGCGATGTGTGCGTTATTCTTCATACATCGCAACTTCAGCCCTTTCGGCGTCTATTGCGTTCCATCGTGAGTGAACGTCCCGATCTGTTTGATGCTTATCAAAGCCTACATTCCGATAGTGCGCAGAAGGTGCTTAGAAAGCGGAAACACTGCGTTAGTTTCGTACCATACGACGATGGACGAATGGTATTTGCAGGCGCGTTTCAAATATCTGGATTTAAAGACCTGCCCGTTGCTCAAGTCTACAATGACCCGCGTTTGGACGAGTTGTCAGCGAACTATGGGGCAGTAGATACTGACCCTAAGAGAAATATTGCCAACGGGGGGTCGCGAACTAAATTTAAACTCGAACCGTTTGAGAAAATGGAAGAGTATGTTGGTCGGATACTCATAAAAACGCCCAATGGTAGGACTTACGTGCGGTTGGCGGAAAATTTGAACGCCTATGTCCTGGCGATGTTCGAGCAAAATCAGCTTTCACCTCCGGTCCCGAATTGGCGTGAATTCATTGTGACTGCGCAGGAAGTTCGGGCCTTGCCTAGTGATTGGGCCGCTAGTTTGCGAGAGTGGCGAGGCATTTATCTAATCGTAGATCAATCGGATGGAGAGCGCTATGTAGGGTCCGCATATGGCGATGAAAATTTGTGGGGCCGCTGGCGGGCGCACGTTTCAGGTGATCGAGGGGTGACCGTCGAGCTGCAAAAGCGTGATCCAAATGACTTTAGATTTTCAATCTTGGAGCGGGTTTCGCCTGATATGACGATCAACGACATCGTCCCAATTGAAAACAATTGGAAAGCGCGGCTTGATACGACTGCGAACGGGTTGAACTTGACATGACCGAACCTGACCCTACCCTGCGCCCCGACATCCTGCCCGAGGACAACGACCGCGCCTTGCGGCCTCAGCAGCTTGACGATTTTATCGGGCAAGCGGATGCGCGCGCCAATCTGAAGGTGTTTATCCAGTCCGCCCGTCAGCGTGGCGAGGCGATGGATCACACGTTGTTTTACGGCCCGCCCGGTCTTGGTAAAACGACGCTGGCCCAGATTATGAGCCGCGAGCTTGGGGTGAGTTTCCGCATGACCTCGGGGCCGGTTTTGGCCAAGGCGGGTGATTTGGCGGCGATTCTGACCAACCTCGAAGCGCGGGACGTGCTGTTTATTGACGAAATTCACAGGCTTAATCCGGTGGTCGAAGAAATCCTCTATCCGGCGATGGAGGATTTTGAGCTTGATCTTGTGATCGGCGAAGGCCCCGCTGCGCGGACCGTGCGGATCGAGTTGCAGCCTTTCACATTGGTCGGCGCGACGACGCGGCTTGGGTTGTTAACGACGCCCTTGCGGGATCGTTTTGGCATTCCGACGCGGTTGCAGTTTTACACCGAGGACGAACTGCATGAGATTGTCACCCGCAATGCCCATAAGCTTGGCGCGCCTGCGGATGATGGTGGCGCAAGAGAAATTGCGCGGCGGTCGCGCGGGACACCTCGGATTGCTGGACGACTGTTGCGCCGCGTGGTCGATTTCGCCGTGGTCGAGGGTGACGGACGCGTCAGCAAAGCCCTTGCGGATAGCGCTTTGACGCGGCTTGGGGTGGATAACCTTGGGCTTGATAGCGCCGACCGGCGATATTTGCGCCTGATCGCCGAAAACTACGCCGGTGGGCCGGTGGGGATTGAAACGATGGCCGCCGCGCTGAGCGAAAGCCGCGATGCGTTGGAAGAAGTGATTGAACCGTTTTTGTTGCAGCAAGGCCTGATACAGCGAACACCGCGAGGGCGGATGTTGGCGCAAAAAGGGTGGACGCATCTTGGGATGGCAGCGCCCAAACCGCCGGGTCAAAATGATTTATTTACCGGCTAGGCATCAAGCTTGAGGATGCAGCGATGGTCGACGGGGTGTTTATGAGTATTTTTGCAAAGATAAAGCGGCATTGAGTTTTTTTCGGCACTGGGTCAAAACGGGGTAGCCGAGGAGAGACCATGAAGCCGGAAGACATCGAACCCTATTTCATCCAACCCGACGGACAGTATGCGTTTGCGCGTTGGGGCCGCCCGATTGCGCCGATTGTGTTTGGCATCGAGGATAAATCTCTTGAAGTTGTGAAGGGGGCGCTGGAGGCCGTTGTGCACTTGGCGCGCCATCAAATCGTCGAGACCGATCCCGAGTTTGGATCGAACATGATGTTCTTCTTTTTCAAAAACTGGGATGAGCTTCTGGATGTGCCTGATCTTGACAAGGTGATCCCAGAAATGGCCCGTCTTGTGCAAAAGCTGAAAGACGGTGGCGCAAACCAGTATCGACTGTTCCGTTTTGATGCTGATGGGGCGATCAAGGCCTCATTCGTCTTTTTGCGGATGGATGAGGCTTTGGCTGATACGCCCGCTGAAGTGTTGGCGTTGCAACAGATTGTTCAGGTCATGCTGCTTTGGGGAAAAGACGCCTTTCGCGATCAATCGCCTTTAGGGATGAGCGAAAGTGGCAAGACAATGCTGCGCCCAGAAATCGCGTCAATCATCCACGCCGCATACGACCCTGTCATGCCGGTCGTTGCCAAAGACAAGAGCCATGCGTTGCGTCTATTTGCGCGCATTGAGGCCGCGGTATGACGCATACCTTTCCGGTCCACGTTTATTACGAAGACACTGATTTGGCGGGCATTGTTTACTATGCGAATTACCTGAAGTTCATTGAGCGCGCCCGAACGGAGTGGGTGCGTGGTTTGGGGATCGACCAGACCGCGCTGAAGGCTGATGACGGCATCGTCTTTGCCGTGCGACGGGTTGAGGCAGACTATCTCAGTTCAGCCGTTTTTGACGACGATCTGGTTGTGGAAACCGCGCCCGTTCATGTGACCGGTGCGCGCATCGTTCTGCAGCAGGATGTCACGCGTGGAGGTGAGGTTGTATTTTCGTCTCAGGTGACGCTTGTGGCGTTGTCGGATTCGGGCCAGCCGGTGCGGCTGCCTGCGAATTTGCGGGTCATGTTGCATTGATCCGCCGGTGGCGGCGATGTTATCCCATATCTGTTGGCGTCAAGGCTGATTTCGGTTAGTTTGCCGAAAAAAGCGCCGCTGGAAGTGGCAAGTAGAAAGAGCAGGCTGATGGAAACGGAAACCCTAGCCCTGGCGCAGGAGATTGATTTCTCTATGTGGGCATTGTTCGCACGCGCGACGATTACAGTGAAACTTGTTGTGTTGCTGCTGATCGTTTCGTCGTTCTGGTCGTGGTCGATCATCATTCAAAAGTCGATGAACTTTCAGGGCGCGCGACGCGAAGCCTCGAAGTTTGATCGGGCGTTCTGGTCGGGCGAGCCGCTTGAGGATTTGTTTGAAAGCGTCGGCGCCAAACCCAAGGGTCGGTCGGAAAAGATTTTTGCGGCTGGCATGTTAGAGTGGAAGCGCAGCCACAAGACCAGTGGCGCGTTGATCGCAGGCGCACATTCGCGGATTGATCGCTCGATGGATGTGGCCATCGCGAAAGAGGCTGAAAACCTGCAAAAAGGCTTGCCGATTTTGGCAACCATCGGGTCGACCGCGCCGTTTGTGGGCTTGTTCGGCACCGTTTGGGGCATCATGAACGCCTTTGTTGAAATCGCGGCTCAGCAGAACACCAACCTGGCCGTCGTAGCCCCCGGAATTGCCGAGGCCTTGATGGCGACAGCCCTTGGTCTATTGGCCGCTATTCCGGCGGTGGTTTTCTACAACAAACTTAGTGCTGACAGTGACCGGATCGTCGGCGGGTATGAAGCCTTCGCGGACGAATTCTCGACGCTTCTCAGCCGACAGTTGGACGCTTAAGCGATGGGCGCGGGTGTTCTTGACAGCGCTGGTGGTGGCAAAGGTAGCCGTCGGCGCAGGCGGCGGCGGTCTCGGCCTATGGCGGAAATCAACGTAACGCCGTTTGTGGACGTGATGCTGGTGTTGCTTATCATCTTTATGGTCGCGGCCCCGTTGTTGACGGTGGGTGTGCCGGTGGAATTGCCCAAGACTGCGGCCAAGGCTTTGGCATCTGATCAGGAGGAACCCTTGACGGTGACAATCACGGCTGAGGGGATCGTGATGATCCAGAAAACCCAAACGGAACGCAACGAATTGATCGCCAAGCTGCGTGCGATTGCATCTGAACGTGCCAGCACCAAAGTATATCTGCGCGCTGATGGATCGGTGCCTTATGAGCAGGTGGTGCAGGTGATGGGCGCGCTGAACGCGGGTGGATTTGATGACATCGGCCTTGTGACTGACATCGGAGGCCCCGCGCTGGACGGGTCTGACGGCTAGGCGACAGCGGTGAATTTTGGCACCTATATCTCGGGCGCGGTCCATGTTGGACTGATCGGCTGGCTTTTGGTCGGCGACGTGTTTCGGTCGGATCCACCGGAACCGGAAGTGACGGATGTGTCGGTGATCAGTGCGACCGTGTTTGATGCGATGTTTGCGTCTTCGGCGGCGCCTGAGATCGACATAAACCTCGCTCAAATGGCGACTCCGACGTTTGAAGACGTTTTGGATCAGCCTGTGCAGCTATCGCAGGACGTCGCACCTGAGTTGACCGAGGTGTCGGACCCTGATCTGCCGCAAACACAGGATTCCATGCCGGAAGTGTCGGGGTTGCAGGCGCTGCCGGACGCCGAGGTTTCGCTTGAGGTGCCGAGCATGGCGCTGCCATCTTTTGAGGCCGGGCCGGACATTGAAATCGATAATAGCCCTGACCGTAATCCGCGCGATGCGCCTCGGGTTGCGCCGGTGCCGTTCTTGCGGCCCGATCAGGATGTGGCGGTTGACGACGCCGTAACGCAAGCCGCAAGCGAGGCGCCTGCGCCCGAGGTGACCGTCGAAGACACGCAAGACGCGGCCCCCGAAGAAGCCACGACCGAGATCGTAACCGAGGCCGAACAGCCAGCGGGTGCGCCAACATCTGTGCCTATCCCGCGCTTGCGCCCGCAACCAACGCCGGACATCGCCGCGCCGGAACCTTCACCGGAACCGCCAAAGCCTGATACCACGTCGTCGGCCCTTGCAGCGGCCCTTGCCGAAGCCGAAACGGTTGAACCCACCCCGTCGCCCGTGGCAGAGCCTCAGATCCCCGTTGGCCCGCCAATGACATTGGCCGAACAGGAATCCCTGCGCGTGGCTGTGTCGTCGTGTTGGAATACAGGGTCGCTATCCTCAGCCGCTTTGCGGGTCACGGTGGTTGTCGGGCTGCAAATGGCGGAAAGCGGCAAGCCGTTGTCAAACACCTTACGGCTGGTTTCCAGCACTGGCGGGGATAGCGATGCGATTACACAAGCTTATGAGGCGGCCAGAAGGGCTATTCTCAGATGCGGCACAAAAGGGTATGACCTTCCACAAGAGAAGTACGGCCAGTGGCGCGAGATTGAAATGACATTTAACCCAGAGAAGATGCGGATCAAATAATGACACGTCTGTTTGCACTAATCCTCGGCCTCATTTGCTTGGCATTGCCTGCGATCGCGCAGCAAGGCCCGTTGCGGATTGAGATCACCGAAGGCGTCATCGAACCGATGCCGTTCGCGGCCCCCAGCTTTGTGGCCTCAAACGCCGAGGCCGTGGCCTTGGGCGAAGACATCGCGAGCGTGGTGGCGGCTGATTTGGAAAGCACAGGCCTGTTTCGCCAGATACAGACCGCGTCGTTTATCAGCGGGATCACCAGCTTTACGTCGCCGGTTGAATTTGCGGACTGGAAGGCGATCAATGCGCAAGCGCTGATCACCGGACAAATCAGCACGAATGGCACCCAATTGGTGCTGCAGTTCCGTGTGTACGATGTGTTTGCAGGCCAAGAACTGGGCAACGGACTGCAATTCGTCGGCACCACCGAGGGCTGGCGCCGCATGGGGCACAAGGTGGCCGACGCAGTTTACAGCCGGATCACGGGCGAAAGCGGCTATTTCGACAGTCGCATTGTTTTCGTGTCCGAGCGTGGCAACAAGGGCGATCGCAAGAAATCACTGGCGATTATGGATTACGACGGGGCCAATGTGCAGATGCTGACGGACGACAGTAATTTGGTGCTTGCGCCTCGGTTCTCGCCAACCGGGGACCGTGTGCTTTACACAAGCTATGAAACCGGCTTTCCGCGCATCTATTTGCTGGATGTTGGCAGCGCTGCCCGACGCGTGCTCGAGGCCCAGCCCGGCAGCATTAGCTTTGCCCCGCGCTTTGGGCCGGATGGCAACACTGTTGTGTATTCGCTGGCCACAAACGGCAACACAGACTTGTTCCGCATGGACACCACCGGCACGGGGCGGGTGCGTCTGACCAGTTCACCTGGCATTGATACGGCCCCAAGCTTTTCGCCCGATGGCACCCAGATCGTCTTTGAAAGCGACCGGTCGGGCAGCCAGCAGCTTTATATCATGCCCGCCACAGGAGGGCAGGCCAAGCGGATCAGTTTTGGCGCTGGTCGCTACGGCACGCCGGTATGGTCGCCGCGCGGTGATCTGATCGCCTTTACCAAGCAGCACAAAGGGCGTTTTCATATCGGCGTGATGCGTACCGACGGCTCTGAGGAACGGTTGCTAACGGCTAGTTTCCTTGACGAAGGCCCAACGTGGTCGCCCAATGGTCGCGTGATTATGTTCACACGCGAAACCCAAGGCGCGGCGGGGCAGGCGGCGCTGTATTCAGTCGACATAACAGGGCGCAATCTTCGACGCATACGCACCCCATATGGCGCGTCGGATCCAGCATGGAGCCCGCTTCAGTAGCAGTTGCATTTTCAAAATGGCCACAGCGTGATAGAGTGGTGAAAACAGGACAATGAGAGCAGATAAATGAAGTATTTTACCAAAACGGCGTTGATCGCCGGTGCGTTTTTCCTAGCCGCCTGTGATCCAAATTCCCGCTTCGACAATCCAAACGGCACGGCCGGTACAGGTGCTGGCACCGGCGAGTTTGAAACCGGCGGTCTCGGGTCGGCCTCGGACCCTGCGTCGCCCGAATACTTTAGCCAATTTGTTGGGGACAGTGTTGTATTCCTTGTAAACGAATACACGCTGACCAGTGCCGCCCGTGCGGTTCTTGCGCAGCAAGCAGAATGGTTGATCGACAACGCAAGCTATAACGCCATCGTCCAAGGCCATGCCGACGAACGCGGCACACGGGAATACAACCTTGCGCTTGGGGATCGACGGGCCAATTCTGCGCGCGACTATCTTTTGTCGCTTGGTGTGGACGCGGGTCGTGTCAAAACTGTCAGTTACGGCAAAGAGCGTCCAGCGCAGCTTTGCAGCGACGAATCCTGTTATTCACAAAACCGTCGCGCTGTGAGCGTTTTGGTTGTTGGCCAGTAAGCCTTTCTAGGACCGGAGTTCGAGTTCATGCGTTTGTTTGCCGCCTTTGCTGTTGTCATGTCGATGGCCGTGCCTGTTTCGGCTCAGGATAATTCTACTCTGACCGACATCCGGTCCGAGCTGTCGTTGCTCTACGTTGAAATCTTGTCGCTCAAACAGTTGCTTGATCCGACCGGCCTGCGGGCTGGCACGTCGATGAGTGATACAACGCTTGAACGTGTATCCTCGATCGAGCAAAGCCTGCAAACGCTGACAGCGCGTACCGAAGAGCTGGAGTTCCAGATCGGCCGCGTCGTCCGCGACGCGACCAACCGGATCGGTGATCTGGAATTTCGCGTGTGTGAGGTGGACACCGCCTGTGACATTGGTAGCCTTGGGGAAACGCCGACGATTGGCGCGGCCGTTGCTGCGCCGTCTACGGGTGGACTTGGTGGATTGGGCCGAGACGAGACCGAGCAACTGGCCGTGTCTGAACGCAACGACTTTGAAGCGGCGCAAGTCGCCTTGGATGAGCAGCGCTATCAAGCGGCTGCGGATTTGTTTGAACAGTTTGTCGACAGCTACCCCGGTGGCCCATTGGGTATCCAAGCGCAAATGGGGCGTGGCAAAGCGCTTGAATTGCTTGGTGAACACCGCGAGGCTGCGCGCGCCTATTTGGCGGCGTTTTCTCTCGATAACACCGGCCCACAAGCGCCTACCGCCTTGCTGCAACTTGGCAACATGCTGGCCGCTTTTGGCCAGATCGACGAATCCTGCATCATGCTAAGCGAAGTCGGACGCCGGTTCCCGCTAACAGAACCCGCGATTGAGGCGGCTGGAACGCTGGTCAGCCTTAACTGCCCGTGACATCGTTCAACAGTTGGCTGGGGCAGGTTGACGCCAAGCTTAGCGACCTCGATACCCAAAAGCTGGGGATTGCGGTTTCCGGCGGTGGCGATTCAATCGCGCTTTTGCGCTTGGCCGCTGACTGGGCAAATACCCATTCCGTGGCTTTGTTTGCCTATACGGTTGACCATGATCTTCGACCCGAAGCCGCGTCCGAGGTTGCCTTTGTGCGCGATCTTTGTACGTCGCTAGGGCTGCGTCATTCCACGTTGAAGTGGCGCGATTGGGACGGGCAGGGGAATCTATCCCAAGAAGCGCGCAATGCGCGTTACAAGATGATGGCTGATGCAGCCCTAAAAGACGGCGTGTCGACGATTGCGCTTGGCCACACCCAAGATGACCAATCCGAGACCGTGCTAATGGCTTTAGCGCGCAGATCAGGGATCGACGGGCTGGCGGCTATGCCTGTTGCGCGGGCGACGAACGGGGTAACTTGGGTGCGCCCTTTGCTGGGTGTGTCGCGCCAAGATCTGCGCGATTATCTGGATGCCAAGCAGCAGACGTGGATCGATGACCCGACCAATGACGAGCCTAAGTACGAACGCGTTCGGATGCGCAACGCCAAGGTCCAACTTGGCGATCTTGGTCTTACGGCCAGGGCTTTGGCAGATGTGGCGCAGCATATGCAATCTGTGCAGGCCGTTCTGCGCGCCGTCACGCAAACAGCCCGACATGAGATTTGCGAGGCCATCGGCGGCGCAGTGCGGCTTGATCGCACCAAATTCGCTGATCAGCCGGCTGAAATCCGCCGACGTTTGCTGGTTGAGGCGTTGGGCTATGTCGCCCCGCAGGCAGGCGCTCCGCGCAAAGATGCGGTCGCAGCCCTATTGCGCGGTGACACCGACGCAAGCCTTGCGGGATGTCTGGTCATCCACAAGCGGTCGCACATATGGGTCGCCCGCGAACCTCACGCTGTTCGTGACATAGTCTGCCGGATCACACAGGTTTGGGACGGTAAATGGCGTATTCACGCCGAAAAGCCTCGTCACGGTCTGGTGATTCGGGCTTTGGGCGAAAATGGGCTAAAGTCCTATCCAGAGTGGCGAGATACGGCCCTACCGCGTCAGGTTTTGCTATCGTCGCCAGCAATTTGGCAAGGCGAGCGCCTAATTGATGCCCCAATGGTCGGGCAAAGTGCGGATTGGTCGGCTGAATTGCTTTTTGGTAAGGAAGTTTATCATTCTTAGCCCTAGGGTCATTGAACCTTTTGGCGGCATGTCTATTTTAAGTCTATCCCTGCCCCACGAGGGCGGAAAACAAGTTTAGGAGAAATTCCTTGGGTAACGCGAGAAATATCGCATTCTGGGTCGTCCTGTTTTTACTGGTCCTTGCCCTGTTTAATCTGTTCAACGGCAACGGGTCGACCGTGTCCAATCAGCAGGTTAGCTATTCCGAATTCGTTGAAAACGTGGAGTCCGGCAATGTTGCCGCTGCCACGCTTGACGGAGAAAAGGTCCGGTTCCAATCCGCTAGTGGCGGCGATTTCGTCACGATCAAGCCAAACGACGCCGAAGTGACAACCCTGCTTATCGCAGCGGGCGTTCCTTTCGCGGCTGAAAGCCAAGAGACCTCGGGTCTGCAGTCGTTCTTGATTTCGCTATTGCCCTTTCTGTTGCTTGTCGGTGTGTGGATTTATTTCATGAACCGTATGCAAGGCGGTGGCAAAGGTGGCGCGATGGGGTTTGGCAAGTCCAAGGCCAAGATGCTGACCGAAAAGCAAGGTCGCGTGACGTTTGAAGACGTCGCCGGCATTGATGAAGCCAAGGATGAACTGGACGAAATCGTTGAGTTCCTGCGCAATCCTCAGAAATTCTCGCGTTTGGGCGGGAAAATCCCGAAGGGCGCGTTGTTGGTCGGACCTCCGGGTACGGGCAAGACACTTCTTGCTCGCGCCGTTGCCGGCGAAGCTGGTGTGCCGTTCTTTACCATTTCTGGCTCTGACTTTGTTGAGATGTTCGTTGGTGTTGGTGCAAGCCGCGTCCGCGACATGTTCGAACAGGCCAAGAAGAACGCCCCCTGTATCGTCTTCATCGACGAAATTGACGCCGTGGGTCGCCATCGTGGTGCCGGTTATGGCGGCGGCAATGATGAGCGTGAACAAACGCTCAACCAGTTGCTTGTCGAAATGGACGGTTTTGAAGCCAACGAAGGTGTGATCATCATCGCGGCCACCAACCGGAAAGACGTTCTGGACCCGGCATTGCTGCGTCCTGGTCGTTTTGACCGTCAGGTGACCGTCGGCAATCCCGACATCAAAGGTCGTGAGAAAATTCTTGGGGTGCATGCCCGCAAGACGCCTTTGGGCCCTGACGTTGATCTGCGCATTATTGCGCGGGGCACGCCCGGTTTCTCGGGCGCTGATCTGGCGAACCTTGTGAACGAAGCGGCTTTGACGGCTGCCAGACTTGGACGCCGGTTTGTGACGATGGACGATTTTGAATCTGCGAAAGACAAAGTGATGATGGGGCCTGAAAGACGCTCGATGGTCATGACGGCTGAGCAGAAAGAAATGACGGCCTATCACGAAGCTGGTCACGCATTGGTCGGCACGAAACTGTCAAAGTGTGACCCTGTCTATAAAGCGACGATTATCCCTCGGGGTGGCGCTTTGGGCATGGTGATGAGCTTGCCTGAAATGGATCGTCTCAATATGTTCAAGGACGAATGTCACGAACGTCTTGCGATGACGATGGCGGGTAAAGCGGCTGAAATCCTCAAATATGGTGAGGATTCTGTGTCAAACGGCCCTGCGGGCGATATTCAGCAAGCGTCAGCTTTGGCGCGTGCGATGGTGCTTCAATGGGGCATGTCGGACAAGGTCGGTAACATCGACTATTCCGAAGCGGCGCAAGGCTATCAAGGTGCAACGGCTGGTTTCTCGGTCTCGGCGAATACGAAAGAATTGGTCGAGCAAGAAGTTCAGAAGTTCATTCAAGACGGCTATGAATTGGCCCGTAAGATCATCTCGGAAAATCTAGAAGAATTTGAGCGTCTTGCCCAAGGTTTGCTGGAATACGAGACTCTGACCGGCGAAGAAATCGCGCGCGTTTTGCGGGGCGAGCCGCCTCATGTTGATCCTGACGACGAAGGCGGTAGTGCCAACGTATCAGACAAGCCGAGTGTGACAGCGATCCCCAAAACCCGCGCCAAGAAGCCTACGGGCGGCGGCGGGATGGAGCCTGAACCATCGGCTTAATCCAAAGCTAACGAACCTAAAAAAACCCGTCAGATGTTCTGGCGGGTTTTTTGTTGGGGTTCGTCTGTTTGGCGACATTTGTACAATTTGTCTGCCGAAGCATACATCTCAGCTTGGCGGAATGCTTACCCGCCCATCTGTCCGTAGGGCGAGGACAGCGAAATCTCAATTTCCGCGTCTGTCATGTTTTCGGCAATTCCGTCGAACATCGGGGTCGACAGGTAGCGTTCGCCGGTGTCGGGCAGCATCACCAAAATGTTCGACCCCTCAGGCGCGGTTTCGGCGACCTGCATTGCGACCGCAAACGTCGCGCCCGCTGAGATACCTACGAAGATGCCTTCTTCGGCAGCAAGTCGGCGGGACCACTCTATGCCCTTGGGGCCTGCAATCGGGATCAGGTCGTCGAAATATCCATTGTCGAGGCTTTCTTGCAAAACATAGGGGATGAAGTCCGGCGTCCAGCCTTGGATGGGATGGGGGTTAAAGTCGGGGTGGCCTTCGGTTGGCTGGTTCTGGTCGTTGCGGGTGTTGATATAGCCCGACCCGACGATCGCCGCGGTGGTGGGTTCAGTCAGGATGATCTTGGTGTCAGGGCTTTCGCGGCGCAGAACCCGCGCAACGCCGGTAACCGTTCCGCCGGTGCCATATCCGGTGACGAAGTAATCGAGCGGCACGTCGTCGAAATCCGCCAGAATTTCGCGTGCGGTCGTGTGTTCGTGAATGACGGCATTGTCGGCGGTTTCAAACTGGCTGGCAAGGAACCAGCCGTTTTGTTCCGCCAATTCCTTGGCCTTGGAATACATGCCAAAGCCCTTCAATGCTTTTGGCGTCAGCACGACCTTGGCCCCGAAGAACCGCATCAACCGGCGGCGCTCAACCGAGAAGCTTTCAGCCATGGTGACGACCAGCGGATAGCCTTTGGCCGCACAGACCATGGCCAGACCGATGCCTGTGTTGCCGGATGTGGCCTCGACCACAGTTTGGCCGGGTTTTAGGCGTCCATCGCGTTCGGCTGTTTCGATGATGTTCAGGGCCAAACGGTCTTTGACGGAGCCGGCGGGATTGAAGGCCTCGTTCTTAACAAAGACGTTCACGCGCGAGGGCGCGATGCGGTTGATGCGGATTGTGGGCGTGTCGCCGATGGTGTCCAGAATTGATGCGTATCGTTTGCCGCGTCCGGCGGTGGTTCGGATGGTCATTTTGTGGCTCACTTTGCTGATCGGTCAGGTTCTGGGTGGCATTTGCGTTTGCCTTGTCCCAAGATTGCCCGAATTTCGCGAAATGAACAGCAGCCATGGTCTGAAAAGGACGTATTCCCAAGATGCCCGCACTTATCCCAACCGAATTCTACGCAACGATTACATGGCTGGGTACTGTTCCCGCTGACCGTGACAGTATCCGTGCCGAGGCGCGTGAAGATCTTGAATTTACCTTTGCCGGTATTCCAGGTGAACGCCATGAAGGTCTGACCCGCCCGTCATGTAGTCGGGTGCTTGCCCAATACCCCTTGCGCGACACCGAGATTGGCAACACCCGGCAAGTATCGATTGTATCGGCCGAGGAATTGGCGCTGACGGCGGCGGATTGCGGGTTAAGCGACCTAGACCCAGTGTACATTGGGGCGTCGATCATTCTTGAGGGCATCGAAGATTTCAGCCATGTGCCGCCGTCGTCTCGGCTACAGGCTGAGAATGGCGTGACGTTGACGATAGATATGCAGAACCGTCCCTGCCAACTTCCTGCGCGCGAGATCGAAGCCGATCTGCCCGGACACGGCAAGTTGTTCAAGCTGGCCGCCAAGGGACGTCGGGGGGTTACGGCTTGGGTTGAAAGACCGGGTGGCCTTAAGGTTGGCGACAAGCTGAGGCTGCACGTGCCTGACCAACGTCCATGGAAATGCGCAAATGTTTGATAGGATATTCCTATCACAACATATGTGTATCGATAGAAGCTTTTTGTTTCCGATTGGCGTCGTTACGTCGTCGCAATCGACGGTTCCGTGATCGAAAACGTCGGATTCGGTGCTATAAATTTGCCGTCAAATCCATATTACGCTGTGTAGAGACGCATTGTAATCGCCAACAGGATTCCTGACATGAGCTACAAAACCGATATTCAGATTGCCCGCGAGGCGAACAAGAAGCCGATTAAAGACATCGGAGACCGTCTGGACATTCCTTATGAGCATCTGCTGCCATATGGCCACGACAAAGCAAAAGTCAGTCAAGAGTTCATAAACTCGGTTCAGGACCGTGAAAACGGCAAGCTGATCCTTGTAACGGCGATCAACCCGACGCCTGCGGGCGAAGGCAAGACGACGACAACCGTTGGTTTGGGCGATGGTCTCAACAGAATCGGCAAGAACGCGATGATCTGTATTCGCGAAGCCTCGCTTGGTCCAAACTTTGGTATGAAGGGTGGCGCTGCAGGCGGTGGGTACGCACAAGTCGTTCCGATGGAAGAAATGAACCTGCACTTCACAGGTGACTTCCACGCGATCACGTCGGCCCATTCACTTTTGGCGGCCATGCTTGATAACCACATCTATTGGGGCAATGAACTGGACATCGACATTCGTCGTGTGGCTTTGCGTCGTGTCGTTGACATGAACGACCGCGCTTTGCGTCAAATCACAGCGTCGCTTGGTGGCGTTGCTAACGGGTTCCCACGCGAAGCTGGCTTTGACATCACTGTGGCGTCAGAAGTTATGGCGATCCTTTGTCTGTCGGATAACCTCAAAGATCTTGAAAAGCGTCTTGGCGACATCATCGTTGCTTATCGCCGCGATAAGTCGCCGGTATTCTGCCGTGACCTTAAAGCCGAAGGCGCGATGACCGTTCTTCTAAAGGATGCAATGCAGCCTAACTTGGTTCAAACGCTCGAGAATAATCCTGCGTTTGTTCATGGTGGTCCATTTGCCAACATCGCGCACGGCTGTAATTCGGTTATTGCCACGAAGACGGCGTTGAAGTTGACGGACTATGTTGTGACCGAGGCTGGCTTTGGTGCCGACTTGGGCGCAGAGAAGTTCATGAACATCAAATGCCGTAAAGCTGGCATTGCACCGTCGGTGGTTGTTTGTGTGGCAACCGTGCGCGCGATGAAGATGAATGGCGGCGTTGCAAAGGCTGATCTTGGCGGCGAAAACGTGGCAGCGGTTCAGGCGGGTTGCCCCAACCTTGGCCGTCATATTGAAAACCTTAAGTCGTTCGGTGTGCCCGTTGTGGTCGCGATCAACCACTTTGTCACCGACACGGATGCAGAAGTCGAAGCCATCAAAGCCTATGTTTCTGAGCACGGCGCCGAGGCCATCGTTTCTCAGCACTGGGAATTCGGGTCCGAAGGGTCGGCCGCTTTGGCGACACGCGTGGCTGAAATTGCAGATGCGGACATGGCGAACTTTGCCCCGATCTACCCAGATGAGATGAGCTTGTTTGAAAAGATCGAGACCGTGGCCAAGCGCATCTACCGCGCTGACGAAGTTTTGGCTGACAAGTCAATCCGCGAGCAGTTGAAGACGTGGGAAGATCAAGGCTACGGCAATCTTCCGGTTTGTATGGCCAAAACGCAGTACAGCTTCTCAACCGATCCAAACCTGCGCGGCGCGCCTGTTGGGCATTCGGTGCCTGTGCGTGAAGTGCGCTTGTCGGCTGGTGCTGGATTTGTCGTGGTTGTCTGTGGTCAGATCATGACCATGCCCGGCCTGCCACGTAAGCCTGCGTCCGAGACGATTTATTTGAACGACGACGGCCAAATCGAAGGTTTGTTCTAAACATATAGCAAAAGGGCGGGTTTCACATCCGCCCTTTTTGATTTACTTCGCATACAACGGTATACAATTCGATAAACTGAAGGACTATTGATATGCGAGCGCAAATAATTGACGGCAAAGCGATTGGTGCAAAGATGCGCGCCGAGATCGCAGTCGAGGCTGCCCAATTGGCAAACGCAGGGTGGCAACCGCATTTGGTGTCAGTGTCTGTGGGCGACGAAGCGGCTTCCGAACTTTACGTGCGCAATCAACAGAAGTCGGCGGAAAGCGCTGGCGTGACGTTTGAGGCACGGGCCTATCCATCGACAACATCGCTTGAGCAGTTGATCGGCATTGTGCAGGGTCTCAACGCTGACCCGCGTGTGAACGGGATCATCATCCAACGGCCGCTGCCTGAACATATCCCTGTAAAAGTCCTCCAAAAAGCTGTGCATCCGTTGAAAGACGTTGAAGGCATGCATCCGTCGTCAATCGGTAACATCGTGTACAATGATCTGGCGTTGGGGCCGTGTACGGCTGTGGCCTCGGTTGAGATATTGAAGACGCTGCCTTTGCCGATGCAAGGGTTGAACGTCACTGTGATTGGACACTCTGAGATCGTTGGAAAGCCGATTGCCTTTCTGATGATGGGTCTCGGGGCGACGGTCACTGTATGTCACCACATGACGCGATCGGTGCCAATGCACAGCCGCGCGGCGGATGCGGTGTTTGTGGCCGTGGGCGTTCCGGGGTTGGTGACAGGCGACATGTTGAAGCCGGGGGCGGCGTTGATCGATATCGGGATCAACCGCGTTGACGGCAAGACCGTTGGTGATGCAGATTTCGACAGCTGCGCCGAAGTGGCCGGTTGGATCACCCCTGTTCCAGGTGGCGTCGGTCCGGTTACCGTTGCCACGCTGATGAAAAACGCTGTGCTGGCGACGCGGATGCAGATGGATCACTACCGCGAGGCGTTTGCCTCGACCGAGCATTGAGGACGAGATGAACAAACCAGCCCGAGACTTCTTGACGGCGCTTTTGCTTACCCTACCTGTCGTGCCTACGATGGCGCAGGCGGATACGGGCTGGTTTACCCACCCGTTCGGGGAACTACGGTCTTACAACGGTGATTTCCTGAATGTCTGTTCGGACGGCGGTGCAGGCGCATGTCGGACTGTTAATCACGTGCTCGAGGCTGGAGATTCTTTTTACGGCACATCGCGTTTGGCGTTGCACCGCGTAGACGGTGGTTGGGCGATTGAGTTGTGGGACCAGGACCTGCCGTTCGACATCACGCAGCCCTTTGACCTGTCGGTCGACGGGCGCGCCATCGCCATAGATGCAGCCGATTGGAGCGAGATTTCGCCCGACGGTGTGCGCGTTGCCCAAACCCAGAGCATCCTTGATCCAGTGGTCGCGGCGCCTCTGGTTGATGCCATTCGGCGCGGGTTCTTTTTGACGGTGGACCACGAAGCTGGCCAATCTGTTTTTTCACTTCGCGGGTTGATCGCAGCCCAGAGCGCAATTGAGTACCATCTGGGAAGGATGACCAAATGACTGCAGATATCATCGACGGCAAAGCCTTTGCCGCAACCGTTCGCGAAAAAGTAGCAGGCCACGTTGCTCGGCTGAAAGAAGAAAACGGCATCACGCCTGGACTGGCTGTTGTGTTGGTTGGCGAAGATCCTGCGTCTCAGGTTTATGTGCGCTCAAAGGGCAAGCAAACCACCGAGGTCGGCATGAATTCCTACGAGCATAAACTTGATGTGGATACGGCCGAAGACACGCTGCTGGCGCTGATCGACCAGCTTAACAATGATCCAGCCGTTCACGGTATTCTTGTGCAGTTGCCGCTTCCTGATCATTTGAACGAAGACCTTGTGATCAATTCGATCGATCCTGCCAAAGACGTCGACGGATTTCATATCTCAAACGTTGGTCTGTTGGGTACGGGCCAGAAATCTATGGTGCCTTGCACGCCGCTTGGATGTTTGATGATGCTGCGGGATTATCACGGGTCGATCTCGGGGATGAATGCGGTTGTTGTTGGGCGCTCAAATATTGTGGGCAAGCCGATGGCGAACCTGCTGCTGAAAGACAGCTGTACCGTCACCATCGCGCATTCGCGCACCAAGGACATCGAGGCCGTTGTGCGGGCTGCGGATATTGTTGTGGCTGCTGTTGGTCGCCCTGAAATGGTGACTGGCGATTGGATCAAGAAGGGTGCCACAGTCATCGACGTGGGCATCAACCGGATCGACGCGCCTGAAAAGGGCGAAGGCAAAACCCGCCTTGTCGGTGACGTTCATTTCGCAAGCGCATCCGCCGTTGCAGGGGCCATCACGCCGGTTCCTGGTGGTGTCGGCCCGATGACCATTGCCTGCTTGCTGGCCAACACTGTGACAGCTTGTTGTCGTGCCAATGGTCTGGCCGAACCCGAAGGTCTGACGGCGTAAGCCCTTTTCTTTGGCCTATGTCTGCGCCATGATAGCTTTGTAAATAAGACGTGTCCGCCCCGCTGTCGGCCTTGTGTCGTGGCGTGGCGGGTGCGTGTCGTTGTGCTGATCCGCATCCCATCCCATATGCCGGACAAGACAGGAGACAAAGCACGTGATTATCAAAGACATACGGTTGGACCGAGGTTTATCGCAGGAACAACTGGCCTATATGGCGGGGATCAGCTCTCGGACTTTGCAGCGCATTGAACGCGGGGCGACCCCGAGCCCCGAGACTCTGAAATGCTTGGCTTCTGCTCTTGAAGTGAACTTCGAGGATTTGAGAGAGGAAACAGCTATGAATTCGGATTTACCACGGACCCGCACAAGAAGCAGCCTAACCGAGGAAGAGTTGGAAGCCATTGAATATGTGCAAGAGCTAAAGGCCTTCTACACCCATGCAGCCGTCTTTGTCGTTGGGATGATCGGGATATTCATCGTCAATATGATGACTAGCCCGGGTTATCTCTGGTCGGTTTGGGCGCTATTGGGCTGGGGCATGGGTATCGCAATTCATGGGGTCACGGTTTTCAGTGTCAACGGCACCTTGGGCGCCGATTGGGAGCGCCGCCAGATTGAGAAACGTCTGAAGCGTTAGCGCATTCACGGAGCGTGATCACGCTGGGGGTTGACCGGAATGGCCTTGCCGCGTTGACTGGTGCCAACCCAGCGAGAGGCACCATCATGGCGACGAGAAAACGGTACGACGGCGAAAACATTACCGTAACCTTTGATTTGAAAAGGTGCGTTCACGCGCGCAACTGCTGGCTGACATTGCCGCAAGTTTTTGATCCCTCAAAGCGGCCTTGGGTGTCGCCTGATGCGGCCCCTGCCGAAGACATCGCCGCGATGGTGCGCAATTGCCCATCGGGTGCGTTGCAGATTGAACGCAAGGATGGCGTCGTGGACGAAGCGCCAAGCGGCACGAATACCGCGCAGATCGCCGAAAACGGGCCAATCCGCCTGAAGGGAGACATCCAGATCAACGGTGAAACTATGCCGCGCGCGACGCTCTGTCGGTGTGGCTTGTCCAAGAACAAGCCGTTCTGCGATAATTCCCATCTTAAGGGTGGCTTTCACGCGACGGGCGAATGCGCCGCAACCGATAAGGACTCTGCCGAAGGGGTCGGTGGCACGCTAGACGTCGCCGAGAACGCCAATGGATCCATCAAGCTCACGGGTAACCTTGAGATTATCAATGGCAACGGCGGCCCCGTCGCACGCACCAAGGCGGTTTGGCTATGTCGCTGTGGTCAGTCTGCCAACAAACCGTTTTGCGATGGCAGTCACAAGGCAGCAGGTTTCACGACCGAAGGGTAACCGGCACCATCGTCCCTTGCAGGATTGCGATAGTGGTCGCGTGATCGCCTAAGATAGCTTCGACTTCGGCCGTGACGATGACCAGCCGTTTGCCGGCCTTGATGACCTTGCCCGTGGCGCGAAGATAGTCGCCTTGCGCCGGGGCGATAAGGTTGATCTTCATCTCGGTGGTCAGAACTTCTTGGTCGTCGGGCATTGTCGTCAAAGCCGAATACCCAGCCGCTGAATCCCCGATGGAAAACGTAAGGCCAGCGTGCCCGAACCCCTGTTGCTGGGTGCTCGTTGGTAGAATTGGGGCGGTGATCACGACATGGCCGTGGGTGATGTCAGCAAGCTCTGCCCCAAGGGTTTTCATCATCGACTGACGGTCAAAACTGGTGCGTATTCGGCTGTGCATATCTTGCCCCTATAGGTTGGGCTTCCGTCACGGTTTTGTGAGGGAAAGCCCGTAAATGTTGCGAGTGCAGCATTTACATGAGTATAGGAATTATCAAAGGGTCGGCAAAGGGGGATACGTGCGACTAGCTTTACATCATTGGCGTAAAAGTATGTCAGAGCCGATTACGTTCGCCGTCATTCTATTGGCAGCGGCTATGTGCATGATTTCAGGGCCTTTCGGCACCTTGCAAGCTTTTTCCCCGGTTTTTCGATTGTTATACTGGTTCCCGATTATCCTTTTAGGCGGCGCTGTATCGTTGTTTATCCGCATCGTTTTGCGCCTTAGGTATCCTCATGTTGCAAAAATTTGGATCGAAATTGCGACCGTCGTAGGGTTCACGGCCGTGTTCGGCGTGCCGTTGGTTCTTTGGTCGGCCTATGTCATGGACGCCGCGAATGCACCACGGACATTGCCGTCTCAGGGGCTGCAATTGCTGTATCTCGCTATAGTGTGCGCGGCTTGTCTTTGGCTTCGGACGTTCGTGATTACCGTCGTTTGCAATCGTGCCGCAGAACAGTTTGACCTGGATGCACTGCTGGAAGCAAACATGCCCCGTCTCGGCAAACGGATGTCGCTTGGGGATGACGATCAGATTTATTACATCATGGCCGACGATCATTTTGTTGAGGTCCACACAAGCGTTGGCGTCAAACGATTGCGGATGCGGTTCAAGGACGCAATCGCCGAAATGGACGGGGTTGAAGGCTATTGCGCGCACCGCTCGTATTGGGTTTGTGCAGAAGCCGTTGTGAAGGCCGAAAAGACGGGATCAAACTGGCGTTTGGATTTGGTAAACGGCGAAGATATTCCCGTCAGCCGAAAATGTCAGCCTGAGCTTGAAACCGCGGGATTACTGCGCGCCTGACCGCGCGGTCCAAGCGTAAAGCAGCGCGCGGTTGTCCCTGTCAGAACGACCTGCGCGTTTGCTGTGAACATTGTCGACAACGGCGCGCGCGCGACATTTAAGCCGCCGGTATAGGTGCCAAATGCGGGCATGATCAGACGGGTTTTATCAAACAGAAAACAGGCCCTTGTGACGCTGCGGGACCGTGCCGGGATGGTGGCCTTTGGGTGGTAATGACCCGTGATTTCGCCCGTGGTGGTGCCATCGGTGATATGGCGGAATGTCAAAGCTTCGATGTGCAGCGTTTCGCGGTGCGTGCCGCCCAAGTTTAAGGGGGCAGGATCGTGGTTGCCTTCGACCCAAATCCATTCGCGACCGGCTTGCAATCGGGTGATCCAGTCGACTTCGATGTCGGTCAGGGATTTCGTGGCCGCGAGGTCGTCAAAACTGTCGCCCAAGCAGATTACTGTCGCAGGGTTCAAGGCTTGGATTTCATCGTCGAGTCGTTGCAGCGTGTCGGTATTTTCGTAAGGCGGGATAATTTGCCCCCCTTCACGCGCGATCCGTTCGGTCCGTCCAAGGTGGAGGTCGGATACACATAACACAGACGTCGCAGGCCAATAAAGCGCGCCCGTGGCGCGTGCCGACAGGGGTGCCTCCGCCAAGGTCAACTCGACGCTACTCATGTGATTCCAGCCTCGTTCAGGGCGGCGTCTTCATAGCGATCAAGAAGCGCTTCGTCGGCTGAGCCGTGGATGGGCACTTTGCCGATTTCAAGGAACATTGGTGCGGCAAGCGGGCTGACGCGTTCAAGGTTTGCGTGGTCTATGCGGCCATTGATGCGGGTCAGCATTTCTTCGATGCGACTGAAATCGACAAGGCCCTTCATGGCTTCGCGGTGGGTGATATCCAGCATCAAATGATCGGGGTCATATTTGTGCAGCGTGTCATAGAGGATATCGCTGCTGAACGTCGCTTGCCGCCCGGTTTTGCGTTTGGACGGCAAATTGCGTTCGATCAGGCCCGCGATCGTTGCAGATGTTCGAAACGTGCGCTTCATCACGGCGTTGCCAGCCAGCCAGCCATCCAAGCCGTCCTTAAGGGTGTCAGGATCGAACAGAGGGGCAGGATCGGTGACGGGATCAAGCCCCCAGATCAGCGTTGCGTAGTCAGTTGAGACGAAGCCAAGGGGGTGAAGGCCGGCTTCCTCCATCCGTTTGGTCAACAAAAGACCCAGCGTTTGCTGGGCGTTCTTGCCGGCGAAACCGTAAACGCAGAGATGGTGGTTGCCCTCATACGGGAAGGTTTCCACCAACAGACGATCCGTTTGGGGAAGCTGTGATACCTCGCGTTGCAGGTGCAACCAAGCGGCGGTGTGGGCGGGCAAATCGGGCCAAGCCTTTTGCTGGAACATGCGCAGAATGCGGTGGGACAGCTTGGTGGATGTGGCAAACTTAGTGCCGCCAAACACGGCGATTTTGGGCTTCTTTGAGGCGTTGCGCGACACTTCGACCGTCA
>Ga0316204_10005026_pt1 | contig 22631 bp, 21 predicted proteins | sample 6monrhotite_MG_2_FD_205661 | JGI IMG/M metagenome (GOLD analysis project Ga0316204, IMG submission 205661) | Microbial mat bacterial communities from mineral coupon in-situ incubated in ocean water Damariscotta River, Maine, United States -... | ecosystem: Environmental > Aquatic > Marine >... | reverse complement strand
GCGGAACCCGCGATCCGCGCGCCCGAGTAAATCGGTCGCATATAGCTAGCCAGCAGGCCGGATCGTCCCTGCGCTTCATGGACGGTAGCGACGCCGCATTTGGCAAGGCCATCAATAACCTCTGGGTTGGCGCGTTCGATATTCTGGACAACAATATTCGGCATGGTTTTCTCCGTTGCGCCAGTCCTAGAAATGCGCGGCGTATTCGGACAAGGTCGAACTATGCAATGGATATAAGTATATGCTAATAACAAGGTATGGGCTTATGGCATCTAAATCTACGGCAGCTTCGCGCGGCAATCGCCGTGAGCGAAGTCGGCAGTGTATCTGGAGCCTCAAAGATTGTGCACGTGTCCCAACCTGCGATCACGCAAGGGCTGGCCAAACTTGAGTGGCAATTAGGCGTCACACTATTCGAACGCTCTGCCTCGGGCATGAAGGTCACCAAGGCTGGTAGCCTGTTTATCAAGCGCGCACGCCATGCACTTGACCGTATCGCCTCGCCGCGCGTCACGATGACGCAGATGAAGGCGTTGATCGCTCTTGCAAGAGCGGGAAGTTACGCGCGTGCTGCACGTGATACGCAGTTGAGCCAGCCCTCTCTCCACCGTGCGATCGGTGACCTCTCCGTGGCATTGGGTGAGGAATTGGTGCGTCGCCGCGGGCGGGGCGTTGCTCTGACCGACAAGGGACGGTCGCTTGCGCGTGCGTTCCGACTTGCTAAATCCGAGCTGGAAGCAGGGCTGACCGAACTTTCAGCGCTGTTGGGGCAAGAGACAGGCTGTATTGCAGTCGGTGCAATGCCCCTGTCGCGTGCGCGTATAATTCCAGAGGTTGTGAGTGCCTTTTGTGCAAACAATCCGGATGCCCGCGTGAACATAATGGAGGGGGCATTTCACGAGCTGATCGAACCCTTACGCGATGGCGAGATAGACCTGATGGTTGGTGCGCTGCGCGATCCTGGTTTAGATCCAGAAATCTCTCAGCGACTACTATTCCACGATCGTCCCGCGATTGTGGGGCGCCAAGGTCATCCCGCATTGGCGAGCGATGCATCGCTCACAACACTCTCCCAATTTGCGTGGGTGTTACCGCCCCTTCAAACACCTTTGAGGCAGCAATGCGAGGCCATGTTTGCGGATGCAGGCATTCACTTGCCGCACGTACCAGTCGAATGCGGATCGGCCATCACGATTCGGCAAATTTTGTTGCAAAGCGACTTTTTGACTGTGCTGTCCCCAGAGCAACTCGAATTGGAACTAAAAGCGGAGGTATTGGAAGTGATCGCAAGCACGCCGACAAGCCTGAAACGCTCGATTGGTCTTTCGACGCGGATTGATTGGCGACCAACACCTTTGCAAGCTGCGTTTATCGAATTGTTGATTGATTCAGCAGGTAGCTCTGAATTAGTGTAGACTTATATCCATTTCAGGCTTTGGATTTGGGCATAGCTGCTTGCCGCGGTAGCCCTTTGAAGATGAGCATACAGCTTTCCCTTATCGGTTATGGCGAGGCAGGTCGCACATTCGCCCGGGCGGCAAACTGGCGAGCTGATGCACGGGCATTTGATATTCGCCCCTTGAAGACGCTCTACGAGGAAGATGGCATCACGCCATGCGATGATCTCGAAGAAGCCGTTCGCTCAAGCGAAATTGTCTTAAGCCTTGTGACTGCGGATCAATCGCTGAATGTTGCCAATCATGTGGCGCAATCGATTGAGGAAGGTTGCCTATTCTTCGACATGAATTCGGTCGCCCCGCAAACCAAACTAGCGGCTGAGATGACCATTTCCCGGCAGGGCGGCAAGTATGTTGACGTCGCCATCTTGGCTCCGGTCAGTCCGGCACAACTGGCGGTGCCACTGGCTGTTTCTGGACCGGTGGCAGCGGATGCTGCTTCGCAGCTCACTGCGCTCGGCTTTGCCAATGTGCGCGTCGTAGGAAACGAAGTAGGGCAAGCCGCAACAATCAAAATGCTCCGCTCGGTCATGTACAAAGGGATGGAGGCACTGACCGCCGAATGCCTGATGGCTTGCGAACGTGCCGGCTTAACACAAGACGTCATCGATAGCTTTGGTGCTGGCGATTGGAGCGAGCAGGCCGACTATCGGCTGGACCGGATGCTGATCCATGGCGAGCGCCGATCGGCCGAGATGCGCGAAGCTGCCAAAACACTCGAGGGATTGGGCATTGTCCCAGAAATGACCCGCGGCACAATTGCATATCAGAAACAGATCGGCGCGAAAGGGAAGGGCCGCGCGCCTGCAGGCCTGGGCGCAAAATTGAAGGTAATTGGGCAATGACAATGACAATCGACTGCCATGGGCATTACACCGTCCTTCCCAAAGCGCACGAAGAGTGGCGAAAAGCGCAAATTTCCGCGTTCGATGAAGGTCGCGATCCGCCAACCTATCCCGACATCTCGGACAAAGAGGTCGTCCAGACGATCGCGGATAATCAGCTTAAGCTGATCAAGGAGCGCGGCGCTGACCTCACCATATTCTCACCGCGGGCAAGCGCGATGGCGCCGCATATTGGCGATCAATCTGTGGCGAAAACATGGGCGTTTCATTGCAACAATTTGATCTACCGAGTGACGCAGTTGTTTCCGGAGACCTTTGTAGGTGTTTGCATGCTACCGCAGAACCCCGACTCAAACCTTGATGCAAGCGTTGCAGAGCTGCGGCGCTGTGTGGAAGAGTTGGGCTTTATCGGTTGCAATCTCAATCCCGATCCGGGCGGTGGCCACTTCAACCATCCGCCACTGACCGATGAATACTGGTTCCCGATTTATGAGGCTATGTGCGAGCTTGATGTGCCCGCCATGATCCACGTCTCGGGGTGCTGTAATCCAGCGATGCATGCAACGGGTGGGTATTACATGGCTGCCGATACGATTGCTTTCATGCAGTTGCTGGAGGGCGATCTGTTCAGCCGCTTCCCCGAACTGCGCATGATTATCCCACATGGCGGCGGGGCGGTGCCCTATCATTGGGGGCGTTATCGCGGCCTTGCCGATATGCTCAAACAGCCGGATATCGAAACGCATCTGATGAACAATGTCTTCTTCGACACCTGCGTCTACCATCAACCGGGCGTCGATTTGCTGGTAGATGTGATCGAAAACAAGAACATCTTGTTTGGCAGCGAGATGGTTGGGGCGGTGCGCGGAATTGATCCGCAAACTGGGCACTATTTCGATGACACCAAGCGATATGTTGACGCGCTGGACATTAGCGATGCCGAACGTCACGCAATCTTCGAAGGCAATGCGCGGCGGGTTTACCCAAGACTGGATGCCATGCTCAGCGCGCGCGATTCCGCGGTCTGAAGTTTCATGATCGTTGGCCCGCTTGGCGCTTGTTTTCCTCGATAGCGTCGGACAGGCAGGAGATGAAGCGGCTTAGTGCGCTGGATGGCTTCGTTGTGGAGCGCAAAGTATACCCGATCGGATAGTCATCATCCACGAGGTCAAACGGTACGATGGCGAACAGATTTTGTTCGCGTTCGAATTGCGATTGGAAGTAGGTTCCAACGCTCAGAACATCGTTTGAGATCATGATCCCGCGCAATGCTGTTGGGTCGCCCGCCTCGATCGCCTGCTTGGGTACGATGCCCGAACTGCCGAGACATTGACTGAACTTCTTGCGCGAAGGAGTCTCTTCCAAGGGCAGCACCCATTGTGACTCGCTCAATTGCTTTGCGGTCGGTGCGTTGGCACCTGTGAAGGGGTGGCCATATCGCGCAAGGATACAAATCCGGTCATGGGCAAGTGTCGAAGTTACAAGCTCGGTTGAACTTGGCGACGGCTCGGTCCCACCGATGACGACATCGACGTCACCGCGCACCATATCGCTAGCCATCTGGGTTGATGCGGCCGTTTCCACTCGCACGCGGTAGTTCTGCCCCATTTCACTCAGCTTGGTTATCGCGCTGGGAAGGATTACGGGGCGCATGGAAGGGAGGCAGCCCACGACGATTCTCAATGGCTCGGCTCCGTTGTCCGCCTGGACCTCGGCGCAGGCCAAGCGCAATTCTGAGATCGCAAGCCTGATCCGGCGGCACAAATATTCTCCGAAGTAAATCGGGATGTACCTTCCCTGAGGTAGCCTGGCGAACAATGTGAGATTGAGTTGCTCCTCTATCTCATGGAGGAACTTATAAACGGCCGACACAGAGTTGCCGCACGCAGCAGCGGTTTCTTCGATCGAATGAGTCTTGTCGAGGAGGGCGAGCTTGCGAAGTCTTGTAGTCGATAAATCCATTGTAAAGAGCGGAAGCGCATTCACATTGCGCGGCCGACTGTGGGACCGCTGGTAGACTGATCCAAGATCATCGAAGATAGCGATGATCCCTCTTGCTCGATCAAACAACGCAGCCAAATGCGCCGCCGGCTTTTGCACGCCATTGTCGTTTTCGAAGACGGTGCAACCCAATGCCCGCTCGACCTCTTTGACAGTTTTGCTGATCGAGGATTTGGAACGCCCAAGGATGATGCTCGCACTGGCGAAATTGCCCTCATCGGTAATCGCGCAGATCACCTTTAGCTGCCTGAAATTGAGTGGCGGTAAATTCGGACCCATCGAGATACTCCAATTCACTTTACAAATCTGATTGAAAATTCTCGCGAGGAGATCATAAAAAGAAGTTATATATCAAAGTGTTAAAACCCAATTTTTCAAGAACGTTGAACGATCTCAGTAGTCTTGTGGAAGAATTTTCCGAACTATCGCAAGTTTTTCACTCACGCAACCTACATAAAGTAATGTCTTTTGCAGGCGTCTTAAGAGCAGCACCTCGACGCCCAGAAGCGGGCGCACGAGGCGCAATATGTGAGTCCGATCAACCGGGTCAAAGCTCTTAAAGGATTTTGGGAGAGGCAATCAGATGAAAACTTTCAGCAAAGCTCGACTTTCCGCGTCCGCACTCGCCGTTGCGGCGTTCGCGTTGGCGCATACAGGCGCTGCTGCGCAGGATGCCGCCGGTGAAGAGGCCGATGGCGGCGGTCGCGGGGCCACAATTGTTGTGACTGCAACACTGCGCGAAGAAAGCCTGCAAGATGTACCAGTCTCGGTAGCGGCAGTTGGGGCGGAGGAGATCGCGACGCTGGGACTAACCGATGTGAGTGACCTCGCTGTTTACTTGCCCAACTTCGAGATCAACAATTCGACGGTTCTGCCCAATCTCTACATTCGCGGAATGGGGTCGGGCGCGACGCACTCGATCGAACAGTCCGTGGGCCGCTTCGTCGATGGGCTATATGTCGGTCGGGGCGCGATGAACCTTCACGGGTTCTTCGACCTAGAGGCAGTGGAACTTCTGCGCGGTCCGCAAGGTACTTTGTTCGGAAAGAACACAGCCGCCGGTGCATTGATCGTGCGAACAGCCAACCCCACCAACAACTTTGAGGCGGGTTTTGATCTCACCTACGGTGAATATAGCACGCGCGGCTCTTATCAGGAGGTTCAGGCCTTTGCCTCCGGGCCTCTCAGCGATACACTCCGCGCTCGCGTTGCTCTGCGTTACAAGCAGGATGACGGCTACTATATCAACCGACTGGCTTCAGAGATTAACCCTCACGGCCCTGATCGTGAAGACAAGAATATTCGCCTCAAGCTCGAATGGGATGCAGGCGATTACACGACAGTTTCGGCCAAGTTTGAGCACAACGAATTCTATTTCGAAGGCTCCGATGCAGCCGAGACTAATGCGGTTGGTGGTCCACCAACTCAGTTGGCTGCCCTAATTGCGGCCTCTCCCGGCTTCAACACCGATCTCGATTGGGTGATCGACACCGATTGTACGGATATCATCTCAGACGTGAACGGCGATGGCATGCTAGATGGAATTCCCATTTCGCAAGGCGGCGACAATGCCGGCTCATATTGCCCGTTCCGCGATCAGGATATGCAGGCTGCTTCGCTTGGAATCGAGCACGAGTTTGGCGGCGCCGGTACGCTGAAGATTCTGGCTGGTTACCAAGAGTATGACTTCAATCTCCAATTCTACGGGATTGATCAGGGCTTGCTTAACGGCTTCCGCGGCACTCGGATCGAATCGTTCGACGCGTTTACCGCCGAGGCGACCTTCACCTCGGACTACATTGCCGACTCTTTCGACTTCATTCTCGGTGCCTATTACGAGGATAGCAGTCTGAGTAGGAACCAATTTTCCGATGTGAACTTTGTGCCTTTGACCCTTGGTCCGATTGCGCTCCGCCGCAATGAACCATGGTCGCAAGACACGGAAACGTTCGCGATCTTTGGTCAGGCGCGTATTGACCTCGCAGAGCCGCTCCGGCTTATTGTCGGTGGACGTTTTTCGACTGAGTCAAAAGACTATCAGTTCGATCGGTTCTTCAATGTCTACGGCACAAGCGATATTCCCTATCCGCCGACAGCACCGCTTGGTCCGTTCGATGTTCCATTGTCAGCAGCTGCGGATCGTTCGGAAAGTAAGTTCACTCCGATGGCGACGCTTCAATATGAGCTGAACGACGATATTAGCAGCTATTTCAGCTTCGCGAAGGGGCACAAGACTGGTGGTTTCAGTGACCGGATTGACATTCCGGGTGCGGACTTTGAGTTCGGTGCAGAAAATCACACGAGTTATGAACTGGGCTTAAAGGGCGTGGTTGCTGACGGTGACCTGGCCTTCAATCTGGCTCTTTATTGGGTAGATGTTGAAGGTCTTCAGCTGGCAACTCAGGTACCCGGAACTGTTCCATCATTTTCTGTCGATAACGCTGCAGCGGTAACCAGTCGAGGGATCGAGTTCGACGCAACTTGGTTTGTCAACGATATCGTGACCGTTGGAGTGGACTACTCTTACACTGACGCCACCTATGATGACTTCCGAGGGACGCCAGCCTGCCCTGCGACTGCAGTCGATCCGACGACTGGGCTGTGCGACCTCTCAGGCTTCCCACTGATCTTTGCTCCCAAGCACAAAGGCGGGATCAACATCGATGTATTCGATGACAGCGCGTTTGGTGATTGGGGCGCCGGTTTCGGCATCAATGGCACCATCTCAGGCTCGTACTTCACCGATATCGCGTATTCTGGCTCGTCGTTCGAAGATGGCTACGGCCTGCTCGGAGCGAACATTCGGCTGGTTTCTCCTGACGAGAAGTATACGATTAGCCTAATCGGGAAAAACCTGACGGAAGAACGCATTCTGCAGTGGGGTATCCCGACGGGGCCCAACTCTCTCGCCTCAATGCGTGCTCCGCGCGAGATTGCCGTCCGGGTGTCGGCACGGTTCTAATATTTGAAATCGAGGCTGTCGGCCCTCCCTTCCCGACAGCCTCGATTCCAGTTAACTCCTTACCGGTTTGCCGCCGGTTTCTTTGTGAATGAGCGAGGTTATGCCGCCAATATCATCGAGCAATCCATCCGCCGCGGGAATGACGGGGCTTCACCTATATCACAGCGGCGTATCGAATTGCTCGATGCGGGTGCGGATCACTTTGGAGGAGAAGGGGCTGGAATGGGAAAGCCATCACTTCAACATCCTCAGAAAAGAGCATCTGACTCCCGAGTATTTTGATATAAATCCAAAGGGTCTCGTTCCGACCTTGGTGCACGATGGCGTGGTCATTACAGAGTCTGATGACATCATCGACTACATTGATAAGAATTTTTCAGACCCGCCGCTTCATCCAGACGATGCAGACCAATTAGCGCTAATGTATGACTGGCTCCGCCGTGCCACCAGTATGCATGTGAAGGCCGTTAAGACTCATATTTATGAAAAGCGGATTGGTTCGAGCATGGCCCAGTCAGCGGAAGAGAAGGCGAATTACGAAAATTTACAGAGCGATCCGGAGTTGTTGGAGTTTCATCACAAATCCACCTCTGGTGGCTTTTCGCAAGATGAACTTGATCAGGCGACCGCTACCTTAGAAACTGCATTTGAGGACCTTGAAGAAGCGCTGGACGGCAAGGATTGGATCGCCGGCGATATCTTCAGTCTTGCAGACATTGCGTGGATGCCGCTCTATTTTACGCTGGGTGAATTGGCCGGCTTCTCGTTCGAGGATTTTCCGAACGTCTGCGCATGGTCAGAAAGAATTGCGAGCCGATCAAGTTTCCAAAAGGGTGTAAGAGATTGGTGGCCATTTTGATCTGGTGTGAACAACATTTTGGCGAAAGATTCTGGGGCTCATCATCATATGCTTGAACTTTACCATCATGGCTCTTCAGTATGCGCTGCGAAGGTGCGGTTTGCACTCGCCGAGAAAGGCGTGGTGCCAGACGCAATGCACTATCTGGATATTCTCAATGGTGAACAGTTTACCGAGGAATACCGCAAAATAAATCCGAAGGCTGTTGTTCCTGCCTTGCTGCATGATGATTGCATCATTCTCGAATCCACCGTCATTTGCGAATATGTAAATGATGTCTTTGATGGGTTGGATCTTGTGCCTGCTGACCCACTTCAACGGTCCCAAATGTTGATCTGGACCAAGGCAGTTGATGAGCAGCTTCACCCGGCATGCGGTGAGCTGACGTTTGTCTCCTGTCACCGTCATATCGTGATGCGGCTTCCACCGGAAAAACTGGAAGAATTTCTCAATAGCACTCCGGCGATGTCGGTCACTGCAACTTGGCATGAACGCAAGAAGGAAATTGTCCGGCTGGGATTTGATGCACCGGGCATCGACAAGACAATCCGTCTCTATGACAGCTATTTGGCCAAAATGGATGAGGCTTTGTCCACTTCCGATTGGCTTGCCGGAGATACATTCTCGCTCGCCGACGTTGGACTTACTCCATACGTCAATCGGCTGGATATGCTAGGGATGGATGGCATGTGGATCGCTGGGCGTTTACCAAATGTGGAACGCTGGTTCGAGGCGATAAAATCGCGACCAACGTTTAAGACGGAATTTTTGGATTGGTGCCCTGAAAAACTGACTTCGGACCTGAAGACATTTGGCACCCAAAGTTGGCCGGACGTTAAACGAATAATTGGATTGGATTGAGGATCTATCATGGCAAGACTGAGTGGCAAAACGGCGATCGTAACGGGCGCAGCACAGGGCATTGGCCTTGCTTACGCAAAATCCCTGGCGGAAAACGGAGCCAATGTTGTCGTTTCGGATATTGCTGACACCAGCGAGGCGGTTGCCGAAATAAAGGCAGCTGGCGGTAATGCCATAGGCGCACAAGCTGATGTGTCATCCAGCGCCTCATTGGAACAATTGGTCAAGAAGGCTGAGTCCGAGTTTGGGCCGGTTGAAATCCTTGTAAACAATGCGGCTGTCTTTGCATCGTTGGAGCTTAAGCCGTTTCAAATGATCTCTGACGAGGAATGGGATCTGGTCATGCGGGTCAACGTTCGCGGGCCATTTCAGGCTGCGAAGGCCGTGTTTCCAAGTATGCAGAAGAATGGTCGCGGAAAGATCATCAATATCTCATCAGGAACGGCGCTGCGAGGCGCACCGATGTTCTTGCACTATGTCAGTTCCAAAGGCGCCATTATCTCTCAGACAAGGGCGCTCAGCCGCGAAGTTGCCGATCAAAACATCCATGTGAACTGCATTATCGTAGGATTGACTGAGAGCGAGGGGGTCAAGAACCACGATAAGCTGCTGGCCAACTCTAAGGCGCCGACGCTTGGTATGCGTGCGATTAAGCGCGAAATGATGCCCGAAGACTTGCTTGGAACGATGTTGTTCCTAGCTTGCGAGGACAGCGATTTCATCACTGGACAGAGCATCAATGTCGATGGCGGCGCACTCAACACATGAGATTTTCATGCAGCTAACTGGCGCCTTCACGAGAGGGTTGGCCCTATTCATTGCTGCGAGCTTTGTCGTAGCTTGCAGCAACGTTGAGTCGGATGCACCTCTTGATCAATCTGGTGAGCCTGTTGCTGAAATTTCAGTTACAGTGCTGGGCACAGGAACGCCGATACCGACCGCTGATCAATATGGTGCTGCAATCCTTGTCCAGGCTGGCTCAAAAGATCTTCTGTTCGATTGCGGACGCGGCTGCACCAGCCGATTGGCGCAGGTAAATCCGAAACTAGTGAGCGGGATCACCGATCTTTTTCTCACTCACCTGCATTCAGACCACATTGTCGGCGTTGATGATCTTTGGCTCAACGGTTGGACGCAAGGTCGCGATGATGCCTTGCGGGTTCATGGACCGCCAGGAACGACTGAGTTGTTTGTAAATTTACGCCAAGCGTTTGCGGAGGACATTCGCATTCGCATCGAGAAGGGCATTCCCGCCGATACTGGGGGCATCGCGATGGCTATGACTAATATCGCTGAAGACACAGTGGTAATGGACGAGGACGGAGTAAAAGTGACTGCGTTTCTGGTTGATCATGGACCGGTCAAGCCTGCGTTTGGCTACCGCATCGATTATGCAGAGCGCTCGGTGGTGATTTCTGGAGATACCAAGCCAAGCGAAAATCTAGCGATGTATGCAGAGGGCGCCGACGTCATTCTGCATGAGGTTCTGTCACCAAAACAGGTGGAATACGTTGAGCAGAAATTCACTGCTGAACAGGCCGCGACAATCATTGATATCCACACAACTGCTGAGCAAGCTGGCGAGATATTTGCTGACGCTTCTCCACGCCTTGCTGTTTATTATCACACGCGCAACACCGCCGAAGATGTTGTGGCGCTTAAGGACGCGACTGCGTCAAAATATGATGGTCAGTTGGAGGTCGCGCAGGATTTAATGCGGATATCGATTGGTGAGAAAATTGATGTCCAGCAGCCCGGCTGAGAAGCGCGGGGAAGCAGGAACGAATGAAACGGGCAAATGATCAAGGGAAGTGAACGAGACATGTCTGAAGACCCAAAATCCAGTGCGAGTTACCGCGACATACCAGGTACGTTCGTTTTTGACGCACAGCATTCGCGCAAGGGTTACCACCTGAACATGTTTATGATGTCGCTGATCAAGCCCGAAAATCGGGAAGCCTTCAAAGCCGATGAAGAAGGCTACTTGGATGGCTTCAAGCTATCTCCGGAACAGCGTCGCGCAATCCTTGAGCGGGACTATAACGGCATGCTCGAGGTTGGAGGCAATGTTTACTATACGCTCAAACTCGCGGCCACCGATGGTACGCCATACGAAGCTGCCTATGCCAATATGGCGGGGATGGAACGACAGGATTTTCGCAGCATGATGATCGCAGGTGGGCGTCCTGCCGACGGTAACATGCATCTTACAGACTGGGAAAAAGGGACCGACTGATGGCCAGAATTTCAGCAGGCGTTGCCATGTCCCATGTGCCTTTGGTCGGTTTAGCCGTCGACAAAGGTATGACCGAGGAAGACTATTTCAAACCGTTGTTCGACGGATTTGAGTTTTCCAAGAAATGGATTGAGGAGGAAAAGCCGGACGCGATCATCCTGGTTTACAATGACCATGCAAGCGCATTCTCTCTGGAAATGATCCCTACTTTCGCGCTGGGCTGTGCCGAAGAATTCGAAATTGCTGATGAAGGTTTTGGCCCGAGGCCAGTGCCGACGGTAAAGGGTTGCCCAGAGCTCGCTTGGCATATTGCCCAATCCACGATTCTAGACGAGTTTGACATGACCATCGTGAACAAGATGGCGGTCGATCACGGTTTCACTGTGCCTCTGTCACTGATGTTCGGCCAACCGGAAGAATGGCCTTGTCCGATCATTCCCTTGTCAGTGAACGTCATTCAATTTCCTCCGCCCACCGGTAACCGGTGCTATCAGTTGGGCAAAGCGATCCGCCGCGCGGTCGATTCCTTTCCGGAAGACATGAAGGTTGTCATTTTCGGAACAGGCGGCATGTCGCACCAATTACAGGGTCCGCGCACTGGTCTTGTCAATTCAGAATTCGACCAGTTTTTCCTTGATAACTTTGGGCCTTCGCCGGAAAATCTGATCGCAATCGAGCACGAGAAATATCTGCGCGAAGCGGGCTCTGAAGGCATTGAGCTGGTCATGTGGCTGATTATGCGCGGGGCACTGGATGCCAAGGTAGTCGAGAAACACAGGCACTATCATGTGCCGGTTTCCAACACCGCGTTTGGGCACCTGATCCTCGAAAACGAAGGCGAGTAGCATGACTTTGGAACCGATGAAGCTGTTTATTGGCGGAGAGTGGCGCGAAGCGTCTGGCGGCGAGACTTTCGATGTCCTCAATCCGCTGGATGATAGTTTGTACGCTGTCGCCGCCAAGGGCACCAATGACGATATGGTTGCAGCAGTTGCCGCCGCAAAGGAAGCCTTTGAAAGCTTTCGCAACACAACCCCGGCAGAGCGCGAGCTTTGGATGATCCGCGCCGCCGACATTATGGAGCAGCGCAAACAAGAAATCCTCGATTGCCTAATCGATGAAATCGGTTCTCCAATGGGCAAAGCTATGTTCGAGCTCAATAAAGGGATCTCGATGATGCGCGCTGCAGCTGGTCTGGCTCGGCAAGTGCGCGGCGAAACCATCCCGTCGGATGTGCCAGGTAAGCTCTCCATGTCGGTGCGCAGCCCGCGCGGCGTGGTGGCGTGTATCACACCGTTCAATGTACCGTTCATCAAGGCAACACGCTTAACCGCAAATGCGCTTGCTACCGGCAATACGGTTGTTCTCTTGCCCTCTGAGATGGCGCCAAAGCTCGCTATCCTCGTTGCCGAAATGTATGAGCAGGCAGGATTGCCAGCAGGTGCGCTCAATCTTGTGACCGGCTTTGGATATGAGATCGGTGATAGCCTGGTTGGCAGCAATGATGTCGACTTTGTTACCTTCACCGGATCGTCGGTCGTCGGGCAACACATCAATGAAGTGTGCGCCAAGAACAAGACCCCGGTCACGCTAGAGCTAGGCGGCAAAAGTCCGACGGTTGTCCTGAAAGATGCCGACCTTAGCAAAGTGCTGCCTGTCGCGGTGCGTTCGATATTCATGAATTCCGGTCAGGCCTGCATAGGCTCCAGCCGGTTCTACGTTGAACGCCCGCTTTTTGACGCATTTGTTCAAGGTTTCGCAAAGGTAGCATCAAATATTGGGATGGGCGATCTGCGCGATCCTGCAACCGTTATCGGCCCGATTATTTCTGATCGTCAGCGCGGACGTGTGCGCGACCATATCGAGGATGCCGCGAACAAAGGTGCCACGGTTGTGACCGGCGGCGAATGGGTGGGCAATCGCTGCCAGCCAACGGTTTTAATGGGCGTCACAGAAAAGATGACCGTGTGCAAGGAAGAGACCTTTGGCCCGGTAACGGCAATCTATCCTATTGATTCCTATGAGGAGGGATTGGAGAAGGCTAATGACACGCCCTTCGGTCTATCCTCTGCAATCTTCACGAACGACATTAACAAGGCATTGGATTTCGCCAATAATATTGGCGCTGGCATGTGCCACATCAATGGCCCAACGGTGCATGACGAACCGCATGTTCCCTTTGGCGGAAACGGGGAAAGTGGCGTCGGACGCGAAGGCACAGATGCAGACCTAGAGGCAATGACTGAACTGAAGTGGGTTACGATCCAATTGTAGAGCCAACATCAGGAAACAACACCAAGGAAATCGTAGCCTAACCGGAGCCACAGAGCCTGGAGGGTCGAAAAAACAGAAAATCGGAGAGGGTAGGATGGAAGAATTTAGAAGAGGCGGGGCCCCGCTTTTAGCAGCGGTCATAGGCACCCTGTGCGGCCTGTTTACCGCGACCAATTACACGCAGTCTTTCTTCGTTGGTCCGGTGACGGCAGAATTCGGCTGGGACCCCGGGCAGTTCTTCCTGAGCTATACCGTGCTGATGCTGGCGGGCATTTTTACTGCTCCCATCGTCGGTTCTCTGGTCGAAAAGTGGGGCGCTCGTCGTCTGGCAATAACCGGCCTTGTTGGCCATGCGGTCGGTTACATCTTGTTATCGTTCAACCCCGGATCACTTCCCTTGTGGTATCTGAGCTTCTTCTTGCTTGCGGTGATGGCCGCCGGCTCTCTGCCAATCACATGGACCAAGGTGATCAATGGCTGGTTTGTCGAGAACCGCGGCAAGGCGATCGGCATTGTCATGTCGGGAACTGGGCTAGGCGCATTTATCCTTCCGCCCTTAGTGGAGTTCATAATCTCAAACTACGGTTGGCGAATGGGCTATCGTGGTATCGGGATTGGTCTACTCCTATTCTCGCTTCCATTTGTCCTGGCCTTTTTCCGCGAGCGTCAGGTTTCTGCCGATGGCACCCCGAACGATGCGGGACCTCCCGCAGCGGCGCTATGGGGCGTTACAGTCGGCGAGGCTGTGCGCAGCCGCCGGTTTTGGATTTTGGGAGCTGTGCTGTTCTTGACGGCATTCGTGTTGGTCGGTCTCTTGTCCAACTTCGTGCGCATTTTGGGCGCGGAAGGTCTGGGAACGTCTGAAACAGCGACGTTGGCAGCGGCGCTCGGCTTGACCGTTGTGATAGGGCGATTGCTTATCGGCGTGCTGGTGGACCGCTATTGGGCACCGGGCGTGGCCGTTGCCTTCTTCACATTGCCAATGATTGGCATCCTGCTCTTGCTGAATATGGATGTGACCTACGCGAGCGCCTTCTTCATTGCTATCGCTATTGGCCTTGCGGCAGGGGCTGAGCTCGATCTCTTGGCCTATTTGACCAGTCGGTATTTCGGCACAGAACATTATGCCGAAATATTTGGGCGAGTCTTCGTATTCTTCACTGTAGGAGCTGGCATTGCGCCGCCCATTTTTGGCGCGTTGTCCGCTGCAAACGGCGGTTATGCAGAACTTCTAACCGCTTCAATCTTGGTCCTGCTTGTGTCGCAAGTGCTATTCTTGGCCTTGGGCAAGTACCCAACTTCTAGTGAAGTATCGGCGGCCGCCTAAGGCCATTGGTAGGCAGTAGAGGAGCGTTGAGATAGTGCCGCATCTAAAGCTGTTTCATTATCCTATTCGAGCTTGCTCGCACGTCACATTCACCGCGTTGACTGAGGCTGGTTTGGATTTTGAAGACGTTGCGGTAGATATTCGCAAACCTGATCGGACGTCCGAGCATTTGCTGGCGAGCCCGGAGGGGAAAGTTCCAGCGTTGCTCGTGGATGGCGAGCCCCTAACCGAAAATGTTGCGATCCTGACTTTCCTCAATCAGCTGGCCCCCGGCGCGGGTTTGCTGCCGGAAGGTAAGGACCCGTTCGAACAGGCGCAGCATTGTTCTGACTTGGTGTGGATTTCGTCTACCCTTCATCCGGCGGTGCGTCAGGCTCGGATGCCATCGCGCTTCACCGATGGTGACCCAGAGGGGGTGCAGACGAAGGGCTTGGCGTTTCTCACAGACATGTTTGCCCGGGTTGAAGATCGGTTCGACCAGAGAAACTGGTGGTACGGGACCTGGTCGATTGTGGACGTGTATCTGTGTTGGGCATTCACAACAGCTGCGAGCACTGACTTGCTCTCAACCGACAATTACCCTGCAATAATGGATGTGATGGGCCGCGTGAAAGCTCGGTCCAGTTTTCAGAAGTCCATCGAGCGGCAATTGCTGTCCAAGGAAAAGTACGGGATCGAATTTCCCGATGTTTGGAAACCGATTTAAGGGTACTTGGCGATGAATGACCCCAAAGCCCAAGCTGCATTTTGGGATGAACGTTACAGCGCGGAAGACTTTCATTTTGGCATTGAGCCCAACGCGTTTCTGAAACGCGAAGCGAGTCGGATTGCCGCGCAGGGAAAGGTGCTCCTGATCGCGGACGGAGAGGGGCGAAATGGAGTCTTTCTGGCGGAACAGGGTCATAGCGTGACAACGACCGACATATCGCCGCGCGGGATAGCCAAGGCCAAACGCCTTGCAAATATGCGCGCGGTGACGATTGAATGGCGCGAGGTCGATGTACTCGAGTGGGACTGGCCGAAAGAAGAGTTCGACGCGGTTGTCGGTATCTTCATCCAATTTGCTCCTCCCGAAGCGCGTGCGAAGATGTTCGCTGGCATGGCCCAAGCGCTCAAGCCAGGAGGTTTGCTCTTGCTTGAAGGCTATCGCCCAAAGCAGCTGGAATATGCGACGGGTGGTCCGCCAAATGCTGAAGCGATGTACACAGATGAGCTGCTGCTCAAAGCCTTCGAAAATATGACTATCGATCTACTCGAATGCTACGATGCCGAGATACACGAAGGCTTGGGTCATTCGGGAATCTCGGCATTGATTGATCTGGTCGCCCGGAAAGAAAATTTGGCCTAGCGGCGCTAGGCTTCAGGCCGGTTGAGCAACGGCATCCTGACGCTTCACTTTCTTGTGGGCGCTTTCATCGAGGCCGTGCTTCCAATAGCTGGAGATGTAGAGCTCGCGGGGTCCTAGACCCAGCTCTTCTCGCAGATATTTGCGCAGTTCACGCATGGACGAAAACTCACAGGCAGCCCAGCCGGCGACGCGGGCGTCTTCAGGAATCGTGTGGGTTCTCAACCTGTCTGCCAACAACAAAGCCTGAGTGCCTGGTTCGGGGTTGATGACCCAATCAATATGGATACCTTCAGGTGCGGCGATCTGAATGGCATCCGCTTCGCTTTGAATCTCGATTACTGCGACGCCTTGCGCGTCTTTCGGCAAAGCCTCAAGATTGACCGCGATAGCGGGTAAGGCCGTCATATCACCGGCGACAAGATAGAAGTCGAAGCCTTCGGGCAGTCGTTTTGCTGGTCCCGGGCCTCCAACCATGATTGCTTCGTCAGGCACTGCGTCGAGCGCCCACTGAGTTGCTGGGCCAGCTGCATTTTGACCGTGCAATGCGAATTGTACCTCGATCGCGCCCACGCGTTGAGCGCGGATCGTATAGGTCCGCATCAGTGGCTTGCTGAGTACTCCGGGTTGCTTGAGGAGAAGTTTAACATAGGCGCCGCATTGGTCGGCCGGAAAGCTCTTCGCTCCCGGACCACCAAGGGTCACCTGGTGCATGGAAGGGGATACTCGCTGAGTATCAAGGACGCGCAATGTGCGAGGAATAGGTCTAGTCATGATACATAGCTAATGCGAAGCAGTCGCAATTCAAGGGTTCTACTATTAGCTTACCTCCACCATCTTAGATTCGACGACATCCACGAAGCGCCCGACAAGTTTGCTCTGCCTTTGGCTCGGCCAGAGGGCGTGAACGCCAAGGTCAGCTACGCTCCATTCTGGCAACGCGTGTACAAGATCCCATCCGTGATTCCATTGTGTGAACATCACGCATATTCTGCTGCACAACGATCAGCTCGGGAGGATTTCAAAGGAGAAGAAATCGGGCGAGTTCACCGTCTGGGAAACCAGGCTGCTTAACCCTTCATTCGCAGAGTTTGCAAAGATATGCGACGCGCATGGCGAGGTGGTCAAGCGCGCTGAGGAATTGCTAAAAGCTGTGACCGAGGGACTGGCGATAGGTAGGCCGGCGCTGTTTGCAGTGATGTCGAATGTCGAATGTCGGATCCCGGGTTGGTCTGAGCACTGTTCAGCTCCAGCCATCTTGCGCTTCGAGGCGCGCGGCGAGATCTGCAATCACCTGATAACAATCGATGACCTGCGCCACCGCGCCATTTGGCTCGCGCCCTTCCTGTATCGCTGCAATGAATTCGCGGTCCTGAAGTTCGATACCGTTCATGCTGACATCGACATTAGAGACATCGATCGGTTCTTCGTATCCGTCCACTAGGTCATCATAGCGGGCAATATAGGTCGCTGTGTCGCCAATATACCGGAAGAATGTGCCGAATGGGCCATTGTTGTTGAAGGACAGGGCAAGAGTAAGGATCTGGCCTTGATCGGTCTGCATCTGGATTGACTGATCCATCGCAATGCCGAGTTCGCGATGTCTGGGTCCTTGCAAGATATTTGCCTGAACCACCTTTGCACCGGTCATGTATTGGAACAGGTCGATCGAATGGGCAGCATGGTGCCACAACAAGTGATCGGTCCAGCTGCGCATTTCGCCTTTGGCGTTGGTGTTGGTTCGTCGGAAGAAGAATGTCTCGATATCCATCGACTGGACCGTGAGTTCTCCAGCATCAACTAAGTGCTTTACATATTGGTGCGATGGGTTGAACCGGCGCGTATGCCCGACCATGCAGACAAGCCCGGTACCTTGCTGTTTGGAGAGAACCGCCTTCGCATCTTCCCAGCTATCGGCCAATGGAATCTCGACTTCGACATGCTTGCCCGCATCCATCGCCTTGATCGCTTGATCGGCATGCAGAGGGGTGGGTGTGGTGAGAATAACCGCGTCGATATCTTCACGTTGCAGTGTGGCTTCGTAATTGTCAGAAAAGTCCGCAATGCCGTTCGGCTCAGCTAGTCTTCGAGCTTCAGCTCCGGAGGCGCTTACGATGGTGACGACTTCTGCGTCAGGAATATTCTTGAGGCCAGCAAGATGCTTTTCACCAAAAGCGCCCGCGCCAATGAGGGCTATGCGTATCAACGGAGGCTCGCTAGATTTCTGCATGAATGATATCGTCACACAATCAGAGGAAGCCGCCAGTTGCAAGGGATTATCATCCGCCGAATCTACTTCTGGGCAGGCTGTTTCATCCTCGCGGACGAAGCCAATTGAATGTTAATCGGCGGGGCTTAGCTAAGAGCGAATGCAAGATCGTCATTCAGTTTGATGCTGGACCTACGGTTCAAATCGATTGACGTTCGAAGATAGAAAAATTGAGCCGTACAAGTGCGGTTGAGTACTTCCGATTTCCACCCCAAGAGCCGACAACATCTCGGCACATTGCTAAGCCCGATAGCTGTCTGGCAGCTTTGTCACTTCATCTGATAAAAGCAGATCGGCTGCTAACGACCCAATACGTGCCGTACGCGTCAACAGTCCCTTTCCCTGAAAACGGACGGAGTTCGCTTAGCTGCGCTACGGACTTGACTGGGGTGAAGACGACTTTCACCTTCGAAGAGCGAAGCCCCGCCGATCCGCCCCGATTTAGCAAAAGAACAGTTCACGTCTCATTTGTTCAATAATCCAGTGACCTGATAACGCTCGGCCCGTCCGAGTAAGATGTATACGAACTCGACAACCAGACCGCCGCTATCGCTTCTCTTTGCTGTATCTTTTCGCGAACTCGCCCTTGCGCGTCGCGCCCTTTGCGTAGGATCGATCCTGCAGCTCTGTTTGATAACGTTCTGGAAGCGCCTCGTTGATTGTATCAAACAGCTTCTGGTCCATGTGCCACATTTCGAGGCAACGTTGCCGAACCTCATCCTTACGGGCACTGCGATTCCTTTTAGCCCAGTAACTAACCTCTTCTTGCGCCTCTGTACGGACTTGCAAAGCCTGGTCGAACCTTTCCTTTGCCTCCTTGGTTATTGGGCCATTGAAGCTTACTGAACCGGTATTGAAGTCGAGGGAAATGTCGTCTGGGTGCGGTACAGGTTCTGGCAGGGGCGCACCCTGTTTCCTTGCCCGCTCGATGGCTTCGCTCCATTCATGTTTGTAGTTGAAGAAGGTCTCGAAGTATTCGAGCCGCGATTGGTAATCGGCTTGTTCGACGTTCTGCATCAGCTCTGCAAAGGTCTTTTGGGCAAGCCGATTGCCTTTCATCGCCGAGACGCCAAGTGCGCGGAACACAGCCTGGATAACCGGCAGTTTAACAAGGTCCTCACCCTCCCGAACTGTTATGGTCCGATATGCCTCGCTCTTGAGCATTTCTTCGGTCGCGCGAGAGCCGAAGCTGGTATCGATCTTGGGTTTGTTCTGAGAGCCTTTGCGCCGTCCATGAGGGTTACCCGATTGCCCTTTGCGGAAGCGATGCTCGGCAGGAGGATGTTTGTAGCCAACCCGGTATGGCGCCGGCAGGCTGTTGGATGTCTCCTTGTTGGTGTCGCTCATTGGGCGGCCTCCTCCTTGTGCAAGGGGCACCGTTGATCAGAGACATTCTCGAAGCAGGTATTTAAGCCTGCAAGAACCGCACGCTTGCCAGTGTAGTCCTGCCAGCGACGGATGATGGTGTCGCAATAGTGTGGATCGTATTCAATCAGCCGCGCAACCCGCCCGGTCTTCTCTGCCGCGATCAGCGTCGAACCAGATCCTCCAAAGCCGTCGAGCACAATCTCGCCGCGACGTGAGCAGTCACGGATCGCGTCGGCAATGAGAGCGACCGGCTTGACGGTGGGATGCATGGCCAGCTCTTCTGCCCTGCTCGAGCCGATCGAGCTGATCCCGGCGTAGTCCCAGACATTGGTGCGATAGCGACCGGTTTCGCCAAGCCCGAATGTATTGGTGTGCTGCGCAGTGCCGTGCTTGAAGACAAATACGAGCTCGTGCTTGGAGCGATAGAAGGCGCCCATCCCGCCGTTGCTCTTGTTCCAGACCACTAGGTTCTTGAGTTCGTTGAACGCCTCGGCACCTGCAGCAAGAAGCTCGCCGATGTGCCGCCAGTCCATGCAGACAAAGGCGATTGCACCATCGCGCATTACGCGTGACATGTTGCCCAATGTTTCAATGAGAAACTGCGTGAACTGACTTTCGGACATTTCGCCCGAGGCGAAAGCGAACTCGCGGTGCTTGACTGAACCAAGCCCACAGACATTGCCGTCGATAGGAACATTGTAGGGTGGATCGGTGAACACGAGATCTGCCGTCTCACCATCCATCAGCCGGTTCATGGCATCGGCATCGCGCGTATCACCGCATAGCAAGCGGTGACGTCCCAGCTGCCAAAGGTCTCCCGCTTTGCTGATGGGCGCTCCGCAAACTTCCGGTACAGAGTCTTCGCGACTGGCGGGACCTTCGGTGCTGGCGTCAAGAGCCTCGTCTAGAACGAAGTCGACCTCTGCCAGGCTGAAGCCAGTATCCTCGATCTCAAAGTCAAGGTCGACCAGTGCCTGCAACTCGATTGCCAGCATCTCACGATCCCAACCGGCATTGAGGGTCAGCTTGTTGTCGGCGAGTACATAAGCCCTTCGTTCGGCAGCGGTAAGGTGCGACAAAGCGAGAGTAGGCACAGTCCTGCGCCCCAGCAGATTCGCTGCCTCGACGCGGCCATGGCCGGCAATGATCTCGCCCTCGTCAGAAACCAGCACCGGATTGGTAAACCCGAAGCGCTCGATCGACCGGGCGATCTGCTTGATCTGTTTTTGGGAGTGGGTTCTGGCGTTGCCGGGATAGGGCCGAAGCGCAACAATATCGCGTTCGACCACTTGGTGGTTGGTATTCATGAACTTTCCTTTCCGTCAACTGTCGCAGTGATGGAGCCTCATGCTTTTCACAGACAGGGCGAAAAATCAAGAACATATCATGAACAATCTGGGGATAACGATGTGCGGTCCTTAGTCGTATGAATGCGTCTGCGATCAGTCTGCTACGGCTCGTAGATCCCTGTTGGTCCAACACCGGTTCGCTGTTCTTGAAAACTCTTTCCCTGATTAGCTGAATTGAATTCCCTGTTTTCGGCGTAGGGAATTTGGGCCAGGAAACGGCGGAATTCTGCGGGATCCGATGGCCGCGGAAGGATGTGATCGGTCGCAATACTCGAAAATTCCCTGTAGATTCCCTGTAAAGCAGGGAAATTCGACTAGAGACGAGTTCGCTCCGGACTGGGTCGCGCACCAAACAGTCCTGAGTGGACTTCAGAATATCGCCGGATATCAGACTGCAGACACGAATGGCGCAGTTCTGCACCGTTTCGCCGCTCGCGTGGACACGGTTGCGGTCAGAGACTGCTATTCAATCATAGCAAAACACGCCAGAACCGGCCGGAAATTCTCCGGCGTCTCTAGTGCTGACTGCAATGGCGAGATTCGGCATCGCGCGATGGCTGCTTTGCGCCCCAGTCCCAGACGTTGCGATCCCAAATCTTAGTTCCCAGTAGCGGACATTCTCCTTGGCCATTCCGGCCAAGGAGAAACAGAATGACATACTCACAATATGACCCTGCAACGCAAAGCCGAGTTCCATGGAATTTCGGTGCGAAGATCGGTCCGAAGCGACCATTCAATCAAAAGCAGATCTGGGCGATCCGGTTCTTTCTTGATCGCGAGAAGCGCATTCGGGATCGAGCATTGTTTGACCTAGCAATCGACAGCAAGCTGCGATGCTGCGATCTCGTCGAACTCAAGATTGGCGATCTGGTTAGCGGGCCGGAAGTCAGGACGAGAGCAACGATCACTCAGCGCAAAACAGGTAGGCCCGTTCAATTTGAGATAGCCAAGGACGCCCGAGAAAGCTTGTTCGCATGGCTAGAACTTCGAGGGGGTGCTGTTGACGATTTTGTGTTCCCGAGCCGGGTTGACCATGCGCGCCATCTCAGCACCCGCCAATATGCTCGACTAGTCGATGAATGGGTCGAAGCGATCGGCCTCCGTCCTGAGGAATACGGCACCCACTCGCTTCGGAGAACAAAGGCCTCGATCATCTACAAGGCGACGGGCAATATCCGCGCTATCCAAATTCTGCTTGGGCATTCGAAGATCGAGAACACAGTTCGTTACCTCGGCGTCGACATTGAGGACGCGCTAACACTTGCGGAGAAGACTGAGATTTGACCGGATTTGGGCGCCAGCTACTTAGTGCCTGGCGTCCGCTTCTGGGGTGGGAAGTGGACGTTCACGATGTCGGCCGAAAAAAGTCCGCTAAGCCGTGTCGCATGAGACGCAGATTCAATCAAATCTCCTGCCCAGACTGGGGCTTTCGCAAAAGGAGATGCTCTGGCAAGGTTACTCGCATGAAAAGATGCTCA
>Ga0316204_10005025_pt1 | contig 22634 bp, 15 predicted proteins | sample 6monrhotite_MG_2_FD_205661 | JGI IMG/M metagenome (GOLD analysis project Ga0316204, IMG submission 205661) | Microbial mat bacterial communities from mineral coupon in-situ incubated in ocean water Damariscotta River, Maine, United States -... | ecosystem: Environmental > Aquatic > Marine >... | reverse complement strand
CAGTTTCTTTTGGATTGTGCTAATTTTCATTTGAAGCCTTTTTGAAGAAAATTTGACTGCTTGGTAACAATCATTTGATCATCAAATTGGCTTCTTTTCAATACCTTAAGATCCTACCTATGTATAGTGACTAGTTATAGTTACTGCTTATAATTATTGGTTATTTTTGCTTCTTTTTTTTAAATATTCGAGCTTTTCTTTAATTTGTTTTTCCATTCCTCTATCGACAGGCTGATAATAGTTGGCTTCAGCTTTATCGTCTGGAAAATAGGATTGCCCGGCTGCAAAACCATCCTGTTCATCGTGATCATAGCGATAGCCGCTCCCGTAATCTAACGACTTCATTAATTTTGTCGGTGCGTTTCTAAGATGTAAAGGCACATCAAAACTAGGCTCCGACTTTACATCACTCATACATTGTTTAAATGCAGAATAAACCGCATTACTTTTTGCTGCAACCGCCATATAAATAATCGCTTGAGCAATCGCAAGTTCACCTTCAGGGCTTCCCAAACGTTGTTGAACATCCCATGCATTGTTAGCGATTTGCATCGCTCTTGGATCTGAATTGCCAATATCTTCGCTTGCCATTCTAACTACTCGCCGAGCGATATACAAAGGGTCGCAACCACCGTCAATCATCCGACAAAACCAATATAAAGCACCGTCTGGATTAGAACCTCTAACCGCTTTATGTAATGCTGAAATCTGATCATAAAAAGCTTCACCTTTATTATCAAAACGGCGCCAATTTTCTCCTAATAATGGTTTAACAATTTTTTCATCAAGCAGTTGAACTCCTTGTTCATCTCGCTCAACTAAATCAATCGCCATTTCTAGCAAATTGAGCAAACGTCTTGCATCTCCATCTGCAAAATTAACCATTAAAGCTTCAGCTTGTTCAGTGATCTTAAAAGAGGTGTTTGACTGAGTATTTTGCTGTGCGACCGCTCGCTCTAAAACGTGTTTAAGATCCGATTCTTGTAATGCTTTTAACACATAAGTTTTTGCTCTGGATAACAGTGCGTTGTTGACTTCAAACGAAGGGTTTTCTGTAGTCGCGCCAATAAAGATAAATGTTCCGTCTTCAACGTAGGGCAAAAAAGCATCTTGTTGAGATTTATTAAATCGATGTACTTCATCAACAAATAATAATGTTTGTTTACCAAGCTTTTGATGCAGCTTTGCTTCATCTACGGCTTTACGGATATCTTTGACGCTACCTAAAACAGCCGAAACAGCTATAAAATGGCAATCACAACGATTAGCGATAATTCGAGCTAAGGTCGTTTTGCCGGTTCCGGGAGGCCCCCACAGAAGCATCGAATGAGGTTTTGCATTAGCGATTGATTCGTAAAGCGGTTTTCCCGGCTCAAATAGATGTTTTTGACCAGCATATTCCTCTAGTACTTGAGGACGCATTTTTGCGGCTAGCGGTTGATAAATGTTTGATGTCTGGGAATGGGGTTGAGCTTGAGTTTGTTGCTCATCTGGAATATTGGAAAACAGGTCACTCATTGTCATTACTCTAAATTTTCCAATAATCCTAAGCCAATCATCCTTAATCCAATAATAAGTACTTTAATTGATAGTCGACTTGTTAATTTAAAGCCGGTGCTCGAGAATCAATGAGATCAATACCTTCAGGCGGAACAAAAATAAAGGATTTCATATCAATCTTTTGATTTAATTTAATCTCATTAAAAACAACGCCGGAACGACCACCTAAAGTATCAAGCAGGAAAAATTCTTTGATGTGGTCATTTTCAATTAATATATGAACACTTTCAAATAAACTATTTTGTCTTGGTGTTAAAGAAAACAGCAACTGTTTAACGTCATCTTTTTCCATTTCATCCTTGCCATTATTCACCTGAACAATATCAAACGCTTCAACAAGTGATTCCACCGAACTAGTCAACAATAATAACGGAGAATCCGCAAGAACAGCCTGTTGGTCTTGAATGGTAGCCTGCTCTAATTCAGGATCATAAGTCCATAAATTATCACCATCAGCAATAATGCTTTGCTCAAATGGCTCATTGGTCTGCCATCTAAAATGATTAGGCCGTTGGATAATAAACTCGCCTTTGGTGATTTCTGGGGTGCTACTATTTTCTCGATATACACTTTGTTCAAAAAGTGCATGATAAGTTAAGGTTTCAGCCAAAATTTTAGCCAATTTACTAGCATCTTCACTAACGATTGTTTCTTCAACTGCTGCTTCATTCGCTTTTTCGACAAGTATTTCATTGGCCTGTTGCATGGGAGGTTCACTCACTGGTTGAACAGGCTCATTCGCCCGTCCGCTCGTTGATAGAAATAACAACGAAGCAACAATGACTTGTCCTACTGCAGATAGCGTTACGCTCATATTGAAACCTAGATTCATGTAGACCCTTGAAACGACTGAATAACCTTCATCCTAACGATTCAGGTAAGAAAGTAAAGTTAATTAATTGTAAAAATTTACGACCTAAATCAAAATAAACTGAACTCTTGAAAAATAAGAATGAAAGACTAACCCGGAGGAGGTGGCGGAGCTAATACTTCTCTTGAACCATTGGATTGCATTTCAGTTACGATACCCGCAGCTTCCATTGCTTCAATCATTCTAGCGGCTCTGTTGTAGCCAATCTTTAAACGTCTTTGCACACCAGAAATCGATGCTCTACGTGTCTCGGTAACGATTTGTACCGCATGGTCATAAAGTTCATCCTGCTCATCTCCACCTTCGCCGACAGGTGGTGACATTCCGGGAATATCTGTTTCCGGTGCGCCAGCGGTTATTGAATCTTCGTAAACCGGTTCGCCCCTTTTCTTCCAATCAGCAACCACGCGATGGACTTCATCGTCATCGACAAATGCGCCGTGTACACGAATGGGAATACTCGTTCCTCCCGGCAAATAAAGCATGTCGCCCTGCCCTAACAGCTGCTCAGCTCCCATTTGATCAAGAATGGTTCTTGAGTCAATTTTGGATGATACTTGAAAGGCTATTCTAGAGGGGATATTTGCCTTGATTAATCCCGTTATAACGTCAACCGATGGACGTTGGGTTGCAAGCAATAAATGAATTCCCGCCGCTCGTGCCTTTTGAGCAATACGAGCAATTAACTCTTCAACTTTTTTACCAACAATCATCATCATGTCGGCTAATTCATCAATTACAACGACAATTTTGGGTAATTTGGTTAACTCTGGTGCTTCATCATCTAAACTCGTTTCAGGATTCCAAAGTGGGTCTTTAATCGGTTCACCCCGTTTTATTGCGTCAGATATTTTCTTATTGTAACCAGCCAGATTTCTTACTCCGAGGGTAGACATTAATTTATAACGCCTTTCCATTTCAGCAACCGCCCATCTAAGAGAATTAGCGGCTTCTTTCATATCGGTAACAACTGGAGTTAATAGATGAGGGATCCCTTCGTAAACTGACAGTTCCAGCATTTTTGGATCGATCATAATCATACGAACTTCTTCTGGAGAGGATTTATATAAAATACTCACCAGCATCGCATTTAAACCCACCGATTTACCTGAACCCGTGGTTCCTGCGACTAATAAATGTGGCATTTTGATCAGATCAATGACCGTCGGCGAACCAGATATATCCTTGCCAAGCGCCATAGTTAAATTTGATTTAGAATCATCAAATGTTTTGCTGGCAATCACTTCTTTTAATCGCACCATTTCACGATTTTCATTAGGTACTTCAATACCTATATAGGGTTTACCCGGAATTACTTCAACAACTCGAACACTTGCGGTACTAAGCTCTCTTGCCAAATCTTTAGCTAATCCAGTTATTTTAGCGACCTTTACACCTGCCGCTAAATCAAGTTCGAATCGAGTAACGACAGGGCCTGGATGAACGGCTACAACCGTAGCCTTGACTCCATAATCGGCTAGATTAGTTTCTATTTTACGTGACAAAGATTCAAGCCACTCATCGGATAAGCGGTGTGTAGCAGCAACCGGCTCATCAAGCAGTCGAACTTGTGGCAATTCGCCAACAACCGGATCATCGAATAAACTATTTTGTCGCTCTTTTTCTTCCCTTAAGCTTGGTTCAATCCGCTTTATCTTTTTTTCAATGACAATGGGTTTACGCTGTTCGATCTTTATACGCTCTCGTTGAAAAGTTTCCTGCCGCTGGATCTGTACTACTTGTTGGGCTTTTTTATCACGATATCTATCTAACGCATCTCGGTATTTACTAACGATCCAATTAACGCCTTGCAGCGTAACCTTGCCAATCCAATCCATGATTTGAAACCATGAAATTCCCGTGAACAAGGTTAAAGAGGCAAAAAATGCGGCGAGCAAAATTAAAGTTGTCCCAATAGGATTAAACCAACTAATTAACAAGTCACTAATAATTTTACCGAGCACACCGCCAGCCAAATATCCGACATCACCAGCGGGCTCTACAAAATGTAAAGAAGCAATTGAAGCGCCCAATAAAAGAGTGAAAAGTAAACCAAACAATCTAAATGACCAAAAAGCCCAACTATTAGGCAAGGTATTTTTACGCTCAATAAATATCAATACGCCTGAATAGATCACCATGAAAGGAAAAAGAAATGCAAGATAACCAAATAGATGCAAAAAACGACTGGCAAACCAAGCACCAGCAAGACCGCTGGCATTGTTTATTTCTGACGGGTTTGAAGCTACAGTCCAGCCAGGATCATTAGGAGAAAAACTCCATAAAGAAATTAACAGGAAAATACCCAAGGCTAATAAAAGGATAAAAGCACCTTCTTTTATACGCACCATTAATATGTCAGAAACTTGTTCCTTTTCTTTCATCATCACTCTTTACTATTAAAACGAATTATTTTTATCATTAATTATTAAAATCAATCGGGAACAGGCAAAACTCGACTTTCTTTAACCTCTTCCATAACAACATAAGTTCGTGATCCACTAACACCAGGCAAGGTTAACAATGTCTCGCCAAGAAGCCTTCTATAAGCAACCATGTCGGCTACGCGCGCTTTTACTAGATAATCAAAGTCGCCAGAAACAAGATGACACTCTAACACTTGAGGTAACTCAATAACAGCCCTTTTAAAATCTTTAAAAACGTCTGGAGAGGTATGATTTAACCGGATTTCGACAAAGACCAATAATGCAGCGTTTAGCTTTGTCGGAGCTAAAACCGCCTCGTAACCTCGAATAAAACCGCTATTTTCTAATCGCTTCACTCGTTCCAAACAAGGCGTCGCACTCAACCCAACACGACGAGCAAGTTCGACATTAGCCAATCGACCATCTGATTGTAACTCTTTCAAAATTGAACGATCAATTCGATCTAAATCTTTAGTCGTTGTTTGCACTTTTTTCTCCAGACAGAAACAACCTTACATTAATATACATTAATCTAATAAACAAGCCTGTATTGATATTATCATCTGTTATTGTTGTTAAAACAGTAGGTTATTCTAACTAATTAACACTATACTAGCGAAAAATATCACCATATCGTCTGACGCTACATTTGGAGAAAATTTATGTTAATTGGCATACCAAAAGAAATCAAAAATCATGAATACCGAGTCGGTATGATTCCCGGAAGTGCGCGAGAACTTATTAGTCATGGTCATCAAATCATCGTTGAAACCAACGCAGGTTGCGGTATAGGATTTAGCGATCAAGATTATCTTGATATTGGTGCGGAGATAAGAAACACGGCAAGTGAAGTTTTTGAACAAGCAGATATGATTGTAAAGGTTAAAGAGCCGTTAACCCAAGAACGTGCGATGTTAAAAGAAGATCAAATTCTGTTTACCTATTTACACCTTGCACCTGATTTACCTCAAACCGAAGATCTGATCAAAAGCAAAGCGGTTTGTATCGCGTATGAAACAGTGACTTCCGATAGCGGTAGTTTGCCTTTACTTGCCCCTATGTCTGAAGTTGCAGGTCGAATGTCTATTCAAGCTGGCGCTCAATGCTTAGAAAAATCTAAATCAGGTCGCGGTATGCTACTTGGCGGTGTTCCCGGTGTTTCTCCAGCTAAAGTTGTTATCATCGGCGGCGGTGTGGTTGGTTCAAATGCAGCTCAAATGGCGATTGGAATGGGTGCTAATGTTGTTATTCTTGACCGCTCGATCGATGTTTTACGTCGTCTCGATGCTCAATTCGGCGCACAATTAGAAACCGTGTTTTCAAGCAAAGATGCGCTTGATGAGCACGTTCTTTCTGCGGATTTAGTGATAGGAGGTGTTTTGATTCCCGGAGCAGCAGCACCAAAGCTAGTCACTGAAGATATGATTAAACGAATGAAGCCAGGGGCAGCGGTGGTTGATGTGGCTATCGATCAAGGGGGTTGTTTTGCAACCTCTCATGCCACGACCCATGCTGATCCGACTTATGTAGTCGATGATGTTGTTCATTATTGTGTTGCTAATATGCCGGGAGCTGTACCTCGCACATCAACTTTTGCTTTGAATAATGCAACACTGCCCTACATCATAAGTATCGCTAACAAAGGATACAAAGTTGCTTTGGAGGATGATAAACATCTAATGAATGGACTAAACGTTCACAAAGGTATTGTTACTTGTGAAAGCGTTGCAGTCAATCTTGGTTTTGAATTTGTTGCTCCAGAAGATGCCATTAACATGTAATCAATGCATATGTAATCGCCATAAAGATTAAAAATAAATACTTTGAAGGGTGAAACTTAGTTTCACCCTTTTTTATTCCGTTATATAATCATTAAAAATTTACCCTTAATTAATCAGGCAATATTTATGTCCTCATTACAAGAGCAATTATTAAAAGCTGGTTTAGTTAGTAAAGATAAAGCGACTAAGGCAAAAAGTGCTAAACGCAAACAAGCAAAGATCAATCGCAAACATAAAATTGAAGCTGTCGATGAAGCAAAATTAGCGGCTGAAAAACTCATGGCTGAACAAGCTGAAAAAGCACGTCAACTTAACCAAGAAAAAAATGCTAAAGCTGAAGAAATAGCCATCATCGCTCAAATAAAACAACTCATTGAAGTTAACCAACAATCACCTGGCAAACCTCAAATAACCTTTAATTTTACTGATAACGGAAAAATTAAAAAGCTTGAAGTATCTAACCCGATCCACAAACATATCACTAATGGACTTTTGTCAATTGCTCGATTTAACGATAACTATTCATTAGTCCCTAAAATTGTTGCCGCAAAAATCAAACAACGATCAGAAGATTTTATCCTACCGCTTAATATCGAAATGGAAGAAATTACAGAAGATGATCCTTACGCAGATTATCAAATTCCTGATGATTTGATGTGGTAACTAGTTAAACTAAATGAATTGGATTAACTTCATCAATTAACCATTGATTAAGTAACGAATAAATACTCGCAATATGAAAATTTATATTCAAATACCTTTCCATGTTTTGTTAACAACCTAATGCAAATCAATATTAGCAGAAAGCATTATAATCTCTTTAACATTATTAATAGTTGTGCTCTTGATGATAAGAATTCGTCTTAAAATAGACTATTACACCTACTTTGAATGCTAATGGATAGCCTCCAATATGACTTCTAAAACATGTTCCACTTTAAGCGGTTTACCAGTGTGTCCGTTCATGCCAGCCTGATGCACTTTATCGATATCAGAAGGCAATACATTGGCGGACATTGCGATGATCGGCAGCATTTTATATTTGGGATTTTCCCTAAGGTGTTTGGTTGCCGTTAACCCGTCCATTACAGGCATTTGGATATCCATTAGTACGATATCAAAAGATGATTTCTCTATCTTTTCAATAGCCTCTTGGCCATTATTAGCCAAAGAAATCTTTAAACCAAACTTGGTTAGTATTTTTTGAGCTATCATTAGGTTCACTTGGTTATCGTCAACGAGTAAAACCCGCTTACCTGACAATTTTGAGTAAACGTTATTAGATTGGTTACTTTGTTGTAGAAAGGGATTAGACTTTTTAGTAACGCAAGAAATATCACCTAAGCTATTATCTGACCTATTGACTGGATTATTTGTTAACACTCCAAAGACTACTGTAAAGTGGAACTCACTCCCTTTATTTTGTTCACTAACTACCCATATTTTCCCATTCATTACCGAACATAAATTTTTACAGATTGCCAAACCTAAACCTGTACCGCCAAACCTTCGAGTTATAGATGAATCAGCTTGGCTGTAAGTAGCAAAGATTTTTTTCTGCTGTTCTTGATTCATTCCTATTCCAGTATCAGAAATAACAAATTCGACAGTCACCTCATCCAAATCTTGACTCACTAGTTCAGCAGAAATTTTAATTTCGCCCTGTGTAGTAAACTTAGACGCGTTATTTAGTAAGTTAAGTAAAATCTGGCCTAATCGAACCGAATCACCTAGTAACAATTTAGGTATTTTTTTGGAAATTTTTGACGATAACTTTATCCGGTTTGCATCAATACTCAGAGCAATTTGAGCACAAATATTGTCTACTACATTAACAACCGACAAAGGTGCAATATCGAGCTTTAATTTTCCAGCCTCTACTTTCGACAAATCTAAAATATCATCGATTAAAACTAACAGTGAGGAAGCCGAATTGCTTAGAATATGATTATAGTTCTGCTGTTCCTTTGACAAGCCAGATTCATCAAGAAGCAAAGACATACCAACTACAGCATTCATTGGTGTTCTAATTTCATGACTCATATTTGCCAGAAACTCTCCTTTTGCAACGTTCGCAGATTCCGCTTTTTCTTTAGCTACTTCTAAATGCCTTTCTACTTTTCTTCGTTCTGAAATTTCAAACTGTAATCTTCGGTTAGAACGACTGACAAATAGTATTATAAATACTAAAACAGTTGCGATTGGTACCGACCAAAGTAGGTAGGTTTTTATGTCCGTGCCGACAGTTACCTTTAAAGCTAACCAGTTATTGGTAATCGCCGACCGTTGCTTACTATCAATACTTTCTAACGCTTGATTTATCATCGGAATAATTTGTTTTAAATTCTTACGAACGGCAATAGCGACTTCAAATTTTTCTGGAAGAATCGCGGCAACTTTCAATTTATTTAAATTATTCGTGTTTAATTGATGGGTGACGACTGCAAGGTTTTGAACAAAAGCATCTATTTTTCCATTGCTTAGTTCTAACAAGCCTTCTTTGGTTGTACTGTATAATTCCAGTTCAAATTCGCTATTCTCGTTACGCAAAAACTCTTCAGTCGGGGAACTTTTGATCACTCCTATTTTTTTATCTTGAAGTTCCGATAAGTTTTGAATCAAAAAAGCATCTTTATGTGTAACAATAACCATAGGAAAAGATAAATAAGGTTTACTAAATTCCAAAAACTCCTTTCGTTCATCTGTAATAGTGACCGCAGGCAAGATATCGATTTCACCTAGTTTAGCTTTATTAATTACTTGCGCCCAAGATAACCCTCTATGTAATTTTGTTTCTATCTTAAGTTTAGAAGAAACTAATGATATGTATTCTGAACTAATTCCTGAATGCTCTCCTTCATCGTTTATATAATCGAATGGTTCCCAAGATGGATCTACACCAAGAGAAAAAGATGAGTTATTTTTAAGCCAATCTCGCTGCTCTAAATTAAGTGTCGATAACCATGAACCAGTCGACACGTCATAATAGGGTTCAATACCCGGCAGCCAAGATTTTTCTAGTTCAATTAATTCGGATAAAGGTATCTTTAAAATGCCGCTATTAATTAGATTTAATATTTCAGGCTTACCCGATTGAACCAAGGCTCGAACATCATTTCTTTCAATCGTTTCATTACTTAACTTTACTGCGCCTATTAACCCCATTTTTCCTAATTGATTATAAACATCGGGCACTTCATCAATAAATAAAAAAATCTTTCTCTCAAGTAATGCATGTACCATTTCATCCGTTTGTTCAAAAATAACAATCTTAACGTTGGGGAATTTTTGTTTTAATGTTTCATCATTGGTAGCATCTTTTTTAATACCAATTTTTACATGGCTTAATTCTTTGATTGCAGGTACATTGTCTAGCTCAGCCAAATAAAACGCACCGGTTTTAACTTGATGAATCGGAAGGGAAAGATTAGCGGGATTATAGTAGGATTGATTGTGATAAACGTCAGCAAAAAAATCAATGCTTTCAGGTAAATTCCCAGCAGTTGATAATTCGGTTGAGACAAAGGTTACCGTTAAATTATTTGCTTTTGCCCATAATCGCCAATATTCAACATGCAAACCAGTTGCGCGCCCGTTAGGAAGTACCATGCTAAGGGGTGGGTTGTTAGGATTAAAACCAATCGTAATATCTTTTTCAATGAGTATTTCGTTGGCAGCTAAAAAAGAAAAATGAATGAAACTTACAGCAAAAAATATGATATGAAATAATATAACTTTAGATAGTTTCATATGTGATAAATAGGAACCTTAAGATTTGGTTGCTGAATTATTCGAAAATTTAAATAGTTATCACAAATGAGAATAGTTCTAGCATTTAGCTAGTTTATAGAACAACCAAGTAATATTGTCAACTACTCAATATCTTCTACTCAATATCTTCTTTTTAATATCTGCCAATTAATTGTTTTTAGCCGAATTTAAATTTCCACCAACCTATTGTGAGTGGGACTGATATATTAAGTAGAAAAGCAGTAATCATAAGTGTATAAAATGCCTCATTACTTAAGATCTTGTTCTGTACATAGGTTATATTGAACACCACAAATCCGAGTTCTGCCCGTCCCAACATTCCAAAACCAATCATCAAGCTATCGGGCCAACTAAAACTTCCTGTATAATGGAAAACGGCTAGCTGAATTCGCTAGCCTTCTAGTAAATATTCAACTTTATTTATCTTCATAATGATTTTTAATATAACCATTAAGTAACCTGATACCGAAGGATGTTGAGCCAGGGGAAGATTTACTTGCTGTCGCCTTATCATTGTACGCAACGCCGGCGATATCAAGATGAGCCCAATGAGTCGTTTCTCGAACAAAAGTGCCAAGGAAAGCGGCTCCTGCACTAGCTCCCGGAGCGTTCGGACCAGAATTCATAACATCAGCAACATCATTTTCAATCGCTTTAAAATGATTCTTGTTAAGCGGCAGTTGCCACAACTCCTCACCAGTATTTTTACCCATTTCAATTAGCTTGTCCGCAAGTTCGTCATGACGTGAAAATATTGCTGCATAATCCTTACCTAGTGCACGACCAGCCGAACCCGTTAATGTAGCGATATTGACTAACAGGCTCGGATTATATTTGGTATCACCGTAGTAGAGTCCATCAGCAAGAACTAATCGACCTTCGGCATCAGTCGACCGGATTTGAATAGTCTTGCCTGACATGGATTTCACGATATCACCAGGACGTTGTGCGTTAGCACCAGGCATGTTTTCAGCTAAGGCTGCAATGCCTATCACATTAACTTTAGCCTTACGTCCAGATAAGGCATAGACTGTTCCTATACTACTAGCGGCACCAGACATATCAAACTTCATATTCCACATATTGGGTGGATTTTTAAGGCTAATGCCGCCAGTATCAAAAGTGATCCCTTTACCAACAATCACGACTGGTTTATCACCTTTGTTGCCGCCCATATATTCGACGATCATCATTCTCGGTGGTCTTTTACTACCTTGGCCAACACCATAGATAGCTCCCATGCCCTTTTTAATCATCGTTTTTTGATCTATCACCTTAATCTTAACATTCTTCATGCCTTTAAAATGCTTTTTCCAGCGAGCTACAAAACTTTCAGGATAAATGACATTAGCGGGCTCATTTGAAATGTTTCGTGTATGCCATATTGCATTTGCCACGGGATCAAGTTGAGATTTATAAATTTGTCTTGCTTCGTCACTATCCAAACTAACAAACTGGAGAACTTCTTGACTCTTCTTGCGTTTTTCAGTGGTATAATATTTGTCGAAATAGTAGCTACCTAGCTTAGCACCAAATGCAATGTTAGCTGATACACTAGCGGTAACATCAAAGACCATAGGTGGAACTCGTTCAAATTCTTTTACCGCAGCTTGTACAGCATCACCCCCAATATTTTGCCATTCAAGATCGGTTTTAATTGAATCCTTTTCACCAAGACCAACTAGTAATATTTCATCGAAACCAGACCCCATTGGTGCCGTAATTACTTTAGTAGACATTATCTTAGCTTCAAAACCTGACGCCTTAATTGCGTGAGTAAGCCCTCCTTTCGAGTCTTTGTCTATAACAGAACTAAAACCACCAAGAACTCCATTTTCAAATACTCCAATAACTAGATTTCCATCAATAGGAACATTGGTGCTAAAGTCTGCACGGGTTGGTTCATCTATCGAGAAAGATTCTTCTGCAACTAGGTTTGAGCATATTACAGAATAAGTTAAAGCTAAAAAGGTAAAAATTGGTTTCATTTATTTTTCCACGTGATTTATATAACAAACTTGTTAATAACTAATAATGGCGCGCTTGGCAAGAGTCGAACTTGCTACCTGCCCCTTAGGAGGGGGCCGCTCTATCCAAGTGAGCTACAAGCGCTTTGATGGGAAATTGGAAACTGACGCGATAATACTAAAGGCTCTGATCACAGACAAGTTTAATATCTATAGTTTTAATATCGACAGAAAAGGGAATCAAAAAGCAGACCATCGAACACCTAAGGATATTTTACGCGATTCATAGGTATAAATAACATCAAAACTTTCAAAGTTGTCATACTCAATCTCAGAATAGAGTGCAATATTCGTGTCATATAAGGTAGCAAACACCCATTCATAACCTATGGCAACACCTAAACCTTTTCGGTCACTGGCTTGTTCCTCTAGCTGATCTTCACTGAAATCAATCTGATTTATTAACGAAAACTTGGAATATTTAATTCTGGCAGTTAAATATTGATAATCCCCAAATTGGTGTTTAGCGGTAATCGCTAGATGTCCGCTTGTAGCATTGTAGTAACCAGAGGTGTTGTCTCTTCTTTCTTCATAATTATAAGTGTATCGCCATCTAACCTTTTTATTCGGACGATAAATATAGCCCAAATTCAGGGTATTGTAATCAAAGATTAAGTCAGTGCCTAAAACGTCATCTCCCAATAGGTTCTTACCACGCTTATCATTGTAATCACGCTGTTTTAAAGCCGCATTAATAAAAAAACGACCTAAGTCAGAAGACTTATATTCCAGGCCGATTAAATATTTCTGGTGAAGGTAGCTAAAATCTGACGCTTCAGCTAATTCTGCGTAATCCTTAGCACGGTTCTCAAAATTAAAATCGAGAGATAGATTTTTAGTAGGCAAATAGGTTAGCTCCGCATTAGTAGTCACTTGATCCCAATCATAACGATCGGCGATAGATGATCCACGAAATACACCAACCAATCCGGTATTTTTGCTAACATAAGTTTTATCTTTTATTCGATAATTACTACCAATTTGGAATCTAAATTTTTGTTTTGCTAATTTAAACTTTGAGCGGAAACGGACACTCGCGTAAGCGTTAAACTCATCGGCACGAGGATCATCTTTATAAAGTGCTTTGTCTGCACGAGCACTAAAGAAGAATAACTTATTATAATTAGTTCGAGCACGTATCTCAGCGAAAGCAAAATGCTGTTCAACTCCCTTCAGGGCTTCCGTTAAGTTAAAAGGATTATCGTCGACGCCATAAGTAATGGTGGCATTGACAGATTTATCACTTGATGCCAAACCAGTAAGCGGAAGCAAAAGTGTTAAATAGACGACGAATAACTTACCTTTCACGCAGTTCACCTGTTTTTCTTCTTTGAAATTTCATTAATGAGTTATCCCTCTAAGAGAGTTGTTTAGTATAATAGTCGTTTCGATCATATTTTAACTAATTGTTTTTAAATACTCTTTAGCTGGCTTATATTCTTTATCAAGAGTCAGGATCAAGTCTAGCTCTTGTTTGCATAAAACAACTTGCTCTAGTTCACAATAACCCTTTGCTAATAAAAGGCGTGCTCTTTTCGAATTAGAACGATTATCTAAATAATTATTTAACTGAGAAATACTATCTTGAAAGCGAGACTCCGCATAATAAAGCGTAGCCAAGCGGTATTGTGCATCGGAATAACTATCTCTAAGTTCGAGTAATCTTTCATAGCGGATAATAGCTTCTTTGATTTGATTAGAATCTTGTAGAAATTTAGCTAAGAAAAAGATAGCCTTTGAGTAGTTAGGGTTGGTTTCTATTAGCTGTCTAAGTAGTGTGATTGATTGTTCTTTATTCCCTAATTTCCACTCAAGATCAGCTTGTTTTAGCTTAATCTTACGATTATCGTCATATTTTAAAGCTTGCTCTATGGATTGTTTAGCTTGAGCATAATCACCCGATTTTTCTGATGCAATACTCGCTTGATGATGTAATTTGGGATTGTCATCAATGGCTGAGCTAAGTGCTGTATATATTGTTGAGGATTCTTTAAAGGATTTCGAGTTAAGATAATTTTCAGCTAAAAGGCGTTGACCTAGATAATACAAACTAGACTGCTGGGCTATCTTCTCAATATAGATCTTAGCGTTCTTTGGCTTATTGAGTTGAGTATAGTTTTTTGCGATCAAAAAATACTCGATCGAATTATCACGGTTCTTTTTGAGCAATCCTTTAAACAAATTAAGTGACAAACGATACTCTCCAGCTAAATAATTTTGCATCGCTTCTAGCTTCAGTTTATCACTGGAACGCGTAACAAACTTATTAGCTAAAGAAAGCTGTTTGCTTGCATTAGCGTATTTATTAGTTTGGTAATAACAAAAGGCTAAAAGAAAGCGGATATCAAAATTTTCTCTCGATAGACGCCTTGCTTTTTTTAATTCTTCAATTGCTGAACTATAGTCCAGCTTTCTAATTAAATACTGGCTAAAATTAAGATAGAGTTCAAGATTATTTTTATCCAGTGCGATTGCTTTAGTATAACTGTCAATAGTTAAAGGATGATTGGTGAAACTTAATTCAGATGCCTCTGCAAGACTTCGCCAAGTTAAAGAGTGCGAAGGTCTAAATTCTATCGCTTTTTGAAAACGTATTACGGCTTCATCATAACGACCTTGAGCAACTAACGCATTCGCAAGTCCACTTAATATTTTCGACTTACGCCGCCCACCGGCAAGTTCGATAGCATTTGTAAAAAGCAGCTCAGCTTGTATATATTCCTTCTGAGCAAGTAATAAATATCCAAGATTAATAATAGCCGCTAAATTGTTCGGCTGATATTCAAGCAAAGATTGATAACTTGCAATAGCATCTTCATCTTTACCCAATCTACCTTGAGAAAAAGCATTTGAGAATTGCAATCCTAATTTTAGTCTTTGTTGTAAAGGAATTATCAACAGATATTGTTCAGCTAATTCATATCGTTTTTGTTTCACTAATTGTTTTAAAGCTAATACGATAGTTGAGTCTTTTTCAAGAGGCTCAAGGTTTTCAAGGATCTCACTAGAATGATAGTTTTGTACTGTCACGCCGCCATCAATCATTAGTTGGTAAAGAGCTAAGCTGAGTGAATGAACTTTTTCTGTTTCCAGAAGAGAAATAACGGATGAATCAGATTCGGTTGATTCCGCAGATTTAGGAGCCAAACTAACTGATACACCAACTTGTTCGACCTTAGACAAAGAATCTTCAATATACCAACCAAAAACAAATAACATTGTACATAAGATACTAACAGGAATGCCATTAGACAACTTTATACTATGAGCTATTATCTGAGTATCACTGCTGCGATAATTCATGATAGAAACCTCGCTCTTGAATATTTTGGATTTCTATACCTGGCCGACCATTCACTTCCAAAACTAATGGTCCATTATCTCTATCTAAACAAATATCGATACCAATATAACCTAGCGGAACAGCTTGATAACACTTGACACAAATATCGCGAATTTGTGGCCAAAAAGGGATCTGGACATCTATGACATTTTTATGACTATCGGGGTGCTCAGTAACACTTTGTTTATTCGATTTAGCAGTAACTGTCTTACCGCTTTTAATGTCAACACCAACACCAATCGCACCTTGATGCAAATTAGCTTTTCCAGAAGAGCCCAATGTTGGCATTCTTAACATTGCGCTAATCACCTTCCCTTTGCATAAAATAACTCTGATATCCGACAATCCATAAGGCGCTATATCCTGCAATGATTCATGTTGCTCAATTAAAGGTTCAAAATAGGCTATATCACTATCACCACTTTGAGAATAAGTACCAGAGATAATTTCACTACAATGTAATTTTATATCTTCTATACTATATTGCTTTTCACCGGTTCCATAAAAAGTCCCCCCCTCATAAGAACGAATAATAATTATTCCATTCCCTTGTGAACCTTTATTGGGCTTTAACGCAAAACCATTTTTTCGCAGAATCGAACGAGTAACTTTATCAATATCGGCTAGCTCTTTAACGCTACAAATAGTGTCCGGTATAGGAATATCTAACTCTTTTAGTTTTACTTTTGTCTGCAATTTGTCAGCCGCAAGATTTAGCATTTCTTTACTATTTAATTCATAAACAAATTCTCGATTTCTACCATTAATGCCAATCACCGGAAATTTTTTATTACCCAAAATACCTTTAAAACGGATAAGTTCACTCAATCTAATTCCGGTCCATTTTCCTATGTAAATTTGTGCCGCTAATACTAAAAGAAAACTTTCGGGGAAAAAAGAGAACACCCCTTGCAGCACAAAAGAATTAAGTAATAAATAACACCCCCCTATCGAAAACAAAGTTCCTGTCACTCGCTTAACTAGCTCTAACCAGTCCCCCTCTTCCGAAATTTTATGAATTTTTTCAGCTACGAAACTGATGATAATAACGGGAAAAAGTGACAGCATTCCAAACTCTAATCGACTACTTGCGCCAATAAGAATCAAGCCTGTTACAAAAACCATGGTATTAATTGTAATGATGGCAGCAAGTCTTGGAATTTTAAGTAACTTCATTTTATCTAACAAATGGTGGGCAATAAAACTAATCGTTAAAATCACTAAAAAACCGATAACACCCTTTATAAATCCAGTATAAATACAAGCAGCACCGATAAGCATTGGTAAGAAAATACCAAAAGTTTTAACCCCTACAATATTTCGTAAGAAAGTAATCAGCAAAGTGCAAATTGGAAATAATAAAAATAAGCCAATGGTTTTTGGATCTAACCCCATTGATAGCAACAACCCCGTTACATCAACACTATTGGCTTGCGCGGTTTGCTCTTGATGTAAATAAACAGCTGGCGCAACTAATTTTGCATCACTCGAAAAAATATAATCAAAATTAATATCTGAGGTATGGCGAAAAAGGCTTTTATCGCCTTTATAAAGTTCAAGATAATTTTGAGGTAATTTAGCAAAGTTACCATTAGTGGGACCAAATGGTACCCATTGACCTTCTATATAAACTTCGAGCCATTGGTGTGATGTTTTTTTGCTGATCCCGTTCATAATAACACCACCAATTAGTCGGGAAGGGATATTATTGTATCTAGCTAATGCTATAAATAATCGGCTTTTACCATTGCAGCTCGCTGTTTTTAAACGTAAAGCGGTAATTGCGTCAGTCAATCCTTTAAAAGGTGCGCCTTGTATATCTTGATAGGTATATTGGTAGATGGCCGATAATACATCAACCATATTTTTTTCGTCATTTGGTTTGATTAATTGCCAAAGCCCTTTTATTTCAGGATGATTGACTTGAATGGCATCTGTGGGTTGAAGGTATTCTTTTAATTCCTCAGAATAGCTATCGGGAATAGTCAGCTCGTTACTTAACTCAAATTCTAAAGACTGCGCTAAAATAGTGTAGCGATACGCGGCTTGTTGACTCTTTGAATATCCACTCCAGTTGGCTATCTTTCCACTTTTATCATGGGTGACTATATACTCAAGCCCGTTATTAATAATTTGCTCACTAAGAATTTTTTGCCGCTCGTTATCTTCTGGTACATAAGTCGTAATCGAAACATCTGATTCTCCTTCATAAGTCATAACTAGATTGAAATTATAAACTTGATTGGGCGTAAGTTTAGAGGATAAATCTGTTAAAGAAATAAAATGAGGAACAAACAAAACAGCAAAACAGAGAAACAACATTTTGCCGATATGCGCATTTATTTGCTTAAGTATCATTGACATAAGTGAGCAATTTTTGGTTAAAGTTGAAAAATTTCGGCTAAACATAGAGTAAGCTAAAAAATCTCATTAAATAGATAATAAAACAAGCTCACATTACAACACTTATATAACCGATACGATATATATAAGAAAATTATTATAGCTTAATAGACTATAAAAAAGTGTGAAGCTAGTCGGAAATCAGCAACTCAGGGTCAAGTCGGCTACCTAACCAGTTTAAACGCCAATCGAGGTGTGAGCCAGTGGCACGCCCTGTTGCCCCCATTTCACCAATCACATCACCTTGCGAAACTAACTGCCCAACTTTGACCTTTATTTTATTCAAATGAAGATAAGTGGTATTGATGCCATATCCGTGGTCGATAATAATCGTTCCACCAGAAAAGAATAAATCCTTTTCCGCTAGCGTCACAACGCCATCAACTGGAGCAATAACGGAGGTTCCAACTTTATTCGCTATATCTAAACCAAAATGTGGTCTTTTCGCTTCACCATTTAAAACCCTCTGGCTTCCATATACACCAGATATTCTACCTTGCGCTGGTCGAATAAACTGCATTAAAAACGCTGTTTGCTCCGATGTGACTTTTCTTGCTAATTTAACTCTTGCGCTTTCTTTTTTGATTCGCTCTAAAGTTTCTTTTGAACGTGGATTGACTTTTTCAGCGGGAAGCCCGTCAACGCGCTCAATTTTCCACTCTCTTTTCTTAATCGCTAGTGAGTGAGGTTTGATTTTTCCATTGGAATGAATATGCAGTTTTACCGCTTGCGGAGCATCTCTACCTATTCCAAATACAAACTCCCCGGTTTCAGTTAAAGCCAGTTTATGATCATTAAAATAGACCTCTCCTTCGGCTAGCATTCTTCCTATAATCATACTGCCTTGCTGTGGCTCATCGGTAAATATTTGTACCAATGGCTGCTCTGCTTTAGCAACGATCAAGAAAAAACTAAAAGACAAAAGGAATAAATGGCTGATTAACTTATTCATAAATGATTGCCTCCTAGTTAGATATATCTATGCTTGGGTTTCACGAGCAGCAATAAATTCAAGTGCTCGATTAATTCGACTGATTGTTCGCGCCTGACCAATCCATTCTAGAGTAATATCGATTGCTGGTGACATCCCTCCTCCAGTAGCAGCAACTCTCAACGGCATACCAACCTTACCCATTCCAATGTCTAGCTCTTGTGCAGTTTGATCGACGGCGGCTTGAATATTTTCAGGGTTCCAATTGTCAATCGATTTAAACTTCGATTGAACTAACGCCAAGGCTTCTTTAGCGACTGGACGTAAATGTTTTTTTGCCGCTTTTGCTTCAAATTCTTCAAACTCAGCATAATAGGTTTTGATCAATAAAACTAACTCATCTAATGTCTGTGCTCGCTCTGAAAACTCTGGAATTAATAAGCCAATATCTGGACCGTTTGACAGGTCAACACCCTGTTCATCAAGATGCCATTGCAAATGCGGCATTAAATTTTCGATAGATGTCGATTTAATATACTGCTGATTAATCCATTTCAACTTATCGGTATTAAACGCCGAGGGGGCTTTATTAATGTTATTGATATCAAATAAAGTCTTCATTTCATCCAAACTAAAGATTTCTTGATCGCCATGTGACCACCCCAGCCTGACCAAATAATTCAATACCGCTTGTGGAAGATAGCCATCATCTCTGTATTGCATCACACTAACTGCTCCGTGTCGCTTTGATAGTTTCTTACCATCATCTCCTAATATCATGGGCACGTGACCATATTCCGGTGCAGATACACCAAGGGCATTAAAAATATTGATCTGACGTGGGGTGTTATTTATATGGTCATCCCCTCTAATCACTTGAGTAATTTCCATATCCATGTCATCAACTACTACAGTAAAGTTATAGGTTGGCGAGCCGTCGGTTCGAGCGATAATCAAATCGTCAAGCTCTTTATTAGCGATGGTAATGTCACCTTTTACAACATCTTTAAAAGTAACTGATCCCTCTTGGGGATTTTTGAAGCGAATAACATAGTCTTTATCTAAATCGATTTGATCAGCAGATAAATCTCGACATTTTCCATCGTAACGAGGTTTTTCTTTATTATTCATTTGAGTTTCACGCAATAGATCAAGTCGCTGACGTGAACAAAAACAAGGATAAGCCTTATTTTGTGAAACTAGCTGTTCTATCGTTTCTTTGTATCGGTCAAATCGGTCCGTTTGGTAGATTGGTCCCTCATCCCAATCGAGTTCAAGCCAATTCATCCCATCAATGATGGCTTGAACTGCCTCAGGTGTCGAGCGTTCTAGATCGGTATCTTCGATACGAAGAACAAATTCTCCATCATTAGCTCTAGCATGAAGCCATGAATAAAGAGCAGTTCTAGCTCCTCCAACATGGAGGTAACCGGTAGGTGATGGTGCAAAACGAGTTTTTACAGACATTAAATTTTCACTTGTTAGTTATTAAAAATTGCTAAATGTATTCTAGCAAATCAAACAGCGAAAAAATATTTAATTTAAGGGTGCTAATTTAAGAGAAGAGTTGAACGACACAAAAATTGTCACTAAAACACCTCTCTCTCTTTGAAGGTTCAAAGGCAAATAGAGACATGTATGGGCATAGGTACTTAGATAAAAATGATGAACTGGCTAACAATGGCGATGCCAGTTCAATCAATCAAGTTTATTTCTGCTTCCAGCTTCCGTCCTTCATTAATAACCAAGTTCCAGAAGGACATTTAGCGATAATTTTTTGAGCATAAACGATGCCTACTTGATCAGCAGTGACACCTTGTTGTTTTGCTCGCTCGCTATAAATCGCTCGTCGTTTGGCGTTAACATCTTTAACTAAAGCTTCAACTGAGCTCGCTCGTGCACGAGCATAACCGTCATAACCTTCACCAACTTGCCCACTGGCTCGTAACTCATCAAGCTTCTGAGCAAAAGCATTTGGAACAAATCCAATATTCAGGGCGATAAATAAAATCGAGATCAACCAAACTCGGGAAATAGATTTAAACATTAGAACACCTCCGGGTTTTTCTCAATATCGACTACGGCCGTTTGTTCAAGTTTTAGTCGCACATCGGCATCGAGTTTTATATTCAAATTAATGGTGATTGGTTCTTTCGGTGCTTCAAGTCTAACAGTCGGATTACAGGCTATGAGTGAAGCAAGGCAGATCATGTAAAGCCCCGTACGGGCAAGATGGCTTTGTTTCAAATGGCTTTGTTTCAAATGGCTCTGTTTCAGATGGTTCTGTTTCAAAGAATACTCCTAGTTTGGATTATTGACTTTCTCCAATGATAGAACGAATAGCTCTGTCAGACAAGCGATAACCTTCTAGTACAATTCCAAGTAACTTATCTATATTGCCTTCTAAATTAATATTAAGTTTGAATGGATGGCCATCTTTAACATCTGGATTATTGCCTTCCAGATGAAGGCTCACAAGCGCATCTTTTGACGCTTCTTTATTTATTTTTAATGACAGCTTTTTATAATGAAAATTGCTTAATACTTGAAGTAGAAGCTCTACCTCTTCACCAGCTCCCCCAAGTGCTTCATTAGCCTTTTGGGAACTAAACTTGAGAATTCCGGCCTCTGTGCTGGATAAAACCCCATTTGTGACTAATAGTTCATCTTTGAGGAAAGACATTGGAAGCTTCCCACTGATATAGCCTTGACCGGTAAGCCCTTGCAACCCTATGACACTGAATAACTCTTTAAGGTTTAAACTTTGTAGCTCTAGGCTAACATGGTGTTCCTTGTCATTTGGGTTGAACTCTAGATCAGCTACAACCAGATCACCACCAGCAAATTTACCAGTGAAGCGATGGATAATGAGTTTTGAACCATTCATCGAAAACTTTAACTGAGGTTGTTCTAACGAAAGTCCAGAAACAATCTTATCAAGTTCGATAATTTGAGGTTTTTCTGTTTGCGGTGGTAAAAGATTGCTTAATTGTAGTTTGCTACGAATATTTTCTAAGTTAAATGTATCAGTTTTAATACTAAGGTTATCTAATTCAATTGTGCCGTCGCTTTGAAATGATTGCTCATTCCAGCGAATATTACTTTGACCTTTGGCTTTACCTGTAACTTTTTCAAAAAAATCGAGATTAGCACTTATGTCTTGAAAGCTGAATTTATTGGGTTGAAAATCAAATAAAGGCGTTGTGATCTTAGATTGACCAGCTTGCTTTGTCAGATCATGTTCTGCCTCAATAAATAATAGTGTGTTGTAGGGTTTTTCGGCTAATGATCCCGTCGCAGATAGATTAATCTTCTGATCTTTGAGTTGTCCACTCATGGCGATATTTACTGGATAAACCATTGGTTCCTGTTTTAGATGACTAATGCGTAAATTTTCACTATTGAATAAGATGTCTTGTGTCACCGGATTTCCCGTGAAAGCAATATTTCCCATTAGTTGAATATTATTAAGCTTCTTTGATAGATTGAGGCGGTAATCAATTAAATTAATGACCGCCTCA
>Ga0316204_10005024_pt1 | contig 22636 bp, 21 predicted proteins | sample 6monrhotite_MG_2_FD_205661 | JGI IMG/M metagenome (GOLD analysis project Ga0316204, IMG submission 205661) | Microbial mat bacterial communities from mineral coupon in-situ incubated in ocean water Damariscotta River, Maine, United States -... | ecosystem: Environmental > Aquatic > Marine >... | reverse complement strand
CATCTAAAAATGCCTCGTCCAGCGACAAGGGTTCAATCTCGGGGGTATAGCGATTAAAAATGGCGTGGATTTGAGCGGATATTTCCTGATAGCGGCTCATCCGACCTCTGCGGATCACGGCCTGTGGGCAAAGGCGCACGGCCTGAGCCATGGGCATGGCGCTATGTACACCAAATTTTCGGGCTGCATAATTGGCCGTCGAGACCACGCCCCTGCCCTGTGGATTACCACCAACAATCACCGCCTTACCCACCAGCTCGGGGAAATCAAGTTCCTCTACGGCGGCAAAAAAGGCATCCATATCGATATGTATCAACATACCCATAGTGTACCTGAGCTGGCAATCACTGTGAGCTTAGCGAGCCCTTTGAAACGCTGTTACTGGAGGATTAAGTGGGAAACTGACGACAGCCTGTCACTGCCAACGGCTGTAGTAGGACAGGCGTGTCATGACTTTAGTGACGTATCGCTGAGTCTCAGGGTACGGAGGAATCCCGTTGTATTTTTTTACTGCGGTTTCACCAGCATTATAGGCCGCCAGGGCATGGTGCATACGATTACCGTATTTACCGAGCAAATAGCGCAAATGACGAATCCCTGCCTCAAGGTTCTGCTGAGGATCGTAAATATCCGTCACACCATAGATTTCAGCTGTCGCCGGCATCAACTGCATTAGTCCAGAGGCACCGACCCGTGATGTGGCCTCAGGATTGTAATAAGATTCCGTATGAATAACGGCCTTAACCAGGGCGATATCCACGTCATAGCGATGCGCAAAATGACGAATCAGGCTCTCGTAATCGGCTGCCTTGGTCGAATGGCGTAAATATTTGCGCGCGGCAAAACGGCCCATATTCTGTGTATTTCGGCTAGTACGCACCAGCTTGTATTCCGGGTCATGATGGACCTTATCGGTAATCAGGCGGCTACCGTCCGGTAACTGGTACAGGTAATACGCCTGCGCCGACAATGGCGACAGCAACGTAAGCATTAACCCGATTATAAGTGTTGAAAAAATTCGCATAACTCACACAAAATCATTCTTCAGATCTCTATTAGCGGCAGATATCATACAGACTCAAATCCTCAAAAGGGGTGTATGTGAAATTATCTTGTCCTACAATACCTGAGATAAGTACTCACTAACCCCCAACCTCTGGAGTTGCATATGTCGGCAGACCAACCCTATACCATCGACAGCCTGGAACTGGGGCCAATGGAAAATTTTATTTACCTCATCACCGACACAAAAACCGGACATGCCGCCGTCGTTGACCCCGCCTGGGACGTGGAAGAAATTATCAAACTTGCCCGTCAGAAAAACGTGCAGATCACCGACATCCTGCTCACCCACAGTCACCACGACCATATCAATGGCATCAAGCAGGTATTAGATAAGTATGATGCACAGCTGCACCTGCTCAAGGCCGAGGCAAATTTCTGGGGCCAGAACATGGACCTGCCCAGCCTGCACCATGGCGGCGACGTGATTCAGCTCGGCGATACCGATATCGAAATCCTCCATACCCCCGGCCATACCCCCGGCTCCGCCTGTTACAAAATCAATCATGACCTGATCACCGGTGACACCATGTTTGTGTTTGGATGTGGACGTTGTGATCTGAACGGCGGTGATCCAAATGTGATGTTCAATACACTAAATAAACTCGGCCAACTCCCCGGCGATACCATTATTCATCCTGGGCATAACTATGCGGTGAAAGAAACGTCGACCATGGAAGAACAGTGCGAAGGCAATCCCTTTATGCACTTTCATGATGTGAACAAATTTGTTGACTATCGCATGCACATTCACGACAAGGTTCGCGAAGAACCCTATGACACCGAGATAGAAAAATAGAAACAAGCCATAAGGCCCACCCGAATTTTCCCTTCATAGTAAAACCGATGGTCTGATCGCCTTTTTCATTCCCAGACAAAGCTAATGCTATCGCGACGTTATAGATTACCGCTTCGCCACATACCCGTAGCCAGATGGCTGGCAAAGACCCTACCGAAAAGGCTTACATAAAAAATGCTAAATAATTTAAGGAAATAGCCGATATAACCTGACACTTTTGGTAAGTCAATTTATTCATGTAAGTGCGAAACAGCGCAGCAAATCGACATAGGCACATTTTTTTAAGGAGCCAACGTGATGTTCCGGAACCTCAGTATTCAAGCAAAGCTAGCGGCGGCAAGCTCTGTCGTTATGGTCATTTTTTCCCTGGCGCTGTGGAGTGCGCTGGACGGCATGCTACAGACATCGGAAGAATCAGAGCGCTTTTTTGAAGAAAACATGGTGCGGCAAACCGCATACCAAAATATGTTTTCCAGTGGTCTGTTATCTGGCCTCGCGTTGCGCAACCTGGTGCTCAAACCACAATTAAAAAAACCCTATACTGTCGTGCCCAAAGCGATTAAACGCTTCGATGACGAATTTGAACGAATTCAGTCCATGCCCACAAAGGATGATTCAGTCAAATCAGCGTATGCCTCGATCCAGCAGAGCTGGCAAAAATCGCGCAAGGCCAAACTGGAGATCCTTGATCTGATGAAATCCGGTAATGTTGAAGGTGCTAAAAAGCTCCTCACCACAGTAGAACACCCTAATTGGAGAAAAGTACGGATTGAAGTACAGAAACTAACGAATAGCGAACTAACGCATAACAAGGAAGTTCAAAGCAGCCTCATCTCTCAAACAAAGGCATCGCTAAGCACAACACTGATCATTGCCATTCTTGCCCTTATCGTTACCGCTTTTGTTGCCTACTTCATACTAAAAAGTATAAAAACCGCTTTCCAGAGAGTTACCGCCTCTCTTAATAATATTGCCCAGGGTGAAGGTGATCTCACCCAACGTCTGGAAGAGGAAGGGGGTAAAGAGGTCGCTGAACTTGCCATTGCCTTTAACCTGTTTGTCGCCAAGATTCAGAATTTAATTCAGCAAGTTGCCAGTTCTAACCAGCATCTAACCAGTTCAGTAAAAGAATTAACCGAACTGAGTGTTGATACAAAGCTGAGCGTCAATCAACAAGAAAGCAAAATTGAACAGGTTGCCACGGCGATGAATGAAATGGCAGCAACGGTTCAGGAAGTGGCCCGCAATGCCAGCCACGCATCTGAATCAGCCCTTGCGGCTGATCAGGAATCAACTGATGGTCAAAAGGTCGTTGCCGAAGTCATTAGCGCCATCAATGATCTGGCAAGCGATGTTAACAATGCATCCACCACTATCAATACGCTGGAAAAAGACAGTGAACAGATTGGCTCAATTCTCGATGTCATTAAAGGCATTGCAGAACAAACGAACCTGCTGGCACTGAATGCCGCAATTGAAGCAGCCCGCGCAGGCGAACAAGGACGCGGCTTTGCTGTCGTTGCCGATGAAGTACGCACACTTGCCAGTCGTACACAGGAATCAACCCAGGAAATTCAGGCAATGATAGAAAAACTCCAGATTGGTGCCAAGGCGGCTGTTGAGGCAATGGAACAAGGTCAGGAAAAGACACTCACTACCGTCAGCAAGGCAGAGTCTGCTGGACAGGCACTTGCAACCATTACGCAGGCAATATCAACGATTGCACAGCAAAATACACAAATCGCAACAGCGGCAGAACAACAGTCCGCCGTTGCTGAAGAAATCAATCAGAACGTCGTCAGCATCAATGCCCTTGCGACACAGGCGGCTCAGGGTGCGGAACACACAGCTGCCTCCAGCCAGGAACTGGAACGAACCGCTGATGAACTACAAAAAATGATCAGTATTTTCAAAATCTAACCAGTGGCTTGCGGTGACACATAGCAACAAACAACAAACTCAATTCATGATAGCCAGGTCTTAGGCAGCAACGTTCTTTTGCTGCCTAAGACCCGCACCACAATAAAGCAAACCCCAACAACGTTTCTTAGTACTGCCCTGTACAACACCTTACTAGACGATAAATCTACATTAGATATTTAATATTTTCTTATAGCCTTGACAGCGCAAATCCACAATAACCACAATTAAAATAAGTTTTACTAAAGTTGTCGACAATTCTTCCGATAACTTTCAAATACCAATACATAAGACTTTAAAAAGTACGGCATAAGTCGAACAATAAAAAAGAGGGATTGCTTTGTTTAAACTCAATATTCGCAATAAAATCCTGTTTGCCTTTATTCTCCTGGCTGCAGTTCCAATTTTTATTACCAGTCTTGTTATAGATTGGCGAGCAGGTACATCAGCAGAATCTGCTGTTGAAGAACAAGTTAAAAGTCGTTTGTTATCTCTGCGTGAAGTCAAAAAAGCTCAGATTGAGAACTATTTTAAAAGTCTATCGCGTCAGATGAAATCATCTTCTGTTGACCCGGCAATCGTGTTCCGGGCAAGTGACTTTAATAAAGCATTTGAAGTTGCCACACAAGAAGAAGATGCAGAAGCCATCGAAGCATGGCATTCGGGTGTTAGTGAGACTTATAAAAATAGCTATGCAGAGACATATGCACAATTAAATGGTGTCAATGTAAATACAAAAATGAATACCATCCCGCAAAACTTAGATGTTGCCGCACTTCAGCTTCAGTTTAAATACATTACGCTTAACGATAATCCCTTTGGTGAAAAACATACATTAATAGACCCTGATGATGAAACGCCCTACGCTGAGGCTCATGCTATTCATCATCCACAAATGATGCAATTACTCCACAAGCTTGATATCAGCGATATATATCTGATCAACATGCAAGGGCACGTTGTTTACTCAACACAAAAAAATATTGACCTGGGCACCTCGCTTGAAGATGGCCCGTTTAAAGACTCCAGCCTGGGTAATGTCTACAAAGCGACAAAAGCCTCTGACGATTATGAATATGTTGCCTTAACGGACTTTGCCGCATATCAAGCAGACTTTGATCAACAGTTTGCATTTATGGGATCCATCATTCAGGACACCAGTGATGATGATGCAAACGAATCACTTGGTGTACTGGTATTTAAAATTCCTCTGACACAAATCAATGCTATTGTCAGTAACGAGCAACAATGGGAAAACATTGGCCTGGGGCAAACCGGTGAAATCATGCTGGTAGGTAATGACCACAAGCTACGCAGTATGAGTCGTCAGTTATATCAAAATACTGAGTCTTTCATTACAACATTACAAGAACACAAAATTGATCCTGATGTTATCAACAAAATACAATATCAAAAAAATCCTGCTGGTTGGTTATCCATTAAGAGTGCTGCTAGTGAAGCTGTACTCAAAGGTGAAACCGGAATACTCACAACAACAAATTATTTAGGTCGCGAGATATTAACTGCCTATGCACCCTTAAAGATCGCAGGATTATCATGGGGAATTCTTAGTGAAATTAATTCTGAGGAAGCCTTTTATGCAAAAAAACAACTGGTACAGAATATTCGAACTACAGCCATCATTATTGCTATCTTAATGATTTCTATCGCCAGTGTATTAGGCTGGATATTTGCCAGTACCATTACTAGACCTATCATTACACTCAGTAAACATGTCTCTGAAATTGAAAGTGAATCTGACCTGACTCGACACATTGAAGTTAAAGGCAGTTGTGAAATCGGACAAATGGCGGTTGCATTTAATAGTATGCTTGAAAAATTTCGCGTCATACTCGATCAGGTTACGCACACTACCGAACAACTCAAATCTGCCTCTGACAATATGACGAACCTGACAAATGAAACCAGTAATGAAGTCGTGGAGCAATCTGAGGAAATCGATCAAATCACTGGTGCTATTCAGCAAATGACAGCCTCTGTCAATGAAATTTCTGAAAATGCCAACCTGGCTGCCGAGGCAGCTAATCAGGCAACAGATCAAGCCAAGACAGGTAATGATGTTGTTAATAGAACCATTGAATCTATTAACACACTAAATCAGGATTTTGATCAAGCCAAAAAAGTTATGGAATCACTAAGTCATAAAAGCGATTCCATTGGTAGCGTACTTGACGTAATTAAAAACATTGCGGAACAGACGAACCTGCTGGCACTAAATGCGGCTATTGAAGCCGCCCGAGCGGGAGAACAAGGGCGCGGTTTTGCCGTCGTCGCAGATGAGGTTCGCACCCTGGCAAGCCGAACTCAGGATTCAACGATAGAAATTGAAAAAATGATTTCTGAATTGCAGGTGGGCTCTCATGATGCTGTAGAAGTGATTGAGCGTGGCTACACACAAATGCAGGATACTGTCGTACAGGCGATGGCTGCCGGTGATGCCCTGGGGAAAATTATTACCTCTGTTGATTCCATAAATTCCATGAATAACACCATCGCCAGTGCCGCCGAACAACAAAATGTGATGACTTCTCAGGTCAATAGCAATATCAGCCACATCAACTCAAGAGCTGAAAATGCAACCCAACGCGCCCAACAGTCGTCCAGTCATAGCAGTGATGTCAGCGCGATGACCATGGGACTTAAAACACTAGTCGATCAATTTAAGACCTAAAATCGTCTACCGACAAAAAACGGCGCACAAAGCGCCGTTTTTTTTATTCTGATATTGTCACGGCCTACTGGCCTCGCAATAACAAATCACATTAGTTATTTCTCAGCAACGACATACACCATCCATGACTCCTGATTTTCAACTTCCTCGGCTTCATAGTATTCGCCAGTGCCTTCCATTTCATCATCGTCGTCATCGCCTTCTTCATATTCTTCCCAGTAGACGCGAACTTTACTAAAACCGGCTTCTTCCAGCAGTTCTTTTAGTTCTGGTAATGACCATAAACGCCAGTCATAGGTAAAGGCTTTGTCTTTGCGTGAGCCATCGGCAAATTCAAAGTGAATGTGGCAGACGATATTATTCTTAATCGGATTAAAACTCGCATGCTCCCAGATATAGGTCGCATCAATCTCATCCAGCTCAGTTTCTTCTTCCAGTTCATCCTGACACTCGGTGCCGCCAAACAGGTCCATGAAGAAAATGCCATCATCACTGAGGCTCTCACGTGCCTTTTCAAAATAACCACGCAGCTCATTTCGAGTCTTAAAGATGCAGTAACTGAAATTGAGCGCGCAATTCACATCGACTTTAGGTTCTGTGACATGGCGTACGTCATCACAAAACAGTTGCAGACGATTGGCGACATCGGCACCGGCGGGTTCAAGGTTGTGTTTGCGCCCCCAGTCCAATGTTGGCTGATCAAAGTCCACACCAATGGCTGTGTGTTTGGAATTGCGCTTTAACCAGTCTACCGCGATCAAAAAGGTGCCACAGAAATCTTCACGAAAGCTGATGGGTTCACGGCCTTTCAGTTCTTTGAAGGTTTTAACGAAAAAGTCGAGTTCAACTTCAGGGTCCTGCACGGCCATTTGGTACAGTGTGTGCGTATCGTACTGCTCTGCCAGGGTCTTTTTAGGGTTTGCTGCCTTGGTCATGCCCTTTTATCCTCATCATCTGTGGTAGAAAGCCGGCATTATAGAACTTTTATGCAGCCAGTTCAGTCCTGACGTGGCTGAAATGTTGATATTAAATGGTATGATCTACGCCTCACGAATTTGGACCAAGACAGAATTTATGCGACACACTACCGTACCCGTACAAATTGGCCATATCACCGTTGGAGGCAATGCCCCGGTGGTAGTGCAATCCATGACCAACACTGACACCGCTGACATTGCAGCAACCGTCAAACAGGTACAGGAACTGGCCCAGGCCGGTTCTGAGCTGGTGCGCATTACCGTTAACAGCGCCGAAGCGGCAGCCGCCGTACCGACCATTCGGCAACAACTGGATGCCTTTGGCTGTAATACTCCTCTCGTTGGTGACTTCCATTTTAATGGCCACAAGCTTCTCAGCGACTACCCGGAATGTGCCGCAGCCCTGGCCAAGTACCGCATTAATCCGGGCAATGTCGGCAAGGGTAAAAAGCGTGACGAACAATTTGCCCAGATGATCGAAATCGCGGTCCATCATGACAAGCCAGTGCGCATTGGGGTCAACTGGGGCTCTATGGACCAAAGTCTACTGGCGCGGCTGATGGACGAGAACAACCAGCGCAGTGAACCGCTGGACGCCAAACAAATCATGCTCGATGCCATGATTGCCTCGGCACTGGAAAGTGCTTCCGCTGCCGAGCAACTGGGACTAGCCCATAACAAGATTATTCTTTCCTGCAAAATGAGTGGTGTGCAGGATCTGATCACGGTTTACCAGGATCTGGCCAAACGCTGTGACTATTCACTGCATCTGGGACTGACCGAGGCCGGTATGGGCAGTAAAGGCATTGTCGCTTCCACTGCGGCACTCGCTGTATTACTGCAACAAGGTATTGGCGATACGATTCGTATTTCATTAACACCCGAACCGGGCCAGTCACGCACCGCCGAAGTGATCGTGGCACAGGAAATTTTACAGTCCATGGGACTACGCGCCTTTACACCGCAAGTGGTTGCCTGCCCCGGTTGTGGCCGTACCAGCAGCGACTACTTTCAACATCTTGCCAAAGACATTCAAACATATATTCGTGAACAAATGCCGCAGTGGAGTACACAATACCCCGGCGTCGAGCGCATGAGTGTCGCGGTCATGGGCTGTGTCGTGAATGGTCCCGGCGAAAGTAAACATGCCAACATAGGCATTAGTCTGCCGGGGAGTGGCGAAAAACCCGTCGCGCCTGTGTATGAAGACGGTGAAAAAACCGTAACGCTAAAAGGTGACAACATCGCCGCCGAGTTTCAGCAACTGGTTGAGACCTATATCGAACGGACCTATGGACGCTGAGACTGTATATATTCATTTGAACCACAGAGGGCACAGGGGTTCACAGAGAAAATCACTAATAAAATTAACACGCCATACTGGCTACAAATAACCTTGCTAATAGCAGCAGCATATAATAATTATTTTAATTTTTTACCTCTGTGTACTTCCGTGCCCTCTGTGGTAAAAAATAAATCCTAAGGAATATAATGAAAGACCACCAATTCACTATCGAAATGGCCGTACGTGATTACGAATGCGATATTCAGGGCATTGTGAATAATGCTGTTTACCAAAACTATCTTGAACATGCGCGTCACGAATATCTAAAAAGTATCGGTGTTGACTTTTCTGACTACGCAAAGCAGGGAATTAATCTGGTGGTAGTGCGCGCTGAGATTGACTACAAACAACCACTGCAAAGTGGTGATGAATTTAAGGTTGGTGTACGCATGGAACGTGAGTCGCGCATCAAATTTGCTTTTGTACAGGAGATACATCGACTCTCTGATAATCAGAAGGCACTACAGGCAAAAATTATTGGTACAGCGATTGGTAGCAATGGTCGTCCTACACTGCCGAAAGCACTCGAGAGTGTATTTATTTAGTCGCGCAAAAATTTTAAGCCGAAGCTGATTTTTGATCTTCAGTATCAAACCCCGAGGGATCCAATTTTGCAGTGACCACTTGATTTCTACCAGACTCTTTTGCACGATACAAAGCCTTATCAGCCTCTTCTGCAATGACCGCCGCATCTGTAAATACCGGGCAACCTGCGACACCACAACTAAAAGTAGATTTGAACTCATGTTCATCGGTTCGAATCACCAATCGACTAAAGTCTTCGCGCAAATTATTAAGTACTATCGTCGCCGTTTCCATATCCGTCTCTGGCATAATAACGGCGAACTCCTCTCCGCCGTAGCGGCCAACATAATCTGATTTTCGTAACCGTTGTGTGAGCAATCGAGAAAGCAGCTTAATGACACGATCGCCAGTTGAGTGTCCGTATGTATCATTTACCTTTTTGAAAAAATCGATATCAACCATCGCGTAACTCACAGGTGTTTTATGTCGCAGGCCACGCGATATTTCTTTATCCAGAATCTCTTTAATACTCGTATGATTATAAAGCCCGGTGAGACTATCACGCACCATTAACGAGCTGAGTTGTCGATAGCGCCGGATCCGACTAGTGACAGCGGAAATTAAATGTGAAGGGCGAACAGGCTTGGTAAGAAAGTCATCGCCACCCTTTTGCATCGCCGATAACTGTTTATCCATATTGGTTTCAGATGACAAATAGACAATCGGCATGCCGAGATAATTTTCCTGTTGGCGGATCAACTCTGCCAATTCATAACCGTCACAGTCTGGCATATACAAATCTAAAAGAATTAATTCTGGCGAGAACTCAATAATCTTATCCATGACTTTAATTGGATTTGATTCCGCCATGGCGACAAAGCCACTATTTTCCAATGTTGCGACGGTATAATCACCCGTCGCTTTATCGTCATCAACAATCAGGACACGAAAAGGCTCTTCAATAAATGGATTTGTAATGCTATCAATTTTATCGATTAATTTACTGATACTGAGAGGCTTCTCAAAAAAGGCAATTGCACCTGCCCGAACAGCGCGTAATCGAGCACGCGTATCTGCACGCTGTGAAACGATAATAGCGGGTGGTACATTTTTACTGGATTGATGCAACCTCTTTAAGACGGCCGTTCCATCGGCATCAGGCAGAAAAATATCAATAATTAATAAATCAGGCCGTTCTTTTTTAAAGGCAATCGAGAAATTCTCTGCTGTTTCAAAAACTACTACCTTATACCCATAAAGCTCTAAATGAACACTCAGCTCTTCACTAAGTATACTGTCATCTTCCAGCACGTATATCAGTTTCGTTACAGGTGTTTTGCTTTCAACATTTAGCTTAGGGGATTCCTCTACCTCAATTGATTCTTTAGGTACTTGCACAGCAACATGTTTTAGTTTTAAAAGCTTATCTTCAATTTCAATTATTTGTTTTTCATCCGGAAATTGCGATCGATCCTGGCAAGACTGCAAGATGACTTCAATAGCACGACACAGGTTTGTTACCTCTGGATAACCATAACTTGTGCCTGACCCTGCCAGAGTATGAAAGGCACGTATCAATATTGTACTATCATCAAGACTATCGGGTTTTGTCTTATGGGAATCCCATTGGCTCGCTAAATTATCAATACGGCCGGGTAATTCTGCCGTATATATTTCTCTTAGCTTTTTAAGTTTTTCAAACGGGTCTGATTCGACATCACTCATATTTTTCTCTGCGTCTAATATTAACTTCGTCGCCACATCATATCGCATTACTTGAGAAAATCAGTAGGAGAAAGAGTTATACAAGATTAGGCAAAAACGCAGATCCCTACCAGTATTATGGTGACAAATTAACAAAGATTAACAAACAACTGAGAAAATACGTAGACTGACTTGCTCATACTGCGTGTTTTAAGATGAGATCAAGGTCGCCAGTACTTATGCCCTATAAGTTGTAGGCGAATAATCTCAGGTGCACCGGCAGAAATAAACTCGACCTCTAGAGGAAAATCATCCTCTTTTAAATCCCATGCATTCATGCTGATCCGACAGGCCTTAAATTTGACACCACGATTTGCTAACTTCGTCAGCAATTGTGAGGTCTTTTTATTGTTCGCCAGTAATGCATGAATGCCATCCTCATATGCCACGACTTCAAAACGAACTTTATTATCAAGGTCCGTCAGAATTTTATCCAGTTGCAACATCACTCGGCGATGGCCAAACCCCTCGGCTTTTCGCGTTAACTGCACAACAAATACCGGTAATGTCTCTGAAGCCAGAGTCACTGATGGCACCGTAATCAAGAGTATTGGCACCATCGTCAGAATAGCAAATATACGACGCAACATAATTTCGACCTCAACTGTAAAAAAATACGCTAGGTAAAGACACCTACCTAGCGTTTATTTTACAATAATTAATAAAGAACAGTATCTATATTCTTATAACTGTCCTAACTTCAGGTTTTATGCTTTCAAAACTTACCCCTTCACTTCAGACCTTTTAAATAAAAACAGGTGCCCCCACTGAAACATCGTCATGCCAAATAAAATCAAGCCTGTACCGGAGGCAATCCAGATCGTGATCTGTTCATGATTAAAGTATTGCCCAAGCAATAATGCCAATACCGGTGTCACCAGCGTTAGTAATGCCACGTGCGTTGCCTGTACGTGTTTTAAGATATAAAAATACATCATAAAACCAATGACAGAACCAAAAACACCCAGATATAAAATTGAATACAGGCTACGTTCTGGAATACTGTCTGGCACCGAACCATCAACAAGCCACCAGGTAATGGCATAGGCAGGCATCGCATACAGCAGTGCTCCTGTTGTCAATGACAACGCCGGTAACTGCGCGTTAACACGTTTTACCCAAATAGCACTGATGGCATGGACAACCACGGCAGCAAAGATAAGCAATACACCCTGTATTTGTTCCATTTTTAAAAAACTGTCATGGAAAATAATACTCAGCCCAATAATGGCCAAAACAATACCAGATATTTTAACAATCGAGATATGCCTTTCGCCTAATGCAAAATATGCCATTACGGCTGTTAATAAGGGCGTCAAACCAAACATTACCGAAATCAAGCCTGATGGTACAGACTGTGCTCCCCAATACACCAGCGTCATCGAAGTATAGATACCAAATGCCGCAGCAAAATAACTCTGTTGAGCCAAACGATGCCATGGCAAGGGTTTTCTTAATAGCGATAGCAATATGAGGCATAATACTGTGCCAATCGCCATGCGCGCACTAACACCAAAAATAAAGCCGACACTTTCACCACTCCATTTTATTGCCAGTGGTGTCGTTGACCAGATTAATACAACGCCCAAAAATGCTGCCGGAACTGTCATCTTCATACTTCTCTTAAATTTACTGAAAAAAAAAGCCACGGATGTTGTCATCTGTGGCTTTTGGAATTTGAATCATGAGTAATTACTATCGTCGATCTTCCTCCAGCCAACAGCGCATCCACACCGCTGCTCGGCGCAGTCGACGTGATTTAGTAATCATGTTGGTAGGCTTGCTCATGACTTCAGTCTGCTTTGACTCATCCTTATTGTCAACCGGGTTCAAAAAAATACTTCCAGTCAAATCCTGAAATCGATTTTAAATGTGCCATAAAAGATGTTGTCGGTATGCCCTCATGTGGGTAGACGGAATAGACTTCAATAAAGCAAGATCCAATCGCAGCCTTCTCTCGCCAATTTAGATGTGGAATAGAAATTTCTGCCTCGCAATGCGAGCAAGAAAATATGGTCTTATCATTTATCTGCCACGAGGATAATTCTTTCTGCCAGTCCGTCAGGCCGTGCCTACACTCTGGGCAACGTGGCACAAACCGTTCCTGGTGACCTCGAAACTGAGGCTGGGGCAACTCCGTATTTAAATGAATAAAACAGAAATTTAAATCGCTATCATTTTCCGGTTCCAAACGCATCGCTGGAGCACAGCCCATAAAAGTAATGTATTTAAAAAAATCATCTCCCACAAAAAAGCTGTTTTGTTGCCCGGTGGTGAAGAGTTCTCCCAGCCAATTGAGCGCTGTCAGACCGCTCACCAACGTCCGCCTGGAAATGACCTGCCGGTGATTTTCAGGAGTAAAAATTAACTTGGAAATTGTCGCCATACACTGCTTCTAAACCAGTAACCCACGGAAATTGTTCAGATTAGCTTACCATGCATAAAACCATATAGACTGTATATTTATTAAAGCCCTGTGTTTTGCATGCCGTTATACATATTGAGGACAGCAATACTGAGTACGCTGCCTCATAACTAGACTAAAATAATATTATTAATGTGCGGGATTCTTTACAAATTTTATGTCTAAATATGCCCTCATTATTGGTCTGATGCTGTCATCACTCGTACTCAGTAGCGCTGCAAATGCCACTGAGGAGCCTGTTTTTGGTGGAGGCGCCCACTTTTCCTGGATTATATTCAATGCCATTAAGCCTGATCTTGAGCAGATCAGCGGCCGACAAATAACCCTATTTGGCAAAGATTCCATGCTTGGCCAGGGTTGTAACGCCGGCATCAAAAATGCCCGTCTGAATGGCCCTGACAAAGAGACCTTCGGCTTTGTTTGTTGCGAACTTGACGATGCAGAAATCAAAAAAGAAAAACTTATCGTTTACCCTCTGGCACTGGAGCCCTTGCTGATCATGGTAAACAATGCAAATCCTTTGGAAAATCTTAGCCAGGCCCAGATCCGAAAAATATTTCGTGGTGAAATAACTAACTGGAAAGACGTCGGTGGTCGTGACCAGGCCATTGTGGTCATTACAAGGTTGCACTGCAAAAAACGCCCCGGACACTGGAAGCGTATATTGCCAAAGGCTTCTGACTTCACGCCAAAACGCATCAATATAAAGAGTGCTGCTGAAATGGTACAACGGGTTAGTGATTTTCCTGGCGCCATTGGACATGTTGGCGCCACCTGGATTTTTGAGACCGGTAATCAGGTTCGTAATATTACGGTTGATAACATCAAACCAACTGCCGAGAATCTAAAGAACAAAAAATATCCATTTTTCCGAAAACTCTCCGCGATCAGCAATGAGTCTCCATCGCCAGCAGTCCTAAAAATAATCAAAGAAGCACAGGTAGGTAAAGGCTTTCATCGTGAGGCAAAACGTTTTAGCTTGTTACCGCTAAACTAATAATAGCATGCTTAAAAGTTACCACTCCCGTCTGATTTTCTATAGTGTAATTTTAATGATGTTTCTTACTGGCCTGGTGAGTTATTCCTATTTGTATATATACGATCTCGTTATCAATGAGACAAAGACTCATATTTCACGACTGGCGCAATTCAGCGTAAGTTCACTGACAGAAGAACGTCACGAACTGGAGCGCTATGCAGAAATCATCGCCAAAGATCTACGTGTCCGTGAGTATATGTTTATTGTTACACAAATAGGTAGCAAGGCGACTCCCTTACGTGAGCTATACGACCGAAATTTTTCTTCTTTACCTATCGACAGTATATTCATTGTCGATAAAAACAAAAAATTAATTGTTGGTGATGAAAACGTTTCTAATGATTATGTACAGAAACACTTCCCCTCTACTTACGAAGATGATGCCCCCTATTCCTTTTACTTAAATGACCCCATCAATTTCGAATTTGTTGCTGTCGCTAAAATAACCTATCGAGACAGTGTACTAGGCTACATTGCTATCACCCGCCATATTGATAACACCTTGTTACAAAAACTAAGGAAAAAGACCGGGGGTCATATTTTTATTTCCCATAACAACACTATCCTGAACAGCAGTTTGGACACAGCCATCAACAAACCCTTTATTCTTGATAAGAACCAACTCGACATAGCGGACGAACTTTATCTCACACATGAACTTAAAGTTTCCGAAGAAAAATCTGACTTACCACAAATCTGGTTAGGCCTGCCTGAGACACAATTAATCGAAAGACTCACTGAGCATCGTGGAACCATACTAACGATTCTTGTCACTGGCGTTATCGCAATTTTGTTTGTTGGAGTTTTGCTTATACGTAATTTCCATCAACCTCTTAGCGCGCTTATGAAACTGACTCGGGAAATTGGCAAAGGTAATTTCCCATTACTAAAGAAAACACTAGCACAAAATGAAATTGATGAATTAGGCAATCACTTTGTTGATATGGTTACTGCACTTAAGGAGAAACAAGAAGAAATAAACCGTGTACATGAAGCACTCAAACAATCAGCGATAACGGATTCACTTACTGGCCTGCACAATCGTCGCTACCTGCAAATGATTTTTCCGAAAATGCTGGCGCAGGCAAATCGTGAACACAAATACCTGGGGGCGATTATTATCGATATTGATCACTTTAAAAAGATTAATGACACTTATGGTCACCTGGCTGGTGATATCTGTCTGGCAACTTTTTCCGATGACCTGCGCGCTGCATCTCGCGCCAATGATGATCTGTTCCGCATGGGCGGTGAAGAGTTCCTGATCCTGACAATTTCAGATGATACAGCAGGCATCAAAAGTTTTGCTGAAAAACTTCGTGCAACAATCGAAAATGAAACCATTCTTTACCAGAACCAGGAAATCTCAATAACCATTAGTGTCGGTATCAGCATTGCCCCCCAACATGGCAACGAACAAGAGATACTGAATCAATTACTGGCGCAGGCGGATGAAGCCCTTTACAAGGCTAAAAAAACTGGCCGTAATCAGGTCGTAGAATCAGCGGTCGTTCCACATAATCTCTATACCTCTCGACAACAGAAATAGCCCTTTACGGAATTTTGCTTTATTCTTAATAAACGTATTAATAAAGACCACATTGAGAGTAGATGAATGAGTGATGCTGACCTAAGCAAAGAAGAATTGATCCTGCGTATGGTGAAACGTGTGTTAACGGATGTGGCCAAAGACACTCATGTTAAACCCGGCCTGAAACATCCCCTCTCAGATCAAACCATTATGGGGATCCGTGATTGCCTTGGGTTGATTACATCACGTGAGCAGGAACTGGCGCAAGAGGCCGGTCGAGCTTCAACTTCACGCCCGCGCTATATTGATGAACCAAATGATAGTGTTGTGGTTTCATTGGACAGTTTAAAAAATAGCCCTAAAACGGATTAAACATGTTCTGTCTGGTATATATAATAAAATCAAACAGTTAAAAAATACACATATTTATCATTGTGTTAGCAAGGCAATGGTCTAAAGTTAATCAGCAATATGCCGTCAATACAATACGTTGTGTGGGGAAATGGCAGGTTTAATAACCTGAAGATAAATGCTGGCAAATTATACGAATAAACCCAGACTAAGCAGTCTGCGAACGCGTTATGTGCTCGCAGCAATTACGCTTGTAATAGTATTATTCACGGTCACGACACTAACCGGTTATTTCACCAAGACCATTCGTCAGGAAGTCACTCATCATATCCTTGAACGCAAAGATTTTTTGCAGCAATCACGCCATATAAGAAATTCACTCTGGGCCATCGAAAAGTCATTGCAAAGCTTTTTACTCGACCCCCACATGCAGAAAAATGTTACGCAACTCCAGAATAATATAAAGGTAAGTCTTCTGGCGACGAAAAATTTACAGCAAGCACAATGGCTCAGTAATTTAAATCAGAATAAAAATCTCGACCATTTTCAGTCTTCATTACAGCAACTTGCCAAGTCACTGGAACATTTAATTGAGACCCGTCTTAGTGCGACAAGGCAATATCCTGCCCTGGTGTATTCCAGAAACACCATGTTGCCTCTAAACACCCAATTTATCACCTCAATCAATTTAGCCATCGAGGAACTTCATGAGGAAAATGTCTTTAATGGAGACAACTATGCAACACTGCTTGAGATAAGATATCTCTGGACACAACTTATCTCCAATTTTCGCATGTACCTCGCAAATCGCCTTGGCTCCTTTGATGAAAAAAGTTTGCCCATTCAGCAACGTGACATCGAAGTGACACTAGGAGGAGTTCACTCTCTGATTAGCGCCTTGCAAAATCAAAAAGACACCGGACAACTTGGCTTCCAGGCAACGATCAGCATTGAAGATGCCGACACTGCCTTAAAACAGTGGAAAAATGATTTTAACAACGTTGTCAAAATTCATGCCTCTGATAAATGGCGTGCAGATGCCCACATGCTAAGAAGTACAATCAACCCTCTCTTTCAGCAACTCTGGAATCATTTGCAAAAACTTGATATTGCGATTGAGTCTTCAACAAACCTTGATCTGGATGCATTAAAAAACGCGAGTCATTTTCAAACTCAATTGCTCTGGGGTGTTTTTGCAGCAGGCTTAATTTTTATTTTTATCATTTACATTATGCTGGATAAGATTCTACTCCAGCCGATTAAAAAAGTTGTCACTGCACTTCAGGCAGAAGCACATGGTGATTTACACGCAATACTTCCAACATCAAATTCTCAGGAAACCTTACAACTAATAGATGCCTTTAAAGAAATGCGCCAGCAAATTCACAACCGGCAGAACGCACTTGAATATCAGGCCTTGCATGACTCACTTACCGGACTTGCCAACCGGCATTTATTATTTGACCGTTTACAGCAAGCAATACAACATGCTCGCCGTCAACATCAATCTCTTGCCTTCTACATTCTTGATCTTGATCGATTTAAAGAAATCAATGATACCCTTGGACATCAGGTAGGCGATCGCCTGCTTGAGCAAGTGGGTTTGCGCCTGACGGAAACACTACGTGACATTGATACTATTGCACGTCTCGGCGGCGACGAATTTGCTATATTGATAGAAGATTGCGATGAACTTAAGGCTACACATGTCGCAAAGAAAATACTTTCGGCTTTTGAAAAGACTTATTGCATCGACAATCTTCACCTCTACCTTGATGTTAGTATTGGTATCGCATTTTATCCACAACATGACAATTCGGCTCAGGGATTAATACAACGGGCTGACGTGGCGATGTATGTTGCCAAACATGCGAAGGTCGGATATGCCATTTATGATGCCAGTCAGGACAAACATAATATCAATCGCCTCTCGCTTAGCTCAGATCTACGCGATGCCCTGGATGCCGATCAACAACTCGTACTTTATTACCAACCCAAGCATGATTTTAAGTCCAACAAGGTCAGTGAAGTAGAAGCCTTGCTGCGCTGGAACCATCCAGAACATGGTTTTGTACCACCTGCTGAAATCATTCCTCTGGCTGAACATACCGGGCTTATACAGTCTTTAACGTATTGGGTTATTGAGCAGGCAATTAAACAACACATTGCATGGTTACAAGTGTCACTGATGATAAAAATATCCGTCAATATTTCTGCCTACAACTTGCAAGACAAACAATTCCTTGAAAAAATAAAATCCATGCTTGAACGGCATAAAGTAAATGGCGATTTTCTTGTTTTTGAACTGACCGAAAGTGCCATGATGGCTGATCCAACACATGCTATTTCCAGCATCACTGAGTTTCGAAAACTCGGGATTCAGTTTTCCATAGACGATTTTGGTACTGGCTTTTCGTCCCTGGCATATCTTAAACAAATACCTGCCAACGAGCTTAAAATAGATAAAAGTTTTGTTCTCAATATGAGCAATAGTGAAAATGATGCCGTTATCGTCCATTCTATTATCGAATTAGCGCACAATCTTTCATTAAGGGTAATAGCAGAAGGTGTTGAAGAAAAGGAAATTTACGATCTACTGCACATTCTTAACTGTGATGCAGTACAGGGTTTCTACATTCAAAGGCCTGCCAGTGCCCAGGACATCACTCAATGGTTAAATGATAATCGAAAGAGCAGTAGTATCTATGGTTGATTCTAAAAACAGTTCTCGTTCACCTCGTCTTGGTTTACAACTGGGTATACGTCTTTACCTTGATGATGCAGATCCCATATTGTTAACAACGCGCAATATTAGTAATTCAGGCCTGTTTGTTGATATCGAATCTCCACTCGACATAAGAGAAGGCCAGGAAATACAGGTGGAACTTGCAGAGACACTCGGAGATGGTGAACCTCAAAAAGTAACCACTGTCGTGGTACGTATAGAAAAAGAAGGTTTTGCTCTAAAATATACTGAAAAATAACGCGCATTATTATTTCTATGTTAACGCTATATCACACCTCACATTGTCCTAATTGCCAGGCACAGGAAAAAATTCTTTTGCAATTGCAGGCACTCGATACTTCTTTTCATTTCCAGAGCATTAATCTGGAACAATCCTCTGACACAGAAATAATCCCGCCAATCCAATCTGTCCCGACACTATTTATCAATCAATATCGCTTTGAAGGTGTAATGACAGCAAGTGAAATCAATCCCTGGCTGAGCCCGGAAAATCACGACAAGGATTATATCAAGCATCTGTTGAAGTTTAATCAACTAATTCAGACCCGTCATTGGCTACAGCAAAATCAATCAGCTCTATCCTGCATCACTGAATTACTTAGCGATGAGACTATTGATATGACCGTTCGACTTGGACTGGATGTATTAATAGAGCAACTTGCTGAAGATAAGCTTTTGAAGACATTGACAGAGCCTTTTGGGGAATTACTAAAAACAATTACTGACAGTCTCTGTATTGATATATTGCATTATCTCGCCATGATTGGTTCTGTCGAGGCAATGGCTTATATCGGGACCTGCACTTCTCATCCGCATCCTGAAGTACAACGCATCGCTATTGAGTTGCTGGAAGAACTTAACAGCTAACACTATAAACCGATAAACTTTATGACAAGAAAATTTTTCTAACCTCGGAAAACTGTTCCTGAGTTTCATGCATGATTTCTGGAATAATGTTTGCGTCTAAACCCGTCACTTCCCATGCCGATGCATGTATTGAGGCCACATCATCTTCTGCAATTTCATCAAGCTCCGCCATGCAAGCCAATATATTTCCGATATGTATTAGGGCAATTTCTTGATGAAAGACTTCCGCCTTCTCCGGTGTATGGTGATGCAATATTGAATTTAATAACAAATCCGGCAAACTCCACTGCTCCGCTAAAGCAGCACCAATCTGGCAGTGATCAAAACCAAAAATATGCTGCTCGGCTTCAACCATGTCTGGTTCGTTGACATCTTCAATCGTTAATAAGAGTGCCTGTCGGGATTCTTCAGGCTTTTCATGAAATAACACCAGTTGACCAATATCATGTAATAAACCCGCAATGAAAATTGTCTCTGCATTATTATTACCAATCTTTTTCGCCAATAAACGAGATGCAATGGCGCAGTAAATACTGTGCATCCAGAAGTCTTCCATGCTGACCAGTTCATTAGGTATACCATTGAAAGTATCGATGGCCGCTGTGCCTAAAACAATATCACGCAAGCGCTGCATACCAATGACATTCAATGCCTGCTCAATGGTCTCTACCGTTTTTACACGACCGTAAAAGGCACTGTTGGCAATCCGTAACAGTTTTACCGATAGGCCAGGGTCCTGACTAATGGTTTTGGCGAGGCCTTTAATTGTCGAATCCGGGTCTTCTACCATCTCCGTAATTCGCCCACAAATACCGGGCAGAGATGCGAGTTCGTCGATGGCGTTAACTAATTCCTGTACGGCTTTTTCCATTTTAATTCCTATACCAATTCCATGTCTTTAGCATACTAGCTACAGTGCAAATATCCAGCATAGATCTATATTGCTTGCGCTAATTGTTCCTCTGAAACAGGGAAAGCCATTGCCCGGTATACCTCATATTGTTTTAGTAGCTTTTCAAATTGCGGCTGGTATTCTGCATCATAAAAGATAATCACACGTATATCAGGCCATCTCTGCGTCACTGCCAATAAAGACTCTAATGAGCTGGTCCGATCCCTGAAATCCGACTGAAAATTAAACTCTGCCACAATCACATCGGGTTGGTTCTTTTTCAGATATTGAATCACCTTGCGCATATTGTTCATTGAGGTCACGGTATAGCCACTTTTCTCATAAAGACTTGAAAAATCCGGATAGCCGCCATATTCAATAATGGCTAATAATTCTTTTTGCATTTTTCCTCCATAAATACCCCGTTATTTTAAGGGATAATGCTATGACTTAAACTCTACGCATGCTATATAATTGACACACTATTTTAATAAATATCTGCTGGATAATACTATGCCTTATTACGTTTACCGCATCGCCAATGGACCAAGTAAGTTGGTGAAACAACTCGAGTTAATTAAAGAATTTGATGTCTACAAGGAAGCCAAAGGTTTCACCAAGGAAACACGTGTCGCGCAATCTGAAGATGACACCTCAACGGTAAAAATGATTTTTGCCGATAATATCCTCGAAGCTGAAGAGCGTCTGCAAGAACAACGTGAAGTCCCTATTGTTCGAGAGTGGGAAAAATAATCCACTCATGGATGAGACCCACTATCGTCAAACCTATCAGCAATTCAACAATCAACGCTGCATTTTTGAAAAAACCATTCTTAGCAGACAAAGTGTCTGTAGCCAGTCACACCGCTTTTGTCTGGCCGATCGCGAAGGTGTTGCCTGTAACCTGGAACTGGCGCATAAACGTTGCCAAAGTTTGCTTGAGCTACTGCGTGAAAATGCCAATTTTGCCCTGGGTCTTCCAAAAGTGGATACGGCGCTGCCACATAATAAAGAAATCAGAATCCAGCAAGGTGGCTTACAGGGGATCCAGCAAATCCTGGCCCAGGGTGATTTACCGATACAGCAGGTTGATGATGTCTACAGCCTGATCACTACGGCAATCGAAACATTTCAATCGCTCGAGAATATTCCCTATGATGAAGTCGTTAAAGGTATCGTAAGTTTACAAGTCAAAAAACGCCGGCGTTCCAGCTAAGAGGCTGATTCCTTACCGTCATTAAACCAGTCAAATGAGCAATCCAGATGCCCTCGCATTTGCACAAGGCCTTCCAGACCTCTATCCACAACCCATAAGGCAGGTGCTTGTGAATCGAAGCGTTTATTCTTTTGCCGCATCCACAATACTCCCATGGAAGGATTGTGTGGATAGGTTGTGCGCAAGGCCTCAACAATCCCGCAAAGATGTTCCAGACGTTCACTAAGCTCAGCACTGTCAGGGAACGGAGTATCATCGCGATAGCGACGTAAGACGCGTGTCGGTGTGCCTTCAGGCAACGCCAGCAATGAAGCCAGCTGCCGGGCGTTAAGCCCCCAACCATCCAATATGGACATCATCGTTTTCGTTAGCGCTAAACGATTTTCCAATCGTGTGTCTTGCATAATAAACACCTGTGAAGAATGATGTGCGAGTCTAGCGGGATTGACTACATGATTCAAACTTACCCTTGCTGACAGCAAGGT
>Ga0316204_10005022_pt1 | contig 22642 bp, 20 predicted proteins | sample 6monrhotite_MG_2_FD_205661 | JGI IMG/M metagenome (GOLD analysis project Ga0316204, IMG submission 205661) | Microbial mat bacterial communities from mineral coupon in-situ incubated in ocean water Damariscotta River, Maine, United States -... | ecosystem: Environmental > Aquatic > Marine >... | reverse complement strand
TTTATTACCGCCTTCCACCGCAAAGGTAATGACGGCATCTGGCGATAAGTCAATGAGCACTTCCATATTGATGTCCTCATTTTTGCCTAGCTCGTTTAGCTTGCCAGCGTCGATGCGAGCTCGGGTACGTTCCGAAGAAATGTAGTCAAGATTAGGAAATCCAACGAGCGTCGTATCTACGTTGAGCATTTCTAAGGAGGGAATGTGCGTGGTGGAGGTCACAACAATACTTTTAAGCGGTATTTGAACCACTCCATCAAAGCTTGATTCGTTTACTATAGTGCTGGCTTGTCTTTTTAATAGATAGCGATATTCTTTTTCAGCGCCTGGCCATGGATTGGAAATGGTTAAGATCTTATGGGTTCCAAAATCGTCAATTTCGAATCCTGTGGCATATTTAATTTCAGTTTTTACCACCTGTGTTTGACTAGCAGTAGGTGTGACTTCTTTGACATCAGACTTGCAGCTCAAGAGAAAAAGTAAACCAAAACAAGTGAAGGCATTTTTTAGCATCTTCAAAAATACTAGTTTTTATTTGCCGAGGCTATAGGTAAACTCTATTTTTGCTTTGAATTTTGGTAAGTGCCTTGATTTTTTAAAGGTGCTTTTAAAAGGGAATTCGGTGAAAAACCGAAGCTGTTCCCGCAACTGTAAGTCGCTTTAACCATTTGTTAGAGTTGTGTTTTCTTCATACCACTGTTTACTAAGGTAAATGGGAAGGTCGCACAGAGACGAGCCAGGAGACCTGCCATCCTTCATAAATTTTGTCAAACTTTCGGGATAAAGGTTTACGAAGACACTTAAAGATCGGTTGCTTTTTTAATGGGTTGTGCATCGTACAAATCCTTTCCTTGAGTTCCTTTTTTGGAGTTACTTCAATCTTTTTTCGGTTTTAATTCAGAACATGAAAAACAACTTTTTGTGGGCGCTAGGCCTTTGTGTTACTTCTATGGTATTTGCACAAGAAACTACTAAATTGGAATCCTTAGATTCAGTATACATTGATACTAAGGTGCCTAAAGCACGTAAGAACAGTGGAAAAGTGGTGGTGCGAATCACTTCGGAAGAACTACAGCAAAACGCTGGTAAGTCGGTAGCATCCATAATCAATGAGGTTTCAGGAATTGAAATCAACGGTAGTCGCAGTAACGCAGGACAAAACCTCGGGTACTTTGTGCGAGGTGGTAGAAACAGGCAGGTGGTTGTGCTTGTGGATGGAGTCCAGTTAAATGATCCTTCTTCTATTTCGAACGATTTCGATTTGCGGTTGCTTGATGCTACCAATATTGAAAGCATTGAAATTGTAAAAGGAGCTTCCAGTGTGCTGTACGGAAGTGGAGCCGCGGCGGCCGTCATTAGTATTCAGACCAAAAAAGCAACCATTAAGGATATCAGCGCCACGTTTACCACCATACTTGGCAGCAACAATGCTTCGGGCGATGATAATATCGATCTTGAAAATTTTACCAATAGTGTGAATCTCAATGGAAGCTTAGGGAATTTTAAGTATGCCTTAGATTTTGGTCATCGATCTTCAAAAGGACTTTCAGCGGTGGCTGCCTCGGAAGGCGAAGCTGATTTGGAAGAGGATAACTTTAATCGCTTCAATACTCGTGTGAATCTCGGGTATCAGTTTTCAGAAAAAATAAGCATCAGTCGGTTTTTTGCCGTGGATGATTTTACGGCTGACTTCGATAATTTCGATTTTACCGATGGTGATAATCAAAGCCGAAGTGAACAAATTAGAACCGGCGGAAGCGCAACTTGGAAATATAACAAGGGAAGTGTGACCTTCAACGACAGCCACAGTTGGTTGGAGCGAGAAACCGAATCTTCATTTCCAACACAATTTGATGCAAGGTCCAGTACCTTTGACCTATTCGGAACTTATAAAATAAACAACCAACTCACCCTAATGGGAGGTGTTAACGCCAATTTGAGCAGTTTCAATTCATTTTCCATACCTTTTGGCAGTGTTGAATTTGCCCAAGATGTGAGGGAAGAGCAGGCTCAATTCGACATCCTGGATCCGTATGTAAATGTGACTTATTTGTCTGATTTCGGATTCAATGTTAGTGCCGGCGCGCGATTGAATAATCACAGTAACTATGGTTCTCATTTGGTTTATAATGTAAACCCATCTTATGTAATTAGTCTTGGAAAAAGCAACCTTAAGGTGCTTTCCTCGTTTAGCACGGCGTATATCACCCCTTCGCTGTTTCAACTCTACGATCCGCTTTATGGAAATGAGGAGCTGCAGCCTGAAGAGAATGCAACGATTGAAGGCGGACTGGAATTCACTATGGGGAATGGCTTTCGCGTTAGTGCTGTTTATTTTACGCGTGATGAAACTAATTTTGTAGATTTTGTGACTGTGGACCCGGAGAATTTTATTTTTCAGTATCAAAACACCGTGTCCGAGTTTACTGCCAGTGGTGTGGAAGTGGAAGTCTATAAAAAGTTCGGAAAGAATTTAATTTTCTCTGCCAATTATACCAACACCCAAGCTGATGAGAATTTTGCGTTGCGAATCCCAGAACACAAGGTTAATACCACTCTTGGGTACACATTGAAAGACAAGACGTTTTTTGGTGCGAGCTATCAGTATACCAGCGAGCGTCAGGATTCCTTCTTTAGCCCAAGTACGTTTGAGAGTGAATTGGTGGCGCTGGAAAGTTTTGGTTTGCTGAATTTTAATGCAAGTCATCAAATTAACGAACAAGTACAAGTATTTGGTGGATTGTCTAATATTTTAGATGAAGCCTATGAAGAATTATATCGCTTTCAAACAAGAGGAAGGAATTTTCAAATGGGACTGAGACTTACTTTCTAAATCGACTTATTTGTTCGATCGATAGTATGCCTTTTTTGCTTTTTTCTGATTGTAATAGACCACGAAAATGAGCGATAACGGAAAAAACAGGATGATGCTTATCCATTTTAGGATGGTGAGAAATACGTTCATTTGATTTGCGCAGTGCTAGCTAAGCTTACTCCTCCACAATCATTTTTTGATAGATGGGTGAATTCGCTTTGCTTTCAGAAATGACCTCGGTTGCATTTATAGGGTCTCGGGTACCGGGAATAGGCACACCCGCTATTTCCGCAATGGCAGTAGCTAATAAAGGCTCCGTTTGTGTTCCTAACATGCCTAGGTTGGTGAAATCTTCTAGTTGTTCAATCTCTGGAAGTAATCCATTGTCAAAATCGGTAAAGCCGTTTGCATTTGCTGTTTGGAATACCAAAGGTAGCATGGCGTAGGTGTGATTTGGATTGAGGCCAACACTTCGGTTAAAATTAGGCGAATCATACAATAAAAATGAAGCTTGGTATTTCCCGGTCGTATTATCTCCAATTTGAACCACGTTAATATAGGGGTCTAAGCTATTAATAATAAGCTCGCTTGCCGATGCAGTTCTAGAGGTAGTCAACACATATACGGTAGTTAAATTAAGACTATTAATGGATTCACCGCCACTCACGAAAGAGTTTACGAATACGCCGTCCTCGGCAAATTCTGCCTGCCGATCTTCATTCCATTGCTCGGTATACATGGTTTGTCCCGTAAATTGTCCGGTAATCATACTTGCTAAATAGGTTGCCGATCTTACAGAACCTCCCCCATTGTAGCGCAAGTCCAACACTAAGTCGGTAATGCCTTCCGATTGAAATTCACCAAACACAGCGTTGAGCTGTGAGTCAAACTCATTCGTAAACGCATTATACATGAGGTAACCGATCTTTTTTCCATTAACATCAAAGGTTTCATTGCTGAAAATAGGATTTTCAGTGTATTCCGCTTTTGTCAGGGAAATACTATTTCCTGTGGGAGTCACCGTTTGACCATCAAAGGTCGCGAGACCAATGGTATAAGTGTTCGAATCGAAAATGGAATTATCAAAAATTGCATTGCCATTACCATCATCCATGGAAGCTAGTTGTACGCCGTCCAGGGTATTAAAAATCATCCCCCTTGAAATTCCTTTTGCTTCGGCATCGGTATTGGGTAGCACATAGCGCACATATCCAAAAACGTTTCCACTGTCGTCTGGGTACAATGCCAAGCCAAATTCCATTCCGTTGCTCATACTAATACCCGCGAGGGCATCTTCCAAATCGTTGTAATCGGAAACCAGAATGCTAAATCGATCTCTTTGTGCCTTCAGAAAAGCAAAAAATGATTCGGGAGAGTCAAAGGTCGATAAAAAGGTCTCGAAATCGCTTTGCGTATCAAATGCGTCATTGGCTAGTTCAGGCGTTTCTGCCTTATAGAGATAGAAAAAATTGAGTCCGCGCCAAATGAAATCTTGGATTTCAACATTGGATGCTGCTTGTATGCTGTCATCATTATCTTGAAAACAGGAAACAAAGAGTAGGGATAGGGCTAAGGTACCAGCGAGAAGTATTTTTTTCACAGTGTTTTTGTTTAGTAGCTGAAGAATTCATTGCTTCGGCCTTATAGATGTTTTTGGGATTTGATGTTGGTTTTTTCTGTTCCGTAGGTAAAATAAAAAACCCCCCACCTAAAATAATCCCCCACACAGTCTATTAAACCCCTAAAATACTTACATTATTGTGAATTTAAAATTTATTGTAACAAAATTTGCAGTGACTCGTCATAACATAAGAACGGCGTAATAAGCAGTAACCTAACCAACGATGAAACAAAAAGAGTTTTTAGCCACAGTGCTTCCTTATAAGGATAAACTGTATCGCATAGCAAAGCGTCTTTTGGTTTCAAGCGAAGAGGCCGAAGATGCCGTTCAGGAAGTGTTTTTGAAATTATGGAATAAGCGGAGTAATATTAAAAATTACAAGAACCCCGAAGCATTTGCTGTCACAATGACCAAAAATTATTGTTTAGATCGTTTAAAGTCGAAACAAGCAGGAAATTTGAAAATTGTTCACAGCAACTATCAGACAGGAGAGAATCTTCAGAAGAAAGTAGAAGCAAATGATGCGGTTCAAATAGTTTTTAAAATTATGGAAGACTTACCAGAGAAACAGCGAATGGTCCTGCAGATGCGAGACGTAGAGCAGTTTAATTTTGATGAAATTTCCGAAATGCTTGAAATGACAGAGGCTACAATACGAGTAACCTTGTCTAGAGCAAGAAAAGCAGTAAGAGAACAATTAATAAAACAATACAACTATGGAGTTAGCTAATATAGAAAAATTGCTGGAAGCCTATTTTGAGGGCGCCACTTCCGAACAGGAAGAGCAAGAGTTGCGATCCTATTTTAAAACGGAAGAGATTCCTCCTCACTTGGCTGTGTACAAAGCCATGTTTGAAGGATATGAAGCCGCGAGTAAGGAAACTTCTCAAAGCACTATTACTTTGACCGAACCAAAGAAGAATAACCGGTTTTGGAATTTAAGCATCGCAGCCACCTTATTAATAACCATAGGATTAGTTGGCTATACCTTCACTCAGTCTGGTTATACCGCTGAAGAAGAAGAAGCGTTAGCTGCTTTTCAAAAAACCAAAGAGGTGATGTTTTTACTTTCTGAGAACCTAAATGAAGGCACAGCGAGTATCGGACACCTTGATGAATTTACCAAAGGAGTAGCCAATATGTCTGTTCTCAATCAATTTAACGAATCGAAAAATTTAATTTTAAAGTAAACCTAAACGAATATACAAGATGAAAAAGTTAGCAATATTAGTAGCATTTATGATCAGCCCGATGTTGATCTCAGCCCAAGGAATTTTTGACTCCTATGAGGATGAAAAAGACGTGACCTCGGTAGTAGTAACCAAAAACATGTTTAAACTTCTCGCCAAGATTGACGTTGAAACCGATGATCCAGACGTAAAGGAATACATGCAAATGGTGAATAGCTTGAACAACATGAAAGTTTTTATTACTGAAAACAAGACGGTTGGCGCTAGAATGAAAGCAGATGTCCAGAAATATGTGGGTACTGCTAAAGGCTTGGAAGAACTAATGCGAATCAAGGACGACGGCAAAAACGTGAAATTTTACTCTAAGGAAGGCAGTGACGAGAACCATGTAAGTGAGTTGTTGATGTTCCTAGACGGTGAAATGGACGGAAAAGAAGGTACGGTAGTGATGAGTATTACAGGCAATATCGATTTGAAACAAATCTCAAAGCTTACAAAACAATTGAACGTTCCTGGTAGCGAAGAATTGAAGAACGTAAAAAAGAAAAACTAAGCAACCATGACACTAATCAAATATATAACCGCACTAATTATTGGGCTGCTCACCTTAGCAAGTTGTAATAACGACAAGTCCTTGCAACGCTACTTAGTAGATAAGCAAGAGGACAATAGATATCTAAAGGTAGATTTAGCAACAAGCCTTCTGCAAAGCGACCAAAGTAGTTTTTCGGAAGAAGAACAGGAGATTTTGAACTCGGTGAAAAAGGTCAATGTAGTGGCCTACCCAGTGAAGAACGGTAATTTGGAAGAGTATAAAAGTGAAAAGGCAATCATTTCAAAAATTATTGATCAAGAGAAATATAAAACCTTGTCATCAATGAATTCTAACGGGATGAAATTCACCCTCAAATACTTAGGAGAAGAAGATGCGATCGATGAAGTAATTGTTTTTGCAAGCAGTGAAGAAAAAGGCTTCGGAGTATTTAGACTTTTGTGTGATGACATGAAACCTGAACAAATTTTGAAAATGATGAATTCAGTGGAACGAGGAGATTTGGATGTTTCTAAACTCTCAGGCATAGGAGATATATTTCAGAATATGTAACGAATACCTAAGAATAATAAAAAAGAGGCGCTCCATCGAGCGCCTCTTTTTTGTTTCTATTAGATGGTACTGAAAAGGGATAGGTGGTGAAATTAAAAAGGCTTCAAGATCGCCCCTGAAGCCTTTATTCTTTTTAAATTCCTGTGTAGTTAGATGGCGTAATCACTCTCATTTCTGCTTTGACCGCTTCTGAAATGTCCAGCGTTTCTATAAAATCGGCCATAGATTTTTTAGTAATCGCCTCATTGGTTCGTGTCAAACCTTTTAAAGCTTCATACGGATTTGGATAGCCTTCTCGTCTCAAGATGGTTTGAATGGCTTCAGCCACTACGGCCCAGTTGTTTTCTAGGTCTTCCGCAAATTTAGGTTCATTTAAGAGCAGCTTGTCCAAACCTTTCAGTATCGATTGAAACCCAATGATCGTATGCCCAATAGGCACTCCAATATTGCGCAAAACGGTGCTATCTGTCAAATCTCGTTGCAGTCTACTTACTGGAAGTTTAGCAGACAGATGTTCGAATACGGCATTGGCAATCCCTAAATTACCTTCACTGTTTTCAAAATCGATAGGATTCACTTTATGTGGCATGGCGCTAGACCCAATTTCGCCAGCTTTGATTTTCTGTTTGAAATAATCCATGGAAACATAGGTCCATATATCGCGATCTAAATCAATTAAAATAGTGTTGATTCGTTTTAAGCAATCGAATAAGGCTGCCATGTGATCGTAATGCTCAATCTGTGTCGTCGGGAAGGAGTGGTGCAGAAACAGTTTTTCATTCACAAATTGAGTTGCGAAAGCTTTCCAGTCGATACTAGGGTAGGCCACCTTATGGGCGTTGAAATTTCCCGTAGCACCACCAAATTTTGCAGCACTTTTAATGTCATTTAATAAGTCAAATTGTTCTTCAATGCGAACCACGAAAACTTCAATTTCCTTTCCTAAACGAGTAGGAGAGGCAGGCTGCCCGTGCGTTCTTGCCAGCATGGGTATGTCGGCCCAGTCTGTCGCCAAACTTTTTAGTTTCGCTTTTACGGCCAACAACTGCGGCACATACACCTCGTTCATGGCATCTTTGAGTGACAACGGAATCGCAGTGTTGTTAATGTCCTGAGAAGTCAGCCCAAAGTGGATAAACTCTTTATGCGCTTGCAGTCCTAAGACATCAAACTTTTCCTTGATGAAATATTCGACGGCCTTCACATCGTGATTGGTCACTTTTTCGGTGTCTTTGATACGCTGCGCATCTTCCGAAGAAAACTCGAGGTATAAGTTTCTCAATTCAGGAAATAAAGTGGTGTCAAAATTGCTTAACTGCGGCAATGGCAATTCTACCAAAGCGATAAAATATTCCACTTCAATTTGCACGCGGTATTTGATGAGTGCTTCTTCTGAAAAATAGGGAATGAGTTCCTTCGTCTTGGAGGCGTAACGTCCGTCAATAGGTGAAATAGCTTGCAATGCGTTGGTAGACATAAGTGTGAATTTTGAAAGTGCAAAGATACTATTATTCAAAAGAAGTACGAAGCGTCCTCTTTTATTTCTTCGGAATTGATACCACTTAAACCTTACCGCTTGCCTGTAATCCTGAAGCGGTGTATCGACGCCAAGGTCTGCTTACCGCGCGCCTTATAAGCGCCACTACCACTGTGAATGTTTTGCTCAATAATTTGAGTCAATTCGGGGTGGATCCAATCAAATTCGGTCCCCAAGAAATACAAAGAGGTCATAGCTCGTACATGACAAGCTACTTTTTGATTGGTAATGAGCCAATCAAAACAACATTCGGTCATGATCGCTTTATGCTTTTTAGAAAAAAAGGTTTGGATTTCAGGTGTCTTCTTTTTGTAGTACTCAATGGTTAGTAATTCGCAAATATGAGCCAATGGCCGAAGCGATTGATCTTTCTTTACCATGGGTAACCTCTCAAAGTAGCTGTCCAAATGGGGATACAGCAATGATAGTTCTTGTAGACACACAAACTCCAATACCCAGGTGGCTTTGTGCGAGATATCCTCCTGACTTTCAGCAAAACAAAACTCCAATAATTCAGGAAACGATTCCTTATTTTCCAAGACCCACTGCGCCGCCTCCAAGCGATTTTTCCGATAGGCTTTGGCGTAATTAATCTGTTTATATAATTCGGAAGGCATTCTAGTGGTTCTCTTTTATGGCTGAAATAACTTTATGAATTCCCGTTGTGGCTTTTTCTGCAAAGACGGTAATTCGTTCTGAAGAAGAAAGTGACGGCTTTGGATCTACAAAATAAACATGGGCATGCGAAGGCGCATATTGAATTAATCCCGCTGCAGGATACACCTGCAACGAAGTTCCCACAATAATGATGGCGTCAGACTGTTCCACCATATCCATAGCTAGGTCCATCATAGGCACTGGTTCTCCAAACCACACAATATGAGGTCGTAACTGAGAATTTCGATCGCAAACGTCGCCTAGGTTGAGGTCGTGTGGCCAATCTAGGATCATATCTTCGTGCGCGCTGCTCCGTACCTTTAACAATTCACCATGGAGATGGACCACCCGGGAACTGCCAGCGCGCTCGTGCAAATCGTCTACATTTTGGGTAATCACAGTGACGTCGTACTGCGCCTCAAGTTCTGCCAATGCTAGGTGCGCTCTGTTTGGTTGTACTTGATGCAGTTGCCTTCTTCTTTGGTTGTAGAACTCTAAAACTAACTCAGGGTTTCGAGCAAAGCCTTCAGGCGTCGCCACCTGCATCACATCGTGCCCCTCCCAAAGTCCGTTGCTATCACGAAAGGTTTTGAGTCCGCTTTCCGCACTAATACCCGCACCGCTCAGTACTGCTATTTTCATTTACAAAGGATTGAGGCACTAAGATATTTAAATTTGCCGATTAATTTCATTTCACCGCCAAGTCCTGTGCTTCTATTTTTTCGGCAACATAGGTACTTGGATGATAGCGTAAAAACCATGGGCGCTTTCTTCTCTCACCTCAAAAGATCCATTAAGTACTTGAATTTTATCGTGTATTTTTTGAATGAGTTTCTCACCGGAATGATCCACAGCAATCTGATTGCTTTTTCCATTATCATAGTAGGTGAGGTAAAGGAATTCTGGGTGGTATTCTACCACAGCGCGCACCTCAGTTGCTGTGCCAATTTCGATGGTATTTTCAATGAGCAGTTCATATGCTTCGAGCAAACCCGAAGCAATAGTTTCGGAGATTTCAAACGCTTCGTTTCTGGTGGTTATAGAAACTCGCAGTTGTCCCGATTGGTGGAGTGGGGAAACATTTTTTATCATATCCGATAGAAGCCCAAACTCTGATAAACCACTTGAATACGAGCTATCCATATCGCTGTCATCCACTCCAGCGAGAATCGCGCCAATGCTATTGTGCAGTTTGCTGGTCTGCTGTTCCATATTTTTTGTACGATCTGTGACTATATTTTTAGCGGAATTTTTGCCAAAGAGTATTTTAAATAGGCGGTATACAAAAAACGAAACCAACGCTAATGATAGCATTACGATTAGAAATATAACTATTTGGTCGTTTTCAGATTCCATAACTATTCAGCAGAAAGCGTCGTTACTCAATAAGGCTTTAAGATACAATTCATTTCATTAATCGATATGAAAAGTTCGATGGGTTGGCTATACGAAAAATGATGCATTCCTTTAGGAGAGGTTTCGATTTCATCAAACATTTTTATCTTAGCTGAAAAACAAGCACGTTGGACCACGAATTACTTGAACACCTTCAATCCTTTCTCACGGAACGACGCCGTAATCTTTTCGACCGCGTCTTAGCCCAACGGACACGTCATTTTACCGTAGTAACGGAAGACGTTTATCAACTACATAATACCAGCGCCGTCATGCGCAGTTGTGACGTATTTGGAGTGCAAGACTTGCACGTCGTAGAAGAACGCTTGGGCAAGAAAATGGACCGAGAGATTGCCATGGGCGCGCAGAAGTGGGTCAATGTGCATCGGTATCCAGATGTTTCTAAATGCATCGAACAGTTGAAGCAAGAAGGATATCAACTCATCGCAACTACACCTCACGACGATTCTCAGATGCTACACGATTTTGATGTAACACAGAAAACGGCTTTTTTCTTCGGAACAGAACGCGATGGTGTGAGCGAAGAAGTGATGGAAGCCGCGGATGGTTTTCTAAAAATCCCAATGCATGGTTTTACTGAAAGTCTAAATATTTCGGTCTCTGCTGCTATTATCCTACAAAATGTGGTGACTAAACTAAAACAAAGTGATGTCGCATGGCAACTTTCCGAAGAAGAAAAAGAAGTCCTACAATTAGATTGGACCAAAAAGACCATTAAAAGCGCTGATGAAATTATTGAGCGTTTTTACAAAAATCGATAAGAACAAGAACTAAGTAGCGGGAAACCAGTTTTTTGCTAACTTTACGACAAACAACTAAACCACGTTCCTATGATTTTCGCTTATATAGTGGCTGCTATCGTAGCCTTATTTATAGTACTCGCGGCTTTTGCGCCTAAGAAGTACAATGTGAATCGACAGATAGTCATTCAGAAATCCCGCCCTGATGTGTATCAATACCTAAAAATGATGAAAAATCAAGACCATTGGTCTCCTTGGATGAAACTAGACCCCAATATGAAGCAAAACTTTACAGGAGAAGATGGCACCCTTGGTTTTACTTCGCATTGGGACAGTAACCACAAACAGGTAGGTTCGGGAGAACAAGAAATTTTAAAATTAGAAGAGAATAGAAGAGTGGAAAGCGCCCTCCGATTTCTAAAACCTTGGAAAAGTGAAAGCACGGGTTATTTCGATATGCAAGATGCTGGAGATGGCGCCACCAAAGTTACTTGGGGGTTTTATGGAACGCATAAAGTGCCGCTTAATGTGATGATGCTATTCATTAGTATGGACAAGGCCGTTGGTAAAGATTTTGAGGAAGGACTTACCGACCTTAAAAATGTTTTAGAAAACTAATACTGAATTATATGAAAACAAATCCTATTGCTTGGTTTGAAATACCAGTAACTGATATGAACCGCGCGAAAGGGTTCTATGAGGCGACTTTTGCTTTTGAAATTCATGTCACCGACTTTGACGGCACGCTTATGGGTTGGTTCCCTAGTGCTGGAGCTGCGCCAGGTGCAACGGGAAGCTTAGTTCAGAATGAAAGTTATGTGCCTAGTCACGAAGGTACCTTGGTGTATTTTTCTTCGGAAGATGCACAAATAGAGCTCAATCGCATCGAGGAAGCAGGAGGGAAGATTCTTCAGCAGAAAACACAAATATCGCCGAAGCATGGATATATGGCTGTTTTTGAGGACACCGAAGGCAATCGTATCGCTTTGCATTCCAACAAATAATAAGCGTAGGTTTCGACCTTGGAGTTTGGTAAATTTGTAACTCAGTAGCACTAGATTCCAACTTATGAAACTCGTATTTGCGACCCACAATGTAAATAAACTCAAAGAAGTGCAAGCTTTAGTGCCTTCTCATATTCAGTTATTGAGTTTAACAGACATAAATTGTAATGAGGAGATACCAGAAACGGAACCTACGATTGAAGGCAATGCTAAACTCAAGGCAGATTATGTTCGGAATACATATGGATTGAACTGCTTTGCAGATGATACAGGTCTGGAAGTAACGGCGCTGGACGGCGCTCCGGGAGTGTATAGTGCTCGGTATGCAGGTCCAGAGAATAACGCAGAGGCCAATATGGCAAAACTATTGGAGAATTTAGACGGCGTTTCGGATCGTTCGGCTCAATTTAAGACGGTGATTGCTCTTTCTTTGGATGCTTCGGAAAAGTCCTTTACGGGCATTTGTAAGGGCGAGATTATTCATAAGGCGCGGGGAGATAAAGGTTTTGGGTACGACCCCATTTTTCAACCGACTGGCTACCGCCAAACCTTTGCAGAAATTTCTTCCGAAGAAAAAGGAAAGATTAGTCATCGTGGTAAGGCAATTCGGGCCTTAGTAGGTTATTTGAATGATGTGTAAATACGTCCTTTACCCTTTCGTTTTGCCTAATAAAAAACTAACAACAAAATTAAAACAAACCAATGGCATTTATAGATTATTATAAAATATTGGGCATTTCAAAGACCGCAACTGAAAAGGACATTAAAACTGCCTATCGGAAACTTGCCAGGAAGTACCACCCTGATTTAAACCCTGATGACAAAAATGCTGAAATTAGATTCAAAGAAATAAATGAGGCAAACGAAGTTTTGAGTAATCCCAACAGCCGTAAGAAATACGATAAGTATGGTGAAGATTGGAAACACGGGGAAGAATATGAAAAAGCCCAACGCCAACAGCAAGGTCAATCCCAATCTAGTCAGCAAGGTTTTTCAGACAAGGAATACTCTGAATTTTTCGAGTCTATGTTTGGTGGAGGAAGAGCGTCTTACGGCCAAAGTCGGAGTACAAAATTTAAAGGTCAGGATTACAATGCCGAATTGAAACTCGATCTAAAAGACGTGTACAAAACTCAAAAACAAGTCTTGACCATTAATGGTAAAAAGATCAGGTTAGCAATTCCGGCAGGAGTTGAAAACGGTCAAGTGATTAAAATTAAAGGAAAAGGTGGCTCAGGATTCAACGGGGGACCTAATGGTGATTTATATATCAAGTTTATCATAGATAATCATACACAGTTCAAACGTGAAGGCAACAATCTGTATCAGAATGTCGATTTAGATGTTTATACCTGCATCTTGGGTGGAGACATTACCATAGATACTTTTAATGGGAAAGTCAACCTCAAGATAAAGCCGTATACAAAAAATGAATCGAAAGTAAAATTGAAGGGAAAAGGATTTCCTATTTATAAAAAAGAAGGAAAATTCGGAGATATGATCGTGACTTTTCATCTAAAGACGCCAACAGATCTAAGTGAAAAAGAAATAGAGTTATTTAAGGAATTACAAAAATTGAAAGGACAATGAATGAAAAACATTTAATACCGACACAAACCCTTTGTTCGCAATATAATATTGAAATTTCATTTGTGGATACTTTAAACAAAATGGGGCTCATACAAATCGAAATAATTGAGCAAAATCAATTTATACATCAAGACCAAATTACGGATTTAGAGAAAATAATTAGACTTCATAACGAGTTGAATGTGAATCTGGAAGGCATCGATGTCGTTTTTAATTTATTGGAGAAGGAAAGGAAATTACGGGAGGAAATAAATGCCATCAAAAACAGATTAAGGCTTTATGAGAATGACTAAATAGATGTATTCATTCTGCTTACATAAAACTACGCTATGACCCAACAAAAATAGAGAACCCAGAATTTATAAACAGCGGATTACCCTTTATAGCGCTAATCCAAAAAGAAACACTACCTTTGCCGCAAATTCCTCAGGGTGAGGAAGTGTTGTAGAAAGACAGTAGGGTTTTATAGTCGTCGTCTTCTAATCAGCACGATAACTATATAATTACATACAATGTCTACATTTCAAGATTTAGGCTTGGAGGAAAATTTTCTGCAAGCTATTACCGACTTAGGTTTCGAAACACCTAGTGAGGTCCAAGAAAAAGCAATCCCAATTCTTTTAGAACAAGATACCGACTTGGTATCTCTAGCACAAACCGGAACCGGTAAAACGGCTGCCTTTGGTTTTCCTATGCTTCAGAAGATCAATGCGGAGAGCAGAACAACGCAAGGGTTGATCCTTTCACCTACACGTGAACTGTGTATGCAGATTACCAACGAAATGAAAAACTATGGGAAGTACGTCAAAGGACTGAACGTTGTAGCCATTTACGGAGGAGCTAGCATCCAAGACCAAGCAAAATCAATAAAAAGAGGAGCACAAGTTATTGTAGCGACCCCTGGTCGTATGAAAGATATGATTGGCCGTGGTATGATTGATATCTCGAAAATTGAGTATTGTGTGCTGGATGAGGCGGATGAGATGTTGAACATGGGATTCTATGAAGACATCACGGAAATTTTATCACATTCCCCACAAGATAAGAGTACTTGGTTGTTTAGTGCGACCATGCCGAAAGAAGTTTCTGCGATTGCAAAACGATTTATGCACGACCCAGTGGAAGTGACCGTTGGTGCAAGAAATACAAGTACAAATACGGTTTCTCATGAGTACTATTTAGTAAACGCGAGAGATCGTTACCAATCACTGAAACGATTGGCTGATACCAATCCAAATATTTTTTCTGTGATATTTTGTCGCACCAAACGCGATACGCAAAAAGTAGCAGAGCTATTAATTGAAGACGGTTATAGTGCTGCCGCTTTGCACGGAGATTTGAGTCAGAACCAACGTGACTTGGTGATGAAATCATTCCGTTCACGTCAAATCCAAATGTTAGTTGCGACCGATGTGGCCGCCCGTGGAATTGATGTAGACGATATCACACACGTAATTAACTACCAATTACCAGATGAGATCGAAACGTATACCCACCGTAGTGGTCGTACCGGACGAGCTGGTAAGACCGGCGTTTCTATGGTGATTGTTTCGAAAAGTGAGGTTCGGAAAATCAAATCGATTGAAAAAATCATTCAGAAGGAATTTGAGAAAAAGGAAATTCCTAGCGGGATGGAGATTTGTGAGATACAATTGTTTCACTTGGCGAATAAGGTAAAGAACACAGATGTTAATCACGAAATTGATACTTATTTACCACGCATCAACGAGGTGTTGGAAGATTTCTCCAAAGAAGAGTTAATCAAGAAATTTTTCTCGGTAGAATTCACTCGTTTCTATAATTATTACCGAAAAGCAAAAGACCTTAATATCGATGCTGGGAGTAGCCTTTCAGATAAGGAATTCTCTAAAAATAGTGTTCGATACTTTGTAAACATTGGTCGCAAGGACGATTTGGAGTGGATGGATTTAAAAGACCTAGTACGTGAATTAACGGATTTAGGCAAGGACGATGTCTTTCATGTTGATACGATGGATACCTTCTCTTTTTTCAATACGGACGAAAAGCACAGCGAGAAAGTACTGGCTGCTTTAAAAGGTGTGGAACATAACGGAAGAACCATTGACATTGAAATCTCGAAAGATAAAGGCCGCAAAGGTGGCGGTCGCAAAAGCTTCGGTGGCGGTGGCGGCGGAAGAGATCGTGGCGGACGTCGTGGGGATCGCAGATCTGGAGGAGGAGACCGAAAATTTGGTGGTGGAGATCGCAAATTTGGCGGAGACCGTAAATCATCTGACCGAGGAGAATCGAAATTTAAAGGTAAAAGCCGCAGAAAGACTTCAGAGGCTTCGGATCAAAATAGCGGAAGTAGCAAGGGTAAGAGAAGATCGGAGACCTCAAACACCAGTATTAGCAATAAGCCATCCGGAACGGGAGGAAGACGCCGCAGAAGAGAGTAATGGGAGCTTTAACTTTGGTATGCTATTTGAATTAAGGAAAGCAAGACAGGTATTATTTTTTTAAAGAAGTAACAGAAAAGAGATGTAATTTTTTTATTGCTTAACGAAACTTTAGCAGGAAATTCCCGTCTAAGTAGTACCTTTATCCCAATAATTAGCTATGAAGAAAGTCCTCTTTCTACTTTTATTATTGATTGCTCCACTTTTCCTATGGTCACAAGAAGGAGAAATGATTAATGGAGTGGTCTTGAATGATGCCAATGAAAAATCATTGGAAAACGTGAATATTGTCAATTTGAATCAGGTGATTGGAACTACTTCGGATTCCGAAGGGACATTTCACATTCGAGCGGCAGTAAACGATACCATTTTCTTTTCATATTTAGGATTTAAGTCGATAAGAGTACGCGTCACCAATGACTGGATGAAGTATGGAGAGGTAAAGGTAAAGATGACCGAACTTGGGATTGCCTTAGAGCAAGTAGAAATTAAGCCAATTGAATTGACCGGTTATGTAGAGGTAGATGCGAAATTAATTCCCATCTACGACAATTATCGCTATCGCATTGCTGGTTTTTCTGGGGGATACGAAGGAGGGAAGTCTCAGCCGGGCGCCGTTTCCAAGGTACTGAGTTCCATATTTAATCCTGCCGACTTCCTGTATAACGTCTTTGGGAAACGACCCAAACAGATGCGGAAACTTCGGAAAATGAAAGAGGATGATGAAATCCGAAATCTTTTGCAATCCAAGTTTGATCGTGAGACACTCATGGCGGTTTTGCAGCTGGAGCGCGAAGATTTGGGAGAAATATTAAATAATTGTAGTTACTCCTCAGATTTTGTAAAGACCGCGAACGACTTGCAAATTTTGGATGCCATTAGCGAATGTTACGAAGAATACCGCGTTCTAAATCGTTCCAAACAAAAATAGAAAGGAAAATAAATTTCTGTTACCTTTAGGGTTGAATCACAACTCTTTTGATGCAATCAATAATCACCAAACAACGGGACTTTTTCAATACTCATACTACGAAGAGTCTTCCATTCCGAAGAAAGCAATTAAAAAAATTAGAGGCCACTATACGTGCCAACGAACGTCAGTTATTGGACGCCATTTATAAAGATGTGCAAAAATCGACATTCGAAACACAAGCTACGGAACTTGCTTTGGTGTATCGAGATATTCAAGATGCATACAATAACCTAAACCAGTGGTCGGCTAGGAAGTCGGCAAAAACAAACTTATTAAACGTTCCTGGGAAAAGCTACGTCATTCCTGAGCCCTTAGGCGTCGCATTGATCATTGGCGCCTGGAATTACCCCTATCTCATGTCGTTGGGTCCATTGGTGGCTGCTGTAGCTGCTGGATGCACAGCTGTGGTAAAGCCAAGTGAGTTACCTGTACATGCAAGTGCGGCCTTAAAAAAGATGTTGGCAGAGAGTTTTGCTGAAGAATATATTGCTGTGATTGAAGGTGGGGTTTCAGAAACAACTCGTTTGCTCACTCATAAATTCGATAAGATATTTTTCACTGGTAGCGGAAGAGTAGGCAAGGTGGTCTATAAGGCTGCCGCCGAACACCTCACGCCTGTCACCCTAGAATTAGGCGGTAAAAGCCCTGCCATTGTAACTGCTGATTGTCATTTGAAAATGACCGTGAAACGCCTCGTTTGGGGGAAATTTCTAAATGCGGGTCAGACATGTATTGCCCCAGATTATGTCCTGGTAGATAAAAAGATAGAGCAGAAATTTTTGGAAGCCTGTAAGCTTCAAGTTGAGAAACAACAATATGCCGTTGCCAACGGGAACTATGCTCAAATTATTAACAACGAAAATCTAGAGCGTTTACTAGCATTACTTCCTGCTGAAAAAGTGCTTTGTGGCGGTGTGGTAAACACCGAGCAGCGCACTATCTCTCCAACCATACTAAGTGAAATCACTTTTGAAGATGAAATTATGAAGGAGGAAATCTTTGGACCTATTTTACCTGTGATTGCCTATGATAATTTTGAAACAGCGATGTCTCAAATAGCGGCACTACCAAAGCCATTAGCCTGCTATATTTTTACAAGGAGTTCCAAAACGAAAAAGAAAGTCTTGCATGGATTGCCGTTTGGCGGAGGAATGGTCAACGATACGGTGATGCAGATTACCAATAGCAATCTACCCTTTGGAGGTGTTGGGTCAAGTGGGATAGGCGCTTACCACGGAGAAAACGGATTTCGGGCATTTACACACTATAAAAGTATCATTGAAAAAAGCAATTTGTTTGAGTTACCGTTGAAGTATTTTCCACTGTCAAAGTCAAAACTTTGGTGGATTAAACAGTTTTTTAAGTGGTAGATGTTGATTTTTTTAGAATTAGTGTCCCTCTTTTAATCCGCTGGCTAAGGCGAGTAAAAAGCCGAAATGAGAAATGTATTTGGGAGTCTGATAAAAGCGCAGAGCGTAGTTTTGATTTGAATGGCACTATAGAGCGCGAGCGCAACGCCTACTGATTTCCATTTTGATAAGCCTGCAATTTATTAGTATCTTACCCCTTTAAAATTAAATTCCTCAGAACGCTATGAAGACCCTTTATGTTTTACTGTTTACATTTTTATCGACAGCTACTTTTGCCCAGAGTTTTATGAATGAAGTTGAGCCGCGCCATATTCAAAATAGGAGTGGAGCCGTGGTTCCAATTACAGCGACCATCGGGTATCAAGGATACGAAGAAACACAAGCATACTTTGGAGAAGGCGAGTATGAGATATTCTTAGACAATGTAGATGGGATCTTAGATAAGCCTATTATCATTTTAGACGGCTTTGATCCTGGCGACGGACGCGATATTGCAGGCTTGTACAATAGCTTGACATTTGATGGAGATAACTTGGCTGATATTGTTAGAGATGAAGGATTTGACATTATTATATTAAACGCACCTCAATACACAACAGGAGGAAAGGCGATTGATGGAGGAGCCGATTATATCCAACGAAATGCCTTTGTGCTCATTGAAATGATCAACTTTTTAAATGCTCAAAAAGAAGGAGATGCAGAGCTTGTGGTCTTGGGCCCAAGTATGGGTGGATTGATTGCTCGTTATGCATTGGCCTATATGGAACAGAATAGCTTGGAAGCGGAAACGCGCTTGTTTATTTCTTTGGATTCACCGCATCGTGGAGCGAACATCCCAATTAGTTTGCAATATGTGATTAACTATTTGGCACAATCGCTAGGAGATCCGGATGCATTGGCTATCGTAGATAACGTTTTGAATTCACCTGCGGCTAAGGAGATGTTGTTAGATCACGTATTAGCGCATTTGTTAGCGGGTTCTGATTACGAACAAGATCCTACGAAGTTATTACCGGCAGGAGCTCCCAATTTTAGAGACGCTTTTCAGGCCGAATTAGACGCTTTAGGATTTGCAAGCAACGTTAGAAACGTAGCCATGGTAAATGGTAGTGGACAATCGGTGACCACTGGTTCTCCAGGTGTTGAGGTGATTAACACGACCTTGGACATCGCGGCCTTTACGACGGCCGATGTAAGGCTCAATTTTGTGCCTGCTATAAATCAGTCCATCAATGTGAGTTTCTTTGAAACATTTCTTTTAGGCCTTTCTGTAGATTTGTTTGAAGCGGATGCTGCCACTGCTGCTGTGAGCGATGGTATAGATAGCTCCCCAGGAGGGACAGGGAATATTTCAAGTGCCCTTTCCGGTGCAGGAAATAATCAAGTGATTCTAGATTTTATCGCGGCTTTACAGCAGGATGAATATTCGTTTATTCCAGTAATTAGTGCACTGGCGATCGACAATGAGGACGATTGGTACGCTGCTCCAGATATTGGAGGGATTCATACCTCGGGCTTTGTGAATACGTTTATACCCGCTGTGAATGAGCCACATACAGCAGTGACCGCTGCAAGCGCCGCTTTTGCCCTTGCAGAGATTCGTCAGCAGCCCTTAGGAATTTCCGACTTGGATACCACCAATAAATACCTATTGGCTAAAAACCCAGTAGGGCCACAAATTCAATTAAAACTGGATGCCGCTTTTTCATTCGGAACGGTAGCTATTGCGGTGAACGCAATCACAGGGCAACAAGTGTTGAAAACGAGTGTGGTGAATCCATCGGGCGAGATTGCTTTAGATCATGCCTTAGCTTCAGGCGTTTATGTGCTTAGTGTAAGTGATGCTGAAGGGGTGTATACGTTTAAATTCATGGTACAATAACTGGAGTTCATTCAGTATAAGAAAAACTACCATTATTGATAGGGCTCGTTTTTTAGAATCGTACACCCTCTTTATAAACGGTCGACTACAAATAAGCGCACCATTTTAGGTGTATATTTCATTGATAAAATATCAATATGAGTTGCTTTATTCTAGGCAAATTCTAGTTTATTCGGTAAAATGCCTTAGTCCTCACTATTTATCAAATAATTAACCAACGCATGTTTTAGGTGTAAGAAAAGTACGGTTTATCTGTAATTAATGATGTTTGAACGAAAATATTCAAATACATATTTTTATTCATAAATTATAAACTAGTTTAGAGTTATCCCCGACACTTTAAGCTCCCAAAGCTATCTTATTTTATCTTCTTATTCAATTCCATGTATTTTTTTCGTGGAGTTGCCTCCATTTATGAGGATGTGGTATTTATAATACTAAATATACCAATTATGATTAAGTTAGTTCCTACTATTTTGAGCGTTTCTAATACGCGCGAGACCAATTCCTTTGAAACCAGATCGACATCCATAGGTTTAGGTTTTTTTAAAAGGATGTCCTTTCTATTTGTGATTATGCTTTTTTTATTTTCAGGCAATTCAATCTTTGCTCAATCTTTTCCGCCTTGTATAGATGGAGATTCAGAGGATTGGTCTAGCCCTGTATTGTTGGCGAATCCTAATTATTCCCATGAGACAGATGTTTTTACGGGTAATGATGATGACATCTACACGGGTTCGAAAGATTTTAAATTATTTGGTCCGAATAATAACGATACAGCTTATAACGAATGGACTCTTAGTCCGATGCAGGCAAAAAGTGATATCATGAATGCGGCCGCGGTTGTATTGACTGGTATTTCTGGCAATTGTGGTGGCGCATTTGGTGAATATATTCCAGACCATACGTATCTCTTTTTTGCAGGGGATAGGCAAAGTAATAATGGGACAGGTTATACGGGGTTCTGGTTTTTAGTAGATGGTACGACGGCAACCGTTGGTGGAAATGGTCAAAATATTTTTGATCCACCACACAATGGGACGGCTCAAAACCCAGGTGATTTATTGATATTGGCTAATTTTGAAAGTGGAGGTAGAGATGCCATTGTTACGGTATTGCAGTGGGTAGGACCTGGAAATGGTGACTCGGGTAATAACCTCTCTTTGCAGACAATTGTTGCCGGTTCTGAGGTAGGACAAAATAATGCTTCAGTTACTGGTATACCCTCTAATTTTGTCGTGGATGGAAGAACAGAATATGATACGAATTTGTTTTATGAAGGGGTTATAGACTTAACCGATGTATACGGTTTGGGAGCAAATACACAACTATTATGTGGAGCGAGTTGGCTCCTAGAGACTCGATCTTCTAAAGAAATAACGGCAGATTTAAAAGATTTTGTAGGGGGTAGTTTTAATTTAGCTCCTACTTTGGTTGTAACTGATGATGAAGTTTGTGTTGGCGAAATAGCCACCTTAACTGCAACACTCTCTCAGGGAGATCCTAATGATTATACCTTTACTTGGGCTCCTGATAATGGTAATTTTGCAGGACAAGGAACACCTACTATTACCTTTGATCCAACACAATTAACAGATGCAGGTGAATATACGGTTACGATTTCAAGTCTAACTGGATGTTTGCCGGAAGACCCTTCTGGAATAGGAACCTTAATTGTAAATCCATTACCTATTGTTGTTGCAGATGATGCTTCATTAGAATGTACTGAACTTACAGTACAATTAACTGCTTCTCCTCCAGGCGGTACATGGAGTGGTGCTAATGTGAGCGCAGGAGGATTATTTGATGCCACAGGCTTACCACCAGGTGATTATATCGCGACCTATACCTTTACAGATTCTAATGGTTGTACGAACAGCGATCAAGCTACTATAACTGTAAATATTGCTCCTGAATTGACTATATCATGTCCAGAAGATACTACTGTAGATTGTGATGGTGTTGTTCAAAATGGTGGTCCGAATTTAAAAGATAGCTCGTTAAGTTCTTTAACTCCAGCATTTGATGCTTGGCTAAGTGGTTTCGCAATCAATGGCGGTGGTGGATCGCTAATTCAAACATATACGGTAAATGGAGGATCTCCAATTGATTTTGCATTATTTCCGCAGGGTATTTCTGAACCTATTGATAGTTGTACTGGGGGTAGTGTAACTGTAATTTTAAATGCCTCTGACGAGTGTGGTCAAGTTGATTCTTGCTCTTCTACATTTACTTTAGCACAGGACACTACTGCGCCTGTATTATCAGGACAGGGAGCTGATGCTGATGTAGAGTGTCCAGATCCATTATCATTCACTGCGC